>FSZR01001143.1_pt1 | contig 9653 bp, 5 predicted proteins | sample 1638781 | NCBI WGS metagenome assembly FSZR01 (sample SAMEA3914813, study PRJEB12502) | metagenome | biome: forest; material: soil | place: Canada | collected 2011-07-07 | depth 0.3 m | reverse complement strand
GGCTGCGCTCGGTGGGCCCGGGCTGGACGAACTGGGCCGTCGAGTCGTTCATCGACGAGGCGGCGCACGCGCGCAAGCTCGACCCGGTGGCGTTCCGCGTCCAGCTGCTCGACGCCGCCGGACGCAACGCGGGCAACTCGCCCTCCACGACAGGCGGCGCCGCGCGCCAGGCCGCGGTCGTCAAGCGCGCCGCGGAGAAGGCCGGCTGGGGCGCCACGCTGCCGCCCGACACCGGCCTCGGACTGGCCACCACCTTCGGCCAGGAGCGCGACATGCCGACGTGGGTCGCCTGCGTGGCGCAGGTGCACGTCGACCGCAAGACGGGGTACGTGAAGCTGCAGAAGCTCACCGTGGTGGTGGACGCCGGCACCGTGGTGCATCCCGACGGCGCGCTCGCGCAGGTCCAGGGCGGCGCGCTGTGGGGCGCCAGCATGGCACTGCACGAAGGCACGCGCTTCACCAAGGGGGCGGTAGTCGACACGAACCTCGACGGCTACACGCCCCTGCGCATGGGCGACGTGCCCGAGATGGACGTCGAGTTCCTCGCCAGCACCGAGATGCCCGTGGGCCTGGGCGAGCCGGCCACCACGGTGGTGGGGCCGGCCATCGGCAATGCCATCTTCAACGCCGTCGGGGTGCGGCTGCGCGACCTGCCGATCCGGGCGGCGGACGTGCTGGCGGCGCTCAAGGGCTGAACCGGCGCGCGCCTCCACCCGCCGTCATTCGTCCTTCGGGCGACGCCCTCGCGCAGGCGGCTTGTCCTCGTCCGACCCCGCCTTGCCGGACCGCGGCGCGGCCTTGGCGCGGCCCGGGCGGCGCGCGGCCGGCACGTTCGCCTCGACGAGGCAGAAGAGGGTCGTCGCCAGCAGCAGCACGACGCACGCGTACGAGATCACCAGCATCCGCGACGCGGACGCGAGCGCGGCCTGGTCCCAGATGAGCTCGGTGGGAAGGTTGCGCTCGAGTTCCGCGGGCGAAGCCTGCGTCGGATGCAGGCGCTCCCATTCCCGGGCCGTGGGCAGCAACGCGTCGTGGCCCGCGTTCAGGTGACGCTCGGCCGGGGACTCCGGCGGATACCAGTACGAATATCGTTGCAGCAGTTCCAGGTAGACGAAGGCCAGCGGCAGCGCCAGCACCAGCGCGCCCAGGCCGACCCGGATCCAGCGTCGGCGACGCTGCGCGCCCTGGAGGTCGTTGCCGAGCGCCGAGACGCCCAGCAGCAGCGCGAGCATCAGCACCGAGACGATGCCCACCGGGTAGGCGGCGCCGCTCGTGTCGGGCGGCGCGATGCGCGTGAAGAACCCGCCGAACGCGGCCATGAGATAGGTCACGACGGCGACGCCGCGCACCAGCATCGCCTTGGTCTGCAGAGCTCCTTGCGCCATGGCCGCCCTAGCGCGTCGAGGCGACGTCGAGGTCGACCTGCATGTCGCCGTTCAGGGGCGAGACCTGCACGAGGAGCGGCGGCGACAGCGGATGTCCCGCCTGACCATCGCGCGCCGCCCAGACCCGGTAGTTCTTGATGGGCAGGCTCTCCGCCATGCCGGAACCCAGCTGGCGGAAAGCATAGGTCGGCACCGGCGGATCGGTGGGCGGATCCTGGAACAGGCCGTTGATCGTGTAGTAGACGCGCAGGGACGCCAGCGTGGACGCGTCGGTACCGCGCAGGTTGACCCGCACCACGACTTGCCGCTCGCCTTTGGGCACCTGGTTGGCCAGCACCTGGCTGAACTGCGGGATTTCCAGTTCGACGTCGGCGTAGATGCCTGCCAGGCGCCGCGCGTCGGCGTCGCCGAAGCGCGCGGCGCTTGCCTCCGAGCCGCGCAGGAGGCCCTGCAGCGCGGACGCCTCGTCCCGCAACTGCACCAGGCTGGCACGGCGCAAGGGCGGCGCGGTGCGGTGGATGAATCGCTTGCCGATCTCCCCGAACCACTTGCGCAGCACCGCGACCTGCTCCTTCGCCTTCGTCGCCTGCGCGGGCGACGAGAACCGATCGGGTGCGACGTCAGCGAACGCCTCGGCCGCGCGCTGCACGTCGCCGATGCGCGCGAGCAGCGCCTGCCGGATCTCGCCGTCGACGGTCACCTGCAGCATGACGCCGCGGCCGGGATCGAGCGGCTTCGCGTCGGGCCCGACCAGGCAGGGCACCCGGACGCTGGCACCGGCGTCCAGCGCCTTGAAGTCGAGGATGCCGGGATTGAGCTCGTACAGGAGGGTGAACGCCTCCGAATCCGGCACGATGCGGTTCGCCACGAGCAGTTCCACCGGCGACGCGCCGGCGCGCAGCGCGGTGGCCTGGACATCCACGCGCCAGGCGACCCCTGGCGCGGGCCGGGGCTCCTGCGTCGCCTCGTCCACGAAGGCCACGTCGACCTCGCGCCCCGCCAGCAGCGGGCCCGCCGCGCGGGCCTGCGCAATCCACGAGGCCAGCACGAGAAACAGGAAAAGCCATCCGGCTCTCCAGTTCCGCTCGACAGCGCGCATCTTCGGTCCCTCCCGGGTGACGGCCTCGTCATTCTACGAAGCCACCCCCTTCGAATGCAGGCTCCGCGCAGGTTGACTTGGGGATGGCCCGGCCGACAATGAGCAGCCGGAGTACGCCGACCGGGGGGGTAGACATGCGGCTCGCCAACCTTGCGATCGGATTGCTGCTGTCGTGGGGCGGCGCCTCGTCGAGCCTGGCCGCATCGCCGCCCGACGCCGCGGGGCCGCCCGCGTTCGAAGCCATCGTCCAGAGCGGCCATTCCGACCTCATCACGGCCGTCGCATCGTCTTCCGACGGCAGGCTCGCCGCCACGACCAGCCGCGACGGCTCCGCGAAGGTGTGGGACGTGCGCACCGGCCAGGTGCTGGCGACCGTGTCGGCGGGCGCGTACTGGATGCATTCGGTGGCGTTCTCGCCGACGGGCGACCTGCTCGCGACGGGCAGCGGCGATCACGACATCTACCTGTGGCAACTGGCGACCGGCCGGCTGGCGGGCGTCCTGGAAACGCATGCGGGCGCGCCGCAGGTGCTGGCGTTCTCGCCCGACGGCAAGCTCCTGGCCAGTTCGGGCCGGCACGGCATCGGCATCTGGGATGTCGCCGGAAAGCGGCGGATCGACGAATTCTCGCTGCCCGGCTTCGTCCTCGCGCTGGCGTTCATTCCCGGGACGCCGTTGCTGGCCATCCAGAACGACACGCGGCTGCTGCTGTGGAACCGCACGACCCACGGCCCGGTCGCCGAGGTGGCGGATCACAACATCGGCGGGCGCGCGCTGCTCGTCTCCCGCGACGGCACGCGCATCGCCTCCCTCGGATGGAACGCGAAGATCGAACGACTGGAGAAGGCCACGAGCTACTCCGACTTCCGGATGTCGACGAACGTGTGGAACGTCTCGACGACGGCCCCCGGCCTGGCGCCCCTGGCGACGTTGCGCGATTTCGCGGCGCTGCGCTTCGACGAAACGCATGGCGGGCTCGACGGCCTCACGACGGGCATCGGGTATTTCACCCGGGACACGCGGGCCTTCAATCTTCCCTGGCCGGGCGGCCCCTCCGCGGTCGCCCACTGCGATCCCGCGTCGGCGACGTGCGAGAAGGTGCCCGGCACGCCCCCCGTGACCTTCGAGCAGGCCTCGATGGGCGCGACGCAGCCCTGGATCGTCGCAGTGCAGGGCCAGAAGGTGCAGGCGCTGTCGATGGCGAACGACGGCGCCGCGCCGGTCTTTCCGGATCGCACCGTGAACGCGGTCACGGCCCTCGCCGTGGACCCGGACAGCGGCGCCGTCGCCATCGGCCTGCGCAACGGCGCCATCAGCGTCTGGGATCGTCGCTGGCAATGGCAGGCGCCCCTGCTGGGCTGGGCCTCCGACGGGCCGCCGGTCGCCGTCACCGCGCTGCAATTCGCGGGCGAGGGTCCGGGCCTGCTGGCGGGGCATGCCGCGGACGGCCGCTCGACGCGCTGGTCGCTGGCCGGCGATGCCAAGGCAACCGAATTGCAGCCGCGCGGTGCCGAGTCGGCGCAGGATTCGGTGTCGGGCCTGCGCGAGGAACTCGATCTCAAGCGGCCCGCGGCGCCGAAGGCCTTGCGCGTCGAGGTGGCGGGCGGTGCACCCCCGCCCCGCAGCGACACGCTGCCCGTCGCCGCGATCTCGCGTGCCGGGCGGCTCGTGGCGTCCGGCGGCCACGCGCTCGACGGGGCGCGGCAGTTCGGGGTGGTGGTCGTGCGCTCCCTCGACGACGGGCACGTGCTGCACGAGATCCAGGACGCCCAGCGCGACACGCAGGATGTCGTCTCGCTCGCGTTCTCGCCGCGGGGCGACCTGCTCGCCATCGGGTTCGAGGGCGGCGGCATCGACGTCTGGAAGCTGGCGACGCGGGAGATCGTGGCGCGCGCGGAAGGTCACCTCGGCCCCGTCCAGTCGCTCGCGTTCGATCCGGCGTCCGCCACGCTCGCATCCGGCGGCGCGGACCACGGCGTGCGACTCTGGGATGCGCACGACTTCCACGCGCTGCACGTGCTCGAGAGCCATGCTCTGGGCGTCTCCAGCCTCGCGTTCTCGCCCGACGGCCGGTGGCTGGCCAGCGGCGGAGCCGACGGCCTGATCGCGCTCGACGACCTGCGCGACGCGGGTGGCCATCCCCGCTGGCTGGCGGGTCACACGTCGGCCGTCACGTCGCTGGCATTCGACGGCGACCGGGGGCTGCTCCTCTCGGGGAGCGCGGATGCCACGGTGCGATTCTGGCGGCCCGGCGCCGACCATTCCCTGCTCGTGCTGCTGCCGCCCGACGGCCACGGGTCGTGGCTCGCGAATTCGTCCGCCGGATTCTTCGACGGCCCGGAGCGTTCCTGGCCGCGCATGATGTGGCGCTTCCGCAGCGAGCCGTGGACCCTGTCGCCCGTGGAGATCGGCTTCCGCGAGTACTTCCTGCCCGACCTGCTCGCCAAGGCCATCGACGACAAGCTGCCCGAGCCCTGCCGCGACCTGGCCAGCCTGCGCCGCGAGCGGCCCTCGGTGCGGGTCTCTGGTGTCCGCGTCGCCGGGCAGGCGACGGACGCTGGCCCGCGCGTCGATGTCACCGTGGCGGCGCGCGACGACCCCGGCCGCTCCGGCGTCTATGCCCTGGAGCTGTTCCGCGACGGCAAGCGCGTGTTCTCGGCGGCCGACGCGGCGGACGACGCCGAACTCGTGAGCGACGGAGAGGCCTGCGAGACGGCGGCGGCGACGTGGCGAGAGCGCCATCGCGTCGCCGCCCAGGCCGGGTCCGGCGAGATCGAGCAGGTGTTCCACGACGTGGCGCTGGCCCGCGGCGGCGATGGCTGGGCCAGCTCCTTTTCCGCCTTCGCGTTCAACGGCGACCAGGTGAAGGGGCCGACCTCGCCGGCCGTGCCGTTCAGCGTGCCGGGATCGCCGGGCGGCGGCCACGGGCCGGCACGCGGCCGCGCCTTCCTGGTGACGGTGGGCGTGAACGCCAACGAATCGCACTGGACCCTCGACCTGGCGGTCTCCAGCGCGCGGTCGGTCCAGGCACTGCTGGGAACCTGGCTCCAGGGGCGGTTCAAGGAGGTCGTCGAGGTGCCGCTCCTCGCGGACTTCGCGCCGGACAGCACGCGGGTCGCGATCGCGGACGCCCGCAAGAGCGCCATCGAGACGGTCTTCGACATCCTGTCGGGACGCGCGGTGTCCAGCCAGCGCCGCGACCTGGTCGATCCGCGGCATCGCCTGTCCGCGGCGACGCCGGACGATGCCGTCGTCCTCTACGTCGCGAGCCATGGCTACAGCGATCCGCAGGGGCGCTTCATCGCGATCCCCTACGACACCGGGCCGGGCTGGGGCGTCACGCAGGAGACGCTCGCGAAGTGCGCGGCCAGCACCGCCGACGCGCGCGACTGCGCCGCGTCGCGCGCCTTCGTCCGCAACGCGATCTCGAGCGCGGACCTGGCGCGCTGGTGGCGCCGCATCGACGCCGGCACGCAGGTGATGATCCTGGACACCTGCTTCTCCGGCGCCGCCCTCGGCAAGGCGTTCCGCCCCGGCCCGCTCGGCGATCCGGGCCTCGGGCAACTGATCTACGACAAGGGCATGCTGGTGCTGCTCGCCGCGCAGCCGACGCAGACGGCCAACGGCGACTGGATCGACGAAGGCGTGGGCAAGACGCTGCTCGCGACGGCCCTGGCGCGGACGACGGACCCCTCGGCCGACGCGTCGCTCCCGGTCTGGTTCGAGCGCGCCCGGCGCGCGGTGCCGCGGATGATGGCGCGGGACTATCCCGAGCTTCCTGAAGCGGCGCGGCAGTTGCCCGAGTTGCTGGATTTCTCGCAACGGGGGGACTGATCCTGCCGGGCATGCGTCGCCGCACCGGCCAGGCCGTGGGTCTTCATGCGATCTTTATGCGCAGGGCCCTGAATTTGACGTGACTTTGTCGGCGCTGCTCCTAGAGTCCCTGCATGCCTCGACGATCTTCGTCGCGCCGCTCGACAAACGCCAATGCGATCCGCTTGGAAGCGGCCTCGGTCGACGACCTGCCAGCGCTGGTCGCCCTGGAAGATGCCGCGTTCGCGGGTGACCGCATCTCCGCACGAAGCTGGCGCAGGTTGATGCGCAGCACGTCGTCCAGCGTGACGGTGGCGCGCGATGCTGCGGAAGGCGAAGCGCGGATCGTGGGCAGCGCGGTCCTGCTGCGGCGATCCAACAGCTCCGTCGCCCGGCTGTATTCCATTGCCGTCGCGCCTGACTCGCGCGGACGCGGCGTCTCGACAGCCCTGCTGGAAGACGCGATCCAGCGCATGCGCGATGCGGGGGCCGCCGTGCTGCGGCTCGAGACCCGGGCCGACAACGCCGCCGCTCAACGCCTCTTCGCCCGTCGCGGCTTCGTCGCGCGCGGGCGCAAGACGGCGTACTACGAGGACGGCGAGGACGCGCTGCTGTTCCAGAAGTCGCTCTGGGATCTCGGCGCGGCGGATCGCGACGCCGCGCTCGACGCACCGTACTACGGCCAGACGCTCGCCTTCACCTGCGGGCCGTGCGCCCTGATGATGGCCATGACCGCGCTCGATCCGGCCAGGGAGATGGATCGCACCGAGGAGATCCGCATCTGGCGCGAGGCCACGACCGTGTTCATGGCCGCGGGCCATGGCGGCTGCGGCCCGCATGGCCTGGCGCTCGCCGCGGAACGCCGCGGATTCCGGGCCCTCGTGCACGCGCCATCGGGCAAGGCCATGTTCGTCGACAGCGTGCGCGATGTCCGCAAGAAGGCCGTGATCGAGCTGGTCGAAGCCGACTTCCGATCGGCGCTGGCGTCGACGGACGCCACGCTCGTCTCCGCCTCGATGTCCGCCGCGCAGCTGGTCGACCACCTGCACCATGGACGCGTTCCCATCGTCCTGATCAGCCTGTGGCGGCTGCATGGCGAGAAGGGGCCGCACTGGGTGGTGGTGGCCGGCTTCGACGGCCACGTGTTCCGCATCCTCGACCCCATGGTGGCGCCGGCGGACGGCGATCCCCACATGACCATCACCGTGGACGAATTCCATCGCATCACCCGATATGGCCGGAGGCGCCAGACCGCCGCGGTCGTCATCAGCAAGGAGCAATGACTTGTCATCCGATCACCTGATCGTCGTGGAGAAGGCCGCGGACTTCCGCTGGGCCGGCTCCGATTCCCGCATCGTGACCGCCGAGGAGTTCATCTCGGAGCGGGCCACCGGACACGGCACGCCGTCGAAGCGGCCGCGCAAGGTCATCAACCTGTGCCGCAGCTACGAATACCTCAGCCTGGGGTACTACTGCTCGCTGCTGGCCGAGGCGCGCGGCGACCGCATCACGCCGAGCGTCGAGACGATCCTCGACCTCCAGCAGCGCAGCACGCAGCAGGGGCTGCTGGCGCAGCTCGATCGGTTGATCGACGGGCTCGACGACATCCCCCGATCGGTCAACACGCTGAGCTTCCACGTCTTTTTCGGGCGCATCGAGGATCCGGCGCTCGCCGACCTGGCGCGCAAGAGCTTCGAGCTGTTCCGCTGCCCGCTGCTGGAGATCGAGCTCGAACGGCCGGCCGGCCTCGCGGGCTGGAAGACGACGTCGGTCAAGGCGCTCGACCCGCGCGATGTCGACGTCTCGCGGGACGCGCTGTTCACCGGCGCCCTGGACGAATTCACGCGCCGGCGCTGGAGCCCGGCGCGCGTCCACAGCGTCCCGAAGATGGACCTGGCGATCCTGCACGATCCGACCGACCCGCTGCCGCCCTCCAGCCTCGCGACACTCGCGCGCATCGTCGAGGTCGGCGAGGACATGGACATCTCCGTCGAGTTGATCCGCAAGAAGGACTTCTCGCGGCTGACCCAGTTCGACGCGCTGTTCATCCGCGAGACCACCGCCGTGGCGCACCACACCTTCAAGTTCGCCAAGAAGGCGCAAGCCGAAGGCATGCCGGTGATCGACGATCCGGGCTCCATCCTGCGCTGCACCAACAAGGCCTTCCTGGCCGAGCTGCTGCGCGAGAACGGCATCGGCACCCCGAGGACCCGGCTGGTCAGCCGACGCACGCTGGCGCGGTTCGAGGACAACCTCGACTACCCCGTCGTGCTCAAGGTGCCCGACGGATCGTTCAGCCGCGACGTCAAGAAGGCCGCCGACTTCAAGCAGTTCCAAGCCATCGCGCACTCGATGTTCAAGGAGTCGGAAATCGTCCTGGTGCAGGACTTCATGTTCACCGACTTCGACTGGCGCGTGGGCGTTCTCGACGGGGAGCCGCTGTTCGTCGCGCGTTACTTCATGGTGCGGGACCACTGGCAGATCATCAAGCATGCCGGCGACGGGCAGCATGCAGAGGGCCGCACCGAGGCCGTCAGGATCAGCGAGACGCCTCCCGAGGTGCTGCAGGCGGCGATCGCCGCGGCGCGCCTGATCGGCGACGGCTTCTACGGCGTCGACCTGAAGCAGAACGCCGCGGGCGTCTTCGTCATCGAGATCAACGACAACCCCAACCTCGACCTGGACGCGGAAGACAAGGTGCTGGGCGACGAGGTGTATCGCCGGTTGTTGGGTCATCTGCTGTCGAAGTTCGAGTCGGGAGATGCGACGCCGGTGAACTTGCCGGCCAGACCGGAAAAGCGGCACAGGCTCGCGATCCCGGGTGTCGCGGCGACGGATCCCATCGCGTTGCCCACGGCCTGGGGTGGCGCGACGCATTGATGGAACCAGGGCATCAAACCGGAGGGGCTTGACCAAGCAGTAAAGACTATTTACCATTCGCTTCGTCGCTCGAAAGAGCTGCAACCCTGACACTCCGCAAGACTTCAAGGACACATCGTGAACAGCCGGCAAGCCACCTGCAACGCACCACCCCTCTCGGGACTGTGTGCGTTCGTGCGCGTTGCCGCGATGTCCCTGGCCGGGGTCGATCGCCGTGATCCGCATGTCCCGCATCTGCTTGCCTCGAAGCGACCCCAGGGGGGCCGCCATGAGGAGGAACAGATGCATCCGGGAGAGGGAGGCGCGTAGGCGCGCACCCTCCAAGCTCTGATTTCAGGGGCCCGGATTCCGCAAGGATCCGGGCCCTTTCGCTTTCCCCCTCTCCACTTCGGGTGTGCCCATGCACTCCGTCGCCGCAAACCTCAAGGTGTGCGCGGTGTCGGGATGTGCGCGTGCCGGACCCGGCTCACGTGCAGC
>FSZR01000501.1_pt1 | contig 9678 bp, 8 predicted proteins | sample 1638781 | NCBI WGS metagenome assembly FSZR01 (sample SAMEA3914813, study PRJEB12502) | metagenome | biome: forest; material: soil | place: Canada | collected 2011-07-07 | depth 0.3 m | reverse complement strand
CCGTTCAGGCCGAATTCCGACGCACGGCGAACCCGCGGAACAAATCACCGGCCACCCTGTCGCTCGCATGCGCGTGGCACGCGCGAAGCGTTAGGCAGCCACCAGCGCGAAGAAGCGACAGGCAGCGACCCGCTCGAAGCGATAGGCAGCGGCCAGCCCAAAGAGGCGACAGGCAGCGCCCCGCGCGAAGCGACAGCGATCCCCGGGCATCGGCGAAGAACCTGGAACTCCCTCGGCGGCGGCCCGACGCGGCAGTGCAGCGGCCGCGAAACGGAGCGCAAGGGAGGCGCCTCGATCAACTCGCCCGGGACGGTGCCGGCGACGAACCGGGCCTCGGAGGGGAAGGCCGGTTTCGCCGCCGGTCACCGCCGGCCACACGGCCGGATCAGTTCGATTCCTTGAACTGGATGTAGGGCGTCGCGCCGGACACCGCCGAACACGCGCCCAGCGTCAGGTTGTTCGTCTCGCCCGTGGTGCCGGCATTGGACGAGCAGGTCGGCGCGGCCGTCGAGCCGTGCGTCACCGCCACCTTGACCGTGACCGACGAGCCCTTGTTGAAGGTGGCCTTCGAGCCGCCGCCGTCGCCGATGATGTTGAACTCGGACTGCTTCCACGCGGTGGCCAGGTAGGTGACGCTGTCCTTGCCGGTGGTGCTGTAGGCGCGCGTGGGCGTGGTGAAGACCAGCGTGTCGTTGCCGCCGCTCACGGCCGTACCCGAGAGCTTGAGCTGCGCGAGCGACGTGATGGGCTGCTTGGGCACCGTGACGGCGGCGCTGTTCTTGTAGCAGCTGCCGTCGTATGAGTTCCAGCCGCTCGGGCAGCTGTTGCCGTAGTCGATCAGCCAGTACTGCATGAAGGCCGACTGCTCCTGCGACGAGTAGACGAACTGCTCCCAGGCCAGGCAGCCGGAGTGGCCGTTGCATGCGGCCGTCGACATGAAGTTGGAGTTGAGCTGGATCGAGTAGACGTTGGAGCTGCCGTCCTTCTCGCTGGTGACGCCGGTCACCGTGGGGAATGTGCCCACCGCGGCCGAGGTGAGGTTGCTGGTGGTGGCAGCGAAGTCGACGCCGTTGCCCACCGTCTGCGGGCCGCCGTGGCCGTGCGGCACGTAGACCTTGTCCGGCGCGACGCTGCACGCTGCCGCCACCCACACCGCGTTCGGGAAATCGGCCTGGAAACAGCCCTCGTGCGGCACGGCCGTGCGCGCGATGGTCTCGCGCCAGTTCTCCTGCATCAGGGCCTCGGCGCCGACGGTGGCGACCTCGGGGGCGGCGGTCTGCGCGAAGGACGGCGACGTCGTGACTGCAGCCAGGGTACCGGCGGCGAGGACGACGTGGGCGATGCGATGCTTGCGGGTGGCGAAGCTCATCTCGGATCTCCGTGGAGGGTGGGGAGACGCAGTGTTCGTTGCGCACGCCCGGAGCGTCAATGGGGGAAGCGACAGCGCCGCATACCCATTTTCGGGTACAGCACCGGGTATGGCCTCGGTCGTTGACGACGCGTTCAGGTTCGGCGCCGTGGCACGACGGTTTCTGGGTACCCCTGCCTACGCGGAATGCGGCATCGTTCACGCGGCGCGCAGCATCGATTCGCCGACGAACGCGCGAACGACACCGGCACGGGCTAGAGTCGCGCCGGCGCGGCCGACGGCGGCCGCCGACCCACGAAAACAGGGAGCACGGCATGTACCGCCAGGCCGAGATCAACGACTACTGCGTGATCCTGGTCCACGACGGCCGCTGATCTCGCGGCCGCAAAGACGCCTCACGCCGTGAGCGTTCCTTCCGCGCGAAGCGGGCGCGGCGTTGCTATCGTCACATGCATCGCAACTCCTTCAGAAGTTCGCTCGTGACGCTCCAACGCCTTCTTCCGATCGCCGCCCTGGCCGCCATCGCCTGCTCGCAGGCCGTGGCCGCAATCACCGACCAGGAACGGCAACTGCTCGAGATCCGCGCGGCGCACGCGCCGCTGGCGGTCTCGGGCGATGGTGCGTGGCGACTGCATGTCGACGCGCACGACGTGCTGCATCGGGTCAGCCTCGCGGATCCGACCCAGGATTCCACGGTGCAACTGCCGCCCGGAGTGCAACTGCTCTCGGCCTCGGGCGACGGCCTCAAGGTGGCGTTGTCCACGCGACGCCAGTGCGTCGGCCTGGTCGACTTCGGCGTCCAGCCCGGCGCCGCCGCCAAGGTGGCGTGGCGGCCGTGGGTGATCAACGACGACGGCGTTGCGCTGGGCGCCGAGACCGCCGGATGGGTGACACGGATGCCGGCCACCTGCGGCGACGGTCCGTTCGCGGCGCCGGTGGCGATCTCGTCGGACGGCAAGCTGGTCGCGACCGGCGACGCAGTGGTGGACAGCGCCACCAACCGCGTCGTCGCGTCATTGCCGACGCGTGGCGTCGCCGTGCTGCGCCTGCAGTTCGTCGATCACGACGCGCGCCTGCTGATCGCCGCCGCGACGCTGGGCGACTTCCTGGAGGCCGCCCCGCTTCCGAGCCGCCTGGACGTCTCGGTGTGGGACCTGGCCAGCAAGACGCTGGTCAACGACGTCGAGGGTGCCGACACCCGCCTTGCCAGCAGCGCCGCGCTGCAGGTCGACTTCTCGGCGCAGACCGGCGCGTTCTTCCACGTCGACGGACGGCGCCGCGACCACGCTCCCGCGGGAACGTCGGCGCCGCTCGACCTCGTCGCACTGGCGCCGGGCGCCTGTGGCGTGGCACCGCACAGCCGTGCGGCGATCGTCGACGCGGTCGGCGCGTCTTTCGTCGTCGATCCGTACGGGCGCTGGTTCGCGTCGTCGCACCCGCTGGACGCCGCGCACGACGCCGCCGAACTGGCCACGGGCGCGCGCTGGGCGCTGGTCGTCCAGGACATGGCCACGGGCCGACGACTCGAACGCGTCACGTCGAGGTTCGCACTCGACGGCCTCGTCGCCACGCCCGACGGCGCCACGCTGTTCGCGCTGGCGTCGCAGCCCTTCGAGCCCGAGACCGGCGACGCCATCGCCGGCTGGCCCGCGGTGCCCGACGGCGAGCGGGTACTCGAACTGAAGCTGCCCGAGGCCGCAACCACCGCGACGCGCGACGCCGCCAAGGCCTGGGAGCGCGGCTTCTGTCGCGAGAGCGGCGAAACCCCTGGCGCACGCGCGATGGCGCGGTCCGAGCACCCGCTGAAGCCTCTGTGGTCGCGCGACCTCAGCGCGGACGCGTCTTCGCAAGGGCCTTCGTCGCCGGCCACGGCCTGCGAGTGGGGCACGCCCGCGTCGACGCTGGTCAAGACCGCCGACGGCGGACTGCTGCTGGACCTGTCCACGCGTGTCGCCAGGCTCGATCCGCTGACCGGCGCGCTGGGCCTGGGCCTGCCGACGCCGCGCACGAAGAACGTCTGCAGCGTCGTCACGCCGTCGGGCTCCGGATTCATCAACGCCGGCGGCGACACGCTGAGTTGGCGCCCGCTGGCGGCCGCCACCGACCCGGCGCGCCGGCGCGTCATCGAGCGGCGCACGGGCTGGGGCGCGAGCCTGCTGGGCGTTCGCGACGATGCGGTGCGCGTGGTCTGGTCGGCGCCCGACCGGGGCTTCGTCGTCGCCGACTACGACTCCAACGGCAGGCGACTGCGCGAGTTCAAGACGACCGAGGCCGACATCAACAACGACGCGGACGGTGAGATCGGCGCCGACGGCCGGGTGCGCCAGCCGCCCGCGCCGTGCCACGACCGCCGCGACGTGCCGCTGGCCATCGGCTACGACTGGCGCGCCGGCCCGTTCGGCTCGCAGCGCGGCGCCACCTGCGGCCCGCTGCCCGGTGTGGCGCGCCTGGTGTGGTGGAACGGCGCCTCGATCGCGCCGCGGCTGGACAACTCGGATGCGACGCCGCGCGCCACGCCCGCCATCGACGGCGCGATCGCTGTGGTGGCCGACGATCGCACGCTGCACGTGGTCAACCTCGCGCTGCAACGCGAGTTCGCGCAGGTCGATCTCACGAACGGCACCGACGGTCGGGCCTGGGTGCTGGCGGCCAGGCGGATCGTGCTGGTGGAGTCGACGGCGACGGACGGCCATCGCTGGTTGCGCGCCTACCCGTTGCCGTGACGGCACTAGTGTCCTGTCCCACAAGTACGCACGCGCCAAACGGCTCCGCGTTTGGCCTGCGCGCGTACTTGTGGGACAGGACACTACCCGAACCGCCCCTGCAGATACCACCCCACCTCGCCCACCTCGGGCGCGCGCCGGAACCGGTAGACCCACAGCAACGCACCCGAGTGGTCTTGTGCGATGAAGTAGTCGCGCGCCGCGTAGCCGCCGTCCCACCAGCCGGCCTCGATGCGTTCGGGGCCGGCAACGAGCCACAAGGGGCGGCCCGACAACAGCGGCGTGCCGGCCTCGTCGCGCAGCGGCTGCGGCTCGCGCAGCAGCCACACGGGCCGCTTGATGCGCGGCCAGTGCGCCGGGTCGCCGGAGGCGCTGGCCGTGGGACCTGCGGGCGCGGCGAGGATCAACGCAGTGCCTGCAGCGCGCTGGCGTGAGAGCGCCGTCTCGCCGCCCTGGCACACCGCGGTGGCGAGTTCGGGGCGATGGTCGGCCACCGGCTGCAGGCGCTGGATGTTGTGGGCCCCGAGGCGGGCCTCGAAGCGTTCGAGCAGGCGCTGCCAGCCCTCGCCGACGCTCGCGGCCGACGGAAACAGCTCGCGGTTGGGCGGCGCGCCCGGCGCGATCGAGTGGCAATGCAGGCTCAGCTCGATGACCGAAGCGGCCAGCGGCAGGCGCTGCAGGCGCTCGCGCAGCAGCGAGTGCAGGTGCGCGGTGTCGGACACCGGCTCGCCCAGGCCGATCTCGAGCACGGTGGTGCGCGAGGCCGGATCGTCCAGCATCTTGCGGCGGCTCTCGTGGTGCAGCCGCAGCTCGAAGCCGGCGACGAGACCGCGATGCGCGGCGGCCCAGGCGGTGAGCCGGTTCAGCAGCACGGCCGCGCCGGTGAGCAGCGCGGCCGAGTCGTCGGCGCGCATGAACAGCTCCAGCCGGCTGTCGAACACGGGCGCGGGCTGCAGCGCGGTGCGCGGGTCGGCGAGCTCGCCCAGCGCGCGGTCGATGTCGGCCAGCAGGTCGCCGCCGAAGCGGCGCGTGAGGCCGGCGCGCGGCTGCTTCCACAGGTCGGCGGCGACGGCTAGCCCTAGTGCCTCGAGCGCGGCCAGGTGCGGCGCGGCGGCGGCCATGCGGGCGACGGGCACGGCGCCGACGCGCGCGCGCCAGTCGGCTCGGGTGTTGGTGGGCGTGGACGCAGCGTCGTCGGCACCGACCGCCAGCCACTGCGCGCCTTGCGCGGTGGGCGCGCAGGCCAGACGCAGCGCGTGGCCCAGCGGCGCGAGTTCGGCGCGCAGGCGCTCGAGCAGTCGCGCCAGTCCGCAGAAGTAGCGCAGGCTGGCCTGCACCTCGGCCAGCACCACGTGGTCGCCACCGAAGGAGACCGCCGGCGTGAAGCCCATCGCCACATGGGCCACGGCCATCAGCGCGGCGGCGTCGCGCGCCGGATCGGCCTCGCCCAGGCGCGTGTGCGGCGCGAGCGCCAGCGCGGTGGCGCGCTTCTGCCCGGGCCGCACGCCGCAGTCGCTCGCCGCGGCATTGGCCGCGACGATGCGGTGGCGCTCGATCAGTGCGACCGGACCGACCAGGTCGAGCTCGTCGAGATCGTCGACGGCCTTCCCATCGGCCGACGGCTCCGGCGCCAGTGTGGCGATGAAGGATTCCAGCGACAACGCCGGCAGGTGGATGCCGATCCAGAGCATGGGCGCGCTCGCTCACGAGTGGGCGGACAAGGCCTGCGCGCCGGCGCGCGTGCGCCGGGGCGTGAGCGCCCGCTGGCGCGCGGTATGCGAGAGCACCGGCGGCAGCGCGAGCAGCAGCGGCTGCTCCAGCACCGGGCCGCGCCGCTTGAGCAGGCGCACCTCCAAGGCATCGGGGCCGGCGCCGGCCAGCGCCAACCGCAAGGGCGCGGGACTGGGATGCGCGGCCGCGGACTCGGCGCGCACCACGAAGGCCGGGCCCTCGTGCGATTGCGCGGCCAGTTGCAGCCGGCGCAACGCCTCGCCCTTCAGGTGCGCCGGCGCCCACGCGACGACCGCGCCCACCTGGCCACTGCGCAGCGCCTGCTCCAGCGGCCACAGCAGGTCGTCGCCGCGGATCACCACGCAGCGCGCCAGGGCCAGCCCCAGCTGCGCCAGCGCCTCGGCGCACGGCTCTGCCGGCGGCCCGAGCAGCAGCACACCCCGCCCGCCCGCGCCCACGCGCGCCAGCACCGGCGCGAGCAGCCGCATCTCACCCCAGCCGGCGCCCGTGAGCAGCAGCTCGGTGATGGCGCGCTGCGGCCAGCCGCCGCCGGGCAGTTCGGCGTCGAGCGCGGAGTAACCGCTCGCCTGCACCGCCTCCCGCCCGCGCCCCAGCTGGTGCGCGCGCCACAACGCCGGATGCAGATGCTCCAGCGGCAGCAGGGGAGAGGGCGAAGACATCGCGAGGATGGGAGGGACGCAGGTTCACGAAGGCAGCGGGAGGGCTTCGCAACGCGACGTGCCGCACTTCCGAGGCCCTCCCGGAGTACTGTATTTGCATACAGTCTATCGGACCTTTCGGCAGCGGGCTGAAGAATTTGTGGACGGCTCGCACGACAATTGCGCATGCCAGGTCTCGCCCGCGTACAGGCAAGACCAGGCACCCGAGCCATTGGATTCGCATGCCCATTCCCCCCTCCGCGCCCTGCCCCTGCGGCCGTCCGCTCGCCTACGAGCGCTGCTGCAGGCGCTGGCACGCCGGCCCTGAGGCCCTGCAGGCCGGCACCGCCGAAGACCTGATGCGCTCGCGTTACAGTGCCTTCGTCGGCGGCCTGCTCGACTACCTCGCCGCCACCTGGCACCCGTCGACCCGCCCAGCCGTCGTCGAGCCGCTGCCCGACGGCTTGCGCTGGCTGGGCCTGGACGTGCGCCGCCATGTGGCGCACGACGCCGACCACGCGATCGTGGAGTTCGTGGCGCGCAGCAAGCTGGGCGGCAGGGCCGAACGACTGCACGAGACGAGCCGGTTCGTGCGCGAGGGCGGACGCTGGTTCTACATCGACGGAGACATCGCATGACCCCCCGCCCGCGCATGCACGCGCGCCCACTCCTGGCCGTGCTGGCCGGCTTGGCCCTGAACGTGTCCTGGGCGGCGCCCAACGCCGACTTCGACGCGCGGCTGCAGGCGCTGGCTCCGATCATCGGCCAGTGGCCGCCCCGCATCACCTCGGCCGCCCAGGGCGCCGACGTGCTGGATCGCTACCGCGCGCTCGAGCGCGAGCTCGACGACCAATCCATCCGGCATCCCGAGGACGCCGACCTGCTCGTGCAACTCGCGTGGCTGCACGCCATGGGCCACAACATCGAGATCGAAGACGCCTGGGACCTGGCCGAGCACGACTACGTCGCGGCGCTGAAGCTCGCGCCGGGCAACGAGGAGGCCGCCACCGGCCTGGCCATCCTGTACCTGAACAGCAACCTCGCGCTGGCACCGAAGGCGGAGCAGGTGCTGCTGCGCCTGCAGTCCCAGTCCGGACATCCCCTGGGCGACCACGCCAGGTCGACGCTGGTCACCGCCTACCTGTACCAGCGCAAATGGACCCCGGCCGAGCGTCTCGCGCGCGAACTCGTCGCGAAGGAGCCGGCCAACGCCGACTACCGGGAGCTGCTGCGCATGGCCACCACCAGCGGGCAGAAGGCCGCCGCCCGGTGAGTCGTTCCCGAAGCCCTGAAAACGACAACGGCCGCTGAAGCGGCCGTTGGACGGGGAGCTCGCAGGCTCAGGCGAATTCCTGCCGCACCGCCGGCGACATCAGCCGGCGGATGATGCCCACCAGCGCGACGCTGGCCACCAATGTGATGAAGCCGGCCAGCACGCGGGCCGCGGTCACGACGCCACCGAACACGTCGGCCGCCGACTGCGTGAGCGTGGCCTGGCGCAGCGCCGAATCCACCAGCAGGTGCATGAATTCCTGTTGCAGCCACAGGCCGGACAGGTTGACGACGATGGCCACCATCAGCAGGCCGATGAACACGCGCCGCGCCCATTCGACTCGGCGCAGCAGGCCGACGGCGCACACCATGGTGGCCAGCGACAGCGCGACGGCCGTCGTGAACACCCAGGTCGCATGGCGCATGAGCAGGCCAGTGAGCCAGGGCAGGCTGGACTGGTCGCCCGACAGCACGGCCCACGACGACTGCGACGCGTTCTGGATGACCGCCCACTCGCAAGCGAACGCCGCCAGGAGGATGAACATCCAGGCGATGAAGTTCACGAAGCGTGAACGGGATCCGACGTTGTAGGTCTGCGGCATGGCTGTCCCTCCTGAACGCTCTTGATCATGAGGAGCGTTGATGACAGCCATTTTTCAGCGCGGTGCCAATTTCCAACAATCCCCCGAAAGGTGGAAATCGTGGGAAAGCAACGACAGGAATGCGCATTCCTGCGCGGAACGCCGCAAGGTTACGCAACCGGATCGAAGCGGTCCGACCGGACCGCGACCCGCTTCCATGGCCCCATGGCCATGCGTCCGGCGCACCGCTTCGATAATGGCGCGAACCCGGAGATCGCCTCCGATCTCCAAGCCCCCGATGCCCGGTCTCCTCTACGCCGCCCTCGCCTACATCCTCTGGGGCCTGTTCCCGATCTACTTCCACGCCCTCGCGCGCGTGGGCGCGCTCGAGATCGTGCTGCACCGTTCGCTGTGGGCGTTCGTGTTCGTGTGGGCGGCGCTGGTGGCGATGCGGCGCCTGCAATGGGTGCCGGGCGTCGTGCGCCAGCCCCGGCTCGTGGCGCAATTCGCGTTGAGCGCGCTGCTGCTGAGCATCAACTGGCTGCTGTATGTCTGGGCCGTCAACCACGGCCACGTGGTGGAGGCGAGCCTGGGCTACTTCGTCACGCCGCTGGTCAACGTGCTGCTGGGCACCACGGTGCTCAAGGAGCGCCCGCGCCGGCTGCAATGGATCGCGGTGGCCGTCGCCGCGTGCGGCGTGCTGTGGCTCACGCTGACCGTGGGCCGTCCGCCCTGGATCGCGCTGGGGCTGGCCGCCTCGTTCGGCTGCTACGGCCTGCTGCGCAAGACGGCGTCGCTGGGCGCGCTGGAAGGCCTCGCCGTGGAGACCGCCGTGCTCGCGCCGGTGGCGCTGGTCGCGCTGGCCTGGATGTCCGCCCCGCATGGCGGCCTGCCCGGGCTGTTCGCCGGCATGGACGGCGCCACCATCGGCTGGCTGCTGTTCGCGGGCCCGCTCACCGCGATCCCGCTGCTGCTGTTCGCCGCCGGCGCGCGCCGCATCACGCTGGCGACGCTGGGCACGCTGCAGTACTCGTCGCCCACGATCCAGTTCCTGCTGGGCGTCGCCTGGTTCGGCGAGCCGCTGGACGCCACCCGTCTCGCGGGCTTCGTGCTGATCTGGACGGCGCTGCTGGTCTACAGCGCGGACGGCTTCCTCTGGTTGCGGCGCCAACGCCAGGTTGCTGCCGCCTGAAGCAAGGACGCCCGCGGCAAGGCGGGCGTCGGGGTCTCGGGCGCGGAATCGATCAGGCCGGCACGGCCTGGCGGATCAGGTGGTCGAACGCGCCGAGCGCCGCCTTCGCGCCGTCGCCGGTGGCGATGATGATCTGCTTGAACGGCACCGT
>FSZR01000970.1_pt1 | contig 9698 bp, 10 predicted proteins | sample 1638781 | NCBI WGS metagenome assembly FSZR01 (sample SAMEA3914813, study PRJEB12502) | metagenome | biome: forest; material: soil | place: Canada | collected 2011-07-07 | depth 0.3 m | reverse complement strand
TCCGAGCCCGGCACCGGCGTGCCGCAGCTCGACGCGCTGCTGGCCGCGCCCGATCCCGCCACCAACCCGATCGGCGCCCTCGGCTTCGGCGACCCCTACCTGTTCACCAACTCGCTGCGCATCGCCTACGAGCTGGACGCCCAGGCCACGCCCGACGGCTTCATCCCGACGCCCACCACGCTGCTGCCACCGGCCGCGACGCCGGCGCTCGGCATCCGCGCCGACCTCAAGCTGAACGACCTGCGCGGCTGGACGCCGCAGGCCCCCGTGATGCTGTGCGGCGGCATGAACGACCCCGAGGTGTTCTACAAGATCAACACGCTCGCGATGAAGGCCCTGTGGGCGCCGCAGATCGGCACCGGCCAGGTCACCGTGGTCGACATCGACCCGACGACCAACGGCAACGTCGCCAACGCCGGCCAGATCGCCACGATCGTCGGCACCATCGCCGCCGGCGTCTACGCGTCCGAACCCACGGCCGGCACCGCCAAGATCAGCGCCGACGTGCAGGCCGCGGTGCTGGCCAACGCCTCGTTTTCGAGCTTCTTCAGCGCGCCCGGCGTGCCCAACTCGCCGCAGGGCGTGATGGCGCTCGAGGTCGCCAGCGTCGCCTCGCAGGCCACCGCGCTGTACCTCGGGCAGGGCGTGACCGATCCGACGACGCTGGCCGGCGACGTGGGCAACGGGCTCATCGCCAACTACCACTTCCCGCTCACCCAGACGGCCTGCGAGACGGCCGCGCAAGCCTTCTTTGCCCATTTCTGATGAGGCCAGCATGACGCAACGCACGATGATCTCCCCCCTGCTCCGTCTCGCCGTCGCCCTGCTCCTCGCGGCAGGTGCCGCCGGCGCGCTCGCCGACGACGCCCCCGCCAACGAACTGCGCGTCGGCGCCTACTTCGTCCACGACGCGACCAAGGCGCACGACCTCTCCGGCCCGTTCACGCCGGACGGCATCAACATCCGCGTCGGCAACGTCACGACGGCCTACCTCACCTACGTGCGCCATCTCGACGACAACTGGGGCATCGAGCTCGCCGGCGGCATCCCGCCCACGGTGAAGACCTACGGCAAGGGTCCGGCGACGGTCGGCTCGGTGCCGTTCAACGGCCAGGAGGTCGCCACCGCCAAGTGGTTCTCGCCCTCGGTGCTGGTGGACTACCGCTTCCTGACCTCGGCCAGCGCGCTGCGCCCGTTCGTCGGCGTGGGCTTCAACTACACCCGCTTCTACCGGCTCGACTCGACGCCCGCCGGCGACGCCGCCAATGGTGGTCCGACGCGCGTGCGCCTGTCGAGCTCGTTCGGCCCGGCAGGCACGGTCGGCGCCTCGTACCAGATCACGCGCGAGATCAGCGTCCTCGCGTCGTTCTCGCTGGCGCGCGTCAACAGCAACTACCGCTCGGACACCGCCGGCGTGATCCGCACGACGGAGATCCATTTCAACCCGCGGGCGTTCGTGCTCGCGGCGGCCTACTCGTTCTGATTCCGTACCTGCCGATTCCGGTGCCGGGTCTCGATACCGGTGCCGGGTCTTGCCTGGCAACGCCGTCGACCGATGTCGTTGGCCGGGCCTGGCGATCGATGGCGCCAAGGCGCCGAGATCGTCAACAATGCCGGCAATGACAAAAAGTTACCTGGTCACCGGAGTGGGGTGCAGGCGGCGCGAAGAGACGTTCGTCGTACCCGAGGGCGTGCAGATCATCTTCTACCAGACGCGGCCGAATGCGCCGCGGCTGGCCGGCGTGCGCACGCCGATCGACGAGCTGGCGATCGCGCTCAAGCTGCTGCCCGCCAGGGCCGCCGGGCCGGGCGACGCCGTCCAGGCCGCCTTCTGCTGGCGGCGCAGCATCGAGCGGCCGCTTTCGGGCGTCTTTCGCCGCAGCACCGGGGCGCCGGTGATGGAGCTCTCGAACACCAGCCCGCGCCGGCCGGTCGCCCTCGGCCACATCGTCCGCGAACTGGCGGCGCAGCGCGAAGGACGCGCGACGGTGATCCACTGGCTCGTCGAGGCCGCCGATCCCGCGCCCGGGCGGCCGCACTGGCAGCTGCAGCATCCGCCCCGCCTGTTCCAGGGCGACGGCAACGAATCGGCGCATGCGCCGTTCGACGAGCTGCCCAGCATGCGGGGCCCGGGCCGGGGCCGGCCGGAAGAGGCGGAGGAGGCCGTTCCGCCGGGCTGGGTCACGATCTCGCTGCGGCAGTGACCCGCGCCGTCGCGATGAAAACCTTCCTGCCCCTGACCGGGCGGGATTGACAGCATGGCCACGCGGGCTAGGCTGGGCCCGAAGCGACTCGCAAAGCCTCGCGGCCGCACCCCAACGACTCCAGGAGCCTCCAATGAACCTGCCAGCATCGCGCACGACCGAGGGTCGCGGGCGCCTCTACGACAGCGTGGTCGACACGATCGGCGACACGCCCTGCATCCGCCTGAACCGGATCGCGCCGCCGCACGTGCGCGTGTACGTGAAGGCCGAGTTCTTCAACCCCGCCTCGTCGGTGAAGGATCGCCTCGCGATCAGCATCATCGAGGAGGCCGAGCGGCGCGGCGAGCTCGAGCCGGGCCAGACCGTCATCGAGGCCACCAGCGGCAACACCGGCATCGGCCTGGCCATGGTGTGCGCGGCCAAGGGCTATCCGCTGGTCGTCACGATGGCCGACTCGTTCTCCGTCGAGCGCCGGCGCCTGATGCGCTTCCTCGGCGCGAAGGTGGTGCTCACGCCGCGCGCCGCGAAGGGCTTCGGCATGTACCAGAAGGCCAAGGAGCTGGCCGAGGCCAACGGCTGGTTCCTGGCGCGCCAGTTCGAGACCGCCGACAACGCGTTGATCCACGAGAACACCACCGCGCGCGAGTTGCTCGCCGACTTCGAGGGCGAGCGCCTCGACTGGTGGGTCAGCGGCTACGGCACCGGCGGCACGGTGACCGGCGTCGCGCGCGTGCTGCGCAAGGAACGCCCCGACACGCGCATCGTCCTCAGCGAGCCGGCGATCGCCCCGCTGCTGGCCAGCGGCGTCACGCAGGCCCGCGACGCCGACCACTCGCCCGCGGTCAGCCATTCCGCCTTCACGCCGCACCCGATCCAAGGCTGGACGCCCGACTTCATCCCGTTCGTGCTGCAGGAGGCTATCGACCGGCACTTCTACGACGAGCTGGTGGCCGTCGGCGGCCCCGACGCGATGGCGTGGTCGCGGCGGCTCGCCGCCGAGGAGGGCATCCTCACCGGCATCTCGGGCGGTGCCACGCTGGCCGTGGCCATGCAGGTGGCCGAGCGCGCGCCCGCGGGGTCGGTCATCTGCTGCATGCTGCCCGACACGGGCGAGCGCTACCTGTCGACGCCGCTGTTCGACGGCGTGGCCACCGAGATGACGGCGGAGGAGGAGGCGCTGTCACGCTCGACGCCGGGCTACCAGATCCCCGCCGTCTGAACGCAGCCAGCCCCGCCCGCGCACGGCGACGGACGCGAGGGCCGCCGTCACCGACAGCATCGCCGCCATGTGGACCGCCACGGCGGCCAGCGCGAGCGCCATCGATCCCGACGCCGTGATCTCGCGCGCCGGCGAGCCCGACACGCACAGCGGGACCAGCGCCGGCACCAGCATCATGCCGGCGCCGTGCGCCCCGGCCATCGCGAACGACCACAGCGCCAGGCCCGACCCGGCGGCGGCGCGGCGCAGGCCGCACGGCAGGCGGCCCGACACGTGGATCGCGGCCACGAAGAACGCGAGCCCGCCGGCCAGCCAGGGCAGCAGCCCGCGGCCGCCGAGGGCGCCCACGGCGGCCAGCAACGCCACCAGCGCCACGCAGGCCGCGTGCCCGACGGCGATCGGGAGCAGCACGCGCCAGGCGCGTTCGCGCTCGCCGGCACGCACCCGCCACGCGGCGACGAAGGCCCAGCCGGTGGCGGGATTGAGCCCATGCAGGGCGCCCGCGCCCGCCACCGCCAGCCAGGGCCACGCGCCGCTCACGATGGCCTCGCCGTCGTGCCGTGGACGTCTCAGGCGCGCGCCGCGCAGCACGGCGCGACGGGCGCGGCGGCCGGCGCCGCGTCGTAGCGGTCGTGGTGGCGCACCCATTCCATGCCGTAGGCGAGGCCGTCCTCGTCGCGGCCCAGCGGCGCCATGTCCAGCAGCGCGTAGCTGCCCATCATCGCCTCCACGCCGCGGCCGAACGTGGAGTAGGTGTGGAACACCGCGCCCGCGTCGTCGCGCCAGAAGAAGCTGATGCCGGGCGCCTCGGTGTGCGGGAACTCCGTCATGACGTAGTTGTAGTAGACCTCGCCGTCGACGCGGCGCTCGGGCGGGAAGCTGACCGCGAAGTCCTGGTTGAAGTCGCTGTCGTGCGAGGACGCCCACTCGACGTCCCAGCCCATGCGGCGGCGGAAGCGCTGGATCTCGGGCAGCGGCGCGCGCGAGACCAGCAGCACGCCCAGGTCGCGCTGCGCCAGGTGCACCTGCGTGCCCACCAGGTGGTCGGTCATGGACGAGCAGCTCTGGCAGCCGGCCTCCCAGCCGGGCGCGAGCATGAAGTGCTGCACCATCAGCTGGCGCCGGCCCTCGAACAGGTCGGCGAGCGGGCGCGGCCCGGACGCGGTGGCCAGCACGTAGGGCTTGTCCAGGCGCACCCAGGGCAGCTCGCGGCGCTCGCGGGCGATCTCGTCGCGCAGGTGCGTGAGCTGCTTCTCGCGGGCCAGCAGCGCGAGGCGCTGCGCCAGCCAGGCGTCGCGCGAGACGACCGGGTGCTGCATGTCGTGGGCGATGTTCATGGCGATCTCCTCGAGGTGGATGGGTTCAGGCGGTCTGCGGACGGCGCGGACGGCGCACGGCGCGCACCTTGCCGCTGCCGCCCCCGCCGCAATAGAACAGGTCGGCACCGTCGGACTCCAGGCCGCTGACGCCGGTGCCCGCGGGCATTTCGAGGCGCTCCAGCACGGTGCCGTCGGCGGGATCGATGTGGCGCAGCTCGCTCTCGTCGCCCTCCCAGGTGCCGTGCCACAGCTCGCCGTCGACCCACGTGACGCCGGTGACGAAGCGGTCGGACTCGATGGTGCGCACGATGGCGCCGGTGGCCGGGTCGATCTGGTGGATGCGGCGGTCGCGGTATTGGCCCACCCACAGGCTGCCCTCCGCCCAGGTCAGCCCCGAGTCGCTGCCACCGCCCGGCGCCGGGATCGAGCCCAGCACGCGACCGCTGGCGGCGTCGATCTTGTCGATGCGCTGCTCGGTGATCTGCCAGAAGTGCCGGCCGTCGAACGCGGTGCCGGCGTCGCTGCCCTGCTCGATGCGGCGCACGGGCTGGCCACTCGTCGTGTCGATGGCCATCAGCGCGGTGCCGGTGGCGGCCCACAGCCGCTCGCCGTCGTGCGTGACGCCGTGGATGCGCTGCACGCCCTCGAACGGGCCGTATTCGCGCACGATGTCGGCGGGACGCTTCGCGGCGGGGGTCTTGTGGCGGGTCATCGTGGAGTCCTTCGCTGCGCCGCTTGGTGGCGCGATGGAATGGACTCTACTCAGGCGGCAGCGCGGCGGGGAGTAACAAGATCGTCGTGAATCCGGCCAGCGGCGGCGCCAGCCAGCGCCGGGCGCGCGCATGGCCGATCGCGCGCACGCGGCCGTCGGCCTCCAGCTCGGCCAGCGCGCGCTGCACCGTGCGCTGGCTGGCGCCGAGCGCCAGCGACAGGGCCGAGGTGGACCACGGCGCGCCGTCCGACAGCAGCGCGAGCAACGCGCCCTGCTCGCCCTCGATGGGCGGGGCCAGCAACGCCACGCAACGTCCGCCGTGCGGCCGCAGCGCGAAGCCGCGCGGCGTGGCCTCCACGCCGGCCAGCGGCTTGACGAGCGCGCGCAGCCGGCCGATCTCCACACGCAAGCGCGCGCGATGCGTCTCGTCGGGATCGCGGAAGCCGAACGCATCGGCGATCAGGGACTCGCGATCGGCATCGCCGGGCCAGGCCCGCGCGAGCGTGCGCGCCAGCGCGAACAGCACCGGACGGCGCGCCAGCGCGCACCACGCGCCGCCCCCGCCGATGCCGCGCCGGCAGGCGTCGACCACGAGGTCGCCCGAGTCCAGCAGCGCGGCGACGTCGGCCAGCCGCAGCGCCTGCTCGCCGGCGCGGTCGACACGGCGCGCGGCCGGACGCTCGAACGCCTCGGCGGCGCGCGCCACCTCGGCCGCCAGCGCGGGCACGCGCGCGCGCGACGCGGCCGCCCGCGCGCGCGCCAGCGCCGCCTGCGCGGACGCGACGCGCAGGAAGCGCAGATCCAGCTCCATCGCGCCCAGCTCCGCCACGGCCGCCAGCGACGGCGGCAACGCCTCGCCGGACAGCGATGCCAGCGCCTCGGCCGACTTGTGCAGCCGGCCCAGCAGCAGCAGGCGGCGCAGCGCGATGAGGCGCGCCTGCAGCGCGTTGGCGCGGTCGGCGTGGGCCGCCAGTGTCGCGGCGGCCGCATCGAGCGCGCGCGGCGAACCGGCGAAGTCGCGCATGGCCAGCGCCACCTCGGCCTCGGCGACGACGCAGCGCGCGCGCGCCAGCTGCTCGTACGCGCCGAACGCGCGCGCCGCGCGCCGCAGCAGGTCGCGGGCGCGCGGGTAGTCGCCCAGCTGCGCCATCGCGATGCCGCGCAGCGCCAGCGCCGGTGGATCGTCGCGCAGCGCGACGCGCTTGAGCGCGCCGAGGGCGTCGCCGGCGGCGAGCGCGCGGGCGGAGGCGGCGATCAGGGAGTCCATGGTTCGGGGCGGGACCGTTTGCCAAAAGGAACGTCTGTGACCAGTCGTCAATGGACGCCGGCGCGGGTGCAACTTTACGCGGCGCGGACCTCGACTCCCGCGCGCAGGCGTCGATGAACGAGGCACGGGCGCCGATGCCCGAGGAGTAGCCGCCATGCGCCACGTCGCCGCCTCGCTCTGCGCTCTCGCAGCCCTGCTTTGCGCCACCGGTGCGCGCGCCGAAAGCGTCGACCAGGTCCGGCGCGGGTTCGCCCAGATGATCTACCAGGACTCGCAGGCCGACATCAACCTCGAGGCCCCGCAGCCCATGCTGCGCGCCGTGGTGGTGTTGCGCGTGCGGCTGGACGACCACGACCACTGGCGCGCGGAAGTGATGCGCGAGAACGACGTCGAGCCCGGGCTGACGCGCAAGGCGCTCGCGAGCGTCGACCACCTGGCGGCGACGCTGTCGGTGTCGGCGGGCATGTCCGAGCAGCTGCATCGCGAGGGCTTCGTGGAGGTGTGGCTGTTCCAGAACGACGGGCGGTTCGCGTTGAAGACGCTGGCGTTGCCGCAGCGCGGGCTCTGAGCGTTCGCCGCAGCGCGCGGAAATGCGGTTTATCGCGCCCTTGGCGCCGGGCGGCGTCGCCCCCTCGACTCGAGAATGGGTTCATGACCCACCTCTTCATCGCCCGCATCCAGGAGCGCCTCGCGCTCTTCGCGCGCGTGATCGCGATCGCGTTCGTGTTCACCGTCGTCTCGCCTTCGCAGGCCGCCCGGGCCGCCGCCGTGCCCGACGCGGCGGCCGTCCTCACGCACTTCCACTGCCCTGCGCACCTCGTCCAGCAACCGGTGGCCGACGCGTTGCCCCAGGGCTGGAGCGTGCACGGGCCGCCCGGCGACCTGCCGCTGCAACGCGTCGCGTTCTACGACGGCGATCCCGCGGGCATGGGCACGCTCGCGCCGGAGTCCACGCGACGCAACGGCCTCGTCGAGACCTCCACGTGGTCGTTCGACGGCGGCGACTCCGCGCGCGTGTGGCTGGGCTGCCTGTACCGCGGCGCGACGGCGGTCGTCGCGCGGCCGCTCCCGGCCGGGCTGCGGCAGTGCAGCGTCGCGCTGCGCCTGACGACGCTGGGAGATCCGTCGGAGACCTTGTCGGTGCAGTGCCGCTGATCGAGGTATCGCGCCGGCTTCTACGGCGCGCGGTCCGCGCCGCGGCGCAGTGACGCGAGCGCCGCGCTCGCGTCGCCCGCGCGCGCCTGCAGGACGGCCAGGCGCTTCAGCAACTGCGGCTCGCCCGGCCGCAGCGCCACGGCACGGCCCAGCGCGTGCGCGGCATCGGCGGCGCGGCCGGCGCGCTCCAAGGCGGCGCCCAGATGGCGCCAGGCGTCGATGTCGCCCGGATCGTGAGCGACGGCCGCCTCCAGGCTGGCGAGGACGCCGGCGCGGTCGCCGCGGGCCTGGCGCGCGCGGGCGGCCACCAGGTGCAGGTTGAAAGGCCAGGCCGGCCATGCCATGGCGCGCGGCAGCAGCGCGTCGAACGCCGGCCAGTCCCGGCCGGCCAGCGCTTCCAGCAGGCGCGAGGCATCGGCCAGCGGGCCCTCGCCGTGCAGGCGGCGGCCCGCATCGGCCACCGCCGCGAACTCCGCCGTGCGGCCCGTGGCCCACAGCCTCTGGGCAAGCAGGTGGCGGGCACCGAGCAGGCCGGGCGCCTCGACGAGCAGGCCCCGCAGCGTGGATTCGGCGGCGCCGCCGCGCCCCGCGAACAGCTCGCGCCGGGCAAGGGCCAGGAGGGATTCGCGGCGCACTCGGCGCGCCGACGCGCGTGCCGGCGTCCAGTCGACGTCGGGCGCCAATGCGGCCGCGGCGCGTTCGGCGGCGGTGGGCAGCAGGTCGGCATCGTCGGGGAAGTCGGAGGCCGTCAGCGGCGCCGGGGACTCGGGCCGGGCGATGGCCTGTCGCGCGGCGGCGGCGTCCTCGAGGAAGGCCGCGGCGGACGGCGGCAACGGGCGGCCGGCGGGCGCCAGGCCGGCCAGCCCGGCCACCAGGTCGAACACCGCCGTGGCCGCCAGGGGTGCGGCCATGCGATCGCGCGCGACGCCCGGGCCGGCGGCGAGCGCCAGTCCGCGGTCGGACAACAGCAGCAGGCGCGCCGCAGGCGTCGCGTCGAGATAAGGCGCCAGCACCCGGTCCACGAAACGCAGGCCGCGCCGGGCCAGGGCCTCGCCGGCGGCCCGGGGCAGGCCGGCCGCGAGCTCGGCCAGCTCCGCCAGCAGGGGCCAATGCAGCAGCAGCAGGTCGGGCGAAAGTTCGGCCAGCGCCTGGGTCGCCCACGCATGGCGCGTGGCGGCGCGCGCGAGTGCGTCCGCGAGCGGGGGCGCGAGACGCGCGTGCGCGCCCGCGGGCAGCGCACCGAGGAAGAAGCCGACGTCCGCGGCGCCCAGCTCGCGCGGGTGCAGGCGCAGCGCGCGCACGAGGTCGGCCGCGGCGGCCGGCAAGGCGGCGAGCGGGTCGAGCGGCGCGTCCGCGTCGGGCGCATCGGAAGACAGGTCGGCCTCGGGCGCGATCGTCCATCCGCCGGCCAGTTGCAGGCCGCGCGTCGCCGGCCAGCCGATGCTCGCCACGCGCCGGCCGGCGTCGGCGGCGAGCGACGCGAGGCCGGCCACGCGCAGGGCCGTCGCCTCGACCGGTCGATGGAACAGGCTGCGGGACAGGCGCGCTCGCGGATGCAGCACGCCGTGCACCTCGGGCCATTCGCCGGTGAGCGCGGTCGTCCACACTTCGGCCGGGCACGAGGCCTGCGCGGCATCGAGGCCGCAGGGGGCCCACGTACCGCCGTCGAACAGCGCGGCCAGCCGCGGCAGGCTGCCGTCATCGACGCTGCGGCGCAGCAGCTCGCCGTCCAGGCCCGGCAAGGCCAGGACGATCAGCGGCGGCGCCTCAGAGATCGAGGTCATGCACGGTCTCGCGGCGGCTGACGGTCGCGCCCAGCTCG
>FSZR01001757.1_pt1 | contig 9768 bp, 10 predicted proteins | sample 1638781 | NCBI WGS metagenome assembly FSZR01 (sample SAMEA3914813, study PRJEB12502) | metagenome | biome: forest; material: soil | place: Canada | collected 2011-07-07 | depth 0.3 m | reverse complement strand
CGAGACGCGCATGGCGCAGCTCAAGATGCGGCTGCGCGTGGCCGCCAACGCCATCCTCGACCAGAAGGTGCACACCGCCGGCATGACCGAGGACGAGGCCAAGCACCTGATGATGGACGAGGCCTACCAGGAAGAAGGCGAGGCCGCGGGCAAGTGGCGCCGCGCCGAGATGTCGGCCGGCCAGCTCTCGACCTACTTCGTGGGCGTGCAGGAACAGCTGGGCATGGCGCGCGACCTGCGTGCCAAGCTGGGCGCAGATGACTTGGCCGTGCACGACCGCATGCTGTCGCACGGCTCCATCGCGACCAAGTACGTGCGCCAGCTCGAAGGCCTGGCGCCGCCGGCGCCGGCCTCCAACTGAGCTTGCGCTGCGACGGCGCGGGCCGTTGGCCCGTGCCGTCGCCTGTTCATTCGATCGCGTAGAAGTTCGAGTCGGCGCTGCCGATGAAGACAGTGCCGCCGGCCACCAGCGGCGTCGCGTAGAACGAGCCCACGCTGTCCTGGCGCCGCGTGCCGTCGTTCGACAGGTCGCCCCACGCCGACGCGTAGAGCCAGCCCGAGTTGAACTTGCCGTCGGCCGCGAGCACCCAGTCGCGATTGGCCTTGGCCGCCTCGGTGCGGAACTCCCACAGCACGCGGCCGTCGACGCGGTCGCGCGCCTGCAGCGAGCCGTTGAGCACGCCCAGCAGCACCGTGTCGCCGGCGATCGTCGGCGAGCCGAACACGTAGCCCTGGGTCGAGCCCATGGCCTGCGTCGGCTTGCCGGTCGCGGCGTCGACCGCGCGGTATTGCGCGGTGTCGGACGTGGCGAAGAACACGCTGCCCTGCGCCACCGCCGGCGAGGCGTTGACCCAGCTGCCCTCGGTGTCGACGTTCCACTTCGGCGCGCCGGTGTGCAAGTCCACCGCATAGAGATGGCCGTCGCGGCAGCCGACGTACACCGTGCCGTCGGCGATCGCTGCAGACGACTGGAAGCCCTGCTGGTTGTGGATCAGCGGATCGAGGCCGGCCTGGAACGCCCAGCGCTGGGCGCCGGTGGCCGCGTCGAGCGCGTAGAGCTTGCCGTCCCAGCTCCCCACCACCACGAGACCATCCGCATAGGCCGGCGAGGCGTGCACCACGTCGCCGGTGGCGAACTTCCACGCCAGCCGGCCGCTGGCCGCATCGACCGCGTAGACGTGGCCGTCGCCGCTGCCGAACACGACCTTGCCGTCGACGACCAGCGGGCTCGACAGGTACACGTCGTACAGGTCGGGATAGGTCTGACTGCGCGGCAGCAGGCCATGCAGGCCCTTGGCCTCGAAGCGGCGCTCGCCCTCGCTGGCGAACTTCCACAACACCTCGCCGGTGCGCACGTCCAGCGCGTAGAGGCGCCCGTCGTAGCTCACCGCGAAGGCGCGTTCGCCCGCCAGCGCCAACGAGGAGGCGACGGGCCCGCCCGTGTGGGTCATCCAGCGCTGGCGCCCCGTGGCGGCGTCCACGGCGTAGACGTTGCCGTCGTCGCTGCCGAACAGCACCACGCCGTCGCGCCACACCGCCGACGAGACGATGCGCCCGCCGGTGGGAAACGTCCACTTCACGCGATGGAACGCGCGCGGGGCCGCGGCCGCCGTCGTGCCGTGGTGCGCGGCGTCGCCGCGGAACATCTCCTGCGCGGGCGCCGCCGTCGCGGCGATGGCCAGAAACGCGCCCAGCGCCGTCGCCTGCATCGTGATCGCCTTCATGACGTCTTCTCCCCGGCAGCCACCTGGCGTCGCAGCACGATGGGCGCCTCGAACGGACCCTGCGAGACGCCGCCTTCGATCACGCCCGCGTCCGCCGCGAAGCGGCCCTCGATGGTGAAGTCGGCGCCGCTCGCGCGCACGGTGACGTACTCGCGGCCTTGCCTGACGTGGTCGATCTCCAGCGTGGTCGTGCGCTTGCCCACGATCACCAGTTGTCCGCCCCCGCCCTTGCCCTCGCGATTGGCCAGCGTCAGCGTGACCTCGCGCGCGAAGCCGCCGAGCTCGTAGCGGCCGGTCCAGCGGCCGGCCAGCGCGGCGTCCAGCACGCTGCTGGCGGGCGGCCGGTCGACCTGCGCCGCGCCGCTGCGGCGCAGGGTCACCGCGCCGCTGTGTCCGCCCAGCGTGAGGCTGCCCGCGAGCGACCCGTCGGGCTTGCAGGCGAGCGCCACGGTCGGCCGCAAGGCGGCGCCGTTCGAGAACGCGGCGGTCAAGGCGAAGCGCACGTCGCAGGCGCTCACGGCCAATGCGTCCAGCGGCGCGCCCTTGACGCTGCGGCCCGGCAAGATCACCGAGCCGTCCCAGTGCCCCTGCGCGTCGTGGTCGAGGTCGACGACCAGGCGCAGCGGTTGGCCCGCAATGGCTGCCACGCCTTCCCACCGACCGGCGACGTCGGCTGCGGCGAACGCGGGCGCGCCCGCCAGCGCGCCGGCGAGCGCGAGCGCGGAGGCGCGCAGCCGCCCGCAAGAAGAGACAAGGTGCTGCACGGAGCCTCCGCGAGTCGGTGTGGAGACGCCAGTATGGGCAGACGCGGCGAGCGCGGGCTCAGGATGCGACGAGCGGCGGAATACGCGTCGCGAGCAGCGGTCAGGTCAACGAGCGCTCAGTAGTTGGCGACGGCGCGCACGGCGCCGGCCGGCTTGTCGAGGTCGGCCAGCAGCTCGGGCCCGACGACGGCGAACGGCGTCGAGCCGTACGACAGCAGCCGGTCGTGGAAGTCGCGCAGGGAGCCCTTGTCGCCCATGCGCTGCTGGTACGTGGCGAGCAGCTCCTGCAACTGCAGGCGACCCACCGTGTAGGCGATCACGTAGCCTGGCTTCAGTGCATAGCCGGCCACGGCCGCCTCGGACGCCTCCTTCGTGAAGCCCGACTGCTCCTCGAAGAACCTGGCGGCCTGCGCAAGCGACCACTGCCCGCTGGCCAGCTTGCCGTCGACGATCGCGCGCGCCCCGCGCACGCGTTCCCAGCGCGCGACGAACAGGCGCGCGTCCAGGTCGTCGCCGTACAGGCCCAGGCGCAGGAACATCTCCTCGCCGTAGAACGCCCAGCCCTCGGCGAACACGCTCGAGTCCTGGATCTTGCGCACGTAGTCGGAGTGGCGCCGCGCGATCGACAGCTGCAGGAAGTGGCCCGGCATCGCCTCGTGCGCGGCGGTCTGCGTGATGCGATCGCGGTCGAAGTCCTCGTTCATGTCGAGGCGGTCGGCGGCGTCCTGCAGCGACTCCGGCGGCGTGATGAAGTAGTAGCCGTGGGCCGACCTGGCAAACAGGCGCGGCGCCTCCATCGAGGCGCCCGGCGACACCGGCTGCTGGAACTTGGGCGTCTCGACGACGTCCATGGCGCCCAGCCAGTCGGGGATGGTGACGAGGTCGTGCGACGCGATGAACGTGCGCAGGTCGGCGATGCGATCGCGGTAGTAGTCGATCAGCGCGGCACCGCCCGGCGCCATGCCGCCGCCGCTCGCGGCGCCCAAGGCGACGTGGCGCTGTGCGGCCAGCGACTTCAGCCAGGCCTCCTCGGCCCAGCCGTGCGCCAGCTCGTCGCGACCCATGCCTTCGATGTCGCGGCCGGTGAACGGCAGCAGTTGTTCGCGCTGCAGCATGCGGTCGTAGGCCGCCTGGCCCATCGCGAAGTTCTCGGGCCAGGTGGCGACGTGGGCCTCGATGTAGGCCTGGGTCGCCGCCAGCGTCGCCAGCACGGCGTCGCGCGCGGCGGTGAAGCGCTTGAGCGCCGCGGGATCGCCGGCGAGCTGCTCGGTGGCGGCCGCGGTCAGCGCGCCGTTGAAGAAGTCGGGCGTGCCGGCGATCTGCCTGGCGCCGGCGACGCCGTAGAGCCGGCCGGGATGCGTCACCAGCTTCTGGCCGGCCCGAATCCACGCCGGGCCCTTCTCGAGCCGGGCGACGATGTCCAGCCACGCCCGGTGGACGTCGGCCGCAGTGGCGTCGTCACGGCCCGCGATGGGCAAGTGCAGGAACTGCGAGAACATGCCATCGACCAGGGCCATCGCCGGTCCGGCGTAGTTCTTGCGGTCGGTCTGGCGCACCAGCAGCGCGTCCAGACGCGCGTCGAGTTGCGCACGCAGCAGCTTCGCGTCGTCGGCATCGACCAGCGCGATCGACGCGCCCGCCGCGCCCTTGACCGCTTCGAGCCGCGCGATCCAGGCCTTCTGGCGCGCGATGGTGGCGGCGCGGGCGGCCTCCGACGGCAGCGCCAGCGTGCCGTCGAGGCCGGCGATGCCCAGTTCGGTGGCGCGCAGCGGGTTCTCGCGCGCGCCGGCCTGCACCATGTCTTGCGCGAGGGCGGCGAGCTGGTCGTGCGTCGATGCGGCCGCGAAGGCGTTGGCGCACAGGAGGCAGGCGAGCGACAGGGCGAGCGAGGTCTTCGGCATGAGTCGGGATCCATTGGGAAAGAAGCGGGGCCGGAGACGCCGGCCACCGCGCGGCGACGCATGGTACTGCCGCCGCATGCAGCGCTGGCGCGCGCGCCGTTACGCCGCGGTCGGGGCCAGGGCCTTCGTCACGAACGCCTGCGATTCGATGTCCAGCTGGCATAGACTCGCCGCCGAAGCCGACAGCCGCGTCGACACCCAAGGTTCGGAGAGAGCTCATGGACACCAAGCCGCCACTGCCGCCCTTCACCCGCGACTCCGCCGCCCAGAAGGTGCGCATGGCCGAAGACGCCTGGAACTCGCGCGACCCGGCGCGGGTGTCGCTCGTGTACACCGCCGACACGCGCTGGCGCAATCGCGTCGAGTTCCCGGTGGGACGCGAGCAGGTGGTGGAGCTGCTGCAACGCAAGTGGGCGCGCGAGCTCGACTACCGGTTGATCAAGGAGCTGTGGGCCCACGACGGGCACCGCATCGCGGTGCGCTTCGCCTACGAATGGCACGACGATTCGGGCCACTGGTTCCGCTCCTACGGCAACGAGAACTGGGAGTTCGACGGGCATGGCTTCATGATGCGGCGCTTCGCGAGCATCAACGACCTGCCCATCGCGGAGAGCGACCGCAAGTACCACTGGCCGCTCGGGCGGCGACCGGACGAGCACCCCGGCCTGAGCGACCTGGGCCTGTGACGCGTCGCGGCGGTTGCACCGACTATGACCCTGACGGCGTATCGCCCGCTCCGGGGCCGCACCATTCGCATCCCTGACAACTCCAAGGATCCGCGCCATGCTCAATCTTCGCCTGAAGCCGCTCGCCCTCGCCACCCTGCTGGCAGCCGCGCTCGGCACCGCTTTGGCCGCCGACCTGAAGCTCACCGGCGACCAGGAGGTGCCCGCCAACACCAGCACGGCAGTCGGCACCGGCACCATCACGGTGGCCGCCGACGGCGCCGTCAGCGGCAGCGTTTCCGCGCCCGGCCTGGCCGGCACGGCCGCCCACATCCACGTGGCGGCGGCGGGCGCCAACGGCCCGGTGATCATCCCGCTCACCGGCGGCCCCGGCAACACCTGGACGGTGCCTGCGGGCGCGAAGCTCACCGCCGAGCAACTGGATGCCTACAAGGCCGGCAACCTGTACGTGAACATCCACAGCGCCGAGCACAAGGGCGGCGAGATCCGCGCGCAGCTCAAGCCCTGAGCCTCGCGATCAGGTCGACGGCCGCCGCAGGAGCCCTCTCCTTCGCGCCGTTGATCATGAACACGAACACGTCGCGCGGCGCGTTCGCGGGCGCGTGCGTGTCGCCCGCGACCAGCGGCAGCCCGGTGGGCTGGCCGCCGTCGGCCCATGCCTTCGCGCAGGCCGCGAACGACGCCAGCACCGCGGGCGGGTAGCCCGTGGCGACGTCCGACTGCGCGTTCATCAGCCGCAGGTAGACGAAGTCGCTGGTCAGGTTGGCGAACGACGGGAACTTGGGCGAGTCGGTGAGCACGACGGCCGCGCGGTACTTGCGCGCCAACGCCAGGAACTCGGGCGTCATGAAGGTGTCGTTTCGCACGTCCAGCACGTGGCGCAGCGGGCGGCCCTCGACGTCCTCGGGCAGCAGCTTGAGAAACGCCTCGAAGTCGTCGGGATCGAACTTCTTGTGGTCGGCGAACTGCCACAGCACCGGGCCCAGCTTGTGGCGCAGCCGCGCGATGCCGCTGCCGATGAAGCGCTCGATCGACTCGCCGGCCTCGGCCAGCACACGCCGGTTCGTCGCGAAGCGATTGGCCTTCAGCGAGAACATGAAGTCGTCGGGCGTCTCGTCGAACCAGCGCTCGAACGACTTCACGGTCATCGTGCTGTAGTAGGTGCCGTTGACCTCGATGGCGGTGACCTGGCGACTGGCGTGCTCCAGCTCGCGCTTGGCCGACACGGTGGCCGGATAGAAGGTCTCGCGCCAGGGCTCGTAGGTCCAGCCGCCGATGCCGACTCGGATTCGGGTCATGCGATGCGCTCCTCGGAAGGGGACTGCGTTTTTACCCCATCCGCCGGCGCCGTGGGCTCAACGTTTGTAGTCGAGCTGCCAGAGCAGCTTCCAGGTCTTGCCGCCGTCGGTGGTGCCTTCCCAGTCCCACGTGAACGCGTCCTTGGTGATGTGGTGAAACACCATGCGCTGGCCCTTCACCTCGTCGCCCACGGTCGTGAGCGCGGTGGAGAACAGGCGCTTGTCGCCGTCGGCGCCGGCCGTGAGCGCGAAGAAGCCGCCCTGGTTGTCGGCCCAGGCCTGGTGCCACTGGCCCTTGGGGTCGCGCACGCTCAGCGAGCGGCCCTTGAGCAGCGGCGCCGCGTCGGCCGGATCCTGCTCGAACTGTTCCTCGATGACGTTGCCGTCGAGGATGCGCGCGACGTGGTTGCGCGCCTTGCCCGGCGTGCCGTCGGCGTTCTTCCAGCTGACCTGCCAGTCGCCGATCCAGAAGTCGAACATGTCGGCGGGCTGCGGCACGGGGGCCGGGGCGGCGTAGGTGGTTTGCATCGTGAGGATGAGCAGAAGGCCGAGGACGAAGAACCGCATGGGCAACCCTCGCGCAGATGTGACAGGCCGTTGTAGCCTGACGCCGCGCCGGACGCAGCGCACATGCGACCGGCGACGGCCGGCGGGGGCCGGGCGACGGTCGGGCCGCGCCCGACGGCAGCCGCGCGATGGCCCGATTGGTGACGAAAGCCCGGATTGGGCCCGAAACCTGCCGCTTCTCCAAGGATCAGGATCGCCCGACACCCCCAGACTCGGCGGATCAACCGCCGATCGCCTTGGACATGAACCGCAGATACGCCTACCGCGACTACGAGATCCTTGTTTCAGCCCAGCCGGCCGGCAGCCAGCCTGGCTGGCGTCCGGAGATCTGCGTGATCGCGCCGGACGACCACTGGCAGTTCGTGCCCACGCACCACTCGCTGGTGGCCAACGACCCGCAATACTGCCTGGAGATCGGCCGCCGCTGCGCCGAGAACGCGATCCAGAGCATGGACCCGCAGCGCGAGCTGGCGGCCTACGACGGCCTCTGGCACTGACGCCCCGCTCCCCCGCCAAAGGCGCCCACACCAAGTGCGAGGCGCCTTTTTCACGGCCGCGCACGATCGGTCGTCGACCTGCGCCCGGGTTCGTCCGCTGGCGTGAGTGCAACGTTGCTGGACAATGGCCGATACCCCCGCCTTTGCCGGCGGCCCCAGGACGACCTCCAGACTCCGAGCACGCCATGTACAAGGACACCAAGCTGCTGTTCAAGGGCCCCACCTATGCGGAGGTCGTGAAGCGCCACCCTGCCGGCGTCTGCTCGTCCTTCGCCATGGACTGGCTGAAGAAGCTGCTCGCCAACAAGCCCATCAACGAGTCCACCTACGGCGATGTCGGGCGCATCAAGAAGCTCGTGAAGCGCCAGGAGAAGTACGAGGGCAAGGGCGGCGACCTCGAGGTGATGGCCACGTCCTACGGGCTCACCATCGAACACCTGCGCGGCATCCCCAAGACGCCCAGCATGTTCGACGATGCGCCGCTGACTCCCAGCGCCTACCTGGCCGACCTGCCCGCCGGCTACTACTACGTCAGCATCAACGAGGTCAGCGGCCGCAACCACGCGCTGGGCTACAACAGCCACGCGGGCTCGTTCTGCGACGCCAACATCGGCATCATGGACCTCAAGAGCGCCTCGATGGCGGCCATGCTTGCCGAGGCGGACGCGATGATGGCCAAGGACGGGTTGAAGCCGAGCGGGTACCACTTCTATCAGGTGGCGTTGATCAAGAAGAAGTGAGCGCGGGGCTACCCGGTTCTCGACGAGCCTGCAATTTGGCAGGTGCGTCGATCAGCGTGGCTCGGTTGTCGAGCTTGACCTGGCTACGCACCTCGGCAGGAACGCAGCCCAGCGCCGCCCGACCTCGTCGACTTCAGAGTTCCTAGTACGGCGCGCCGGTGCGCTGCCTGACGTAGTCCTTGATGGCCTTCTGCTCGGTCTTCGTGACAGGACCTGCGCTCATGCGGCTCAGTACCCCGTTTGCCCACTCGGCCACGGCCGTGTGCACGCCGCCGAAATGAATTCCCGATGGATTCGGCGCATCGATCCCATCGAGATAGAACACCAATTTCGCCCCTGCTTCGGTGCACCGGACCTCGTACCGAATGATGTTCGCAATGTGCAGACCGCCGGCTTGATCATGTTTCAAACCTTCGACCTGAAACTCGAAGCATCCTTCCCGCCGGTACAGGTGCAGCGCGTTCTCGATTGCCAACTGCTCGCTGTTGTTGCCCCTGACGGCTGCCAGCACGTTCGTCTCGTCATCGGGCCCGCGCAGCGAATGCGCCTGAAGATGACACCACTCCCAGGCACCCGTCGCATCGAGGCCTCCCACTGCTCCCGGCTGCAGCACGTACCACGCGACGTATTGCTGGGCACTTTGCGCCGCGCCGGTCAAGGCCAACATCGTCGCGTCCATGCCTTGCCGTGGTTGCCTCCGCGTGTTGGGCGCTTCGACCGGCAACCCCGACCAGCCCAACGACAGTATCTGGTTGCCGACGGCCTGAGCCCATTCCCGCTCCATGGCGCCCTGGCTGCGCACGCGTCCCACGAAGCGAACAGCGTTGGCGAAGTCCACCCGGTTGTAGACCGGGCCCAGCGTGCCGCGGCGCGGCGCGACGGGCCGTGGCTCGCCATTCTGATTCAGCTGGTAGACGTTTTGCCGCCCTTCGTGGTCGCGCACATAGATCGGACCGTCCGTCTCGCGGCGGTAGAACACGTGCGGCTTGACCAATGGCATCTTGTTTCTCCCAGGCCCGTGGCGCTTCGGCGCGAAGCGGCAAAGCCGCCGCGATACTACCGCTGCACGACAGGCCCGCAAGTTCGGTACTGAGGGATTGCCAACGGCGATTCATGCAGCCAGGCACGGTGCCGTCAAGACTTTGGTGGCCCCTTCCGACCTGACCATCCTCGACGCGCATGTTCTCGCCAGTACCGGGTGAGGTCGGCCGAATATGCAAACCAGGCTGACCACAAACAGCAAAGGCGCCAACCCGATTTCGGTTTGGCGCCTTCGCGACTTGCAGATGGTGGAGCCGGGGGGAATTGAACCCCCGTCCGCAAGCCATCACCGGACAGTTCTACATGCGTAGTTCTCTGATTTGATTCTCGCTCCAACGGTCGCGCAGGAACACGCTACCGGTGACGCCAGCTGCTAGATCTCGTCTCCTGCCGAGCAGCCCGGCAGGACACCAGCCAATGTGAATGACCTCTCAGCTCAGACTATTGCTAGCCCTTGCCCGGCCCATCGGCCAACCGTTGAGAGGCTCACGGGTTTTAAGCCGCGAGAGCGTACGAAGAGTCGTTCGCAGTTACTTTGTTTCCAGTGGAT
>FSZR01000916.1_pt1 | contig 9850 bp, 8 predicted proteins | sample 1638781 | NCBI WGS metagenome assembly FSZR01 (sample SAMEA3914813, study PRJEB12502) | metagenome | biome: forest; material: soil | place: Canada | collected 2011-07-07 | depth 0.3 m | reverse complement strand
TCTGCTGCGCGCCGCCGATGATGGCGCTGATCTCGCTGATGGTGCCCTGCACCTGCGCGTTCGCCTGGGAGTTCTGGTAGTAGCCGATGCCGAGCGCCAACACGATGCCGCCGATCACGAGGCCCAGCATGCTGAACACGAGGGCGTTGCCGCGTTGGCGGCGGCGTGGCGAGGCCGCGCATGCGGCACGGCGACGGAAGTAGATGTGGGACATCTCGATTTCTCCTCTGGCTTGTGGAATGGACGCTTGTGGTCCGGGACCGCACACGCGCGACTCTGTGCGCCTGCACGGGAAGGCGCGCAGCAGCGCGATGTCGACATTCAATGCACGGGATGCTCCGCCTCGTAGATCGCACGCAGCGTCATCAGGTTGGACGGCTCCATCAACGACGCGAACTTGCCCGGCACGGTCATCGACGCAACGCCCATGAAGGTCGCCACGCAGGCGAACAGCCCCACGAGCGCGAAGTTCGCGATGACGGCAGCCTTCTTCACGCGCGCCAACACGCGCTCGCCTTCCGAAGTGCCCAGCTGGATCAGCACATCCGAGAACGACGCGCTGGAGCGATTGAGCGTCGCCGCCCGCGAAAGCAGATGGGCCGACAGCAGGCCGCGGCGAAAGGCGTCGAGCGTCGCCGTCGGGTTCTCCTCGAGCGCGTCGACGACACGGCCCAAATGCCAGCGCATCCACGGCGAGGCGCGCTGCGTGAGGTCGTCGATGCTGCCCTGCAGCGTCTCGCCGGTCTTGAGCATCATCGCCATCGAGCTGAAAAGCATGCCGGCCTGGAAGTCGCGATACAGGCTGTAGACCGGCCACGCCTCGACGCGCAGGCGGACCGGGCCGCGCCAGCGCGGGAGCGACCACAGCATGGCGACGACCACCGCGCCGAGCGCGACCAAGGTCTGCGTTCCCCAGGCCTGCGCAAAGATCGCGACGTCCTTCGCCCAGCCGTTGATGCCGTCCCACAGCGCGTCCTGCGCGTACACTGGCGTGGCCTCGTCGATGACGAGGATCACCTTGCCCAGCACCACGATCAAGGCATAGCAGATCGGGATCGTCATCGCGGGCAACGCCGAGTACGACAGCATCAGCCGCAACATCTGCTGCTGCTTGTCGATCGCATCGGCGAGTGCGCGCAGGGCCTGGGGCTTGTCGGCGGCGCGGTCGACCGCGGTCAGCAGCATCGCGTCGGAGCGCGGCACGACACCCTCCAGCAGGTGCGAGACGCGGCTCGCGTGCTCGCCGTCCTGATGCCGATGCAGCACGATGCGCAGGGCGCGAGCGCGGCTGCGCTGGCGGGTCAGGTTGGCGTTGGCGATCTCGCCTTCGAGAAAGCTCACCATCGCCTCGTTGCGCTGGTACATCTCGGCGAAATCGCGGTAGAACTCGGCGCGCTTGGACCTGAAGTCGATCAGTGCGAACCAGTCGGCGAGTGCACGCATCGACATCATGGCCGCTCCGTCGGAAGGATCTCGAAGCGCTCGAAGCCGTCGAACTCTTCGCAGTTGCGCACATCGATCTCGCCCTGAAGAGCCTTGTAGAGCGCGTGCTCGAAGACCGTCTTGCCGGTCATGTCGGGGCTGTCGAACTGACGGTTGCTCGCCGAACGGAAGTGCTGCAGCGCCGCGTCGTCGTCGTTGTTGCGCACGTGTCTCAGCCAGACGCGGTCGGGTTGCAGCATCTCGGCGACGATCGTCTTGCCGTGCGTCCCGCGCCCCTGGCAGGCGGCGCAGCCCTCGGGGCGCGTCCAGCGCAGCCGAGCCGTGGCCAGCCCGAAGCGGCGCCGCAACACCTCCTCGATCTCGCGCGCGTCAGGGTCGATTCGCAGCGCCATCGCTGTCGGCAGCGCGCAGCAGCGGCACAGCTTGGGGACCAGCGCCTGGTAGACGAGCAGGTTGAGGATGTTGGGGCCGGTGAGCGCCTGGCGGCTCACGCCGATCTGGTCGTTGGTCAGGCGCGGGATGATGTTGGAGATCAGGTGCGCGTGCACCGTCCCCATCGCCAGGTGGCCCGTTTCGGCGATCTGCAGCGCGAACAGCGCCGTCAGCTTGTCGCGGATCTCGCCCAGCATCACGCCGTCGGGGTCGGATCGCATCAGCGCGCGCATCACCTCGGCATAGCGCCGGCGCGTCTCGTCGTCGTTGGCGATATCGCGCAGCACCTCGATCTGGTGGGCGCCCGCGATCTCGTACTCGATCGGATCCTCGACGGTGTAGATCGCCTTCTGATCCAGGCCCGGCAGCGTCTCGATGAAGCTCTTGAGGCTCGTCGACTTGCCCGAGCTCGTGACGCCCGACAGGAGCACGATGCCCTTGCCCGCGCGTCCCGCCAGGCGCAGGAGGCGCAGGTGGCTGGGGGCGTAGCCCGCGGAGTCGAAGCGGATGCGGTTCTCGTCGCCGGTGCGCAGGATGCGCACGACCGTCTTGGGCCCCAGCCGCCCCTTGACGTTCTGGTAGCGGAGCTGGCCAGCGGTGCCGGGCAGGTCGAGGTCGATCATGCAGTCGACGAACTGGTCGGCGTTGTACTGCGAGACGTTGTTTCCCTTGCGCGTGCTGTTGTAGCCGGCCGCGATCGCGTCGACCACCTCCTTGCGGCTGTAACGCCCGCCCTGTCCATCCGGCAACGGCTCGATGCGGCCATCGACGCGGATGCGCACGATTGCGGTATTGCGGTGGACCTCGATGTGCAGATCCGTCGCGCCGGTGGGAACGGCCAGCGCGATCCAGCGCTCGAACAACTGCATCGGGCCACCCTTGGACGCGCCCTTGCCCGATGCGCCGGCGTTGCGCAGGATCTCCTTGAGAACGTGCGGCTCCGCCACCAGTTCGCCCACGACGCCATATCCACGTGCCCGCAGCGCCCCCTTGACGGCCTTGGCGGTGCCATCCAGTGCCAGCTTGTCGGCCGCGGGCATCGTCGCGCGCACGAGCCGAGCCTGCCGCGCACCGCAATCGATCGCGATCAGCTTCTCGTGCAGCAGCGCCGGCAGCTGGTAGACGGCCTCGGGGCCGACCGTCAGCAAGGCCTGGTAGGGCGGCAACTGATGGAAATGCGCCAGGACCTCCGGGCGAAACTCCGTGTCCCGGAAGGCTTTCACCGGATCGCCGGCCGGACGCTCCGCAGATGCGGCCGCAAGCGCCGGCGACACGGTCGCGGGAAGGCTCGCGCCGACAAGGCGTCGGTCAAGGCGACTGGAGGGCGATCTCGCGGAGGACGATCCGAGCGTCCCGGCCAGGCTCGTCGCCTCATCGGCCGTGCCCTCCTGCGCCTCGGGAGTCACCCCAGCGCGCTCCGACGAGCGACGCACCACCGCGATGGACTCAGCCGCCGACTCGGCTTGCTCACGACGACGCAGCATCTCGAACAATCCCATGAGTTCGCTCAGCGGAGCGCCGGAAGCGGGAAGACCTTGCGCGGGCCCTCCGCTTCGACGGCAGCAACGACGCTTGCACGATGGCTCAACACGACGCGATCGATGGCGACGGACTCCACACGCCACGCCGTGCCCGGCACGCCCTGGCCCACGCCCAGCAGGTACGGCGTGGCGTTGACGACGACCTCCGCGATCGCGCCGTTGCTCGAGGAGAAGACGCCGCTGACCTGGACGGCCGGCGTCACGGAAGGCAACGGCAGCCGCGGCGTCGGCAAGGGCGGCGCGGCGGCCACCGAAGCCGCCGGGGCCGGTGCCGACGCGCCCAGTCCGGCCGATCGAGCGGCGGCCTGGGTCATCGTGTTTTCAAGCAAGGTGCGCTGGGCGCGGCTGTAGTCCGCGATCGTCTGGGCGCCGGCCATCGGCGCGAACACCACCAGGGCGCAGGACACCCCCCAGCCGCGAGACGAGAGACAACGACTAGCGTGCCGCGACATAGAAGACTCCTGTGGCCGAGAACTTGAGCAGGCCGCGCGCGTCCGAGCCTTCGCCGAGATCGACCCGCACCGACTCCCAGCTGACGAATTCGGGCGCCGCGCTCAACGCCTCGACGATGAACGGCCCCGGGATGTTGTGCATGTCGACGTCGCCCGCCAGCACAGCGGCCGGATGCTTGAACGCCGCAGGCACGTCCGGCAGGTGCGGCCACAGCGACGGCTTCTTCAGCTCGATGACGACGTCGGCCGTGCGCCAGCGCTGCAGCTGCGGTCCGGCATCGGAGAACGCGGACTGCAGCGAGTGCAGCGGATGTACCGGATCCAGCATCGTGCGTCGGGTGACCTTGAACGCGTGCGTGGTTCGCGCGACATCCAGCGCCGGCACCGTGCTGCCCTGCGGCACCAGCATCTCGAGACCGTCGTCGGGCAGCGCTCGATGCAGGTCGTCGAAGCTGCCGCCGCGTCGCACCCAGTCTCGAGCGCAGGCCTGGGCCCGTGCGCTGCATTCGGCCGACGCGAGACTCCAGCCCGGAATCCACGTGCGGTAGCCGAAGATCTCGCGTGCGGCCGTCACGAACGTCGAGCGATCCGTTCCCATCGTCGCCTGCTGTGCGGCCAGCGCCGCGAGGTAGCGAGGCGTCGGATCGGCCGCGCGCGCGGCCGCCAGCGACTTGCGCTCGACCTCGACGCGATGCAGGTGCTGCACGAGCAACCAGGCGCCCAGTGAGGCCGACGCGACCAGCGCGGCGCCGATGACCGGCCACGGGTTGATCGGCATCGGCTGCAGTCGCGCGAGGCGGTCGCCGCCCGATGCCAGCCAGCCGAAGTCCGCCGTCTCGCAATTGGGGTAGGCGACCGGGTTGTCGCTCCAGATCGGCCTATCCTCGCCACCGAGGGCATTGCGCGCGTCGATCTCGTTGCTGAGCACGTCGATGACCGGCACGCCGTCCTCGAGGCAGACGACGAAGTACTTCTCCTCCTTGCGCTGCGCCGAGGCCGGTACGGTCAGCACCAGCGCGGCGTTGGGCGCCTGCGCGCCCACGAGACGCGAGAAGCACGCGGCAGCCGCCAGCGTGCCCTTGGGCAAGCGCACGCCCTCTTCCGAGGCACGCGGCTGGAACAGGCCGTAGCGCACGTGCGAGCCCACCTGCGCCTGCGCCCAATGCGTGGCGTCGCTGGTGAGCGCGCGCGCTTCCGCGAGGGCCCGACTCCGGCCCTGGCCCGCCGTCGGGGCACGCCAGAACAAGCCACCGAGCAAGTCCCCCTGCGCGGTGCTGGCGATCAGACGTTCAATGACGGCCATCGTCGCGCTCCGTTCAGAGAATCGTCGGACGGACGAAGATCACGAACTCTTCGCGCATGCGCGACTGCGTCTTGCTGCCGCCGAGACCGATCGGCGCGTCGTCGGTGAGCGTGCGCCGGTCGTCGCTGGAGACGAGCCGGCTCAGTCCCGTGATCACCAGGATCTGGCCCGCCTTGAGCGCGACCGTGGACTGGTCGTTGATGGCGGCCGTCTCCGGCGTCTGCACCGTCTGCTGCGCCGTGCCGGTGCCCGACGTGAAGTTGACGAGGTTCACGAGCGACGACAGGCCGATGCCGAACTTCAGCACCACCGTGTTGTTGTCGAGGATGAACGGCTGCGCGAGATAGCGGTCGCCCGTGGTCACCGTGGACGTGACCAGCCCCGGCGCGCCGACCCCCGTGGTGCTCGCCGCACCGGGAATGGTCGCGCTCACGTACGCGCGGCCACCGAGGCTGGACTTGCGATCCCAGGTGCGATTCAGCGCCAGCAGGCTGACCTCGCGATGCTGCGTGGAGACGCCGTACTCGCTGAGCAACTTCAACAACGCGCTGCTGCCGCCGAAATGCCGCGTGGCGGGCGTCGTGACGCCCGACTGCGCCGGCGTCAGGATAGCGAACCCGATGTTGGCGGCCGTCGCGCTGGCCAGCGTCGTCGGCGCGCCGAAGGTGCCCGTGTAGGCACCGCCGAGAGCGTTGAGAACGGCGGTCCACTCGATGCCGCGCTCGTCCGATTCGCTGCGCGTGACGCTGTAGACGTCGAACTGCACCTGCGCCTGGCGCAGCAGGCTCTCGTTTTCCACACGCACGAAGTCGCGCACCTTGGACAGCGTCTCCTTGGTCGTGGTGACGGCGACGCGGCCCGAGCCGTCGGAGCGCACGACCGACGATCCCGGCACGTCCTTGATGATCTGGCCGATGGCCGCGAGGATCGACCCGATGACGTTGGACTTGCCGTGCTCGCTGACCTCGTTGCTGGAGCTGGCCGTGCTGTTGGTGCCGCCGCCGCCATTGCCCGAACTGGTGGCGTTGGCCTGGTCGGCGCCGCTCAGTCCGAGGTGGTAGTCGGTCTCGCTCTCGAGCGCGGCAATCTCGAAGAACTCGGTGCGCAATCGCTCGACGACCACCACGCCGTCGCGATACTCCCACGACAGGCTCAGCTGATCCGTGACGAGGTCGAGGTAACCCTCCAGCGAGCCTGACCAGCGCATCGCCACGGCATTGACCGAGGTGTCGCGCGGCGCGGGCATCGCCGGGATGCCCTCCGGCCCGGCCAAGGCGCGTCCGGGCAGCATCGGCAAGGTCTGGGGCAGGGGCGCCAACGGCGGCGCCGCCAGGGCCATGGCACGCGACGGCGACTCGCCGGAGGCGAACACGTCCGCCTTCAGGCGCACCGGCACGCCGGTGACGGCAGTAATCCGATCCGCCATCGTCCGCAGGCTCACCTTGCCGCCGGTGGCGGCATCATCGAAGTTGAGCTTGACCGGTTCGGTGAAGATGCTCGGAAGCCGCTCGCCGCTGCCCACCGGAACGCTGACCGAGCCGACCCAGGGGCTGCGTGCCCGGCGCAGGACGGGTCGGGCCGCCTGTTCGGCGGCGCGGCGATCGGCGTCCACCTGCGAACCCGGCGCACCCATGCCCTGCTCCGCCAGCGTGCGATCTGCATGGAGCGACGACGTGCCGGTCAGTCCTGCGGCGTGATCCGCCTGCACGTGCTCCGTGACGCCGGGCTCCGCGCAGCCGACCAGCACCGCGAACGCCAGCCAAGCCGTCCTCGCGAAGCCACTCGCAATCGATGAAGGGACGGCGCTCATTGCGCGTCGCACTCGCGCGCCTGCTCGCCCTGGCGCGTGATGCGCACGAGCGGGGGCGTGTTGGCGTAGATGCAGGCCTCCAGTGGATAGTCGCTCTGGCGGATGCCCGACGAACCCAGGATCGCCTTCAGCGCGGTCTCGAACGTGCCATCGACGCTGTCGGGCGCGCCGATCAGGAAGTTGCGCTGCGCGTCCCACTTCACGCGGTAGCCGGCCTGCAGGCCCCAACGCTCCAGCGTGCGCGCCAGGGTGATGTCCTGCACCAGGACGCTCCAGCGCGCGACCGGCGGATCCGCCGCGGCGACGCTGGCATACGGCGCGACGGGCAACGCAGCCTCGCCCGCAGCATGCCAGGGCTGGGCCACGGCCTGGAACGACTCGGCGGCATGGACGACGCCGGCGGCGCAGGCCAGCCAGGCTAGAAGGAAGACGACAACGATGTTCATGCAAACGCTCCTGGACGGACGAGGCCGTGCGACGACGCAATGACGGCGGGCGGACAGCGACACGGCGTTCATTCGGACGCCGTGAACCGGACGACGTGGTCGGTGTAGGCCTGCGCCTGAACCGGATAGCCCTGCGCGCGCAGGCCCGCCACCACCTGCTTGACGGCGTCGAGGAACGACGCCGCCTCGACCCGCATCGCGCCGTTGATCGGTGCGACCCAGCCCACGTCCCAGACGACGTCGTAGCCATTCGCGCGCGCCCAGCGCCGCAGCGAGACCGCGATGTCGCGATCCGCCAGCGTGATGTCGAACGACGCGGGCGGATCCAGGCTCATCGAGTTTTCGCGCGCCGAGCCCGCGCTGACCCAGCGCAGCGCGGACGCGCGAGGACGCCCTTCGCCCGCCACCGATTCTTCGCCGGCCATCCGGATGTACCGCGCAGGAATGTCGCGGGCCAGCAGCGCGTTGCGCAAGGCCTCCGCGCGCAGGGTGGCCAAGGCATCGTGCTCGCCGACATCATTGCGACCGACCGCCTCGACGGGCGTATCGCGGCCGATGCGCACGACCAGCGCCGACAAGGCGTCGAGCACCTCGGGCTTCAGCGTGGAACTGCCAGGCGCGAAGACGATGGGTTGTTCATGCGTGGCCTTGCCGCGCGACGCTCCATAGTCCACGCCCGCGGTCAGCCCGCTCTCCGCGGTGGCCAGCAGGCGCGCACCGTCGTCATGCGGCGTGACGACCTCCTCGCCGAGCGCGGCGTCGCCGCGTCGCACCACGGCGCGCGCGCCGCCCAGCACCAGCGTGAACTCGCTCGCCGTCGTTCTGGCCGTGAAGTACTGACCTTCGGGCTGCAGCACCAGCAAGGTCAGATCCTGGCCTGCGAAGACCGCCGGCATGGTCTGGTTGGGACGCGCCTCGAAGAAGACCTTGCCGCCGCCGTCGTCGAAGACCTGTGCCGGACGCGCCGGCCGGTCGCCGCGGATCGCGTAGCCGAAGTCGTATCGGCCCACGAAGCGCTTGCCCGGCAGGCTCAGCGCGTTGCCGCCGACGATCAGCAACAGGGCGCCGCAGAACGCGCGGCAGAAGACGGCACGCGGGGCGAAGAAGGTGTGTGAATCGGCTCTCATGGTCGAGACGATTCTGCGAGCGCCGCGGAAAACTGCCCGGCGCCAAACCCCCGCGAAACCGCCCGTTTGGCGAGCGATGCGGGCTATCGCACGACTCAGTCAGCGGGTACGCTGGCTGACCGATTCAATCAATGCTTCTCGTGCGCCAACACCTTCTCGATCCTTCGATCCGGCACCAGCCAGATCAGCGCTGCAATCAGGTAGATCGCCTGCGCCAGCCCCGGCACGCAGAACGAGGACACGATGCCGGCCAGGTACAGCACCGGCGAGAGCTTGCCCTTCCAGTCGGAGCCCAGCGCGCGCTTGAGCAGGCCGTCCTGGCCCTGGGCGCGCACGATCGTCGTCTGGAGGATGAACCACGACACCGCGGACGCCATCAGCACCCCGCCGTAGACGGCCGACGGCACCGGACCGAAATGGTTCTCGCCCATCCAGCCGGTGGCGAACGGCATCAGCGAGAGCCAGAACAGCAAGTGGAGATTGGCCCACATCATCCCGCCCGTCACGTTGGTGGTGGCGTGCAGCAGGTGGTGGTGGTTGTTCCAGTAGATGCCCACGTAGATGAAGCTGATCACGTAGCTGAGGAACACGGGCCACAGCTCGGCGAGCGCGGACAGCGTCGCGCCGTGGGGCACCTTCAGCTCCAGCACCATGATCGTGATGATGATGGCCAGCACGCCGTCGCTGAACGCCTCGAACCGTCCCTTGCCCATCGTCGCTCCCCGGGCGCCCCGTGCGCCGCGCGCCATTCTCTCAAACGGGCGCGGGAAGATGGCCGGGCCGACGCCGTCTTTTCGGCCCATCGCCCGCGCCGCGCCGCGCTACCCTGCGAACATGGAAACAGCCACGCCCACGCTCGCCAGCCCCGCTGCGGCGCTGTCGCGTGCGCACGCGCTGTTCCTGCAGCGGCGCGACGCCGACGCCCTGCCGCATGCCCGCGCCGCCGCGCACGCGATGCCGCAGCGCGCCGACGCGTTGACGTTGCTGGGCATCGTCCAGCAACGCCTGGGCCAGCCGAGCGCCGCGGAGGCGGCCTACCGCGAGGCCCTGCGCGCGAATCCCCACTACGCCGACGCGTGGACCAACCTGGGCAACCTGCTGCGCGACCGCGGCGACCTGGTCGGTGCCCTGCGCGCCTTCCAGCATGCGATGCGCTGCGCGCCGGCCTCGCCCGAGCCGGCCTACAACCTGGGCGTTGCGCTGGAGCACTTCGGCCTGTGGGACGGCGCGCTCGCCGCGTTCCAGGCCGCGGTCGAATGCGATTCGCAGCACGTCGCTGCGCACTGGAACAGCGCG
>FSZR01000511.1_pt1 | contig 9878 bp, 7 predicted proteins | sample 1638781 | NCBI WGS metagenome assembly FSZR01 (sample SAMEA3914813, study PRJEB12502) | metagenome | biome: forest; material: soil | place: Canada | collected 2011-07-07 | depth 0.3 m | reverse complement strand
GCAACATCCTGGTCGACGCCACCGGCAACACGCACCGCAGCGAGTTCTGCATCGACAAGCTCTACTCGCCCGACTCCTCCACCGGCCGCCTGGGCCTGCTGGAGCTGCGCGCGTTCGAGATGCCGCCGCACCCGCGCATGAGCGTCGTGCAGCAACTGCTGCTGCGCGCGCTGGTGGCGCGCTTCTGGCAGACGCCGTACGACCAGCCGCTGGTGCGCTGGGGCACCGAGCTGCACGACCGCTTCCTGCTGCCGCATTTCGTGCAGGAGGACTTCCGCGACGTGCTGCACGAGATGGGCGAGGCCGGCATGCCGTTCGACCCCGAATGGTTCGCGCCGCACCTCGAGTTCCGTTTCCCGAAGCTGGGCGAGTTCGTGTCCTCCAGCGTGCACGTCACGCTGCGCGGCGCGCTCGAGCCGTGGCACGTGATGGGCGAGGAAGGCAGCGCCGGCGGCACGGTGCGCTACGTCGATTCGTCGCTGGAGCGCCTCGAGCTGAAGGTGACCGGCCTGGTCGACTCGCGCCACGTGCTCACCGCCAACGGCCAGCCCGTGCCGCTGCAGCCCACGGGTCGCGTCGGCGAGTTCGTCGCCGGCGTGCGCTACCGTGCCTGGCAGCCGCCGTCGGGCCTGCATCCGACGATCCCCGTGCAGGCGCCGCTCACGTTCGACCTGGTGGACCTGTGGTCGCAACGCTCGCTGGGCGGCTGCCAGTACCACGTGGCGCATCCGGGCGGCCGCAACTACGACACGCTGCCCGTCAACGCCTACGAGGCCGAGAGCCGCCGCCTGGCGCGCTTCTTCGCGCTGGGCCACACGCCGGGCAAGATGAAGGTGTCGCGGCCGGAGCGCAGCCAGGAGTTCCCGTTCACCCTGGACCTGCGACGCCGCCGCTGACCCCATGCGCCAGCGACCGCACGGTCCTCCCTGGCGCGCCCTCGCGGTCTCGCCGTCGCGCCGCCCCCGGGCGGCGCGCGGCGCGTCCGGCGTCCTAGAACGACACCCCGGCGATCAGCTTGAAGACGTTGCGCTCGGACTCTTTGTAGACCCGGCCGCCCACCAGTTCCACGCGCGACGCCGCCGACCAGGCCTCGGCCCAGGGCAGTTGCTGCGACCAGCCGCCCGTCAGGAAGAGGCCGTGCCCGCCGGCCGACCCGGCGTATTGCACGGTCGGGCCGGCGAACCACGCGGAGTAGTCGCGGTGGCTGCCGGAGAGCGAGTAGCTGCCCTCCCAGGCGCGCTCGTTGCGCATCTCCAGTCCCAGTCGCCAGCCGTTGGCCACGCGGTACGACGCGCCGCCCGACAACGTCACCTCGGCCTCGCGCTCGAAGCCCAGGCGCGTCCAGTTCTCGCGCTCGAATTCGACGGCGAGATTGGCCGCGAGGATCAGGTCGTCCTCGAGCAGGTTCTTCTGTCCCAGCAGCTTGAACTCGACCTCGCGCGTGCGCGCGCCGCCGGTGAGCTCGACGTAGCCGGCCAGGCCGTAGCCGTCCTTGTACGGGCTCGCGAACTGGACGATGTTCTCCACCGAGATGCTTTCGAAGCCGGCCTGGTGGTAGCGCGCGGCGGGGATCGGGAAGGTGGACGACGCCGGCACGTCGCTGCCGATCGTCGCCGGGCCGCCGCCGGTCACCTCGTCGCCGTCGCCGGGGCCGACGGTGAAGTTGTTGCGCGAGGCCGTGGAGTTGTTGTCGCGTGCCGTGACACTGTACGCGTTGAGGTACAGCGAGGCCTGCCAGCGCGAGGTGATGCCGTATTCCAGCTCGGTGCGCGACTGCACGAGGTCGTAGACCCCTTGCGACTTGCGCGTCCGGTAGGTGGTCTGCTGCTCGACCTCGAGGCTGCCGACCGGGTTGAGTTCGGAGAGGTAGGTGTGCGTGAAGACCTGGTCCGAGGCCTGCGCCACGGGGGCGAAGGCGGCGGCCGCGGCGGTCAGCGCGAAGGCGTGTCGAAAGTGCATGGCGAGTTTCCGCGAAGGGTTTCAGGCGAGCCGCAGCGAGCCGAACAGGCCCTCGGTCTCGTCGTTGGGGCCGGCCGAGAAGTACAGCGCGTCGGTGTCGCCGAGCTTGACGCCGTTGCCGAACAGCATTCCCCAGAGGCCGGAGACGACCACGTAGTTGCCGGCCGTGTCGCGCAGGAACTCGGTCGCGGTCTTCGTCGCCGGGTCGAACGCGACGATGGTGCCGTCGGTGAAGTTGCCCACCAGCAGGTGGCCGGAGAACGGCCCGAAGCCGGTGTCCGGCGCGATCGCCAGGCCCCACGGGCCGTTCAGCGTGCCGCGGTCGTCCCAGATCGCGACCAGCGCGCCGGCCTCGGTGTACTCCACCAACCGGCTGGTGCCGCGGCCCGTGTTCTCCGTGGCCAGGAGCACGCCGCCGGGGTGGTCCGGATCCTCCTGCGTGTTCACGTAGCACACGAAGATCGACGACACGCCCTTGATGACGACGCGGTGCACCTGCCACGGCGCGTAGTCGCCCGGCTTGAACGTGCCCGCCGTCGTGAACGGATTGGCGAAGCGTCCGGCCGCGGCCTCCTCGGTGAACGTGTTGTCGAAGATGCGGATCTGCGGGTACGGGTTGTTGCCGAAGTCGGCGACGAACAGCTTGTCGAACGTGCTGTTGATCGCCAGCCCGAAGAAGGCGGACTGCGCGTCGCCGTCGTCGAGGATCTTGTTGGCGTAGCTCGGGTAGCTGAGCGTGCCGTCCGGGTTCGCGCGCTGGGCCCAGGCGGACATCACGCCGGCGTCCGAGACGAACACGAACTTCGCGGGGGCGGTGAAGCTCTGGCCGTTGTCCAGCGTCTGCGTGATGACGAAGCCGGTGCCGGTCGCGTTGAAGACCACGCCGTTGGCCGCGCCCGGGTTGTCGCCCGAGCCGGGCAGGGCGACGACCGGCAGCGCCGCGTCGACCGCCAGCGGCTCGCCGTTGACGTCGCCGACGAACTCGTAGGACGTGCTGCTGGCCGTCACCCAGAAGTGGCCGCCCGCGCCCGCGGGGCGGATGGCCACGCCCCAGGCGTCGATCATGTCCGGGTACAGGAAGGCCGCGCCGTACTTCGCGTCGCTGGCCGCCAGGTTGGTCTGCCGGTAGGCGTTCCCGGCGGCGCGGGGTTCGCTGCCGCCGCCCCCGCAGGCGGTCAGGACGACGCCGCCCGAGGTCATGGCGGCGAAAGCGGCGCTCCGGCGGAGCAGGTCGCGGCGATTCATGGAATCTCCAAGAAAAAAAGAATGCGAATTATTTGCATTCGCGCAAACTTTGGCAATACTTCGTCTTTGGGATACGGATGTCTCGCGCGCAACCGTCTCGTACCCGGCCGTGGCGCGCCGTCCGGCGATAATCGAAGGCCCTGATGTCCTCCGTCCAGACCAGCCTTCTCCCCGACGACGCGCCCGCGGCCTCCGCCCTGGCGCGGGACGCGGCACAGCGAGGCAGCACGGGCAGCTTCGACGAGCTGCGCGGGCTGCCCGCGGAGGAGGGCGCCGCCAGCGCGGAGCTCGCCCCCGCCTGGCGCGACTTCTTCGACGCCGCCGGTCCCGAAGGCTGGATCGACCTCGCGCAGACGCGCGCCCGCATCGAGCACCGCGTGGTCGACGACGGCGTCACCTACAATGTGTACGCCGAGGGTGCCGCCGCGCCCAGCGCCTGGCCGCTGGAGCCGCTGCCGTTCCTGATCGACGCGCAGGCCTGGGCCGGCATCGAGGCGGGCGTCAGGCAGCGCGCGCGCCTGCTGGACGCCGTCCTCGCCGACGTCTACGGCAGCCGCAGCCTGCTGGACGACGGCCTGCTGCCGGCCTCGCTGGTGCTGGCGCACCCGCAATACCTGCGCGCCATGCACGGCTGCCGGCCCGCCGGCGGCGTGCACCTGCACGTGGCGGCGTTCGACCTCGCGCGCGGGCCCGACGGCCAGTGGCGCATCGTCAGCCAGCGCACGCAGGCGCCGTCCGGCCTCGGCTACCTGCTGCAGAACCGGCTGATCATCTCGCAGCAGTTCCCGGCCGCGTTCCGCTACCTGCACGTCCAGCGCGTGGCCGCCGGCTTCCTGGGCCTGCTGCAGGGCCTGCAGCGGCTCAGCCCGATGGGCGAGAACGCGCGCGTCGTGCTGCTGACGCCGGGGCCGCACAACGAGACCTACTTCGAGCACGCGTTCCTCGCGCGCTACCTCGGCGTGACGCTGGTGGAAGGCGGCGATCTCACCGTGCGCGGCGAGCGCCTGTTCCTGAAGACGCTGCACGGCCTGGAGCCGGTGCACGTGCTGCTGCGCCGGGTCGACGACGAGTATCTCGACCCGCTGGAGCTGCGCGGCGATTCCGCACTCGGCGTGCCGGGCCTGCTGGGCGTCATCCGCGCGGGCCAGGTGGTGGTGGCCAACGCGCCGGGCGCCGGTTTCCTCGAGAGCCCCGGCCTGGCCGCCTTCTGGCCCGCCGTGGCGCGCCGCCTGCTCGGCGAGGAGCTGCTGCTGCCCTCGGCCACCAGCTGGTGGTGCGGCGAGGACGCCGTGTGGGAGGCGCAGCGCGAACGCCTGGCCGACTTCATCGTCGCGCCCACGTTCCCCACCAGCAGCACCACCGAGGGCTTCGCGCCGCACGGCGTCGCCGAGCTGTCCGTGGCCGCGCGCGCGGCGCTGCGCGACCAGATCGACGCGCGTCCCGCGGCCTATACGCTGCAGGCGCGCATGCGGCCGTCCGAGATCCCGGTCTGGAACGACGGCGCGCTCGAGCCGCGCGCGGCGCTGGTGCGCGTCTATGCGATGACCGACGGCCGCGGCGGCTGGAAGGTGATGCCGGGCGCGCTCACCCGCGTGGCGACGCGGCGCGACGCGGCGCAGGACGGCTGGCTGTCGATGCAGCAGGGCAGCGTCAGCGTGGACACCTGGGTGCTCACCGAGGGTCGCATCGACGAGACCTCGCTGCTGCCCAAGCCGCTGAGCCCGTCCGACCTCGCGCTCGCGCACCGCACCGTCACGAGCCGCGCGGCCGAGAACCTGTTCTGGCTGGGCCGCTACACCGAGCGCGCCGACAACACGGTGCGGCTGGCGCGCCACACGCTGGAGTCGCTGAACAACGCCAACCCGGTGATGCTGGAGGCGCTCGGCCGGCTGGCCTGGCGCAACGGCTTGATCGGCGGCAACGTGCCGCTGCCGGCGCAGTCGCTGCGCGTCTTCGAACGCTCGCTGGTGCACGCGCTGGGCGACGGCGTCGGCGGCAGCGTGGCGTTCAACCTGCGCGCGCTGCGCCAGTGCGCGCAGGCGCTGCGCGAGCGGCTGGCGGTGGAGCACTGGAAGCTGATCGACGGCATCGGCCGCGATTTCGAGGAGCGCATGGGCACCGTGCTGCAGCCGCGCGCGGCGGGCGCGAGCGGCACCGCGAGCGCCGCGGCCGAATCGGTCAACGACGTGCTGGTGGTGCTGCAGGGCGCGGCCATGCAGCTGGCCGCCATCACCGGCGCGCAGTCCGACCGCATGACGCGCGACGACGGCTGGCGCCTGCTGAGCATCGGCCGCCAGGCGGAGCGGCTCGACTTCCTCTCGCAGACCCTCGTCTTCGGCGTGCAGCTCGAGCTCCCCGCGCGCGACGACGGCTTCGCGCTGCTGCTGAGCCTGTTCGATTCCACCATCACCTACCGCGCGCAGTTCCAGGCCCGGCGCGAGCTGCCGCCGCTGCTGCACCTGCTGGTGCTGGAGCTGGACAACCCGCGCTCGCTCGCGGGCGTGACGCGCACGCTGCGCGATCGCGTCACGCGCCTCGCGCGCCACGATCCGCGCTGGGCGCAACGCGTGCTCGACGAGCTGCCGCGCCCCGAGGAATGGTCGCTCGACACCCTGTGCCGGCGCGACGAGGACGGCCGCCACTCGGCGCTGCTGGCCGCGCTGAAGGACCTGTCCGAGCGCGCGCAGGCGCTCTCGGCGGAGGTCGGCCGGCGCATGTTCTCGCACGTCGGCCCGGTCGATCACACGGTGTGGCAATGAAGAACGAACAGTCGCAGAGCCAGGGCATCGCGCCGCCGCCCGAGGTCGCGCAGGCCGAGGTCGAGATCGAGGTCCTGCCCGCGGTGCGTTGGCTGCGCGTGCGCCACCAGACCAACTACCACTACGACTCCGAGGTCGAGGGCGCGCAGCACCTCGCGCACCTGCGGCCGCGCGACACCGCGACGCAGCAGGTGCGGTCCTGGGTGCTGGCGGTGTCGCCGCACCCCGATCCGGGCGTCGACCTGGCCAGCGGCATCCGCGAGACGGTCGACCCGTGGGGCAACGCGCGCCAGGTGTTCGCGCACTCGCAGGTGCACGACGAACTGGACGTCACCTCGATGTTCGAGGCCGGCGTCGCCGCCTCGCCGCTGCCCGAGCCGGGCACCAGCCGCGCGTGGCGCGAGGTCGCGCGCGACCTGCGCCTGTACGCCGGGGCCCGCGCGCACGCTCCGCAGGCGCGCACGGAAGACCACGACCTGTTCGAGGCCGCCGAGTTCACGCTCGACTCCAGCCTCGCGCCGCGCGCCCGCGCGCTGGCCGACTGGGCACGTGCCTCGTCCGAGGCGCATGCGGGCATCGTCGAACTCGCGCTCGACCTGATGCACCGCATCCACGACGAGTTCGAGTACCTGCCTCAGAGCACCTCGGTCACCACCGGCGCGCTCGAGGCACTGACGCTGCGCCACGGCGTCTGCCAGGACTTCGCCCACGTGCTGATCGGCGCCTGCCGCTCGCTGGGCCTCGCCGCGCGATACGTCAGCGGGTATCTGCTGACGCGGCCGCCGCCGGGCAAGCCGCGCCTCGTCGGCGCCGACGCGTCGCACGCGTGGGCCGCCGTCTGGTGCCCGCCCTACGGCTGGATCGCGCTCGATCCGACCAACGACGTCCCCGCCGGCCAGGACCACGTGACGCTCGCCTGGGGCCGCGACTACGCCGACGTCGCCCCGCTGCGCGGCGTCATCCGCGGCGGCTCGGGCAACGCGCCGCGGGTGGCGGTGACGGTCGAGCCGATCTGAACCGCTCGACATCGCGCCCACTACCTCCGAGGTAGTTGGCGCCCCTCCCCCGGGTCCGTAGATTCCATCCATCGCGCCGCATGTCGCAGGCGCATTGGACGAAACGAGGACCCCATGTCGAACTTTCCCCTCCACACCATCGAGACCGCCCCCGCCGAGTCGCGTCCTGTCCTGCAGGCGCTGCAGCAGGCCTTCGGCGTCGTGCCGAACGTGGCCGGCGAGATGGCCGCCTCGCCGGTGCTCATCAAGGGCTTCATCGGCCTGTTCCAGAACGTGCACGCGGGCACGTTCGGCGAGGACGAGATCCAGGTGCTGCTGCTGACCAACGCCGTCACCAACCGCTGCACCTGGGCGGTCGCGTTCCACACGGCACTGGCGTTGAAGGAAGGCGTCGCGGCGGCCGACGTCGAGGCGATCCGGCAGGGCAGCGCGCCCGCGGCGCCGCGGCACGCGGCGCTGTCGCTGCTGGCGCGCACGCTGATCGAGCGGCGCGGCGTCGTCGACGACGACGACGTCGCGCGCTTCCTCGCGGTCGGCTTCGTGCCCGCCCAGGCGCTCGAGCTGATCGGCGTGGTGGCCGCGTCGACCATCACCAACTATGCTGCCAGCATGACCCGGCCCCCGCTCGAAGACGCGTTCCAGGCCCACGCCTGGGCGGCCTGACCGGCATGGCGGCGCCGTACCCGCTCGGCGACCTGCTGCGCCAGTGGCGCGGTCGGCGCGGCTGGAGCCAGTTGCAGCTCGCCGGCGAGGTCGGCGTGTCGCAGCGGCACCTGAGCTTCATCGAGGTCGGCCGCAGCGAGCCCAGCCGCGCGCTGGTGCTGGGCCTCGCGCAGGCGCTGGGCGTGCCGCTGCGCGATCGCAACGCGTTGCTGCTGGCCGCCGGATACGCCCCGATGTATCCCGATCCGGCGTGGGACGCCGACGAGATGCGCGCCGTCCGGCGCGCCCTCGATCGCCTGCTGCGCCAGCACGAGCCGTTCCCCGCGCTGGTGCTGGATCGGCACTGGAACGTGCTGTCCACCAATGCCGCCGCGCCGCGCTTCTTCGGCGGCTTCGTCGACCTGTCGACGCGTCCGCGGCCGCGCAACCTGCTGCACCTTGTCTTCGATCCGCAAGGGCTGCGGCCCTTCATCGCCAACTGGCCGCAGGTCGCGCGCGGCCTGTTCGAGCGCATCGCGCGCGAGGCCGTCGGCGGCGTCATCGACGACGCGATGCGGGCGCTCATCGCCGAGCTGCGCGGCTATCCCGGCGTCGACAGCGGCTGGGACAGCGCGGACGGCGGCGGTGGCGGCCCGGTGATCCCGATCACGTTCGAGAAGGACGGTCGGACGCTGAGCTACTTCTCGATGGTCTCGACCGTCGGCACGCCGCGCACGATCGCGGCGCAGGAGTTGCGCGTCGAATGCATGTTCGCCGCCGACGACGCCACCGAGGCGTGGCACGAGGCCACGTTCGGCGCGGCCTGAGCGTCAGCCCCGTTCGACCCGGTTGCGGCCCAGCGTCTTGGCCTGGTAGCAGAGCTTGTCGGCGCGCTCCAGGGTCTGCGCCACCGTCTCGCCGCGCAGGTGCTCGGTGAGGCCGGCGGAAAAGGAGACGGGCAGGTCGATGCCCTGCACCACCAGCGGGTTGGCGTGGAAGTGCTCGCGCAGGCGCTCGAGCGACGTCGCGGCCATGCCGATGGGGGTATTGGGCAGCAGCAGCACGAACTCCTCGCCGCCCCAGCGCGCGAGCACGTCGGTGCGGCGGATCAGCGTGTGCGCGTGCCGGCTCAGGGCCCGCAGCACCTCGTCGCCGATCGCGTGGCCGTGGGCGTCGTTGACCGACTTGAAGTGGTCGAGGTCGATCAGCGCCACGCACCAGTCCTGCTCGCTGCGCTCGAGTCGCATGCGCTCGTTCTCCAGCAGTTCCTGCATGTGGCGGCGGTTGACGAGGCCGGTGAGATCGTCGTGCGTGGCCAGCCGGTGGATGTGCGCGAGCGCGGCCTCGAGCTCGAGCTTCTGGCGCCGAAGCCGGTCGCGCATGCGGTGCAGGCGCGTGGTGAGGATGGCGACGCCGACGACCATCACGCACAGCGTCACGAAGTTGACGGCCTCGGGGCCCGCCGGGTAGCGCAGCGGATCGCGCTGCACCATCGCGGCCATCGTGACGCCGAACATCGCCAGCACGTAGATGGCGACCCACATCACCTGGCGGCTGCTGAGGCCGAACATGCCGAACATCAGGATCACCGCGAGGATGTAGCCCACCATCGTGTGGGCGTTGCCCGCGAAGGTGTAGCCCCAGGCCGAGCAGAGCACGGCGTAGAGCATCTGCGGCATTGTCATCGCCGGATCGGCCATCGACTTGTTGACGCCGCTGCGGATCAGCGCCACCACGGCCAGCATGCCGGCCAGCGAGGCCGCGGACCACCACCACAACGGGCCGCGGTCGATCAGGTCCATCGCCGCAGCGAAGTGCACCGTCAGCACGCAGCAGAACAGCAACAGGCAGGCCAGCCACGCCTGGGCCAGGCGGATGCGCTGCTGGCGGTCGGTGGTCAGGAGCGCGTCGAGGAACCTGCGCGTCGGTGACATGTCCTGTCGAGAATCCTGTTTTGTTATGGCCTGAAGACTAGCGGAGTTTGACGGGCCCGAGCACCGGAAAGGTGCTCGAAAAGTCCCTTAGTTGTGGATTTCCCGACCGACTGGACGGTCATCCCCGCGCAGCGTGGGGCGGATGCGACGACGCCCGCGGCGGGGCGGGCGTCGTGCGCGGATCAGGGGGTCACATGCCCGCGTAGTTGGGGCCGCCGCCGCCCTCGGGCGTGACCCACACGATGTTCTGCGTCGGGTCCTTGATGTCGCAGGTCTTGCAGTGCACGCAGTTCTGCGCGTTGATCTGCAGGCGGTCGGTGTTG
>FSZR01001847.1_pt1 | contig 9887 bp, 8 predicted proteins | sample 1638781 | NCBI WGS metagenome assembly FSZR01 (sample SAMEA3914813, study PRJEB12502) | metagenome | biome: forest; material: soil | place: Canada | collected 2011-07-07 | depth 0.3 m | reverse complement strand
GGCATGATCAGCGGCGGCATCAGGTACTCGAACATCGAGCCGCTCCACGACATCAGCACCGGAATGCCGTCGTGCGCCGTCAACAGCCGGCCGAGCGCGAACCAGCTTTCCTGCGGCAACTGGCCGCGGGCGATCGCGGTGAAGATGCCCAGCCTCGCCTCGGAGGCCAGCAGGTCGTAGTGGCCGGCGTCGAGCATGCGTTCGTCCACGTTGTAGCCGATCGCCATCAGGTGGCGCCGGTCGTCGTAGAGGAACAGCTGCTCCTGCTCGCTCAACGCGTCCACGCGGCGCGCGAGCTCCTCGATGCGGTCGAGGTAGACGCGCGCCTCGCCGATGCCCAGCGAGGCCAGCACGCCCAGCGTGGGCAGCGGCGCCTTGGCGAGGGCATCGAGCGCGGCGGGCGAGGCATCGGGCGCCAGCGGCATAGCCAGGCCGCCGAAGGCGGTCAGCTCGTCGCGCCCGGCCTCGCATTGCGCGACCAGCGAACGGGCCCAGCGCAGCGCCTCGCCGGCGTCCTCGTCGGAGCTGGTGTCGTTGCGCGCGGCGTCGCTGGACAGCGCCGCTTCCACCGCGGCCAGCACCTGGCGCGCGATGTCCTCGAACGACTCGAGCACGGCCGCCAGCTCGGGTGCCGACGCGGGCATGTCGACGCAGGCGGCGTGCACGAGCTTGTCCGCGCGATCGAGCACGGGCAGGTGCGTGCCCGCGGGCAGGCTCTCGCGCGTGAGGGCCAGCAGGTCGGCGATGCCCAGGCACCAGTGCGGCGAGAACGGCGCCTCCGAAGGCAGCGCCAGCAGCGCCATGCGCAGCGTCATCAGCTGCGCCACGAGGTTGCCGCTGTCCACCGTCGAGATGTAGCGCGGCGCGAGCGGCAGCAGCGACTGCGTGTCGTACCAGTTGTAGAAGTGGCCGCGATGGCGCTCCAGTTGCTCCAGCGTCGTGACCGTGGCCGCGATGCGCGTGAGCGTCTGGTCCAGCGTGATGAAGCCGGAGTCGCGCGCCGTGAGGTTGGCCAGCAGCGAGAAGCCGATGTTGGTGGGCGAGGTGCGGTGCGCCACGCGCGCCACCGGGTGCAGCTGGACGTTGTCGGGCGGCAGATGGTTGTCCTCGGAGCCGACGAAGGTCTCGAAGAACGCCCACGTGCGGCGGGCGACGCGACGCAGGAACTTGCGCTGCGTGGCGCTGAGCTCGCTGCGCGGCAGCGCCAGCGGCCGGTCGGCCCACCAGACGATCAGCGGCGAGAAAAACCACAGCAGCAGCAGCGGGGCCGCGGCGGGAATGGACCACGGACGCACGTAGGCGAGCAGGGCGGTGATCAGCACCGCCGCCGTGGGGCCGGCCCACAGGCCGCGGATGTTGTCGCGCAGCGCGGCCATGGTGCCGGCCGCGTGGCCCTGGCGGATGTCGGCGGACGCGACCCATTCGAGCAGCCGGCGACCGCGCACCATGCGCCACATCGTGCGCGCGATCGCGTCCAGCGTGGCGACGGCTTCGGTGGGCAGGCAGGCGAGGGTGTGCGCGAGCTGCATCATCTGCAGCGCGATGGGCATCAGGCGGCGCGGCGACGGAGCCGCGGTCATCCAGCTGATCGGCGCGCGTGCCAGGCCCATCACGTGGGCGGCGAACGGCACGATGCCCACGATCACGATGATGCGCAGCGTCCACATGAGCGGCTGGGGCAGGCGGGCCCAGCCGAGGACGGCCAGCGCGATCAGGGCCGCGGGCACGAGGCTGCGGCGCAGGTTGTCGAGCAGCTTCCACTTCGACAACGCCGACAGCGGATTGCGCGGCGCGCCCGGCAGCGCGTGAAGGCGCCGGCGCAGCCAGCCGATCAGTTGCCAGTCGCCGCGCACCCAGCGATGGCGGCGGGCCATGTCGGCGCTGTAGCGCGAGGGCGTGTCTTCCAGCAACTGCACGTCGCTCAGCAGGCCCGAGCGCGCATAGCAGCCCTCGATCAGGTCGTGGCTGAGGATGCGGTTCTCCGGCATGCTGTCGTGGGTCGCGCGCTCGAAGGCGTCGACGTCGTAGATGCCCTTGCCGACGAACGAGCCTTCGCCCAGCAGGTCCTGGTAGACGTCGGACACGGCGCGCGTGTACGGATCGATGCCCGGCTCGCCGCCGAACATGCGGGCGTAGCCCGAGCGGCCGACGCTGGGCAGGTTCAGCCCCACGCGCGGTTGCAGGATGCCGTAGCCCTCGACGACCACGTCCTTCTTCACGCCGACGCCGAAGCGCGGGCGATTGAGCGGGTGGGCCATCGCCGACACCATCTCGCTGGCCGATTCGCGCGGCAACTGGGTGTCCGAGTCGAGCGTGATGACGTAGCGCATGCCCTGCAGCGCCAGCGTGTCGCCGACGATGCGCGAGAACGCCTGCTCGGCATCGGGCCGTCCGCGCAGCAGCGCATTCAGGTCGGCCAGCTTGCCGCGCTTGCGCTCATGGCCCATCCACGTGTTCTCGGTGGCGTTCCAGCGGCGTGGGCGGTGCAGCAGCAGGAAGGGCGCGGTGCGCTCCTGCTGTTCGTCGTGCGCGCCGTAGCGCTTGTTCAGCGCCGTGATGCGGGCCTCGGCGTAGTCGACGAGGTCGGCGTCCTCGGGCAGGGTCTCCTGCTTCGCGTCGCGCAGGTCGGTCAGCAGCGCGAACTGCAGGTGCGGGTCGCGGTTGGCGAGGAAGCGCACCTCCAGCGCGTCGACCAGCGTGTCGACGTCGGCGTGCTTGCCCAGCAGCGTGGGCACCGCCACCAGCGTGCGCGAGCGCGGGTCGATGCCCAGCGAGAAGTCCAGGCGCGGCAAGGCCTGCGGCGCCACGCTCAGCGTGACGATCCAGTTGACCAGCGACAGCGCCAGCTGGCTGGTGGCCAGCAACAGCAGCAGCACCAGCACGATGCCCTTGGGCGACCACAGCTGCAGGTTGAGCTCGTGCGCGGCCTGCTGGATCGGGCCCAGCGACACGAACATCGCGAACGCCAGGATGCCGCCGACGTAGGCCGGCAACGGCGAGTGGCCGGCGCGATGGAAGAATCCGCTGCGATGCGCGTTCATCGCCGATTCGAGGATCGGGAGGCCGTTGCCGATCAGGTAGTAGCCGACGTGGGCCTCGCGATCGTCGTCGTCGCCGGCGGCGGACGGCGTCTCGAGTCGCCGGGCGGCCGCGGCGGCCAGCTCGATCGCCTTGCGGGCCACGGCGGGCTCGTCGCCGCCGGAGGCGCGTGCGACGCGCTCGACGGCGTGGCGGTAGGTGTCGCGGGTGCCGAAGTCCATTCGGCCGTAGATGCCGATCGGATCCTCGCGCAGGATCTGCTCGACGCTGCTGAGCGTCTCGACGAATTCGGGCCAGTGCGTGGCGCCCAGCAGGCGCAGGCTGCCGATGCTGTTGGCCACCGACACCTGGCTGGCCGCCTGCTTCTGGCTCTCGACGTGCACCAGGTGCTCGATCGTCTCGTTGGCGTCGGCCAGGCGCTGCTCCATCCACGTGAGCGGAAGCGCCAGCGCGGCACCCTGGCCCTGCAGGCGGCGCGCGAATTCGGCCACGAAGGCGCTGCTGAGCGTCGGGCCCGAGCGCGCCATGTCGGCGATGACGAGGATCAGGTCGCTGGGGCGCTCCTCGGCGGCCTGCAGCATGCGCGAGGCCCAGGTCTCGGCCAGGTCGCGCTCGTCCAGCGCGGTGGCCACGCGCACCGCGACGCGGCGCAGGTTCTCGATCAGCGCGAGGCGCAGCATGATCGGGAACGCCCACAGCTCGCCCAGCTTCAGAGGCTGGCCCGACTGGTACGCCGCGACGAAGCGGCTCAGCGTGCCGCGGCTCAGGCGGCCGTCGGCGTGCGCGATGGACTCCAGCGCGAGGTCGTGCACGCGCGGCAGCGTGCCGTCGCTGGTGGGCGAGGCCTCGGCGAGGCGCGGCAGCTCCTTGCTGTAGCCCGGCGGGAGGTGGCGCCGCGCCGTGCGGATCTCCTCGTCGATCAGGTACATGTTGTCCAGCAGCCACTCGGACGCCGGCGTCACCGGCCTGTCCTTGGCGACGGCCAGGCGCAACTGGCGGGCGACGTTCTCCAGCACGCGCTCGTTGGACGCCAGGCGTGCCAGCAGGCGGTCGGGGCGGTGGATCTGCGAGAGCCGATGGCGGCCCGCCAGCAACTTGCCGTGCGCCACCATCTGGTCGCTGCTGAACAGCGCGGCGCGCAAGGGCTCTTCCTCTTCCTGCTCGTTGCCCGCCCCGGCGTTCCAGGCGTGCTCGCTGGCCCAGTCGGCGGCCTGCGCGAGCAGGGTGCGGAAAGAGCGGTCGGATCCCGTCATCAGCTTGTGTCCTCTGGGCCCGGAACGGACCGATAAGCGCGCCTTGGGCAAATGGTGAGCCCGACCATTGGCGAGCCTCCACGGGGCCAACTCGACAGGCGCATCATGCGCCCGTTCGCCGAGCGTAAACGTTGCCGCAAGCGCGCCGGCACATCCATTGCCTCTTCAGGGCATTCCCGGGACGCGCCAGTGGCCCGGATCCCGTCTCGTCAACCGGTTGCCCGCCATGTCCACAGACGCATCCTCCTCCACATCCTCGCCTTGCGACAGTCCCTGCGGCGATGCCCTCGACATGCTCTCGTCAGGCCACGAGCAGACCCGCGCGCTGGCTGACGAATGCCGGCGCTTCGCGCGCCACGCTTCGGGCAACCCGGCGATGCGGGAGGTCGCCGAGGCCCTGTGCCGCGCGATCCACCGGATGGCGGCGCTGGAAGAGGAACTGTTCTTCCCGGCCGCGCGCGCCGCGCTGGAGGCTTCGCAACTGGTCGATCTCGCGGAGCTCGAGCACGCCACCGCGCGCCAGATCATCCGGCAGTTGCAATGCGCCGATCCGTGCGAGGCGCGCTACGAGGCGCTGGTGCTGGCGCTGGCCGAATGCGTGGAGCGCCATGCACGCCACGAGCAGTCGCAACTGTTCCCGCGGCTGCGCGCCTCGCGCCTGGACATGGGCGCGCTCGAAGAGCGCCTGAACCAACGCCTGTCGGTGCACGACGACGACGTCTTCACCGTGCATGAACGCCGCGTCGGTACCGAGGCGACGGCGCATTGACCGAGGCCCGGATGGCGCGCCGTCCTACGCCCGACAGGCACACCCGTTGCCTCGTCTGTCCTGCCAGCCGCGAATCGCAAGACGACAAGCGGCATTCAAGATCCGACGCACTTCGCGTCCCAACGACACTCTAGGAGTCCACACCATGTCCCCGATGCACAAGTCCATCACCGCCCTGGCTGCTTCCGCTCTTCTGGCGACCGTCGGCTTCGCCGCAGCGCAGTCCACCGACGGCACGACGACGGACACCAACGGCGCCACGACCACCACCACCACCACGGTCGACACCGCCACGCAAGTGATCCCGGCGCAGCCCACCGGCGTCGTCGAACTGGTGAAGCCGAAGAACACCGTCGCTCCGACGGACAAGCAGCCCGACGGCCCGATGGGCATGGAAAACAACCTGATGACGACCGGCGTCGTCAACGGCATCACGCGTCCGAGCATCGGTGACCACGCCACGCCGCCGATCCAGGGCGCGGACACGACCGTCGCCGTGACGAAGGAAACCACCACCACGACCACGGTCACCCCGCCGGTCGAAGTGGCCCCTGTCGCCGCTCCGGAACCGGTGGCCACCCCGGCCCCGTCCGCCGCTCCGGAACCGATGCTGGCACCGAAGGCCGATCGCAACTAAGCGCTGTCGCCTCTTGAAGACGGGCTCCTCGGAGCCCGTTTTCCTTTGTGGCGCGCCTTGTTTGACGCCGTGCGCCCGCGGTGGTCAACTGTGTATCGGCAGCTCGACAGCAGGACCAGCTTCCCAGGCAGGCGACGACGGCAACCATGCGGTCGGAACGAATGCCCTGTGGGGTATCTTCGCAGCGAGCGGCACCGCCCAGACTTGCAGCGCGTCGGATCACTGTCGGGTTGGCACACCGGTTGCCGTATATGCCCTCAACCGGGCCGCCGCGCCCGTCCGACGTCAACCCCCGGAGACCTCCATGTCCAACTCGCCCAGCACGACCCCCGACACGACTTTCCCCAAGGCCGGCACCACCACCCCCAGTTCGGCCTCGCCCGCCACGCCGTCCGCCGGCGGCTCGGGCTCCCGGACGACCGCCGCGGCCGATGCCGCGATCGACCAGGCCGCCGCCGTCGAACGCGACGTGATGCGCCGCGTCGTCCAGGGCGCCCACGAGGCCGTCGACCGCATCGCCGACAAGGCCATCCCGGCCGTCGAACGCCTGCGCGGCAGCTACAACGACGCCGCCGACTCGCTCAAGCAGCGCGCCGACCAGGCCGTCGACCTGAAGGACGAATGGACCGAGAGCCTGCGCACCGCCGTCCGCGAGCACCCGCTGGCCGCGATCGGCACCGCCTTGGCCCTGGGCGTGCTGCTCGCCAAGCTCACTTCCAGCAACGATCGCTGATCCTCGCCCATGGTCGATGACGCACCGACGCCGCCCGAGGCGACGCCCGACGAAGTCGTGTCGCTGCCCAAGGCGGTCGCTGCATTGTTCGCCGACCTGCCCGGACTCCTGACCGACCGCGTCCAACTGCTGTCGCTGGAGCTGCGCCGCGCCTCCAACGCGCTGGGGCAGATGGTGGCGCTGGGCCTGCTGGCCGCGATCCTGTTCGCCACCGCCTGGATCACCCTGTGGGTGGGCCTGGCGGCGGCGTTCCTCGCCGTCGGACTGGCGTGGCCCTGGATCGTGCTGCTGGTGTTGTTCGTCAACCTGACCGCCGCCATCTGGGCCGTGTTGCGGGTGAAGGCGCTGGCGCCGAATCTGGCCTTGCCGGCCACCTTGCGTCGACTGACCGATTCCGACGCCCTGGAGCGCGAGTTTGAAAATGAACGCGAAAGCGAGCGCGACCATGGCTAGCCCGCGGCGCCTGCCCCCGCCGGTCGTCGAGATGAGCCTCGACGAACAGATCGCCCTGGCCGAACTGCAGGTCATCGCGCGCGACGCGCGCATCCGCCACCGCACCGACGCGCTGGTTCGCCGCGTGAAGTACGAGGCGATCAAGCACGCGGGCGGCGGCGTGCTGCTGGGCCTCGGAACCGTGGCGTTGACGTGGTGGCTCAACCGGCTGAGCCGCAAGAACACGCCGGCGCCGCAGCCGGCCGCGGCGCCGCCGGAAGAGCCTTCGGCCACGTTCGAGCGCCTGTTCCGCGACGCCGGCATCACGCTGGCCGGCCTGTTGCCGATGCTGTGGCCGATGCTGCCGCGCGCGTGGCGCCGCACCGTCACGCCGGGTACCGCGAGCACCGTGCTGACGTTCCTGGCGCCGCTGCTCGGGCGCCTGTTCCGACGCAAGCCGCGCCGGGCGTCGTCTTCCTGAACGGACACCGCGAGCCGGATTGCCGCTGCCCGAGAACTGGTCTACTGTCGGGCATGGCGCTTGCCACGTCCGCGCAGGGCCTGGTCGGCAGTCCCTGACTCGACCCTTGAGAGGAACCATGATCCACGCCCGCGTCCTGACGGTCGCCTTGCTCGCCGCCGCCTTGCTCATCGCGCCCCTGCTGCTGTTCGCCCAGGCCGCAGCGCCCTCGATGACGCCCGCCGAGCGCCACGACTGGGAACGGTCGCACCGCGTCAGCAAGATCATCGGGTCGGAGGTGCGCAACAAGAACGGCGACAAGATCGGCGACATCCGCGACCTGATGATGGACAACAACGGCACGATCAAGCTGGCCATCGTGTCCACCGGCGGCTTCCTGGGCGTGGGCGACCGGCTGCATGCCGTGCCGTGGGACGTGCTGACGCTGGGCCCCAAGGACGACCACATCCTCGACATCGACAAGGCCCACCTGCAGGCCACCCCCGGCTTCACCTCCAGGACCTGGCCCAATCTCGGCGACGACCACTGGATGGCCGACAACCGCCGCTACTACGTTCACTGAAACAGCGGGAGACCCCACCATGAGACTGCTCACCAGCCTGGCCCTGATCACGATCGCCTACGCCGCGTTCTCGCGCGTCGGCAAGGTGCATTCGACACGTTTCCACGCCAAGCCGGCGGCCAAGCCCGAGGAAATGCAGACCTGGGAAGGCGAGGGCGGCGGCCTGCCCACCGGCGGCCCGGGCCCGGGCGTGAAGGTCGCGCCGGCCGCGGTCAGCGATCCGGATCTCGCGCACGGCGGCACCTGACGCGCCGCGCTCCGTTTCAAGCGCCGCGCCTCGCCGCGGCGTTTTGCATGGCGAACAGGCGCCGCCGCCGCTCGCGTTTCTGCAGGACGCGGCGCTTGCGGTACAGCCCCATCAGCGGCGTCGCCGAGACGCCGTGCAGCAGCACCGACAGCGCGATCGCCGGCAGCGTCGCGTTGACCAGTTCGGCCGACAGCGCGGGCGAGATGCCCGAGTCGATCACCAGGGCCAGGTAGAACAGCGAGCCGACGCCGCGGATGCCGAACCAGGCGACGACGCGGCGCTGCGTCTTCGACATCTCGCTGCGCGGCACCGTCAGGAACACGCTCAGCGGCCGGATCACCACCAGCAGCAGCGCGGCGTAGACCAGCGGCTCGCCGCGCCATTGCACCCAGGGCATCGCGAAGCCGAGCAGAAGCACCATCACCACCTCGACGAGGCGGCCGCAGCGATGGCCGAACGCGAGCAGGCGATCGGCCAGTTCGTCGGGCTCGACGCCGGCCTGCGACAGCGACGTCGTCGCCCTGGGCGAGCGCCGGAACAGGCCCAACGCCGCCGCGAACACGAACAGGAACGACGAGGTATCCGTGAGGCGCGACAAGCCGTAGGCCACCGTGATGATGCCCAGGTACAGCAACTCGTCCCAGCCGAGCCCGTGGCCGTGGCGCAGCAGCCGGTGGATCAGTTTCCCGAGCCCGCGGCCGAACGCCCAGCCGAGCAGCGCGCCGCCGGCGATCGGCCAGGCGAGGTCGTGCCACAGCCAGTGCGTGCCGGCCACGCCCAGCTCGCCGATGCCCAGCAGGCCCAGCGCCAGCATCACGACGGGCAGCGCGGTGCCGTCATTGAGGCCGCCCTCGGCCGTGAGCGACACGCGCACCGCGTCGCGGTCGTTCTGCGAGCGGATCTGCACCTCGGAGGCCAGCACCGGATCGGTGGGCGCGAGGATGCCCGCCAGCAGCAGCGCGCCGGCCCAGCCGAGGCCGGGCATCAGCCACCAGCCGGCGAACGTCGCGAGCGCGATCGTCGCCAGCATGCTGGCGCTGGCCAGGATGGCGGCGACGCGCCAGCCCTTGAGCGTCGCGGGCATGCGCAGCTGCAGGCCGACGGCGAACAGCGAGATCAGCACGGCGATCTCCGTGATGATCACCAGCATGTCGGCGCGCGCCGGCGCCGTCGGCGGCGTCTGCACCTTGGCCTGCACCATCCAGCCCGCCACCCAGCCGACCGCCAGGTAGACGACGGCCGGCGACATCGGCAACCGCGTGACGTGCAGTTCCAGCAGGCACATCGCCAGCAGGACGACGCCCAGCAGCAGCAGCGTGGCCGTCAGCATCGCGGGTGCCCGCTCGCGCGCGCGGGGCGCGTCACGCGCCCTTGCGCGGGGGCGCGAGCTTCGCCTGCGGCGACGATGCGGGCAGCGGCGGCGCTTCGGCCGGGCCCGTCTTCACGCCGGCCCTGGCGGCGCCGTTCACGCGCGACACTGCGGCCGTGCAGACGTCGCGCTCGGGCTGCTTGAAGTCCACCAGCGCCAGCAGCGCGGCGACCGGACTCGCGAGCGCCAGCACCACGGCGGCCGCGCCTCGCGCGGCCAGCGGCTTCATCTCGGGGCGGATGTGCGGATCGGTGAACGTGCCGCTGACCTTCACCGGCGTGCGCGGCGCCAGCGGGCTGAAGTCGTGCGGGTGCGCGGTCATGCGCAGGTCCAGCGACTCGGTGGCCAGCGACAGGTCGCCGTCG
>FSZR01000210.1_pt1 | contig 9905 bp, 7 predicted proteins | sample 1638781 | NCBI WGS metagenome assembly FSZR01 (sample SAMEA3914813, study PRJEB12502) | metagenome | biome: forest; material: soil | place: Canada | collected 2011-07-07 | depth 0.3 m | reverse complement strand
GCCCAGGCGCTCGGCCTCCTGCGCGTACTTGATGGCCAGCGTGGTGCCGCCGCCGGCGCCGGCGACGATGGGCGTGCGGCCGCGGCAGGTGTCCAGCGACACCTTCACGACCCGGCTGTATTCCTCGGGTTCCAGCGAGAAGAACTCGCCGGTGCCGCCGGCCGCGAACAACACGCTGGCGCCGTAGGGCTGCAGCCATTCCAGGCGATCGGCGAAGGGCTTCGGTGCGAAGCGCAGTTCTTCGTCGAAGTCGGTCAGCGGGAAGGACAGGAGGCCGGATCCGAGGGCGGTCTTGAGTTCTTGAGGCGACATTGAGGGGCTCGTTGTGGATTGACGCGAAATGGGCGGCATGACGTTGCCGCCAAATCATCAGTCATCGTACAACCAACTTTAGGACGCTGCAAGCTGCTCCAGATCGCATGAATCGCCTGCTGGAGATCGGGCTGCACGACGCTCTTGGACAGCACTGAAACTCGGACGCACCAGGGAGCAGTAAAAGGGTAAACACTGAGTTGTAATACAAGTCTGAATGACAGATAGTGCACGCAAGTCATCGTACAACCATCGCCAGGGTCCACGCGTCCGCGACGTCACCAGTGCGGCGGTTCCCGGTGCGTCACGCCCCTTCGCAGGAGTTTGCATGTCCAGCCAGTCCACGCCCGTCATCACGTCACTCACCGTCATCCCGGTGGCGGGGCGCGACAGCATGCTGCTCAACCTGAGCGGTGCGCATGGTCCGTTCTTCACCCGCAACCTGCTGCTGCTGACGGACTCCGCCGGGCGCACCGGTGTCGGCGAGGTACCGGGCGGCGAGAAGATCCGCCAGACGCTGGAAGATGCGCGTCCCCTCGTTGTGGGCCAGGCGATCGGTGCCCATCAAGGACTGCTCGCGCGCATCCAGCAGCAGTTCGCGGACCGCGATTCCGGCGGCCGCGGCCTGCAGACCTTCGACCTGCGCACGACGATCCACGCGGTGACGGCCATCGAGTCGGCGCTGCTGGACCTGCTGGGCCAGCACCTGGGCGTGCCGGTGGCGGCGCTGCTCGGCGAAGGCCAGCAGCGCGACGCCGTCGAGATGCTGGGCTACCTCTTCTACGTCGGCGACCGCGACAAGACCGACCTGCCGTACGCACGCGATCCCGGCGCCGACAACGACTGGTTCCGCCTGCGCCACGAGAAGGCGATGACGCCGGACGCGATCGTGCGGCTGGCCGAGGCGGCGCACGAGCGCTACGGCTTCAACGACTTCAAGCTCAAGGGTGGCGCGCTGCGCGCGCAAGAAGAGATCGAGGCCATCGTGGCCCTGCATGAACGCTATCCGCAGGCGCGCGTCACGCTCGATCCGAACGGCGGCTGGCTGCTGAAGGACGCGATCCGCCTCATGCGAGACATGCGCGGCGTCGTCGCGTATGCGGAAGACCCGTGCGGCGCGGAAGACGGCTTCTCCGGCCGCGAGGTGATGGCCGAATTCCGCCGCGCCACCGGCCTGCCGACGGCCACGAACATGATCGCCACCGACTGGCGCCAGATGGCGCACGCGCTGGCGCTGCAGTCGGTCGACATCCCGCTGGCCGATCCGCATTTCTGGACGATGGCCGGCTCGGTGCGGGTCGCGCAGACCTGCCGCGACTGGGGCCTGACCTGGGGCTCGCACTCGAACAACCACTTCGACGTCTCCCTCGCGATGTTCACGCACGTCGGCGCCGCCGCGCCCGGCCGCGTCACGGCCATCGACACGCACTGGATCTGGCAGGACGGCCAGCGGCTCACGAAGGATCCGCTGCAGATCGTCGGCGGCATGGTGCAGGTGCCCGCCAGGCCGGGCCTGGGCGTCGAACTCGACATGGGCGAGGTCGAGAAGGCCAATCGCCTGTACCAGCAGCACGGGCTCGGATCGCGCGATGACGCGATGGCCATGCAATACCTGATCCCGGGCTGGGCGTTCAACCCGAAGCGCCCCGCGCTCGATCGCTGACCATGAGCGCGACCTTCACATCCGCCGCGGCCGTCGCGACGACGAAGATGACCCGCGTCCGCTACCTGATCGTCGCGATGCTGTTCGTGGTGACGGCCATCAACTACGCGGATCGCGCGACGCTGTCGATCGCCGGCACGGCGCTGTCCAAGGAACTGGGCGTCAGTGCGATCACGATGGGCTACATCTTCTCCGCGTTCGGCTGGTCCTACGTCCTCGCGCAGTTGCCGGGCGGCTGGCTGCTCGATCGCTACGGATCGCGGATCGTCTATGCCTGGAGCATCGTCGTCTGGTCGCTGTTCACCATGCTGCAGGGTGGCATCAGCCTGCTGACCACCACGGCCACGACCGCGGTGGTCGTCCTGTTCTCCCTGCGCGTGCTGGTCGGGTTCAGCGAGGCGCCGGCGTTTCCCGCCAACGGCCGCATCGTGGCGGCCTGGTTCCCGGCCAACGAACGCGGGACGGCCTCCGCCGTCTTCAACTCCGCACAGTATTTCGCCACCGTCCTGTTCGCGCCCTTGATGGGCTGGGTGACCCACACCTACGGCTGGCCCTGGGTCTTCTACATGATGGGCGCCATCGGCCTGGTGGTGGCCCTGGTCTGGCTGAAGGTCGTGGACAACCCGGCCACGCACCCGCGCGCCAACAAGGCCGAGGTCGACTACATCGAGCGCGGCGGTGGCCTCGTGCGCATGGACCAGGAGGACTACACGCAGTCGGGCACGTTCGTCGACCAGACCCCGAAGTGGTCGTACGTCAAGCAGTTGCTGGGCAACCGGATGCTGCTGGGCATCTACGTCGCGCAGTACTGCATCACGACGCTCACCTACTTCTTCCTGACCTGGTTTCCGGTCTACCTGGTCAAGGAGCGCGGCATGTCGATCCTCAACGCCGGCTTCGTCGCGGCGGTGCCGGCGATCTGCGGTTTCATCGGCGGCGTGCTGGGCGGCGTGATCTCGGACGCGCTCCTGCGCTCGGGCCGATCGCTCACCTTCTCCCGCAAGACGCCGATCGTGCTGGGCATGCTGCTGTCCACCTGCATGATCGCCTGCAACTACGTGGACTCGTCCGTCGCGGTGGTGGCCATCATGGCGCTGGCCTTCTTCGGCAAGGGGCTCGGCGCGCTGGGCTGGGCGGTGGTGTCCGACACCTCGCCCAAGCAGATCGCCGGGGTCAGCGGCGCCGTGTTCAACACCTTCGGCAACATCGCCGCCATCACCACGCCGATCGTCATCGGCTACATCGTGAGCGGGACAGGCTCGTTCGCCTGGGCGCTGGTGTACGTCGCCGCCAACGCGATCATCGCCGTCGCGAGCTACCTGGTCGTCGTCGGCAACATCCAGCGCGTGGTCCTGGCCGACACGCGGCGTTGAAACCCGTCACCTCTCCGGAGTCCACCACCATGAGAGAAAACCGCCTGCGTTCGATCTGGAAGTCCGGCGGAGCCGTCGTCAACGGATGGCTCTCCGTGCCCAGCAGTTTCTCCGCCGAGACGATGGCCCACCAGGGCTGGGACAGCCTCACGATCGACCTCCAGCACGGCGTGGTCGACTACGCGGGCATGTTGCCGATGCTGCAGGCGATCTCCACCACCGACACCGTGCCGGTCGTGCGTGTCCCCTGGCTCGAACCCGGCATCCTGATGAAGACGCTCGATGCGGGCGCCTACGGCGTCATCTGCCCGATGGTCAACACGCGCGAGGATGCCCAGAAGCTGGTGGCCTGGACGCACTACGCCCCGCGCGGCACGCGCAGCTTCGGGCCGGTGCGGGCCTTGCTCTACGGCGGCGCGGACTATGCGGAACACGCCAACGACACGATCGTCACCTTCGCGATGATCGAGACGGCGCAGGCGCTGGCCAACCTCGACGACATCCTGTCGGTCGAGGGCCTGGACGCCATCTACATCGGGCCCTCGGATCTGTCGCTGGCCCTGGGCTGCCGTCCGGTCTTCGACGACGTGGACCCGAAGGCCGCCGCGGCCATCGATCACATCCTGACGCGGGCCCAGGCGCATGGCGTGGTCGCGGGCATCCACAACGGCAACGCGGAGGGCGCGCTGGCGCGCATCGCCAAGGGCTTCCGGTTCGTCACCGTCAGCTCGGACGCCCGCCTGATGGCTGCCGGCGCGCAGCAGATCCTCGGCCGGATGCGGGCGTCGCAGGCGCCTGCCGCGCCGGGCGGCTACTGATTCCACCTCACTCGACATCTCCAAAGGACAGGGCAATGAAAGTCGGTTTCATCGGTCTCGGCATCATGGGCGCGCCGATGGCGCTCAACCTGCTGAACGCGGGCCATCAGCTGTTCGCCACCACGCGCGGCAAGGTGCCCGAGGCGATCGCGGCCTCGTCCGCCACCGTCTGCGCCGACGCGCGCCAGGTCACTCAGCAGGCGGACGTCGTCTTCCTGATGGTGCCGGACACGCCGGACGTGGAGGCCGTCCTGTTCGGCGAGGCGGGCGTCGCCGCCGGGCTCGTGACGGGCGGGCCGCGCAAGGTGGTCGTCGACATGAGCTCGATCTCGCCGATGGCCACCAAGGCCTTCGCGGCGCGGATCAACGCCGCGGGCGCCGACTACATCGACGCCCCGGTCTCCGGCGGCGAGGTCGGCGCCAAGGCCGCCTCGTTGACGATCATGTGCGGCGGCGACGAGGCCGTCTTCGAGCGGGTGCGTCCGCTGTTCGAGAAGATGGGCAAGAACATCACGCTGGTGGGCGGCAACGGCGACGGCCAGACCACCAAGGTCGCCAACCAGATCATCGTCGCGCTCAACATCGCCGCGGTGAGCGAGGCGCTGGTGTTCGCGGCCAAGGCCGGCGCCGACCCGGCGCGCGTGCGCCAGGCGCTGATGGGCGGCTTCGCGGCCAGCCGCATCCTCGAGGTGCACGGCGAACGCATGATCAAGCGCACGTTCGCGCCGGGCTTTCGCATCAGGCTGCACCAGAAGGATCTCGGGCTCGCGCTCCAGGGCGCGCGCGAGCTGGGGGTGTCCTTGCCGCAGACGGCCGGCGCCGCACAGCTGATGCAGGCCTGCGCCGCCAACGGCATGGCGGACCTGGACCATTCGGCGCTGGTGCGCGCGCTGGAGCTCCTGGCCGGCCACGACGTGGCCCAGGCCTGACCGCCGGGCCGGCGCAATGACGCCCGACCGAAGCGCGCTGCTGCGCCGCATGTTCGACGCAGCGATCGCCTCAGCGCAGCCGGCGTTGTGCCTGCCGCCGCATCTGCCGCCGCCGACCAAGGGGCGCACGATCGTGATCGGCGCCGGCAAGGCCTCGGCCGCGATGGCGGCGGCGCTCGAGGCGAACTGGCCCGGCCCGCTCGAGGGCCTCGTCGTGACGCGCTACGGCTATGCCGTGCCGTGCGATCGCATCGAGATCGTCGAGGCGGCGCACCCGGTGCCCGATGCCGCCGGACTGCGCGCCTCGGAGCGCATCCACGCCCTGGTCTCCGGCCTGGGCGAGGACGATCTGGTGATCGCGTTGATCTCCGGCGGCGGCTCGGCGCTGCTGGTGGCGCCGGGACCGGGGCTCACGCTGCAGGACAAGCAGTCCGTCAGCGCGGCGCTGCTGCGCAGCGGCGCGACGATCTCGGAAATGAATTGCGTGCGCCGCCACCTGTCGGCGCTCAAGGGCGGCCGCCTGGGCGCGGCGTGCCATCCCGCGCGCCTGGTGACGCTGCTCATATCCGACGTGCCGGGCGACGACCCGATGGACATCGCCTCCGGCCCCACCGTCGCCGACACGACCACCTGTGCCGACGCGCTGGCGATCGTCGATCGTTACGGCATCGACCTGCCGCGCGGCGTGCGCGAGGCGCTGGACCGCGGCGAGCTCGAGTCCGTCAAGCCCGACGATCCGCGGCTCGCCCGCTCCGAACAGCGCATGATCACGGCGCCACAGGTCGCACTCGAGGCGGCGGCCCGTGTTGCGCGCGAGGCGGGATTGCCGGCCTGGATCCTGGGCGACAGCCTGGAAGGCGAGGCGCGCGACCTCGGCAAGGCGATGGCGGGCATCGCGCGCCAGGTGCGCCTGCGCGGACAACCCTTCACGCCGCCGTGCGTGATCCTGTCCGGCGGCGAGACCACGGTCACGGTCAAGGGCCAGGGCCGCGGCGGGCGCAACGTCGAGTTCCTGCTGTCGCTGGGCGTCGCATTGGACGGTCTCGCGGGCGTGCACGCGCTGGCCGGCGACACCGACGGCGTGGATGGCGCGGAGGAGATCGCCGGCGCCGTGCTGCGCCCCGACTCGCTGGCGCGTGCCTGGGCCCGGGGCATCAATCCGCGCGCGAGCCTGGACGCCAACGACGGCCACGGCTTCTTCACGGCGCTGGGCGACTCGGTGATCACCGGCCCGACGCTCACCAACGTCAACGACTTCCGGGCTATCGTCATCGACGCGCCGGACGCTGCCTGAGCGACCGCTCGCCGGCTCAGCGCGACTCGGTCGTCTGCGAGCGGCGGCGCCGTTCGCGGCTGTTGGCCAGGTGGGTGCGCATCGCCGCGCGCGCGCCTTCGGCGTCCTGCGACGAGATCGCGTCGAAGATGCTTTCGTGCTCGCCATTGACGCGGCGCAGGTACTCGCGGCGAACGTCCGTCATGACCTCGGCGGGCTCGAGGCGGGCGCGCGGAATGATGCGGCTGCCGAGCGTGGTCATCAGGTCGGCGAAATGGTCGTTCTGCGTGGCCCGGGCCACTTCCTGGTGGAACTGGAAGTCGGCGGCCACCGCGTCGCTGCCGTGTTCCAGCGCGTAGGCGAGGGCGTCGAGCGCCTTGCGCATCGCGTCGAGGTTGGCATCGGTGCGACGCTGCGCGGCGAGGGCGGCGGCCTCGGTCTCGAGGCCGATGCGCAGTTCCAGCACCGCGACGACGTCCTGCAGCGTGCCGTATTGTTCGCGGCTGATCTTGAAGCCGGTGTCGTCGCCGAGGCCCAGCACGAAGGTGCCGATGCCGTGGCGAGTCTCGACCAGGCCCGAGGCCTGCAGCTTGGACAGGGCCTCGCGGACCACGGTGCGACTGACGTCGAACTCGGCCATGATGGCCGCCTCGGTGGGGATCTTCTCGCCGACCTTCAGCCGGCCGTCGCGGATGCGTTCGCTGAGCGAGGACACGAGCTCGAGGGCGAGGGAACGGGGTCGACGTCGTGCGATGTCGGTAGTGCTCATATCCTGGTGTTTACCCTGATCATCTCGGCGCATGCGAGAGCTTAAAGTCATTTGCGTGTTGTACGACATCTGACAACGTACTACAAGTACTCTGTGGACTGTACCAAGAACGGACTGGAATCGTTGGCGTGCCCCGCATTGCTGCTGCGGCCCGCCGAGGTTCCGACGAGAAGACGATGAACGAGACACTCTCCAGGCCGCCGCTGACCATCCGGATGCATGCCGACGACAACGTCGCCATCGTCGCCAACGACGGCGGGCTGCCGGCGGGCACGACCCTGCCGGACGGCGTCCCGGGCGCCGGCGTGACATTGCGCGACAAGGTGCCGCAGGGCCACAAGGTGGCGCTCGTCGACCTCGCCGAGGGGGCGACAATCCTGCGCTACAACGTGCCCATCGGCTACGCGATCAAGACGATCCCGGCCGGCAGCTGGGTGCACGAACGCCTGATCCGCATGCCTGCCGCGCGCGAACTGGAAGGGCTGCCGATGGCCACCGTCGCGGCGCCGGCCGCCGAGCCGCTCGCGGGCTTCACGTTCGAGGGCTACCGCAACGCCGACGGCTCGGTGGGCACCCGCAACATCCTCGCCATCACCACCACCGTGCAATGCGTGGCGGGCGTCGTCGGCGTCGCCGTGGCCCGCATCAAGGCCGAGCTGCTCCCTCTGTTCCCGAACGTCGACGACGTGGTCGGCCTGGAGCACACCTACGGCTGCGGCGTGGCCATCGACGCCCCCGGCGCCGAGATTCCCATCCGCACGCTGCGCAACATCTCGCTGAACCCGAATTTCGGCGGCGAGGTGATGGTGGTGAGCCTGGGCTGCGAGAAGCTGCAGCCCGATCGCCTGCTGCCGCCCGGGAGCTTTCCGATCGCCGACGAGCGCGACCCCGCGCTGGGCCCCGAGACGGTGTGCCTGCAGGCCGATTCGCACGTGGGCTTCATGTCGATGGTCGACGACATCCTCGCCAGCGCGAAGCCGCATCTCGCGCGCCTGGACGCGCGCCGGCGCGAGACGCTGCCCGCCAGCGCGCTGGTGGTGGGCGTGCAGTGCGGCGGCTCCGACGCGTTCTCCGGCGTCACCGCGAACCCGGCCGTCGGCTTCTGCGCCGACCTGCTGGTGCGCGCCGGCGCCACGGTGATGTTCAGCGAGAACACCGAGGTGCGCGATGCCGTCGACCAGCTCACCAGCCGCGCCGCCACGCCCGCCGTGGCCGACGCCATCGTGCGCGAACTCGGCTGGTACGACCGCTACCTCGACCGCGGCCGCGTCGACCGCGCCGCTAACACGACTCCCGGCAACAAGGCGGGCGGGTTGTCCAACATCGCGGAAAAGGCGATGGGATCCATCATCAAGAGCGGCACGTCGGCGATCTCGCACGTGCTGGCGCCGGGCGACAAGCTGCGCGGCGACCAGCACGGACTCGTTTACGCCGCCACGCCCGCCAGCGACTTCATCTGCGGCACGCTGCAACTGGCCGCCGGCATGAACCTGCACGTGTTCACGACCGGCCGTGGCACGCCCTACGGCCTGGCCGAATGCCCCGTCGTCAAGGTCGCGACGCGCACCGACCTGGCGCGGCGCTGGAACGACCTGATGGACGTCAACGCCGGCAAGATCGCCGACGGCGAGGCGACGATCGAGGAGACGGGCTGGGAGCTGTTCCGGCTGCTGCTGGACGTGGCGAGCGGCCGGAAGACATGGGCCGAGCACTGGAAGCTGCACAACGCGCTGGTGCTGTTCAATCCCGCGCCGGTGACTTGAGGGGCGGTTCGCGGTGCCGGCGAACGGCGGGTTACGCCTGCGGCTAACCCGCCCTACACGCCCAGCAATTTGTGGATGCGCGGGCTGCTGGTCGTGTACTCGAGCGGCCCGTCGTCGCCCGGGCTTAGATGCCCCGCGACGCCCGCGGCCGCGAGCGTGGCCTCGTGGAAGGCCGACAGGATCAGCCGCTGCTTGCCGGGGTAGTGCACGACGTCGCCGATGGCGAACAGGCCGGGCACGCTGGTCGCGAACTTCGCCGTCTCGACCTGCACCTGGCGGCGCTCCAGCGCGAGACCCCAGTCCGCGAGCGGGCCCAGCTTGGGCGACAGCCCCTGCAGCACGATCACGGTGTCGACGGGCAGCGCCACGCTGGCACCGGTGGCATCGAGCAGCGTCAGGGCCGTCAGGCGATCGCCGTCGGCCTGCAGGCCCGTGGGCTGGCCGGCGATGAAGTGCAGCGCGCCGGCGCCGCACGCGCCGCGGAACGCGGCGACGGTGGCGTCGGTGGCATCGAAGGCGTCGCGCCGATGGATCAGGGTCACGCGGGCGGGCGCGTCGGGCGCGCCGCGCGCGACGGCCTCGCACAGGCGCGTCGCGAACGCGAGCGCCTGTTCGGTGGCGCCCGACACCAGCACCTGCCTGCCGGCGAGCGCCTGTGCCGGGATCGATTCGGCGCGGTGGAACAGCTGGCGGCCTTCGAACGCCTCGAGGCCGGCCACCTTCAGCGTGCGCGGCACGAAGGCGCCGACGCCCGCGGCCAGCACGATGGCGCCGCAATCGAAGTGCAGGCCGGCGCGCGTGCGCACGTCGAAGCGACCGACTGCGGTCGGCGCGACGCCGCTCACCAGCTGGTCGAGATGGAACGCGGGCGCGAACGGCTTGAGCTGTTCGAGCAGCCGCTCGGTCAGCTCGCGGCCGGTGCAGCGCGGCAGCGCCGGGATGTCGTAGATCGGCTTGTCGCCGTACAGCTCGACGCACTGGCCGCCCGCGAAGGGCAGGGCGTCG
>FSZR01001763.1_pt1 | contig 9914 bp, 5 predicted proteins | sample 1638781 | NCBI WGS metagenome assembly FSZR01 (sample SAMEA3914813, study PRJEB12502) | metagenome | biome: forest; material: soil | place: Canada | collected 2011-07-07 | depth 0.3 m | reverse complement strand
CGAGGCCATCGTCTCGCGCCAGAAGCACTTCCTCGAGTTCGGCGCGATGGCCATGAAGCCGCTGGGCCTGCGCGAGATCGCCGACGAGCTGGGCCTGCACGAGTCCACCGTGTCGCGCGTGACGAACAACAAGTACATGGCGACGCCGATCGGCGTGTTCGAGCTCAAGTACTTCTTCTCGCGCGCGATGACCACTGCCAGTGGCGGCGCCTGCTCGGGCACGGCGATCCGTGGCCTGATCAAGGACATCATCGAGGCCGAGGCGCCCACCGCGCCGCTGTCCGACGCCGAGATCGCGCGCCAGTTGGCCACGCAAGGGCTGCAGGTGGCGCGCCGCACGGTCACGAAGTATCGGCAACTGCTCAAGATCGAGGCCGTGGAGCGCCGGCGTCGCCACGCGCCGTCCTGAGGCCGTCCCGTCCAACTCGTGTCCCGGCGGTAGAGTCGGGGCCGAGCGTCGCACAGCCGAGGACCCTGGTCGTCGGCGGCGACGTGTTGCAATTCGAGAGCCCGTCATTTCGTTTCTTATCCTGATCTGTGCGGCCCTCGCGGCCTTCGTCGTGTTCCTGGCGGCCCGGCTGCGGTCGGCCTCGGCGCACATCGCTGAATTGCGGGATCAACGCGACCGCGATGTCGACACCATTGGCAAAGCCCGCCAGGAGGCGCTACGGATGTCCCAGACCGACGACGAGCTGCAACGCGTCCAGACAGCGCTCACCGATGCCCAGTCGGCGTTGGCCGGGCTGCGCGCCGAACGCGACGGCGCGATCCGCGACGCCGAAGCGGCGCATGGCCAGCGCCACGCATTCCTTGCCGGCCTCGCGCACGACCTGCGCAACCCGCTCGCGCCGCTGTCCAACGGCATCGAGCTGCTGCGGCTGACCGATGCCGACCCGGCCGGTCGGCTGCGCACGCGCGGCATCCTGGAGCGCCAGGTCGGCCACCTGATGCGCATTGCCGACGAGCTCTCCGATCTCGCGCGGCTGTCGGGCGGCCACGCCACGCTGCAGCAGGTGCCGTTCGGCCTCGACGCGGTGCTGCAAGGCGTGGCTCACCGGATTGCCGCGACGCTGCAGGCACAGGAGATGAAGCTGGACACCGCGACCGCATCGTCCGGCGCGCCGCGCCTGCGCGGCGACGCCCAGCGCATCGCGCAGGCGCTGGGCTACCTCGTCGATGACATCGCGCGACATGCCGAACGTGGCAGCACGATCCGCATCGTGCCCGCCGTGGACGGCAACACGCTGGCGCTGACGATCGCGACGGCGGCCGACCTGGACGCCAACGCCGGCCCGACGCCGCCAACGCTGGAGAACGTCGACGTCGCGGCGCTGGGCCTGGGGGTCGCGCTGGCGCTGCAACTGGCGATGCTGCATGGCGGCGCCCTGCAGGGCCGGCGCCCGCCGGGCACGCGCCGCGTGCGCTTCACGCTGAGCCTGCCGCTGGATGCCTCCGCGGCCGCCGAGGCCGCTCCTCTCGCCGAAAGCTCGACGCTGCCGATCACCGGCGAGCCACCGCTCTCGGTGCTGCTGGCCGACGACAACGTCGACTTCTCGCACAGCTTCGGCACCATGCTGGAGCTGCTGGGCCACCACGTGGACCTGGTGCATGACGGTCTCGCGGCGGTGGCCGCCATCGTCACCTCGCCGCCCGACATCGCGTTCATCGACATCGGCATGCCCGCGCTCGACGGCGTGGAGGCGGTGCGCCGGGTGCGCGGCCAGGGCAACCGGCAGGACGTGCTGTTGGTGGCCGTCACCGGCCACGGCGGCGCCGAGGATCGCGCGCGGGCCGCCCAGGCGGGCTTCGACCGCTACCTGGTCAAGCCGTTCGCAATGCAGGATGTGCGCGACGCGCTAGCCGCCGCGCAGGCGATGCGCAGCGGCGCCGTGCAACGCCCGCCGGCGGGCTTGGCCTCCACCCGCGTGGCCTGATTCTGCTGGGCATGGGCGTTGCCGTGTGAAGGCAAGGGCCGCTCTGTCGCAGCGCCCGCCGGATCAGGAGTCCTGCCATGCCCCAAGGTCTACGCGACGTCGCTCGAACAGGGCCTCAGGCAATGAGCGGCGCCTCCACGCTGGTCGCCGGCGGCAGCGTGCCGGTGCCGCCCGACACCGGGTTGCCCCCGTCCGCGCCGCCGGCGCCGCCCGAGTCGCCGCCGATGGCGCCGCCACCGGCGCCGGTGGATGATCCGTCGCCGAGCGCGACGCCGCCCGCGCCGGTGGGCGAGCCGCCGCGCGCCAGGCCGCCGGCCTCCTTCACGACCTTGTGAATGAAGTGCAGCTTGCGCACCGCGGGCTTGGACAGCACGAACGGGTAGAAGTCGGGCTCGCCCATGCTGCGCGTCACTTCGTTGAGCGCGCCGGTCAGCTCGATCCAGCCGTTGACCACCGCCAGGAAGGCTAGGTCGTCGGCTGACGGCGCCGCGCCCGCGTCCAGCACCGACGGCGTGAAGGCCTCGTACTGGATCTCGTCATGGTGGGCCACGAGGCCGAAGCTGCGTGCGGTGTCGAGCGCATCCACCATGTGCAGGTAGTGGGCCCAGGTTTCGGCCCAGTCCTCGTACGGATGGGCCGTGGCATAGGCGCTGACGTGGCGGTTCTTCCAGTCGAACGCTGCACCGTTGGCGTAGTAGTCGCGCAGGGCCTGGCCGTAGTCGAGGCGGTCGTCGCCGAAGATTTCCCGGCAGGGCGTCTCCCACTGCGTGCCCTGGACGAGGCGTTGCCAATAGTAGTGGCCGATCTCGTGGCGCAGGTGCCCGATCAGCGTGCGGTAGGGCTCGTGCATCTGCGAGCGCACGGTCTCGCGGTGCACGTCGTCGGCCTCCTGGATGTCCAGCGTGATCAGGCCGTCGTCGTGGCCGGTCATCACCGCGGGGCCGCCGACGGGCGCGCGCAGCAGGTCGAACATCACGCCCTGCTCGGTGTTCTCGCTGACCCGCGATTCCACCGGCAGCTTCAGCGCGATCAGCTGCGACACCAGTGCCCGCTTGGCCAGTTCGACCTTCAGCCACAGCTGGGCGTTGTCGCGGTCGGTGGTGTCGGGCACCGTGCGGTCGAGACGGCACGAGCGGCAGAACGGCTGCGCGCGGGATTCGTCATCGGCGGGCAGCAGCCAGTTGCAGGGCGCGGCGGAGTCCCGGTTGGCGCAGCGGCGGTAGGTGGTCAGCGGCACCGTCATGCCGACGCCGCGCGTGCGCATCGCGCGCCACACCTGCGGATCGCGCGTGGGCGCGAGCGGACGCAACAGCACGAGGTCGGGGTCGTAGCCCAGCGGCGTGCCGCAGGCCAGGCAGACGTCGTTGCGGAAGAACACCGGACGGCCGCAGCGGCAGCGGAACGCGCGGCGCGCCGTGGGCGTGGAGGTCAGGAGCGGCGGGACGAATCGGCGGGTGAGGGTGGTCGCGGCGTTCATCCGCCGTGCGAGGCAATCGCCAGGCCTGTGGCGGCGCGACGATCAACCCGCCGGCGCGTGCGCGCCGGGCGCGTCACTTGCTGAAGTTGAAACGATCCGATCCAACGGTTGCGCCCTGCAACGCGCGCGCCGGAACCTGATCCAACTTCCGCAGGAGAGCTACATGTCAGATCCCCGTCTCGTCACCGGACTCTTTCCGGACCGCGACAGCGTCGAGCGCGCCTATTCCTCCGTCGCCTCGCGCGGCTACGAGCGCGACGACATCAACCTCGTGATGTCCGACGCCGCGCGCGAACGCCATTTCGGCCCCGACGCGGCCGTCGTCGCCGAGTTGGGTACCAAGGCCGCCGAAGGCGCCGGCATCGGCGGGGCCATCGGCGGCACCGTCGGCGCGATCGCCGCCGCCGTCGCCGCGGTCGGCACCAGTCTCGTGCTGCCCGGCCTGGGCCTGGTCATCGCCGGTCCGATCGCCGCGGCCCTCGCGGGCGCGGGTGCCGGCGGCGCCGCCGGCGGGCTCGTGGGCGCGCTGATCGGCTGGGGCATTCCGGAGGAGCGCATCGCCGCATACGAATCGGGCATCCGCGACGGCGGCATCCTGATGGGCGTTCGCCCGCGCAGCGCCGACGACGCGCTGGCGTTCGAGAACTCGTGGCGCGACGCCAACGGGCAGCTGGTCCGCAGCTGAATTCGCGTGGGCCGGCGCATCACGCGCCGGATCCTGTTCACCCCGGCAGACGCGCCTGCATGGCGTCGACCGGTTTCCAGGCGATTCGTCGCCGCAGACTTTGAGGAGACATCATCATGGGCAAGTATCTCGTCGGTTGGTTGCTGGGCGTGCCGGTCTTCGTACTGGTGATCCTGTACTTCTTCTTTCACTGATTCGATTGCGCAGGGCACGGCGCCGGCGCTCCGCAGCGATGCGGAGGCCGGCGCCGTCGCCGTTGACGGGGTCATTCAGTGCGCGCCGATGTTGGCGTCCAGGAAAGTGGCGACGCGGTTCCAGAAGTCGATGTTGGTCTCGAGGCTGCGCCAGCCGTGGCCCTCGTCCTGGTAGACGACCCACTCCGTCTTTGCGCCGGTCTGCGCCTTCAACGCGTCGCGCAAGCGCTCGCCGTGCTCGATCGGCACGCGACGGTCCTTGCCGCCATAGGCGAGCAGCACCGGCGCGCGGATCTTGCCGACATTGCCGGTGGGCGACGTTGCCTTGAACTTCTCGGCGTCGGCCACCGGGTCGCCGATCATGCGGCGCGCGCCGTAGGCCTTGAACTCCTCCGAGGTGTCGCTCCAGTCGGAGGAGAACAGCAGGTCGAGGTCGGTCACGCCGATCCAGTCGACGCCGCAGCGGTACACCCCGGGATCGTTGGCGAGCCCCATCAGCGCCGCATAGCCGCCGTAGCTCGCGCCGGCGATGCACACGCGTTTCGGGTCGACGATGCCTTGCGCGACGGCCCACTTGACGCCGTCGGCCAGGTCGTCCTGCATGGCGAGGCCCCATTGCTTCCAGCCGGCCTTGAACAGCTTCTGGCCGTAGCCGGTGCTACCTCTGTAGGCGGGCTCGAGCACGGCGTAGCCGCGTGAGGCGAGGAACTGCACCTCGGGATCCCAGCCCCACACCCGGCCGCGCACCCACGGGCCGCCGTGCACCATCAGCACGAGCGGCAGGTTCTTGCGTTCGGCACCTTTCGGGATCGTGAGGTAGGCCGGGATGTCGAGTCCGTCCCGCGCGGCGTAGTGCACCAGGTCCATGCTCGCCATCTGGCCGGGATCGATGTCGGGCTGCGTCTTGCCCAGCGTGACCAGCTTGCCCTGCTGCACGTTGTACAGGAAGTAGATGCCCGGCACGCGGTCGGAGAACGCGTGGATGACGACGAACTGCCCGTCGCCGCGCGTGGCGACGTCGAGCACGTTGACGGTCGACGGCAGGATCTTGTCGACCTTGGCCTGCAGAGCTTCCATCTCGGGCGAGATCCACTGGGTCACTTCCGCGTCGACGTCGTAGCGCAGGCCGGCCAGCTTGCCTTGCACCGACAGGTAGTCGGGGTCGAGGTCGTAGCGCTGCGACACGAGGAAGGGCTTGTCCGCCAGCTTGAGGCGGGCGAGGTCGAACGTCCAGACCGCGCGCCGGTCGGTGCCGCCGCGGGACTCGCCGTAAAGCGTGCCGTCCTGGTCGATGTAGGCGGGGAAGAAGGCCGTGTCGCCGGTGTCGATCGCGGTCCATGTCTTGGCGGCGGTGTCGCGTACCAGGGTCGTGTCCTTGTCGTCCTTCGAGGTGGTGACCACGCGCAGTTCGCCCTTGGCGTCGAACACCCACCCGGTGGCGTGCGGCGGCGTGTCGATGTCGACGGCCCGCGCATGCAGGGTGTCCACCCGCTGCAACTGCCGGAAGTCGACGTGCTTGCGATCGAACTCGTCGAACTTGTAGACGTACACGTCCTCGCTGGTCTGGTCTCCGATGGGACTCAGGAACACGGTGTTCCACGGCAAGGGATGCTTCTCGCCGCCCAATTCGGCCCAGGGCCGGCCGTATTGGCTCACGAGCTCGCGAAACTGGCTGCCGTCGATGTTGACGCCGTACAGGCCCCAGGCCGCGTCGAGCTTGCCCACGGGCGACTGGCGGTCGTCCAGGTCGAACACGACGCGGTGGTCGTTGACCCAATGCACCGAGGCGACGTCGGAATCCTCGAAGCCGGCGAGGGCGGTGAACTTCATCGTCTTCAGGTTCAGCGCCACCAGCCGCACGCGGCTGTCCTTGCCGGGTGCCATCGTGATGGCGACGGTCTGGCCATCGGGCGAGATCGACGCGCCGGTCATGCGCGCGTGCTGGAAGAAGGCCTCAGGCCCCGGCGGCGCGCTGCCGGCGTGGGCGGCGAACGCGAGGGCGGTCGCCAGCACGGCGGCGAGGCGGCGCGTGGCGGCGTGCAGGATCGAATCGGTCATGGGTCTCCCTGGGCGATGGCGATGCGGCCCGCTGCGTTGGCGGGCGATGCGCGGCGAGTCTACCTGCGCCGGCGCGACGACGCACCTTCCGGTGGCGTGCCGCGCTTCCCGTACCCGGGCTCAGTCCGCCGGCGCGTTCAGCACGACCTCGACGTGGTACCCGTCCGGGTCGAGCACGAAGGCCGCGTAGTAGTGCGGCCCGTAGTGCGGGCGCAGGCCCGGGCCGCCGTTGTCGGTGCCCCCGTTGGCGAGCGCGGCGGCATGGAAGCGATGGACCTCTTCCCGGTTGGCCGCCGCGAACGCCAGGTGGAAGCCGGCCGGCGGCGAGGTGGCGGCGCCAGTGCGCTGCTTGATCGCGAACTTGTCGCCGCCGCCGGCGCGGCCGTAGCCCGCAGCCTGGTCGTCGGCGCCGCCCTCGAAGTCGCTCCAGACGCGCACGAAGCCGAGCGCGCCGAGGGCGGCGTCGTAGAAGGCGGCGGAGCGGCGCAGGTCGGCGACGCCGAACGAAATGTGATGCAGCATGGCGGAATCCGGGAGCGGTGACCCCCGGATTCTGGCCCAGGTTCTCAGAGCAGCAACTCGCTCGACTCGCCCGTGGGCACCGGCATCATCGAGGGCAGGGCGATCAGCACGCTGTGCTCGCGCCCGTCGTCGGCCAGCGGCAGGCGGTTGGTGCCCAGCGCGCGGCCGTCGAGCGTGACCTGCGGCGCCTTCTCGTGGCCGATGCGGTCGAACTGCAGGCGGTAGAAGCTGGTCTTGTAGACGTAGTCCACCTCGAACCCGCTCCAGTGCGGCGGGATGCGCGGGTCGAGCAGCAGCGTGGGCTGGCCGTCCAACACCTCCAGGCGCAGCCCCACCACCGCCTCCACCAGCAGGCGGTACATCCAGCCGGCCGAGCCCGTGTACCAGCTCCAGCCGCCGCGGCCCGTGTGCGGCGCCACGCTGTAGACGTCGGCCGTCATCACGTAGGGCTCCACCTTGTAGACGGCCACCTCGGCCGGCGTGCGCGAGTGGTTGACGGGGTTGATCATGTCGACCACGTCCCACGCGCGGCGTGCGTCGCCGCTCGCCGCGAACGCCATCGCCGCCCAGATCGCGCCGTGCGTGTACTGGCCGCCGTTCTCGCGCACGCCGGGCACGTAGCCGCTGATGTAGCCGGGGTTGATACCCTTGCCGTTGAACGGCGGGTCGAGCAGCTTGACGATGCGTTGCTGCGGGTTGACCAGGCGCGCCGCGAGCGAGTCGAGCGCCTTGCGCGCGCGATCGCGCGGCGCGATCCCCGACAGCACCGACCAGCTCTGCGCGATCGAGTCGATCTGGCACTCGACGCCGCCGGCCGTGCCCAGCGGCGTGCCGTCGTCGAAGTACGCGCGCCGGTACCACTCGCCGTCCCACGCGTTGGCCTCGACGGAGATGGCCAGGCTGGCGCGCGCGTCCTGGCAGGTCTGCGCGAAGCCCGGGTCCAGGTTCAACTGCGCCAGGGTGGAGAACTCGCGCAGCACCTCGCACACGAAGAACGCCATCCACACGCTCTCGCCCTTGCCGTGCTCGCCGATCAGGTTCATGCCGTCGTTCCAGTCGCCACCGCCCATCAGCGGCAGGCCGTGCGGGCCCATCCTCAGGCCGTGCCGGACGGCGAGCGCCGCGTGTTCGTACAGCGTCGCGTGGCGGTGCGACACGTTGGGCATGTCGAAGTAGGACTCGTCCTCGTCCTTGAGCGGCCGGCCCTCGATGAAGGGCACGCGCTCGGCGAGCACCGAGCTGTCGCCGGTGGCCTGCACGTAGCGGCACAGGGCCATCGGCAGCCACAGGTAGTCGTCGCTGATGTGGGTTCGCACGCCGCGGCCCTGCGGCGGGTGCCACCAGTGCTGCACGTCGCCTTCCTCGAATTGCCGGCTCGCGGCCAGCAGCAGTTGTGCGCGGAGCAGCTCCGGGCGCGTGTGCACCAGCGCCATCGCGTCCTGCAACTGGTCGCGGAAGCCGAACGCACCGCCCGACTGGTAGTACCCGGTCCGCCCCCACAGGCGGCACGAGATCGTCTGGTAGACCAGCCAGCCGTTGGCCAGCGCATTGAGCGCCGCATCGGGCGTGCGCACGCGCACCGCGCCCAACGTCGTCGTCCAGTGCGCCTCCACGCGCTCGAACTCCGACTCCGCCACGGCGTCGCCGCGGTACTTGAGCGCGGTGCGCTCCGCCTCGCCGTGGTTCTTGCCCATGCCCAGGCGGAACACCACGGTGCGCGTCTCGCCCTCGGCCAGGTCGAGCGGCACCATGAACGCGGCGCACGGATCCAGCGCCGCGCCGTGGCGGCCCGACAGGCCCTCGCGGCGCAGCGCCGCCGGCTCCAGCAGGCTGCCGTTGCGGCCGATGAATTCGGTGCGGTCGCAGGTCATGGTGCCGAGCGCCTGCAGTTCCGCGTCGACGTCGAAGAAGCCCATGTAGTCGGCGTGATCGCCGCTGTACGGATTGCGCGCGGTGGCCGGTCCGTCGTCCTGGTGATCGGTGACGATGTGCGGCGCGGTCTGCGGCCGCAGGCTGCCCAGAACCCATTCCACATAGCCGGTGGCGCTGATGCGGCGCGGGCGGCCGGAGTCGTTGCGCAGCGTGAGCACCGAGAACTTGATCGGCGCGTCGATCGCGCAGAACACGCGCAGCTCGCTGCGGATGCCTTGCGCGTGCTGTTCGAAGCTGCTGTAGCCGAAGCCGTGGCGTGCCACGCTGGCGCGGCCTTGCGTGCCATCCGGGTTCAGCGCCACGCCGCAGGGCATCCAGGCGACCCCGGTCTCCTCGTCGCGCAGGTGGAAGGTCTCGCCGCTGGGGTCGGACACCGGGTCGTTGTGCCACGGCGTGAGGCGCCATTCGTGCGCGTTCTCGGCCCAGGTGTAGGCCGCGCCGGCCTCCGAGATCACCGTGCCGAAGTCCGGGTTGGCGATCACGTTGGCCCATGGCGCGGGCGTGCGCACGCCCGCCGGCGGCGCGACGACGTACTCGGCGCCGTCGTTGGCGTAGCCGCCGTAGCCGTTGAACAGCGCCAGGTCGCCGGTGGGGATGCGTGGCGGCGGCGTGGTCTCGGGGCGCACGTTGCGTGTGGGCACGAACGGTGCGAGGCGCCGATCCGGGGCGGTGCCGGGGCGCGACTGGCCCTTGGGCGCGACCCGGCGCTCGCCGCGCAGGCGCCGGTTCATCTGCTCGGCCAGCGAGCCCTGGCGATCGCTCAGCACGATGCGGGCCACCGACAGCAGCAGGATGCGGTCCTCCTGCGGGATCTGGTCGGCGTGGCGCACGAAGATGCCGCCCGGGCGGTCGACCACATGAGCCTCGACCCCCGCGGCGATCAGGCCCATGATCTGTTCCATCAGGCGCTGGCGATAGATGTCGCGTTCCTCGTTCCAGATCACGAGGTCGACGGCCAGTCCCTTCAGGCGCCACCAGGCATGCGCCATCACCAGCTGGCGCACCAGCTCGAGGTTGGCGACGTCGGAGACCTGCACCAGCACGATGGGCAGGTCGCCCGAGATCGCGTAGCCCCACAGGCCCGACTGGCCGCGCCGGTTCTGGCGGATGAT
>FSZR01000971.1_pt1 | contig 9992 bp, 7 predicted proteins | sample 1638781 | NCBI WGS metagenome assembly FSZR01 (sample SAMEA3914813, study PRJEB12502) | metagenome | biome: forest; material: soil | place: Canada | collected 2011-07-07 | depth 0.3 m | reverse complement strand
GATGTCCTCGAGGTTGACGCCGCCCAGCGTCGGCTCGAGCGCGGCGATGATGTCGACGAGCTTGTCGGGATCGCGCTCGGCCAGTTCGATGTCGAACACATCGATGCCGGCGAACTTCTGGAACAGGCAGCCCTTGCCCTCCATCACCGGCTTGCCGGCCAGCGGGCCGATGTCGCCGAGCCCGAGCACCGCGGTGCCGTTGGTGACCACGCCGACCAGGTTGCCGCGCGCCGTGTAGTCGTGCGCCAGCGCCGGGTTCTCCTCGATGGCCAGGCAGGCGTAGGCGACGCCCGGCGAGTAGGCCAGCGACAGGTCGCGCTGGTTGGACAGCGGCTTGGTCGGCGTGACGGCGATCTTGCCGCGCACCGGGCTGCGGTGGTACTCGAGGGCGGCGTCGCGCAGGGCTTGCTCGGCGGGCGACAGGGCGGCGGAATTCTTTTCCATGACGGTTCCTTGCACCGGCGACGGCGCCGGGGGGAACGATCTTGCCAGCCTTTCGTAACTACAGTGAAACCCTGTGGTCCGGAGCCGACGAGCTGGAGATGCGCGAGCCTTCGCGTCTGCGTGCACGAGCCTTCGCGGATGGCGGCGTCAGCGCACGTCGGTGATGGGCTCGGCGGCGGCTTCGGCCACGCCGGCCGCGGCCATGCGCTCGCAATACTGCTGCAGGCGCTGGGTGTCGCAATGGATCACCAGCGAGTGGACGCGCCCCCAGCGCAGCTCGAACTCGTGCACGCCCGTGTTGCTGCCGCGGCTGCCGTCCGGGAGCGTGAAGCGGTCGTCCCAGGCGACGGCGGCCGTCGTGCGCCACGGCATGCCGCCCACGGTGATGGCCCGGATGTCGAACGCGAGCCCGGGCAGCAGCCGCCGCAGCCGCTCGTACCAGCGCGTGGTGGAGGCCACGCTGCGCCGATCGCCGGCGAGCGCATGTCGCCCCGCCATCGCGTGGCGGTGATGCGGGGCGAACTGGCCGACGATGCCGTCCCAGCGGCCGGCGTTGATGTCCGCGAACGCGCGGCGCAGCTGGTGGCGGACGAGGGCGTGGTACATGGTGGCGCTCCAATCTTGACAGTGTCAGGATGCTGCGCCGCGATCCTGCGCATGTCAAGATTGCGCATGCCCAGCCGCCGCGCCCCACCGCCCCCGCCGCGCCCGTACCACCACGGCGGGCTGCGCGAGGCCTTGCTGGCCGCGGCCGCCCGCTGGCTCGACGAACGTGGCGCCGCCACGCTCACGCTGCGCGAGCTGGCGCGGGCGGCGGGGGTGTCGCACGCCGCGCCGTACCACCACTTTCCGAGCCTGGACGACCTCCTGGCCGCGGTCGCCGAGCAGGGCTTCGTCCGCCTCGGCGACGCGATGGCGCTGGCCGCGCAGGCGCCCGCCACGGCCGACGCGCTGATGGCCATCGGCGAGGCCTACGTGCGCGAGGCGCTCGCGCACCCCGCGCAGTTCCGCCTGATGTTCGGACCGACGCTGGCCGCCAAGGCCGCGCATCCCGGGCTGCGGACGGCGGCCGACCGCGCGTTCGGCGTGCTGCTGGCGACGGCCACCCGCCACGACGAACCGCGCGGCCTGGAGCTCGCGCTCACCGGCTGGAGCCTGTCGCACGGCGTCGCCAACCTGGCGATCGACGGCGCCTTCACCGGCCTGCCGTTGCCGGCGGCGCGCTCGCGGGCGCTGGCGCGCACGGACGCCGCCGCACTCGTGCGGTCGATGATCGCCGGCGTGCTGCTGCGCTGACGTCGCACGGCGTTCACCCCGTTGCGGCGCGCGCGCCGTTCAATCGCCATCCGCCCCAACCAGGAGATGGCCATGACCTTCGTTCCGATCCTGCCCGCCCGCCGCGGCCTGCTGCTGGCCGCCGCTGCGCTGGCCGTCCTCGCGATCGCGCCGGGCTGCGGCGCCGCCGTGCCGGACGTCGCGCCGCACCTCGTGCAGGTCCAGGTGCTGGACCGCGACGGCGCTGGCGCGCTGCCGGTGTACCGCGACCACGGCCGCCCCGTCGTCGCCGGCCGTCCGGGCGCGCGCTACGCCGTGCGGCTGCGCAACACCAGCGGGCAGCGCGTGCTCGCGGTGGTGGCGATCGACGGCGTCAACGTCGTCACCGGCGAGACCGCCGGCGTCGGCCAGCGCGGCTACGTGCTGGAGCCGTGGCAGTCCACCGAGATCACCGGCTGGCGCAAGAGCGACGACGAGGTGGCCGCGTTCGAGTTCACCGCGCTGCCCGACTCCTACGCCGCGCGCACCGGCCGGCCGCTGGACGTCGGCGTGATCGGCGTGGCGGTGTTTCGCGAGGCGGCGCCGATCGTGTCGACCGAGGCGCCGCCGGCGCCCGCGCCGATGTTGCGCGGCGCCGCGCCACCCGTGGCGTTCGGGATGGCGCCGCCGTCCAAGTCGCGCGCCGAGGCCGACGCCGGCAGCCTCGCGCCCGGCGAGCGCCTGGGCACCGGCCACGGCGCGCGCGAGACCTCCGTGGTGCGCACGACCAACTTCGAGCGCGCGAGCAGCGAACCCGCGCAGCGCCTCGAGATCCGCTACGACAGTCTCGACAACCTCGTCGCCGCCGGCATCGTGCCGCCGCCGCGCGTGGCCGGGGTCTCGCCGCGGCCGTTCCCCGCCGATCCGCCGCGCGGCTACGTGCCGGACCCGCCCACGCGCTGATGCCCGCGTCGACGGTCCCGGCCGCCGCGGGGCGCGGGGTAGCATCGTGGCCCATGCAGGCCCGCCCCGACGCCGACCCGCCGCTCGCCTTCGTGCGCGAGCCGGCGGTCGCGCGCGCGGCCGGGTCGTCGCCGGTGGCCACCGAGCCGCCGGCCGCCGACAGCGACGAGTCCCTCATGCACGCCTTCGCCGCCGGCGACGCCGCCGCGTTCACCCGCCTGTACGACCGCCACGAACGCGCGACCTGGCGCTTCATCCGCCATCGCCTCGGCGCGCAGCACGAGGCCGCGGCCGACGACGTGCTGCAGGAAACCTGGATCAGCGTCGCCCGCGCCGCCCCGCGCTACGTGGCCAGCGCGCGCTTCACCACCTGGCTGTTCACGGTCGCGCGCAGCCGCGTGATCGACCACCTGCGCGCGCAGTCCGGCGCGCCGGTCTCGCTCGACGCCGACCCCGCGGGCGAGGACGGCGAACGCTGGGTCGACCGCCTGCCGGCCGACGCGGCCGACGGCCCGCTCGCGCGCATCGAGTCGCGCCAGCAGGCCCAGGCCTTCCTCGCCGCGCTGGACGACCTGCCCGACGCGCAGCGCGAGGCCTTCGTGCTGCAGGCCGAGGGCGGCCTGAGCGTGGCCGAGGTCGCCGAGGCCACGGGCGTGGGCGCCGAGACCGCCAAGACGCGGCTGCGCTACGCCAAGGCGCGCCTGCGCACCTTGCTCGCGGGCTGGAGGACGCCATGACCGGACAGGACCGCCACGTGGCCGACGACCTCGACCGCGCCTGGGCCGACGCCGTCGCGCTGAGCGGACAGGACGACGCCGGGCCGGCACCGTCCGTGCGCGCCAACGTGCTCGCCGCGGCCCACGCGGTGGCGGCGCAGCAGGCGGGGCCGTCGGCGGCCGTCGACCGCGTGGACCAGGCGCGCGCCGGCGCCGCCAACCGGCCGGCGTGGCGCCTTCGCGCGGGTGCCGGCCTGTTCGCCGCGCTGGTCGTCGGCGTCCTGGCCTGGCGAGGCGTCGACCACGGGCGCGATCCCGGCACGACCGCCGTGGCGGCCGCGGCGCCGGACGAGGCGGCGGCGAACGTCGCACGCGCGCCGGCGCCGCCGGTGGTCGCGGATGTCGCGCCGCCGGCCCCGCGGCAGCCGGCGCGGGCGCTGACGCCGGTCATCCAGCCGCTGGCGCGCGTCCCCGCGCCACGCGCCGCGAAGGCGCGCGCGGACGCCGACGTCGAGGCCAGGACCGTGGCACCGCCGGTGACGCTGGCGATGGCCGCGCCGCCGCCGCAGGACGTCGGCGTTCTGCTCGATCCGGATCGGCCCGCGTCGTCGCTCCGTCGGCTGGCGACGCCGGCGCCCGCGCCCGCGCCGATGATGGGTGCGATCCGGCCGAACCAGTCTTCTTCCGCCGCGCGCGCGCCGACGCTCGCCGGCGTCGCGAGCGAGCCGGCTGACACGCTGCATGCCGCCGCCTCGCGCGGCGACGGGGCGGCCATCGTCCGCCTGCTGGCCGTGCCCGGCGCGCAAGTCGACGCGCCCGACGCGAGCGGGCGCACCGCGCTGCTGCACGCCGTGCTCGCGCGGCAGCCGGGCGCCGTGCGCGCGCTGCTGGCTGCCGGCGCGGACCCGGCGCGCGCCGATGCCACCGGGCTGAGCCCGCGCGCCGCCGCGCAGGCCTCGCCCGACGCCGAGATCGCGGCGCTGCTGGCCGCGCCGCGCTGAGCGCCACGCTGGCGGCCGGCCTGTCCCACCGATCCGCCGTTCCGTCGCACGGCGCTGGGGCCGCCGTCGCGGCGGGGCTAGAGTGGTTCTCGAAGATGCCCACGTCCCCGGAGCCCCGTCCCATGCTGTCGATCGCCTCGCTCACCCACGTCTATCCGAACGGCGTGCGCGCGCTGGACGACGTCTCGCTGGAGATCCCGCCCGGCCTCTACGGCCTGCTGGGCCCCAACGGCGCGGGCAAGTCGACGCTGATGCGCTGCCTGGCGACGCTGCAGGCGCCCACCTCGGGCAGCATCCGCTTCGGCGACATCGACGTGCTGGCGCAGCCGCAGCGGCTGCGCGCGACGCTGGGCTACCTGCCGCAGGACTTCGGCGTCTACCCGCGCGTGTCGGCCTGGGACATGCTGGACCACCTGGCCGTGCTCAAGGGCCTCACGCAGTCGGCCGCGCGCCGCGCGACCGTCGAGGCCCTGCTGCGTCAGGTCAACCTGTGGGAGGTGCGCAAGAAGGCGATCGCCGGCTTCTCAGGCGGCATGCGCCAGCGCTTCGGCATCGCGCAGGCCCTGATCGGCAACCCGTCGCTGCTGATCGTCGACGAGCCCACCGCCGGCCTCGACCCCGAGGAGCGCAGCCGCTTCAACAACCTGCTGGCCGAGATCGGCGAGACCAAGGTGGTGATCCTGTCCACCCACCTCGTCGACGACGTCGCCGACCTGTGCGCGCGCGTCGCGATCCTGGTGAACGGACGCATCGTCAGCGCCTCGACCCCGGCGGCACTGGTCGCGGAGGTCGAGGGCCGGGTGTGGACGCGCACCGTCGAGCCCGACGAACTGCCGGGGCTGCGCGAGCAGTTCGTGCTGCTCGAGACCCGGCTGCGCGCGGGGCGCACGGTCATCCACGTGCTGGCGGACGCCGCGCCCGATCCGCGCTTCCAGCCCGTGCACGCCGGGCTCGCCGAGGTGTACTTCGCCACGCTCGAGACGCGCCGCCGCGTCGCCGCGGCCTGAGACGGACGCCGCCATGTTCCGCCACGTCGCCGCCTTCGAATGGCGCTACCAGGTCCGCAGCCCCGTCTTCTGGATCGGCTGCCTGATCTTCTTCCTGCTGGCGTTCGGCGCGACGAGCGTCGACCAGGTGCGCATCGGCGACCTCGGCAGCGTGCACAAGAACTCGCCGTACGCGATCCTGCAGACGCTCTCGCTGATGAACGTGTTCGCCATCTTCACCACGGTGGCGATGGTGGCTGGCGTGGTGCTGCGCGACGACGAGACCGGCTTCGCGCCCATCATCCGGTCGACCGCGGTGAGCAAGTTCGACTACCTGGTGGGCCGCTTCGCCGGCGCGAGCGCGGCGGCGCTGGTGGTGATGGCCGCGGTGCCGCTGGGCATCCTCGCGGGCGCGGCGCTGCAGTCGCAGGACGTCGACCGGATCGGCCCGTTCATGCCCGGCGACTACCTGGTCGCGCTGCTCGCGTTCGCGCTGCCCACGCTGCTGGTCACGGCCGCCACCTTCTTCGCGCTGGCCACCGCCACGCGCTCGCTGATGTGGACCTACGTCGCCGCGACGGGCCTGCTGGTGCTGTACCTCGGCGCGCGCGTGGCGCTGCGCGATCCCGAGCACGACCCCGTCACCGCGCTGCTCGACCCGTTCGGCATCGCGCCGCTGTCGCTCGCCACCAAGTACTGGACGGCCTCCGAGCGCAACACGCTGCTGCCGTCGCTGGACGGCTACCTGCTGCAGAACCGGCTGCTGTGGTCGGCCATCGGGCTGGCGGTGTTCGCCTGGGGCTACCGCTCGTTCGACTTCGCGATGCGCTTTGACGCGCCGCCTGCCCGGACGGACGAGCCGAAGGAGCCCGCGCCGAGGACGCTGCGCGGCCTGCGCGCGGCCAGGCGCCATCGCGCCGAGCTGGCGGCCCTGAGCGCGGCCAATCCGGCGGGCGTGCGCGAGGTGCTGGCGGCCGACGCGCGCGCCGGCCGCGTCTCGCTGCCCGTCATTCCACCGGCCACGCGCGCCACGGCCTGGGCGCAGCTGTGGGAGCTGGCGGTCGTCGACATGGCCTTCGTGTTCCGCAGCCCCGCGTTCCTCGTGCTGCTGGCGATCGGCCTGCTCAATGGCGGCGTGAGCCTCTGGTTCTCGGGTGACATCCTGGGCAGCCCGTCGTACCCCGTCACCCGGCTGATGGTGCAGGGCCTGCAGCAGGGCTACTCGATCATGCCCGTCGTCATCGCCATCTTCTACGGCGGCGAGCTGGTGTGGCGCGACCACGACCGGCGCGTGCACGAGATCGTCGACGCCACCGCCGCGCCCGACTGGGTGCGCGTGCTGCCCAAGGTGCTGGCGCTGTCGCTGGTGCTGCTGGCGTGCGCGCTGGTCGGCGTGCTCGCCGGCGTGCTGGTGCAGGCGGCGCGTGGCTACCTGCACCTCGAGATCGGTGCCTACCTGCTGTGGTTCGTCTGGCCGATGACCTGCACCGCGGTGCTGCTGGCCGTGCTGTCGGTGTTCGTGCAGGTGCTGGTGCCGCACAAGGCGATCGGCTGGGGCGTGATGCTCGCCTACCTGGTGGGCACGATCACGCTGGACACCCTGGGCTTCGAGCACAACCTGTACAACTACGCCGGCACGCCGCGTGTGCCGCTGTCCGACATGAACGGCATGGGCCGGTTCTGGATCGCGCAGGCGTGGTTCGAGGTCTACTGGCTCGCGTTCGCCGCCATCCTGCTGGTGCTGAGCCACGCGCTGTGGCGGCGCGGCGCGACCACGACGCTGCGGGCACGCCTCGCGCGCATGGGCGCCCGGTTGGGCCCGGGCGCGCGCGCCGCGCTCGCGCTGGCGGCGCTTGCGTGGGTCGGCAGCGGCGCCTGGATCTTCTACAACACCAACGTCCTGAACCGCTACGTCACGCGGCCCGAGCATGCCCGGCTGCTGGCCGACATGGAGAGGACGCTGCTGCCGCTGGAGGCCGTGCCGCAGCCGCGCGTGGCCGCGGTGACGCTGGACGTGCAGCTGTTCCCGCGCGCGGCGCGGGCCGTCACGCACGGGCGCTTCGTGCTCGTCAACCGCACCGACAAGCCGATCTCCGAGCTGCAACTGCAGTGGGCGGAGTCGTTGCGCCTGGATGCCATCGAGTTCGCCGGCGCCACCGTCAAGGCCGACTGGCCGCGCTTCCACTACCGCATCTGGCAGCTCGCCACGCCGATGCAGCCGGGCGAGCAGCGCACGCTGGGCTTCACGACCACGCTGGAGGAGTGCGGCTTTCCCAACAGCGACCCGCTCACGGCGATCGTCGCCAACGGCAGCTTCATCGACAACGCGAGGCTCACGCCGTTCCTCGGCTTCTCGCGCAGCGGCCTGCTGAAGGATCCCGCCCAGCGTCGCAAGCAAGGGCTGCCGCGCGAACTGCGGCCGCCGGCGCTGGAGGACGAGTCGGCGCGCCGCTTCAACGTGTTCGCGCACGACAGCGACTGGGTCACGGCCGACATCACCGTCACCACCGACGGCGACCAGACGCCCGTCGCGCCGGGCCAGGTGGTGTCGGACACGGGCCTCGTGAGCGACCCCGACGCGCGTCGCACCGTGCATTTCCGCAGCGACGCGCCGATCAACCAGTTCTTCTCGATCCAGTCGGGCCGCTACCAGGTGCGCCACGCGGCCTGGCACGCGCCGGCCGGCGCGCCGCCGCGCGACGTCGACCTGTCGGTGTGGTTCACGCCGGGGCACGAGTACAACGTCGATCGCATGCTGGACGCGATGTCGCAGTCGATGACGCTGTTCGAGCAGCGCTTCGGGCCGTACCAGTTCCGCCAGGCCCGCATCATCGAGTTCCCCGCCTACGCCACGTTCGCGCAGTCGTTCGCCAACACGATCCCGTTCTCGGAGGACATCGGCTTCATCCAACACTTCACGGACTCCACGAAGATCGACGTCGCCACCTACGTCACCGCGCACGAGCTGGGGCACCAGTGGTGGGCGCACCAGCTGGTGCCGGCCGACCAGCAGGGCGCCTCGATGCTGGTGGAGACCTTCGCCCAGTATTCCGCGCTGCTGGTGATGGAGAAGATGTACGGCAAGGACCAGGTGCGCCGCTTCCTGAAGTACGAGCTCGATCACTACCTGCGCGCGCGCGGCGGCGCCGTGCTGGAGGAGCTGCCGCTGGACCGCGTGGAGGACCAGGACTACGTCTACTACCGCAAGGGCTCGCTTGCGATGTACTGGGCCCGGGAGGCGCTGGGCGAGGCGGCCGTCGACGGCGCGCTGCGCGACCTGCTGGCGCAGTTCGCCTTCAAGGGCGCGCCGTATCCGAACGCCACCGACTTCCTGCGCCTGCTGCGCGCACGGGCGCGGCCGCAGGACCAGGCCGTCATCACCGACCTGTTCGAGCGCATCACGCTGCTCGACCTGAAGGCCGGCGACGCCACCGCGCGCAAGCTGCCGGACGGCCGCTACGAGGTCAGGGTGAACGTCTCGGCGCGCAAGTTCTACGCGGACGGCAGCGGCCACGAGACCGAGGCGCCGCTGGACGAGCAGGTCGAGCTGGGCGTCTTCGCTGCCCGGCCGGGCAGCGCGGGCTTCGGCGCCCGGGACGTGCTGGTGCTGGAGAAGGTGCACGTCCACCCCGACGCGAGGCCGGTGGTCGCCGCGGCGCCGGCGGCGTCCGCGGCGCGACGCTGGCTGTCGCCGTTCCACGGCGCGGGCGCGGCGCCGGCGCCGTCCGCCGACGGCGTGCTCACCGTGATCGTGGACGGCCGCCCGGCCTGGATCGGCATCGACCCGTACAACAAGCGCATCGACCGCAATTCCGAGGACAACCTGACCCGCGTCGACATCCGCTGACGCCGCAGGCACGCCCCTTGCGGGTGTCGCCCGCCGCGTTGTGGGACGATAGCGGCAACGGGTGGCACGGGTGCCGTCGAGGGATCGATGAACGGGTTGTGGGTGATATCAGGCGTGGTGCACGTCTACGTGGCGGCGCGCCTGTTGCCGGGCCTCGCCGCGGCCGCCGGGGTGCCGGCGGCGGCGCTGCTGGCGCTGCTGCTGCTGGCCTCGGCGGTGCTGGTGCCGCTGTCGATGCGGCGCCGGCGCGCCAAGCGCACCCCGCAACAGGCGCGCCGCGCCGACCTGCTGTCCTGGGGCAGCATGACGCTGATGGGGCTGTTCTCGTCGCTGTTCGTGCTGACCCTGGTGCGCGACGTGGTCCACGTGCTGCTGCTGCTGGCGCGGCTCGCCGGCCTGCGCGCGAGCGACGACTGGTTCGACGTCACCGCCGTCGCCGTCGTCGTGCTCGCCCTGCTGGCCACGCTGGTCGGCTTCTTCAACGCCCGTCGCCCGGCGCGCGTGAAGACCGTGGACGTGCCGATGAAGGACCTGCCGCCGGCGCTGCAGGGCTTCAAGATCGCCCAGATCTCCGACATGCACGTCGGCCCGACCATCAAGCGACCGCTGATGAAGCACGTCGTCGCCACGATCAACCGGCTGCAGGCCGACGCCGTGGCCATCACCGGCGACCTGGTGGACGGCAACGTCGCCGAGCTCGCCCGCCACGTCGCCCCGCTGGCCGGGCTGCGCTCGCGCCACGGCACCTTCTTCGTCACCGGCAACCACGAGTACTACTCCG
>FSZR01001561.1_pt1 | contig 9999 bp, 8 predicted proteins | sample 1638781 | NCBI WGS metagenome assembly FSZR01 (sample SAMEA3914813, study PRJEB12502) | metagenome | biome: forest; material: soil | place: Canada | collected 2011-07-07 | depth 0.3 m | reverse complement strand
TCGCGCATCAGGCACGCGCCGAACGCGCCGCGCTGCACGCGCTCGCTGGGGCAGCCGCAGTTCAGGTTGACCTCGTCGTAGCCCCACTTCTGCGCCAGCTTGGCGCACTCGGCCAGCGCATCGGGCTCGCTGCCTCCGAGCTGCAGGGCGACCGGGTGCTCCTCGTCGTTGAAGTCGAGGTGACGCGGCTGGTTGCCGTGCAGCAGCGCGCCGGTGGTCACCATCTCGGTGTACAGCAGCGTGTTGCGGGTGATGAGGCGGTGGAAATACCTGCAATGGCGGTCCGTCCAGTCCATCATGGGTGCGACGGACAGGCGCCAGGGGCCAAGCTGTTGATTCTGCTGGGAAATCATTTGTCCCGATTGTCGCCGCGAACGCCCTCGCCCGCAGCGCGGCGGCCGCAAATCCCGCCATCGCGCGTGACGGACTCGCCGCGCCTCAAGAACTGAACGCCGCCTTGATCTGGTTGAACGCATACGGCGCGTACATCGCCGAGCCGTACAGCAGGTAGGACGACATGGCCTTGAGCGTGTCGCGGGCCTCGGCGGCGCGGCCGTTGAAGGCGGCCCAGATGGCGTACAGGCCGAAGCCCATGAACATCGCGAGGATGGCGATGGTGCCGAGGAAGGCCACGAGCCGGCTCGCGCTCGCGCTGGAGCCGGGGTCGACCGGCGGCGCAGCCGCGGGCGCCACGTCGCCCGGCACCACCGCGACCGCCGCCTGGACGATGGCGACCGGCGCGTGAGACGGGTTCTTCTCGGACAACGCATCGGTCAGCGACCACCCCGACGCATCACGGCTCAGCTTCCTGATCGGCACGCCCACGCCGATGACGAACATGGCCAGCACGAACCACAGCGTCAGCTCGGGCACGAACGTGAGCACCGGTTCGGCGGGCGCCGCCGAGGCCGCCGCGCTGGCCGACAGCGCGGCCGCCTTCGCCGCGGCCAGTGCGGTGCTCGCCGCTGCCGCGGCGGTCTGGGCGGCGGCGATGGCATCGGTGGTGTCGCTCGCGCGCGCCGGCGCGAGGCACAGGCACGAGACGAGCAGGATCGCGGCGAGGAGCTGGCGCATGGGGGTTCTCCGAAAGACGGTCGCCGCCATCGTAGGCAGTCGAGCGCGCGGCGACACCCTCCATCCTGGGGAGACGCAAGCCCGCGGACAGCCGCCAGTGCCGCCGGAGCCGGTGTCACGGTTGTCGGGGACAATCGCCCCACGCCCGCGTCCGGCGAGGGGACGCGCACGTCGCCGCCACGAGCGGCGCCCAGAACAACGATCGCCATGAAACTGCTGTCCCGACTCCCCCTGCGTGCCCTGCTGACGCTGCCCTACGTGGCGCTGGTGCTGGGCACGGCCATCGTCATCGGCGTGCTGTCGTACGCGGCCGGCCGCGATGCCATCGACAACCTGTCGGGGCAGCTGCTCACCGAGACCGTGCACCGCATCGAGCAAGCCGTCGAGGGCCACGTGTCGGGCTCGGCGGCGGTGCTGGAGGTGGCGTTCCCCAAGGGCATCGCGGCGCCCGAGTCCATCGCCGACGAACTGCCGGCGCTGCGCACGCGCTTCTGGCTGGCGACGTCGGTGCATCGCGACCCGAACAACTACGCGTACTACGGCGATCGCAACGGCCGCTTCATCGGCCTGTGGCGTTCGTCCGAGACCGACGCCGAACTGCGCCTGCGCCCCGAGGGCAGCGGCCCGCGCAGCATCTACCACTACAGCGGCATCAACGGCGACATCGGCCAGGGCAACCCCGAGACGCGCATCTTCGAGCCGCGCGAGCGTCCCTGGTACAAGGCCGGCGCCGCCAACACGCTGCAGACCTGGACGTCCATCTACATCGACTTCAAGCTGCAGCAGCTCGTGGCCACGCGCGCGCGTCGCGTGACCGACCGCAACGGCGCGTTCGCGGGCGTCGTCGCCACCGACCTCTCGCTGCAGCAGGTCACCTCGTTCCTACAGCACCTGGCGCTCTCCAGCAACGGCGTGGCCATGGTGATGGAGAAGGACGGCAACCTGATCGGCGTCTCGCGCGGCGCCCACATCAAGAAGCAGTCCGATGGCAGCGACGTGCGCCTGAACGCCGCCGTCTCCAACGACCCGATGGTGACGGCCACCTACGCCGCCGTGCGCGGCCTGGCCGACACCTCGGCCGACGCCCGCCCCCACACCACCGTCTTCACCGGCCCCGACGGCTCGCCGGTGCAGGTGGGCTACGCGCGCCTGACCGACGAGGCCGGGCTGGACTGGCTCATCATGGTGGCGGTGCCGCGCCAGGACTTCCTGCACGGCATCATCGACAACTTCCGCCGCACCGTGATCCTGGCCGTGGTGGCCGCGCTGTTCGTGATGCTCACGGGCACGCTGGTGCTGTCCACCGTCACGCGCGAGCTGCGCAACCTGGCCGCGGCCGCGCGCCGCGTGGGCCAGGGCAGCATCGCGCCGTTCGGCGAGTCGCGCCGCAAGGACGAGCTGGGCGACCTCGCGCGCAGCTTCGCCGACATGCAGCGGCGCCTGCTCACCGACCCGCTCACCGGCCTGGCCAACCGCGAGGCGCTGCTGCGCCGCGTCGAGGATCGCATCGTGCAGCAGCGCCGGCGCGGCGACCCCCGGCCGTTCGGCGTGCTGTTCATCGACATCAACCACTTCAAGAAGATCAACGACGAGTTCGGCCACGACATCGGCGACGCGGTGCTGCAGGAGCTCGCGCGACGCCTGTCCGTGGCCGTGCGCGCCGACGACCTGGTCGCGCGCTTCGCGGGCGACGAGTTCCTGGTGCTGCTCGATTCCGTCGAGCGGCGCGAGGACGCCGAACGCGTCTGCGCAACGCTCGAGGAGGTGCTGCGCCAGCCGCTCGAGGTGCTCACCGGCAGCACGTCGCTGTCGCCGGCGCTGGGCGCGGCCATCGGCGTGGCGATCTATCCGGAAGACGGCCAGGACGTCGACACGCTGGTGCGGCACGCCGACCAGAAGATGTACCTGCGCAAGCGCGCCGACTGATCACTCCACCGCGCCGATGGTGCAGGCCGCGGTGTTGCGCGCGACGCCGCGCTGGTCGGTCGCCGCGCAGCCCTGGCCCGCCTTGCGCAGCGGGCTCGCGGCCGCGGGCGCGAGGGTCGGTGTCGGGCCGCCGTTGGACGCGAGTGCGCCCAGCTGCGGGTCGACGAAGCGGATGCCGGTCACGCACGCGTTGTCCTGCAGCCCGCCCACGGGATGCTTCAGCGGCCACTGCACGTCGGCGCTGCCCGAGCCCGGCGTGAAGAAGCACTGCATCGGCGAGCCGGCGTCCTTGCTGAGGTTGTTCGCGAACACCGTGTTGGTCACCGGCATCGGCAGCGTGCCGCCGATGGCCGCGCTGAAGTAGCCGGAGCCGCCCGACGACAGGTTGCCGCTGAACGTGGTGTTGTTGATCCAGCCCGCGGCGCTCGCGCCGGACAGCATCAGCGCGCCGCCCAGCCCCAGCGTGGCGGTGTTGCCGGCGAAGGTGGTGTTGGTGATCTGCGGGGTGTCGGCCACCAGCCTCGCCGCGCCCGCCGACACGGCCACGTTGGCGTCGAACGTGGACGCCGTGATCGCCAGCGGCCTGGCGTTCTGCACGTAGAGCGCGCCGCCGCTGTGCGCATGGTTGCCCTGGAAGCGCGAGCGGTCGAACGTGGTGGGCTGCGCCGCGCCGTCGGCCGTGCGGAACAGCGCGCCGCCGAGCTCGTTGGCCGTATTGCTGGCGAAGACGCTGCCGCACACGGTCTGCGCGCCATCGGACCCGCCGTCGATCGCGATGGCGCCTCCATTGCCGCCCGCGCCGCCCTGGTTCGCCTGCGCGACGCCCGCGCAGCCGGCCGCGGCGCCGCCGACGAAGTTCTCGCCGCTGCCGCTCGCGCGGTTGCCCGAGAACAGGTCGTTGGCGAAACGGCCGTCGCTCTGCAGCAGGCCCACCGCGCCGCCGTTGGAGGCGCTGTTGCCGTCGAACGTGGAGCCGACGATGGCGACGTCCAGCGACGCCGCCGCGTAGATGGCGCCGCCGCCGACGTCGGGGCCCGGCGAGGCCGCCGCGTTGGCGTGGAAGACGACGTCGATCACGTGCAGCGCGGCGTCGCGCACGTAGATCGCGCCGCCCGCGCCGTCCGCCCATCCGTAGGCGCAGCTCGCGTTGGACGGGTCGGGAGCGACGTAGCGCGTGCCGCTCGCCTTGCCGCCGGCGAGCGTCAGGTGCTGCAGCGTCAGGCCGACGCGGTTGGTGCGGAAATTCGGGTTCACCACCTCGATGAGGCGCACGCGATTGCCGCCGTCGAGCGTGATCCTGCCGCCGCCGTCGATCACGGTCGCCCGCGTGGCTGGCACTTCGAGCGTCGCGTAGAGCGCGATGGTGGCGGGGGCCGCGCCGCAGTTGAACGTGACGACCGACGCCGCGTCGATGGCCGCCTGCAACGCGGGCCCCGTGCAACTGGCGGCCGTGCCGTTGCCGACGATGATGGCGCCTGTCGTGCTGGCCGCGGCGATGGGGGTGGTGCAGACCGCCGCGGGGGCGGCGATCGCGGCGGCGGCCGCAGCGGTGGCCGCGGCGGACAGGAAGATGTTGCGGAGCAAATGCATCGGAGACGAACCTGGAACGTGGAGGGACAGCCGCGATTCTGCGAACCGCGCCTGCCCCTTGCCAGCGTCCTGCTCGTCCATATCGACGACGTTACGCTCGCCTCACACGCGTAGCGGCGCGATACGGTTCCCACGGAACTTGCGCGGGCGGATACCCTCTACCGCATCCACCGCTGAACGACCGTCCCGCCTCACTTGGTGCGCGGCACGGCGGCCATCGACCGCCGGATGCCCTCGGCGTACGACGTCTTGCGCACCGGCCCGATGAGCGCCAGCAGGGCCGAGTCGTCCATGATCAGCGGCTCGGTCATCAGGTAGTTCATCTCGACGGCCTCGCGCATGAACTTGTCGAACAGGCCGATCACGCGCAGCAGGAACTTGCCGGCCACGCGGCGCTTGAGCGGGCGGCCGCTGACGCGTTCCATCTCGCCCACCAGCGCGCGCTGCGTCGTGACGCCCGCGCCCGCGAGGTGCCAGGTGCGGCCCCAGGCGCCGGCGTTGTCGACCAGCCTGGCCACCACGGGGCCGACGTCGGGCACGAAGACGAACTCGTGCGGGGCATCGAGCGGGGCCAGCATGTCGGCCGTGCCGCCCTGCACCGCCGCCACGATCGCGCCGTGCAGCAGGCTGCGGTCGACGCCGGGGCCGTAGAAGTCGGGCAGGCGCAGCACCGCGCCGTTGATGCGGCCGTCGGCGTGGGCCTGCAGCAGCAGGTCTTCCTGCGCCTTGCGCATGCGGCCCTTGATGGTGTGCGGCTCGCGCGGGTGGTCTTCGCGGATCGGCGTCGTGCGGGCGCGGCCATACGGGTACACCGTACCGATCAGCAGCAGGTTGCGCACGCCCGCGGCGATGGCGCCGTCCAGCGTCTTGCGCATCAGCTCGGGGTGCAGCTCGAACTGCCAGTAGTTCACGCCGACCAGGTACACGATGGTGTCCACGCCCTCGGCCGCGGCGCGCACCGACTCGGGCGAGTCGGGGTTCCAGGTGACGATCTCGGCGAGCGGGTCGGCGCCGAAGGTCTTGCGCAGCGCGGCCTCGGAGCGGCCGACCACGCGATACGGCTGGCCGGTGGCCGACAGCGCCTGGGCGATGGACTGGCCGATGGCGCCGGCGGCGCCGAACAGGGCGATCTTGTGGGTCATGGCGGGGGTTCCTTTTCAGAACGAGAGTTGGCGGACAAGGGCGGCGACGCGCGACTGCAGTTCCTGCGCGTAGCCGTCGAACAGCGGGCGAACCGGCACGCGCAGCCACGCTTCGAGCGCGACGATGGCCAGGCCCAGCACGGCGGCGCCGGCCAGGCGCGTGGCGATCAGGAGGCTGCAATCGATGGGGGCGTCGGTCATGGCGGGCTTTCGGTGGGTGCTGCGGTTTCCCGCTGCGATGGACGCAGTCTCGCCAAACGCCGGTCATTTGAAAATTGCCTAGAATCGCATCGCAGCTATACAGGAATGCATACCGTGGCCGACACTGAACCGAATTGGGAGTGGTACCGCAGCTTCGTGGGCGTGCTCGAGCACGGCTCGCTCTCGGGCGCGGCGCGCGCGCTGGGCCTCACGCAGCCCACCGTGGGTCGCCACGTCGACAGCCTCGAGACCGCCCTGCAGCTCAAGCTGTTCACGCGCTCGTTCGACGGCTTCGCGCCCACCGACGCCGCGCTGGAGCTGCGGCCCTACGCCGCCAGCCTGGCCGCGACGGCCGCCGCGCTGCGCCGCGTGGCCAGCAGCCACGGCGACGGCGTGCGTGGCACGGTCCGGCTCACGTCCAGCGAGATCATCAGCATCGAGATCCTGCCGCCCATGCTGGCCGCGCTGCGCCACGAGCACCCGCAGCTGGTCATCGAGCTGGTGCCGTCCAACAAGGCCGAGGACCTGCTGCACCGCGGGGCCGACATCGCCGTGCGCACCTTCGCGCCGTCACAGGACGCGCTGATCGCCAAGCGCATCGGCGCGCTGGAGATCGGCCTGTTCGCGCACCGCCATTACCTCCACCTGCACGGCACGCCCCGCACGCTCGACGAACTGACAAGCCACACGCTGGTGGGCTACGACACCGAGACCAGCTACATCCGCAAGCTGCGCGACAAGTACCCGTTCTTCTCGCGCGACGGCCTCGCCTTCCGCGCCGACAGCGACCTCGCGCAGCTCGCCGCCGTGCGCGCGGGCTGGGGCATCGGCTTCTGCCAGGCGCGGCTGGCGGCGCGCGATCCGTCGCTGGTGCGCGTGCTCAAGAGCGCCTTCGCGTTCCAGCTCGACACCTGGATCGCGATGCACGAGGACCTGCGCGACAGCCCGCGCTGCGCGACCGTGTTCGCGGCGCTGGCCAAGGGCATGAGCGCCTACGCCAAGGGCGCGGCCACGCCGTCGTTCGTGCCGCGCTGACTCCTTTACCTGTGGCGCGGGCCGCATGGATGCTGGCCGTCCTGCTCATCGGCAGGCTGGCGCGGCGGGGCCGGCTCGACAGTTGCCTGATGGGTGCGTGCCTTCCGACATCCATCGGGCCGGATCATGAGTCTCGGCCTCCACCTCATCCTGTCCACCACCCTGGTGGCGGCGCCGCCCGGCTGTTCCTGGGCCCATCCCGGCGCCAACCCGTACCGCGGCGACCCCGTGGCCGCGCTGACCGACTTCGACCTGCCTGAATCCACGCGGGAGAAGCTGCGCGCGATGATGCGTGTCCACGCCACGACGGACGTCGCCATCATCACCCGGGACGACATGGTCGGCGATGCCGGCGGCTATACCGACCTGCGCGAGATGCACAGCGGCCATGGCCAAGTGTGCCACGGCAACGTCGACCGCACGGCATGGAGCGCGACGCGCCGCGAGCGCGGGCTGGTGTACTGCGCCGGCGACGCCTGCGTGATCGTGCCGACCATCTGCAACAACGTCTCGCTGGTGACGCGCAAGCCGGACCAGGGGGCGGTGCTGGACGACACGCCGATCGACATCGAGCCCGCTGCCGGGCCGAAGCCGGCACCGCAAGACGCGCCGTCCGCCGGGCCGCCGACCGACGTGCCGCTGGACTTCCTTCCGACTCCGGGCAGCCTGGGCGGCGGCGGCGTCACGCCCGTCGCGCCGCCTGAGGATGGCGGTGGCCCGCCGGGCGGTGACTCACCAGGCGGAGGCGGCGGCGTGCCGATCGGCGGAAGCAATCCGCCCTGTTGCGACACGACGCCGATCGGGCCCGGCGGCCTCGGTCGCCCACCCGTCACGCCGCCCGTGCCGGAAGCGCCGACCGCCCTGCTCCTGCTGGCCGGCCTCGCCGCGCTGTGGCCGCTGCGTCGCGCGACACGGCGCCGCGTCTGAGCCTCGCGGACGTCTCGCCCTACGCCAGATCGCGCAACGGATGCGCGTGCACCGGCCACGGCGACGCGAAGAACGCCTCCACCATCGCGCGATCCACGCCGGCGATGGTCGACGGGTTCCACTTCGGCGAATGATCCTTGTCGACGACCAGCGCGCGGATACCCTCCAGGGTTTCGCTCGCGACGCCCGGCCGCAGGTGGAAGCAGTGGCGCACGAGGCCGCGCTCCATGCGCAGGTCGTCGGCCAGCGTCATCGTGCGGGCGCGCCGGATCTGCTCCAGCGTGACAGCCATCATCAGCGGCGAGCGCGTCGCCAGTGCCTTGGCGATGCCCGCCGCGAACTCGCCCGGCTCGGCGGCGAGCGCCGCGAGGATGCCCGGCATGTCGGGCGCGGCGAACACGCGGTCGATGAGCCCGCGCTGCGCGCGCAGCGCCGAGTCGCCATGTTCGGTGTGCGCGTGGAAGGCGTTGACCGCCGACAACGCGCCCAGGCCGTCGACGGCGGTGGCGTCGACGATCGCGTCGACCAGCTCGTCGAGGCTGGCGGCCGGCACCAGCGCGTCGGCCCAGTCGACGGCCAGCGAATCGGCGGCGCCCAGCACGTGGCCGGTGAGGCCCAGGAACTCGCCCAGGTGGCCCGGCGTGCGCGCGAGGAACCAGCCGCCGCCCACGTCGGGGAACAGGCCGATGTTGGTCTCTGGCATCGCGAGCTTGCCGTGTTCGGTGACGATGCGCATCGAGCAGCCCTGCGCGAGGCCCATGCCGCCGCCCATGGTGATGCCGTCCATGAACACGAACGTCGGCTTGCCGAACGTGTGGATCAGGTGGTTGAGCGCGTATTCCTCGCTGAAGAAATCTTCCAGCGTCGGGTCGCCGGCGAGCGCGGCCTCGTGGAAGTAGCGGATGTCGCCGCCGGCGCAGAACGCGGGCGCCTTGCCTTCACGGTTGGCGCCGCGCAGCAGGACGGCGCCGATCTCGGGGTCGTCGCGCCACGCGAGCAGCTGCGTGGTGACGGCGCGGATCATCTCCAGCGACAGCGCGTTGAGCGCGCGCGGCCGGTTCAGCGTGAGGATGCCCAGATGGCGGCGGCGTTCGGCGAGGACGGTGGATTCGGTCATGGTCATGCGGGTTCGTGGACGGCCGGCGCGGGACGACCGCGCAGGCTCAGCAATTCGTTGAAGACGAGCGCGCCGACGACCACGCCGCCGCCCACCAGCGCGGCGCTGCCCGGTGCCTCGCCGGCGCCCACCCAGGCCCACAGCACGCCGAAGATGACCTCCAGCAGGCCCAGCAGCGCCACCTCGGGCGCGGGCAGCGCGCGCGTCACGCGCACGAGCAGCAGGCATGGGATCGCCAGCTGGAAGATGCCCAGGCCCAGCAGCAGGCCCAGGTCATGCGCGTTAGACTTGAACGGCCACGCGAGCGGCAGCGTCACCAGCGCGGACAGGGCCGCGCCGATCAGCACCGCGCTGAACAGGTCGGGCTGCGACGCGGGCGTCTCGGTGCTGTCGTCAGCCACCGGCGCGGCGCGACCGGCGTGCTGCAGCACCGTGTAGTTGAGCGCCGACGACAGCGGCACGAGGAAGGCCACGGCCATGCCCGCGAGGCTGCGCGAGTCGGCCGCCTGCATGTTGTGCCCGAACATCCACGCGATGCCGGCGCCCGCCACCGCGATGGCCACCCACGTGCGCGCGGGCTGCCGGTGGTGCAGGAACAGGCGCGCGAACACGGCGGTCAGCAGCGGGCTCAGCGACATCGTGACGAGCACGTTGGCCACGCGCGTCATGGTGAGCGCCACCATGAACGCGGTGAACATCACGCTCCAGCACAGGCCCGACAGCCACACCACGCGCGGCGATTTGAGCAGGTCGGCCCACAGCGACATCCCGCGCACCCACGTGAGCGCGACGCCGAGCCCGAAGAGGTTGAACAGGCTGCGGAAGAACGTCACCTCGAAGCTCTCGGCCGTCTGCAGCGACCGGCTGACCACGCCCGCGACGCTCCACATCAGCGTGACGCAGACCATGCCGAAGGCGGCACGGGCGTGGGTCATGGCGGGCTGGGACTGCATCGACTGGGGGGGTCGCAGATCGATCGTGGCGGGG
>FSZR01000841.1_pt1 | contig 10043 bp, 8 predicted proteins | sample 1638781 | NCBI WGS metagenome assembly FSZR01 (sample SAMEA3914813, study PRJEB12502) | metagenome | biome: forest; material: soil | place: Canada | collected 2011-07-07 | depth 0.3 m | reverse complement strand
GTCGCCGTACGAGGTCGACGGCCAGGTGGTGGGCACGCTGGGCGTCATCGGCCCCACGCGCATGCCCTACGACCGCATGATCCAGATCGTCGACATCACGGCCAAGCTGGTGGGCAACGCGCTGTCGCAGCGCTAGCCGCCCGAACCGGTCAGACGATCGCCGAGATCACCTTGGCCGGCGAGGAGCCGGTCAGCGCCGCCACGCCCGCCGCCGCGCCGGCGATGGTCGTCGCGTCGCCGAGGGCGCCCTGCGTCACGTCGGACACGTCCTTGGCGACGGCCGCCGGCAGGTCGATCAGCACCGCGTGCGCGGCATTCCCGACGCCGTCGACCACGGCCCCGACCCCGTTGATCGCGGCGCTCACGCCCTCGGAGACGAGATGGATGCCGCCCTCGACCGCGTGCTCCACGCCCATCGCGGCGTCGGCCGCCATCTCGAACGGAAAGGCGATCGCGTTCTCCACGCCATGCACCACCGCCATGCCGCCGTCGGCCAGCGCCTGCATCGCCCGCGTGCTGAACGACACGGTCGCGCTCGCGGCGTCGCCCACGGCCTCGCCGACGTCCTCGACACCGTCGGCGATCCTGCCCGGAACGGCCTCGATCGCCTTCACGACCCCGCCGCCCGTGCTGCCGGAATTCATGGCTGCGTAGGGCAGGCCCGTCGATGAAGCGGTGGACAGGGACATGGGTGCCATTCCTTCAAATGTGTCACCGATGCTACGTTGGGCCCGCTTGTTCCAAAGGTCGAACAGAGCCGGAAACGAGGCCGAAATCTTCGGGCGACGGGCCGGTGTCGCCGTCGAGCTGAGGCGTCGGCAGGCTGCGCGTCCGTACAATCGCGGGCTCGTGGGCCATTAGCTCAGTTGGTTAGAGCAGAGGACTCATAATCCTTTGGTCGTTGGTTCAAGTCCAACATGGCCTACCAAAAATCCCTCGTACGACCAGTACTTGGCGGATTGCATTGCTTGTCCGAAATCGGGAGCCGCCGACGCCGCGAGTGGCGGGCCGTCGACTGACCATCGTTCGTGCGGCCGATGATGGTCGCGCGCGCGAAGCCCGCTCAATACGCGATGCCAGTCATTTGCCTCGTGGCCGGCGATGGGGTTGCCGACGTATCGGCACTTGCATCCATGCCGGCCCCGTGCCGCTCAGCCGCGGATGAACGCCAGCAGGTCCGGGTTGAGGACGTCCGCGTGCGTGGTCAGCATGCCGTGCGGGTAGCCCTTGTAGACCTTCAGCTGCCCGTGCTTGAGGAGCTTGGCCGACAGCAGTCCGGCGTCGGCGATCGGCACGACCTGGTCGTCGTCGCCGTGCATCACGAGGGTGGGCACTTCGATCTTCTTGAGGTCTTCGGTCTGGTCGGTCTCCGAAAAGGCCTTGATGCAGTCGTAGTGCGCCTTGGCACCGCCCATCATGCCCTGGCGCCACCAGTTCTGGATGACGCCCTGGCTGACGTTCGCGCCGGGCCGGTTGAAGCCGTAGAACGGGCCGCTCGGCACGTCGAGGAAGAACTGGGCACGGTTGGCCGCCAGCGCGGCGCGGAAGCCGTCGAACACCTCGATCGGAGTGCCGCCGGGATTCGCGGCCGACTTGACCATGATCGGCGGGACGGCGGCGACGAGCACGGCCTTGGCCACGCGTCCGGGCTTCGCACGGCTGACGTAGCGGGCGACCTCGCCGCCACCCGTCGAGTGGCCGATGTGGATCGCGCCCTTCAGGTCGAGGTGGTCGGTCAGCGTCGTCAGGTCGGCGGCATAGGTGTCCATGTCGTTGCCGGTGTCGGTCTGCGTCGAGCGGCCGTGTCCACGGCGGTCGTGCGCGATCACGCGGTAGCCGTTGGCCAGGAAATAAAGCATCTGCGCGTCCCAGTCGTCGCTGCACAGCGGCCAGCCGTGCGAGAAGACGATAGCGGTGGCGGTCTTCGGCCCCCAATCCTTGTAGAAGATCTGGGTGCCGTCCTGGGTGGTGACGAATGCCATTGCCGGTTTCCTTCGATGGATGAGGAGTTGGGGTGGCTGCCGGCGTACGGCGGAACGAGGAAGCGTTCTGGATCTCGCGCTCGCTGTCCGGACAGCGTCCCGGTTGTACACCGCTCCAGCAGCGAGGGCCGAATGGCTGAGAGTCGTACTGGGGTGTGTCCGGGCATGCGCGCTGCGTCACGCCGCTGCTGAAGTCTCCTCGGACCGCAGCAGCGCCACCAGCGCCAGCACCGGCGGAATGGCGAAGCACCACGGGCCGAGCGCCGCGAAGCAGACCGCCGCGACCGCGCAGCCCAGCGCGAATGCGCCGACGCTGGCCACCATCTTGCCGAGTCGCTGGCGCGCCGCGGCCGTCGCCTCGGGCGCGACGCCGCGCATCAGGTCCGCGAGATCGATCATGACCTGGGTGGTGGTGCCGGTCATGAGGGTGGTCGGCGGCGAGCTTCCGAGATGGATGCGCGACGCGGCGTTCTGGATGGCCATGGCCGACACCAGGACCAGCCCCGTGAGGACGGCCACGGGCGTGCTCGCCGATGCGAAGGGCCCGAACGCGATGGCGAGCGCGGCGCCGAGGGTCAGCAGCGCCAGCTTCGCCACGAGCAGCGACTTCAGCACCGGAAGGGTTCGAGCCTGCAGTCGGTAGCTGGCCAGGCGAGCGGCGATGACCACGAGGCAGAAGACGGGAAGCGCCAGCAGCTTGGCGCTGGCCCCCGTCGTGCCGAGCACGTACGAGGCGCCGAGCGTCACGAAGTTTCCCGTCACATGGGCCGTGAACAGGCCCTGGAGCGCCAGGAAGCCCGCCGTGTCGACATAGCCGGCGTTCAGGCTCAGGAGGACGGGGACGGTGGCTTTCACGATGTCTCCTCGTCGGGGACTGCCCCCTCCGTATCGCCGGCTCGCCGGCCCCCGTGGCAGGGCATCACGAGATGCGCCTGCCACTCGGCGCAGGTCCGATCGCGAGGCGCCTCAGCGGCTGGCCGCCGACGAGGCCTTCGCCGCGCGCTTGGCCGCCCGCGCCTTGCTGCGATCGACGGCCTTGTCGTGCCGTGCCTCGACGGCGCGCTCGGCGGAGGAGGCGCCTTGGGGCGAGACGGACTGGCCCTCGCCGGAGGGCGCGCCGCTGCCTTGGGCCGCGGACAACTGGAGGAATGCGCCGAGAGCGGCGAGGACGATGATCGACTTCATGGAACGGTCTCCTGGAAGGTTTGGGTAGGCCCTCGTTTCCTTGCGGGTGGACCCCCTGCAGGGGCGTCCGCCCGCAAGCCGGGGCTCGCCCAGACTAGCCCCTCTCCGGCCCGGCTGCAACCTGCGATCGGCTGGCGGGCGCCCTGACCGTTTGGGGGAGGCGGGGAGCGCCGGGCCAGGATAGTGGCTCGACAGGAGCGCCGGCGGGCGCCTCGCCTCTTGTCTCGTCGAGATAGTTCGGCGCCGCCCCGGTCAGTCCTCGCGGCCGATGACGCCCGGGGTGCCGCGGCCGATAGTCGATGCATGAGACGCATCGAGAGATCCGACATCGAGGAGATCGCGCTCGGCGCCGCGCTGCTGGGCACCGGCGGTGGCGGCGACCCGACCATCGGGCGGTTGATGGCCGAGACGGCGATCGACCGCTGGGGCCCCGTCACCCTGCTCGATCCCGAGGAGGTGCCGGACGATGCCTGGGTGATTCCGGTCTCTGCGATGGGCGCGCCGACGGTGTCCATCGAGAAGCTGCCGTCATGGCGCGAGATGGACGCCGTCCTCGAGGACGCGCAGCAGGCGCTGGGCCGCGCGGCCTTCGCGACGATGCCCATCGAGATCGGCGGCGGCAACTCGATGCTGCCCATCGTCGTGGCGGCGCGGCGCGGCATCCCGCTGGTCAACGCCGACGCGATGGGGCGCGCGTTCCCCGAGGCGCAGATGGTCAGCTTCGCGCTCGACGGCATGGTGACGCGCTTCGCCTGCCTGGCCGACGAGAAGGGCAACCGCGTCACGATCCGCACGCCCACCGCGCGCTGGCAGGAGCTGCTCGCGCGGCCGCTGGTGGACGCGATGGGCGCGTCGGCGATGGTCTGCGACTACCCCGTCACCGGCGTCGAGCTGCGCGCCAGCGCGCTGGGCGGCACCGTCGACCTGGCGCAGCGCGTCGGGCGCGCGATCCTCGGGCGGTCGTCGCACGCGGGCGACCCGCTCGCCGCGGTGCTGGCCGAGACCGGCGGCTTCCTGCTGCTGCGCGCCAAGATCACCGACATCCAGCGCGTCACCGTCGGCGGCTTCGCGCGCGGCTCGGTGACGCTGTCGGGCATCGACGAGGATCGCGGCCGCACGCTGACGATCGCGTTCCAGAACGAGTTCCTGTTCGTGCACGAGGACGGCCGCCCGGTGGCGATGACGCCCGATCTCGTCGCGCTGCTCGACCGCGACACCGCGCGTCCCTGGACGACCGAGTCGCTGCGCTACGGCATGCGCGTGCACCTGGTCGCGATGCCGTGCCATCCGAAATGGCGCACGCCGGAGGGGCTGCGCAGCGTCGGCCCGCGCTACTTCGGCTACGACGCCGACTACACGCCGATCGAACGGCTCGCGAAGGAGGCCGCATGAGCTGGCGACTGGGGGTCGACGTCGGCGGCACGCACACCGACGCGGCGTTGCTGGATCCGCAGCTGACCTGCGTGGCGAGCGTGAAGGTGCCGACGACGCGCGACGTGACCGGCGGCGTGGCGCACGCGGTCGAATCGCTGATGGCGTGCATGCCCGGCATCCGCGCGCAGGTGCGCTACGCCATGCTGGGCACCACCCACTGCACCAACGCGCTGGTGGAGCGCCGCGAGCTGCAGCGCGTGGGATTGCTGCGCCTGGGCGCGCCGGCCACCGACGCGGTGCCGCCGCAGAGCGGCTGGCCGCGCGACCTGGTCCAGGCCTTCGAGCTGCGCCACGCCCTCGTGCGCGGCGGCTTCGAATACAACGGCGCGGTGCTGGCCGAGCTCGACGAGGCCGAGGTGCGCGCGGCGCTGGCGCCCTGGCGCGGCGAGCTCGACGCGGTGGCGATCTGCGGCGTCTTCGCCCCGGTCGACGCGAGCCAGGAACAGCGCGTCGCCGCCTGGGTGCGCGACGCGCTGGGCGAGGGCGTCGGCATCAGCCTGTCCAGCGAGATCGGCAGCCTGGGCCTGCTCGAACGCGAGAACGCCACGGTGCTCAACGCGGCGCTCGGTGGCGTGGCGCGGCGCGCGATCGGTGGCTTCCGCGACGCGCTGCAGCGCTCCGGCCTCGGCGACGTGCGGCTGTTCCTCGGCCAGAACGACGGCACGCTGCTGACGCTGGCCGACGCCGAGGCCTATCCCATCCTCACGCTGGGCTGCGGGCCCACCAACTCGCTGCGCGGCGCCGCGTTCCTGTCCGGCCTGCGCGACGGCCTGGTGGTGGACGTGGGCGGCACCACCGCCGACATCGGCGTGCTGCTGGACGCGTTCCCGCGCGAGTCGGCCACCGCGGTCGACATCGGCGGCGTGCGCCTGAACCTGCGCATGCCCGACATCCTCGCGCTCGGCCTGGGCGGCGGCACGGTGGTGCGCGCCGTGGGCGACAGGCTGGTGCTGGGCCCCGACAGCGTCGGCTACCGGCTGGCGACGGACGCGCAGTGCTTCGGCGGCGACGTGCTCACGCTCACCGACGTGGCGATCGGCGCCGGCGCGGCGCCGCAGATCGGCTCGCACGCGGTGCGCGTTGACGCGGACACGTGCCGGCGCGCGCATGCGCAGATGGTCGCCGAGCTGGAAGAGGGCATCGACCGCATGAAGGTGGGCGCCGCCGACGTGCCGCTGGTGCTGGTGGGCGGCGGCAGCCTGCTGGTGCCGGACGCGCTCAAGGGCGTGTCCGAGGTCATCCGGCCGCCGCACTTCGGCGCGGCCAACGCCATCGGCGTGGCGATCGCCGAGATCAGCGCGGAGGTCGATCGCATCGTCGGGCTGCCGGCCGCCGACCGCGCACGCACGCTGGCCCGGCTGCGCGAGGAGGCGGTCGCGGCGGCGATCGCGTCGGGCGCCGAGCCGGCGGGAACGCGCGTGCTCGCCGAGGAGATCACGCCGCTCGCCTACCTGCCCGGCGACTCGGCCCGAGTCCGCATCAAGACCGCCGGTCCGCTGCGCACCGACGCGCCGGCCGCCTCCCATCCGTTAACGTCCGTCCCTGGAGCTCAAGCATGAATCGACGCGTCTTCCACGCCCCGCACGCGCTGCGGGCCTCTCCCACGGCGCTCGCGCTGGCGCTCTCCTGCGCGTTCCCGGCCTGGGGCCAGGAGGCCGCGCCCGCGGCCACGCCGGCCGCGTCGACGCCGGCCGCGCCGCCGCGCGTGGAGCTCGAGACCGTCGTCGTCACCGCGCAGAAGCGGGCCGAGCCGCTGCAGTCGGTGCCGGTGTCCGACAAGGCGTTCTCCGCCACGCAGATCGTCGACGCCGGCATCAAGACGACGCAGGACTTCATCGGCATGGTGCCCAACGTCGGCTTCGAGAACTCGTACACCTACGCCAACTCGTTCGTCTCGATCCGCGGCGTCAACCAGATCAACAACGGCGACTCGCCGGTGGCGGTGGTGGTGGACGGCGTGCCGCAGGCCAGCCAGAAGCAGCTGAAGATGAACCTGTTCGACGTGCAGCGCATCGAGGTGCTCAAGGGACCGCAGGGCGCGCTGTACGGGCGCAACGCGATCGGCGGCGCGATCGTCATCGACACCAAGCGCCCGACGAACACGCTCGAGGGCTTCGCCGACGTGGACATCGGCAACGGCAACCGCCAGGAGTACACCGGCGGCGTGAGCGGCGCGATCGTCGACGACCGCGTGCTGTTCCGCGTGACGGGCCAGGCGCTGAAGTCGGACGGCCTGATCCAGAACGAGTACCTGCACACGAACGCCGACTTCATCCACCACGACGACTCGCTGCGCGGCAAGCTGCTGATCCGCGCCAGCGACGACGTGGAGATCGACCTGCGCGCCAGCGTCAACAGCTTCTCGGCCGGCGCGATCTGGGACAGCATGGTGCGCGACGCCGACTCCGACGCGATCCGCCCGCCGATCTCCAACCTGCTGGGCAGCACCATCGGCCACACCACCGATCTCAGCGCCAAGCTGGACTGGGACACCTCGTTCGGCGAGTTCACTGCCATCACCGGCCTGACGCGCCTGGTGGAGGACAACCGCGGCGACCTCGACTTCACGAACCCGACCGACCCCGGCGTGGGCGCGCTCGGCGACCCGGCCGACTTCGGCCTGCCCGAGGGCACGCAGTTCGGCCAGGGCCAGAACCTGACCACGCGCATGCTGAGCCAGGAGCTGCGCTGGACCTCGCCCGACAACCGCCCGCTGCGCTGGATCGCCGGCGCCTACGTGCTCGGCACGCACCGCGACCTCGATTCGCGGGTGTTCGTCGACACCAACGGGCAGGACGCGCAGTTCGACGATCCGACGAAGTTCATGTTCGGTACCAACGAGGTCGACCACAACCTGGCCTCCGCGGGCTTCGGCCAGGTCGACGTCGACCTCGACAAGCGGACCACCCTCAGCGGCGCGCTGCGCTACGACCAGGACCGGCGCCGCCAGACCGACCTGGCCACGGGCGACGTGCGCAAGGCCACGTACTCGGACTGGCAGCCCAAGGTCAACGTGTCCGAGAAGTTCACGCCCACCGAGCTCGGCTACTTCACGGTCAGCACGGGCTTCCGCTCGGGCGGCTTCAACGCGCCGGGCCTGGGCAACTTCGCGCCCGAGACGCTGACGAACTTCGAGGCGGGCCTGAAGTCGACGCTGCTGGAAAAGCGCCTGTACCTGAACGTGGCCGCCTTCATGGCCGATTCGAAGAACTACCAGTACTTCCACGTCGACAACGACGCCGACCAGATCATCGACAACATCCAGCGCGTGCGCATGCACGGCCTCGACCTCGACTTCAACTGGCTCGCGGCGCCGAAGCTGGAGATCGACGGCGGCCTGGGCGTGACGCTCAGCAAGATCCGGCGCAACGACTCCGAGCCGGACACGGTGGGCAACTACACGCCCAACGCGACGCCGTGGAAGGTGACGCTCGGCGCGCAGTACGAGTGGGCCGTCACCGGCTCGATGAACGGCTTCGTGCGCGCGGACGAGGAACACCGCAGCAGGAAGTACTGGGACCCCGACAACGTGAACACGACCCGGCCGGTGGATCTCGTCGGCCTGCGCCTGGGCCTGCGCGCGCCGGACGACCGCTGGTCGGCCACGCTCTCGGGTCGCAACCTCACCAATGCCCGCTACTATTCCGACTTCGGTTCGGCGAAGTATTTCGGCTCGCCGCCGGGGGTCAACACCGGCTCGCTGGCGCCGCCGCGCACCTACGGCCTGGAAGCCATGATGCGGTTCTGAACGGTCGATGGCGCACCCGCCGCGGGCGGGATCACGAGGGAGTCGGATGGCGGTCAGCGTTGCGCAGGTGCTCAAGATGGACGTGCTGAGCCAGTGCCGCATCCTGGCCGGCGGGCAGCACCTCGATCGTCCGGTGGAGCACATCAACATCCTCGAGGTCTTCATCGAGGGCGACGAGCTGCTCGACTTCCGCAACCACCTGCTGCTGACCACGTTCGCGTTCACCGGCAACGATTCCGCGCGCCAGGCCTCGATGGTGGAGCTGATGGCGCGTGCGGGCTGCGCCGCGATCCTGTTCCAGGAGGGCGTGGTCGCGCCGCTGGCCGACGTCGTGATCGCGAGCGCCGAGCGCCACGGCATGCCGCTGATCGAGGTGCCCGGGACCGTCTACTACCACCAGATCATCGAGCGCCTCGCGTCCGCGCTGCTGCACGACGAGTCGTACCGGCTGCAGCACGCGCTGGCGGTGCATCGCCGTCTTGCCGAAGCCTCGCTGGCGGCCGCCGAGCTGCCGGGCCTGCTCGCCTGCATCGCCGCGCTGCTGGGGCGCGCGGTGGCCGTCGTGGGGCGGCTGGAGGATCGCATCGGCGCGAGCGCCGACTGGGGCGATCGCCCGACGCCCGCGCCCGAGCAGCTGTTCCACGCGACGAGCCTGGCGCGCATCGAAGGCGGCTGGGCGCTGTCGCTGCGCGGCTCCGACTGGCTGGTGGTGGCGCAGCGCGACCCCGACGACGTGCTGTCGCCGATCGACCACGTGACGCTCGACGAGGTGGTGGGCGCCGTGGCGCTGGAGATCTACCGCAGCCGCGCCATCGACCAGGCCGGCCGCCGGCAGCGCGAGGAGCTGCTGGAGGCGCTGCTCACGACGTCCGACGCGGCGGCGCTGCAGGCGTTGTCGGTGCGCTTGGCCAAGGCGGGCTGGACGCTGGGCGCCGGCGCCCGCGTCGTGCGGCTCTCCCTGCAGCCGGCCGGCGACGGCGCGCTCGCGGACGAGGGCGCGTCGGACGCCCGCGAGAGAGCCATCCGCGGGCTCGTCGACGTGCTCGCGCTGGAGGATCCGAAGTCGCCGGTGGCGCCGTTCCGCGGCGATGCCGCCTGGCTGCCCGGCGACCCCGGCGAGGGCGTCGGTGCCGACGCTCGCCTGCGCGAGCGCCTGGCGGGCGTGCTCGAACGCGTGCGCGACGCGGGCCCGCACTGGCGCTGGCGCGTGGGCCTCGGGGATCCGACGCCGCTCGGCGACGCGGCCAACCTGGCGCAGAGCCTGGCGCAGGCGGACAAGGCGCTGGCGATGTCCGCGTCGCTGCCCGAGCTGGGCAACATCGTGGCGTGGCACCAGGTCGCGATGCCCGCGTTGCTGCTGGAGCTCAGCGCGCGCGGCGACGTGCGGCGCTGGCAGTCGCGCGTGCTGGGCGAGCTGCTGCAGGTCGCCGCCGAGCGCGCCGACCTGATCCGGACGCTGGACGTGTTCCTCGACACCGGCAACGCGCACAAGGAGACGGCGCGCGTGCTGGGCATCCATCCGAAGACGCTGAAGTACCGCGTCGAGCGGATCGAGGCGATGCTCGGCGCGGACGTGTGGCACGCGGAGCAGCGGCTGTCGCTGCACCTGGCCGTCAAGCTCGCGCGCCTGAACAGGCCCGCGGGCTGATCCTCTTGTCTCGCCGGGATAGCGATGGCCGCCTCGACTCAGCCTG
>FSZR01000225.1_pt1 | contig 10146 bp, 12 predicted proteins | sample 1638781 | NCBI WGS metagenome assembly FSZR01 (sample SAMEA3914813, study PRJEB12502) | metagenome | biome: forest; material: soil | place: Canada | collected 2011-07-07 | depth 0.3 m | reverse complement strand
GTGGCTCACGGCTCGCTGGCTTCCTCCGATCCTGCGACGTCGCCGTTCGCCGCGACATGCACACGCGGCCGCCGACCACCGTTCCATTGCCCGCCCAGCGCCCGCTCGACCTGCGCGGCGAGTTGAAGCAGCAGCCCGTCGTCGGCCTGCCGCGCCTGCGCCTGGATCCCCAGCGGGAGACCGCTTTCCTGCACCGCCAGCGGAAGCGAGATGGCAGGCATCCCGCACAGGTTGGCCAAGGGGGTGTACGCGAAGTTCTGCCAGAGGTGTGCGAACCAGTCGTGCACCGACGGGTTCGTGCTGGTGGTGAGGTAGTCGACGGTGCCGACTCTTGGCGTGGGCAGTGCGGTGATGGGCGTCAGGACGACGTCCCAGGTCTCGAAGAACGCGCCGAAGGCGCGCGAGGTGCGGTTGAACTGGGCCTGCATGGCGGCGCGCTCGCTGTAGGAGGTGTGCAGGCCGGCCTCCCAGATCTTGACGTTGATCGGCTCGAGCAGGTCTTGCGGCGGCCGCTCGAGACCCAGGCGCGCGAGATGGCCGGCGATGACCTGGGCGAAGTTGCTGATGTAGCAGGTGGTCTGCGCGGCAAAGGCGGCCCGGAAATCCAGCGGCGGCAGCTTCCAGTCGACGTGATGGCCCAGGCCCTCGAGAAGATGGCCGACGCGCTCGAGCTCGGCGACGAAATGGGGCGTCGCCCGATAGTCCCCCCACTCGTGCGACAGCGCGATGCGCAGCGGGCGCGGGTCGTTCCGTATGAGTTCGCCATAAGGTGTCGACGGGCTCCAGAACGGCATGAACTCGCCCGGGGCGCCACCGCGGCAGTGGTCGATGAAGGCGGCCGTATCGCGCACGCTGCGGCTGTGGCAACCCTGGATCGAGACCAGGCCGGAGAGATCCGACAGGCCGGGTGCCAGCGAGAAGACGCCGCGCGACACCTTCAAGCCGATGTTGCCCGTCGCGCCCGCCGGGATCCGGATGGAGCCGCCGCCGTCGGTCGCGTGCGACATCGGCAGTACGCCCGCGGACACCACGGCCGCCGTGCCCGCGGAGGATCCGTTGGTCGTGTAGTCCGTGTTCCAGGGGTTGCGCGTGGTGTGGAGCCGGTTCTCGGCCGCGCTGCAGACGCCGAATTCCGGCGTGGTCGTACGGCCAAGGATGTTCAGGCCCGCACGGCGGATCTGGCCGGTCAGGAAGCTGTCTTCGGTCGGACGATGGCCCTGCATCAGCATCGAACCGAATTCCTGGCGCCGGCCCTGGAGGGTCGGCCCGAGATCCTTCATCAGGTAGGGCACGCCGGCGAACACGCCCTCGGGCCTCATGCCGTCGGCCAGCGGATCGGCAACGACGTCCTCGAACACCTCGACGACCGCATCCAGCGCGCCGTTGGTGCGGACTATCGCGGCGACGGCCTGCGTCGCGAGTTCGGCGGGAGTCACGTCGCCGTTGCGCACGCGTTGGGCGAGCGCGACGGCGTCGTGCCCGGCCCACTCGTCCCAGCTCATCGCAAGCGTCATTCCGGTTCTCCTGCTGTCGCGAGCGACCGTCCCGTCGCGATGCCGGCGCGGATGAGGTCGACGACGACAAGGGATTGTTCGCGGCAAGCCCCTCCACCAGCAGCAGGAGATCCTTCGCGCGTTGCATCGCGCGCCAGCGTGGCCAAGCCCATGACCATGAGCGCCTAGCGTTCGCTCGCCTTCGGGCCTGCCGCGATGCGTGCCTTGCTTGCGGCGACTGCAACGGCCTGGTCATCCTTTTCAAGGGCGAGCGCCCTGCTCATGGTGGCGGTCAGCAGGGCCGCCAGGTGGCTTTGATCGTCTCTGTTGAGCGGCATCTTGTCGTCCACCAACAGGGAGTTGAATGGCGCCCATTCGGCCCGCGTCGCACGAATGCCCTGGCGTGCATTGCTGATGAGATTCTCGAAGGCCAGCAGCGCCGAGGGTTCGACCGCCTTTGCGACTTCGCGCGCCCGAGCCGACAACTCGTCGCTGATCACGAGCTTACCTGCGTAGATCTTCATCGTTGAATCCGGTAGTTCGGTCCAGTATGAAGCGATTTCCGGGCACGCGACAAACAAGACTGGCGAAATCGCAACAAGGGCAGGTTCACGGCACAGTCGACGATCGGACCGCTTGTTTCAACTGCCGTGCGGCTGCTGACCACACGCGCTAGAGGCTGTCCAATTCGGGATAGCGGCGGAAGATGCCCTGCTCGTTGAAGGGCAAGCGGCGCCCGCTTCGCAGGTAGGCCGCGACGCGTGGCAGCGCGGCGACGCGGTCGTGCAGTTGCACCACCAGCGGCGCTTTCGCCAGGCCGTCTTCCGTGGCGCGCGGGAAGGCATACCGCAGTCCCTCGACAAGTTGGAACAGCGACAGATCGACGTAGCTGAGTCGCCCGCCGACGAGGTGCCGCTGGCCTGCGGGGTTGCGGTTCAGCACGCTCTCGAACCACTGCAGGAACTTGGGAATCCGCTTGCTGCAGAACCCGACGGCGCGGCGCAGCGACTCGGGCTTCTGGTCTTCGTAGTGGAGGCCGGCCCCCACGGGGTGATGGGTATCGTGCGCCTCGGTCACCATGTCCGCGATCGTGAGCTGGATCTGCTGCGTCCAGATCCGAGCCTGCTCGCTGCGGGCGACGAGTTTCAGCGTCGGCGCGAGGTACTGCAGGATGGTCGCGGTCTGACCGACCACCACCACGCCGTCCTTGAGCACGGGTGGCGCAAAGGGAGGATGCGCGGCAGCGCTGTCGTGCAACATGCGCAGCAGTGCCGGCACGCCCTGGCCAGCTTGCTCGGACCCGCGTGCGACGTCGATGTAGGGTGCCCCGGCCGCCTCCAGCGCCAGGCGTATGAATTCGCCGCGGCCCTGGATCGTCGGCCAGTAATGCAATTCGTAGGTCATGCTTCAAATGTAGCGCCCGGCGCCTGTCGCGCGCCGACGCTGCACAGCGGACCACCCCAAGCCGGCCGGACGCGCGGGCCCGCTGCTGGCCGATCTGCGACCTCGTTGTGGAATCGATGCGACCCGCGTGGATCGCGCGGCATCAAATGGCTTGAGGCGTCGCCGCGGCGCCACCCAGGACGTCCCGGACAACTTCGGTGAACACCGCCCACTTCGGCGGCAGTTCCGGGAGCGTGTACAGGCCCTGCCCCGGCGCGCCGGCGTCGCAGACCGCGATCCAGATGGCTCCAAGCTGGGCGAACGGAAGGCAACTCACCGTGGTCAGGCGCAGTTCCGGCGCTTCGTCCAGCGTCCGGCTCTCCAGCAAGGTGACGTCGCCACGCACCAGCACATCGCCGCGCGAGTTCATCGCATAGTGATTCAGGCCGCCATCGGCGCCCGGCGCCGCGGCGATGGCGTAGAGCCTGGCGCCCCCGCTTCTGATCGCCATCACCTCCAACAGCCTTTCGGCAAAGAGACGGATGCTGTCGGGAGGGGCGATCAACATGGGGCGCGCGCTGGAGGGAAACGATGCCTGGATTATGCGGCCGTGATTCGGCCGCGATCGTCGCGGGCGTGCGCAACCGTCCGATCATCGGGCCCTTCAGATCCGGGAGATGGCCATGCCGCACGCGACCTGGCGAACGTCTGCAAGGACGACACTCGCGACCGGCTGCCGCGGGCCGCCCATCGCCCTGCCGGATCATTCCCGCGAGTCGAGGCCTTGCAGGAAACTCCTGATCGCGGCCGTGACGGCCGCCGGCTGTTCCACCGTTGAACTGTGGCCGGCCTGGGGGATGACCACCAGCTTCGCGTTCGCGATCCCTGCGACGATGCGCTCGGCCTTGCTGGGCACCGTTGCGACGTCCTCCTCCCCGACGATCACCAGCGTCGGCACGCGGATGTTTCCCAGTTCGGACGTGATGGCGTCGCGCCGGATCACGCCGTTGACGGCGCGCCAGATGCTGCGGCGATTCTTGTTCAGTTGGCGCAGCCATTCCTGGCGATCGGCAGCACGGGCCGGGTCGGAGAGCGATGTCTTGCCAAAGAGAATGGGCATCACCTTGGGCACGACGACGCGCGGCCCGAGCCAGCGGGCAACCAGGTTCATTCGTACGTACTTGGGCGCATTCTCGGGCGGCTCCGGGTCGGGCGAGGTCTCGCACAGGATCAGCGAACGAACCCGTTCCGGATGGCGTGCCGCCAGTCGCATGCCGACGAAGCCGCCCATGCTCAAGCCGCAGAAATGGACCCCGCCCAGGTCCAGGGCCCCGATGAGTGCGACGGCATCCTCCGTGAGCAGGTCCATGTCGATGACCTTGCGCGCGTCGTCGGCACTCTGCCCCTGTCCCCGGTGATCGTAGGCGATGCATCGGTAGCGGTCCTTGAGCGCGGCCATTTGCGGGGCAAACAGCGCGGTGTTCCAGAGCAGCCCATGGCTGAACAAGATAACCTCGTTCGGACCGCCCGTGTCTTCGTAGTGCAGTTCGGTGTCGTTGACATGGATCTTGGGCATGTGTCACCTTCTCCCCGGCTGGCGTGCCGCGCGAATGGTAGCGCCTGCCGGCGGCCCGGTCCGCGCGGCCATTCACGGCAACCGTTCGGTCGTTCGTCGCAAGCGCGCGCCTTCGACAGGCTCTTGATGCCTAGGATGTCCGCACCTTCAATCGGGAGAACATCGATGCCTCGACACCTTCTCTTCGCCATCGTGGCCGCCGCCGCAATGGGATCCGCAGGCGCGCCGTCTCGCGCGGCCGATGTCCCGATGAGCGGAGACGTGGCCGCTTCAGCCGAGGTCTGGAGCACCTTCGAAACCTGGCTGCGGGCCTACGCTGCGGGGGACATGCCGCACGTCATGGCGATCTTCGACAGCGACGTCGTTTTCGAATTCCAAGGCAGCAAGGACGAGTCCTTCGACGATCTGCGCCGGGACTACGAAAGCGACTTCAAGACGCGCACGCCGGGAACGTCCTGGAGGCCACGTGTCGAGGAGATCCATGCGCAGGGTGACATGGCCTTCGTGCGCTCGGTCTGGGAACTGCACGTCCCGGGACAGGGCGAGGGCGCCCCCGACAGGGTGGCGCAACGCAACCGCAGCCTCGACGTCTTCACCAGGCACGACGGGCGCTGGCGGATCATCCGGTCGATCAACTACCCCGAGAAGGCGCCCAAGTAGCCCGGAGTCGCGCGGCGTGGGGAAGCCAGGCTCTTCGCAAGGTCCAACCCGGCTCGGCAACCTGTCAGCAAGCGGACGTCGGCGACCGGCGGTTCATCGCCGACACGCGGCCTCGGCGCGACGGCCGACAGGTCGAGGTTCCCGACGCCGCCAGACGCAACTGTCGCCCGCGAGGGAACCTGACGCCGATCGTCTGGGGTTTCCACTGAATGCGGACCCGTCGCCAACGTCATACTTTCAAGCGGCCCATCCACTTCACTGACAAAGAGGTTCGTCATGATCAAGTGCTCGTTGCTGGTGGTCGCCTCCGCGCTTTGCGCCGGCGCCCAGGCGGAGACGGTTGAATTTCTCAATCCTCCCGGCCTGATGGCGAAAGGGCTGCCATTTTCGCCAGCCGTGAGAGTCGGCGGACAGGTCTATGTCACCGGCCAGATCGGCACGACACCGGGCACGACGACGTTGGTCAGTGGCGGGATGGCCGCGGAAGCCAAGCAAAGCATCCAGAACGTCAAGAGTATCTTGGAGGCGAACGGCTACTCGCTTCGCGACGTCGTCAAGTGCACGGTGATGTTGGCCGACATGAGCGAGTGGGCAGCGTTCAACGAGGTCTACAAGGCCGCATTCGCACCGCCGTATCCGGCCCGCAGCGCCATCGGGGCAAATGGCCTGGCATTCGGCGCGAAGATCGAATTGGACTGCATCGCGGCTCGCTAGTCGAAGCGCCAGGTGCACGCTCGCGTTCGGCGCGGGCCCCAGGTCGGGGCCCTGTTCCGTCGTTACCCTGCCGACGGAGCCTGGACGCCACCGGCGTCCGTTCGCGCGTGGCGTCGCGCCACCCAGTAGGTCGCGCCCGCTGGCCCGTAGCGCTTCGAATGCGGCGTTCCGGCCGCCAGCTGGAACGTGTCGCCGGGCAACAGGTGCTCGGTGCGGTCTTCGCGGATCAGCCACATCTCGCCGGCCGTCACCACGGCGTCGGCGTCGAACGGATGCGAGTGGGTCCCGACGACCTGGTCGGGCCCCCAATGGCGTTCGAGCACCTCGTCGGCGCCCTGCAGCAGCGGGTGCGCGCGAAAGGCGTCGTAGGCGGAGGCGCTCAACGTGCCGTTGTCCATGCGTCCTTCTCCTTCATTTCGGTGCGCCGGCCTGGCGCGACGGATCGGCGGCGGCGAACGCCTCGAGCTTCTCGCACTCGGCCATGACGCGCTTGGCGGTGGGCACGTCGAAGTCGATCTTGAACACGCGCATCACCGCGAAGATGCTGGCCAGGCAGATGTCGGCCATCGTCGGGACGTCGCCGTGGCAGAAGCGTCCGGTGCCGGGCTCGCTGGCGAGGCGTTTCTCGATGGCATGCAGGCCGGCGCCGAACCACTGCATCTGCCACGCACGCCATTTGTCCGCGTCGAAACCGCCTTCGGTGCTCAGGTACTTGCGCACGCGCGGCGTGATCAGCGGATGCGTGTCCACCGCGAGCATCTGCGCGAGCGAGCGCACGCGGGCGCGGCCGTGCGCGTCGGCGGGCAGCAGCGGCGGCGAGGGAAAGGTCTCGTCGAGGAACTCGAGGATCGCCAGCGATTGCGTCAGCGGCACGTGCGACTGGCCTTCGCCGTGGTCGATCAACGCCGGGATTGCGCCCAGCGGATTGATGCGGCGAAACGCCTCGCCGTGCTGGTCGCCCGCGTCGATGTCGACGTTGGTCTCGCGTGGCTTCACGCCCTTGAGGTTGAACGCGACGCGCACGCGGTAGGTCGCGGAGGTGCGCCAGTAGGAGAACAGTTCGAAGCGATCGTCGTGGGTCATGCGAGGTCCCGGTCGTGTGCCGCCGGCGACGATACCTCGACCGGATCAACCCTGCTGGCAGAAGTCGATGAAGGCCGCGAGGCTGCGCGAGAACTGCTTGCGCCGGTGGTGGATCAGCCAGAACCGGCGCACCAGGCGCGGCAGCGTCGTCTGCACGCGCACCAGGCGGCCGAGCGCGACCAGGTCCTGCACTGCGAACAGCGACAGGCACGTGAACCCGAGCCCCTCCACCGCGGCCTGCTTGATGGCCTCGGTGCCGCCGAAGTTCAGGCCTTCGAGCAACTGGTGCAGATGCGGTTGCAGCGCCTGTTCGACGGCCTCGCGCGTGCCCGAACCCGGCTCGCGCAGCAGCCACGCGGCCTGGCGCAGCGCCGCCACGTTCAACCGCGTGCCGGCGTCGCCGCGCAGCAGCGGGTGCGAAGGCGCGCACACGATCACGAGCTCCTCGTCGCGCCACGGATGCGCCACGACGTCGGGCTCGTGGCACGGGCCTTCGATGAGCCCCAGGTCCACCTCCATCCGCGCGACCGCGGCGGCGACGGCCCCCGTGTTGGCGATCGTCACGTCGACGTGGGCGCCGGGGCGCGCCCGCTGCCAGCTCGCGATCAGCGTGGGCAGCAGGTAGTTGCCGATCGTCGTGCTGGCGCCCACGCGCAGCAGCGACGGCGCGCCGGCTGCGACCCGGGCCCTGCCCAGGCCGAAATCGCGCTCGATGCCGGCGGCGCCGTCGAGCACGGCACGCGCCTGGGACAGCAGGCCGCGGCCGGTGTCGTTGAGCACCAGGCGCGTGCCGACGCGGTCGAACAGGCGCGCCTCGAGCACCGCCTCCAGTTCGTTGAGCGCGGCGCTGGTGGCCGACTGCGACAGCGCCACGCGCTGCGCGGCCGCCGACGTGCTGCCGGCGTCGGCCACGGCCGTGAAGATGGACAACTGCCGCAGGGTGATGCGCATGCCGGCGACTCTACCTGTTTTTCAGGTTGACTCTACGATATCAATTTGTTTTACGGATAGTCGACCACGGCGCACAGTCCAGCCCATGACCTCCGCCACGCACTCGTTTCCCGCCGCCTCAGCGCTTCGCTTCGCCCCGGGCCTGCTGCTCGCCGCCGCCGTGGCCGCCGCCGCCACGACCGCCGGACGCCTCGGCTGGCTGCAGGCCAACGGCATCTCGGCGCTGACGCTGGCCATCGTCATCGGACTCGTCGCCGGCAACCTGCTGCCGTCCGCCGCGCTCGACGCCTCCGCCGACGGCCTGAACCTGGCCAAGCAGCGCCTGCTGCGCGCCGGCATCGTGCTGTACGGGCTGCGCCTCACTTTTCAGGACATCGGTCACGTGGGCCTCGCCGGCGTCGCGATCGACGCCACGGTGCTGTGCAGCACGTTCGCCCTCGCGTGCGTGCTCGGCACGCGCGTGTTCGGCCTCGACCGCGGCACCGCGATCCTGATCGGCGCCGGCAGCTCGATCTGCGGCGCGGCCGCCGTGATGGCCACCGAGCCGGTGGTGCGCGGCCGGCCCGAGCAGGTGGCCGTGGCCGTCGCCACCGTCGTGGGCTTCGGCAGCGTCGCGATCTTGCTGTACCCGACGCTGTTCCACCTGCTGGGCGCCGTCCACCCGCTGTCGTCGACGTCCTACGGCCTGTGGGCCGGCTCGACGATCCATGAGGTCGCGCAGGTGGTGGCCGCCGGTCACGCGGTCAGCGACGCCGCGGCCGACACCGCCGTCATCGAGAAGATGGTGCGCGTGATGATGCTGGCGCCGTTCCTGGTGATCCTGTCGGCCTGGTTCGCGCGCTCGCGTTCGACGACCGCGCCGACGCAGCCGCGTCCCCCGATCACGATTCCGTGGTTCGCGCTGGGCTTCGTCGCGCTGGCCGGCCTGCGCTCGCTGGACGTGCTGCCCGCGGCGACGATCGCCGCGGTCAACGGCATCGACATCGCCGTGCTCGCGGTCGCGATGGCCGCGCTGGGCCTGACCACGCGCCTGTCCGCGATGAAGGCCGCCGGCCTGGCGCCGCTGGGCCTGGGCGCGACGCTGTTCGCGTGGCTGGTGGTCGGCGGCGGCGCGATCAACTGGGGCCTGGGCGCGCTGCTGGGCTCCTGATCCCGCACGGCCCGGGCGGTCAGAGGATCGCCATCAGCGCCTTGCCGCCGGCCGACGCCGCCATCACGGCGCCGCTGGCGATCTCGGACACCGCCTCGCCGGTCGCGCTGACGCCGACCGCGGTGTAGTGGCCGATCTGCCTGGCGACCGTCCGGGTGGCCGACGCCGCCTCCGACACGCCGGTCTCGACCGCGTTCGCCACCGTCTCGCCGGCGCTCTCCAGGCCCGACAGGCCGGCCTTCAGCCCCGTCCAGCCGGCCTCGGCCACGTCCGCGACCTCGGTCGCCGCGTGCTCGACCGCATGCCAGGCGCCAACGGCGACGTCCTCGACACCCTCGACGGCGCTCTGCCCGGCATGCTCCAACGCGTGCAAGGCCTGGCCGCTGAACGAGACCGTCGCGCTGGCAGCGTCGCTGGCCGCGGTGCCGAGGCTGGCGAGCGTCGCCGTCAGGCCTTCGGACACGGACGGCACGCGTCGGGCGCGTGCCGACGTGTCGGCGGCCGGGGACTGGATGGTTTCGGTAAGCGAGACGGTCATGGTCGATCCTGAATGGCCGATTCCACGGGTCGACCGATGACTCGATGCTAAGCACCCGGGCCCGCGGCAAGACGCCGATGTGGGCCGGAAAAACCGACGACGACACGGCTCGTCAACATTGTGTCAATGCCCACATCATTTCTTCAGGATCGTGTCAGCTGCGCGGGTTCACGGCGCGAACTCGACCGTGGTTGGAAGCACGCCGGAGTCGCCGGAAAGCCCGATCGGGTATGCCCCCTACCGTATTCGAATCGCCACGAAAATTGGTCGAAATTTGCAAGCTTCGTGGCTTGGCGAGCCAAGTGCATGGCTTTGCGAACCAGGGCTCGGATGACGAGGGTTCCCCCTCGTTTGTCATGGGGGGCCCGTGTCTAGTCTCGCGACCACGCCGACTCCGCCCGGCCTGCCCGGCGCGGGATTCGGGCGCTCTGTTCCTGATGCCCACAACAAGCCTGGAGACACAGATGACCACTCGAGTTCCCGCCCTCCCCTCGCGACTGAGCCGTGCGCTGCGCACGCTGCTGCCGGCCGTGCTGCTGCTCGGCCTCGGCGCGCAGGCCTCCGCCAACACGCTGACGCAGAACGTCTCGTGGACCAT
>FSZR01000616.1_pt1 | contig 10209 bp, 10 predicted proteins | sample 1638781 | NCBI WGS metagenome assembly FSZR01 (sample SAMEA3914813, study PRJEB12502) | metagenome | biome: forest; material: soil | place: Canada | collected 2011-07-07 | depth 0.3 m | reverse complement strand
GCCGGGATAGGCGGCCTGCAGCCTGGCCAGGTCGTCGCCGGGCCACGCGCGCAACGGCCCGCCGGCGGGCGCGCCGAGCAGCGCGATGGCGTCAGGCAATGCCGTCGTGACCGCGGGCCGCGGCGTGGGGGCCGGCAGGAATCCGCCCTTCAGCGCCTCGCTCTCGGGTACCGTCGGCAGCAAGTCGAAGTGGTCGCGCTTGAAGCCGAACCACGACGTGGTGCCGTGCAGGAGGATCGCTTCGCCCATGTGCGCCTGGTCGAAGATCGCGCGCCCGGTGCACCACTTCACGGGCTCGATGCGAGGGTCGAAGTCGGGCGTCTCGAGGCAGTACGAGATCGACTTGCCGCGATGGATGGACTTGCCGCTGACGACGGTCTGCACGTCCTGGCGTTGCGCGACCCAGCGGTGGGCGAGCGCCGGCAACCCGAGCGACAGCGTGAACGTGGCGATGCCGGAAAGCGCGACGAACAACGCCACGAGGACCACGCGCGTTCCCGCGTCCAGGGACTGGCCGCGCCGGGCGATGCGCCGGAAGTTCGTGCGCATCGTCCACGCGAACAGCACGAGGCCCAGCACGATCCACACCGGCAGCAGCGCGCGCCGCGCCTGCGAGCTGGGCTCCACGTAACCGGCCGCGAACAGCAGCACCATCGGGGCGAGCAGCAGGCCCTGGATGCTGAGGAACACGCCCCAGTCCATGGGCGTGCGCTGGCGCGCGGCGCTCATGGCAGCGGCCGCGCGCACTGCGTGGTGCGGCTGTCCTTCATCAGGGACATCGCCCAGTCCTGGCGGTCGATCGTCCAGTAGTGCGCCCCGTACGGCGGCCGGCTGACGTGGGTCGTGCCGTCGGACCAGTGCGCGAAGAACGTGCCGATGGAGACCAGCTGGTGGTTCGCCATCAGGTCGTCGCGCAACTTGGCGCAGAAGGCCGCGCCGTCGGCCTCCGGCGGATAGACGGGCCGTTGCCACAGCGTCGACACGGCGGCGCCGGGCGCGATCCCGACGTCCTCCGGATAGCTCGCCACCTCGGGCTTGACGGCGAGCACCTTGCTGATGCGCAGCGTGAGCGTGCCCTTGCAGGCGCACGCGGACGCCTTGTAGGGCTCGAAGAGGCAGTCGACCGGCGCGATCTCGGCCGTGTCCACGGTCGCATCGACGACGTGCGAGCCGGCGCACAGCAACTGCGGCTCGGTCGCCACCGAAAGCGCGAACGCGGGCCCGGCGGCGAGCGCCATCGCCGCAAGCAGTGCGCCGAGGGAACGAGAGGTCTTGGTGGCCATGGGACGCAGTGTGCCCCAAGCGACGAGCAACATCGCGCGCGACGCCCCGTGCGGTTTTCCTGCATTTGCGCGTGGCACGGAACATTCCGTTGCTGGACGGAAATACAGCCAGCCTAGAATCGCGCCCCTTCGCCTTCGCTTTTTTTCCGGCCCGAGAGCTCATGTTCAAGAACGTCATCGTCTATCGCATCGATCAATGGGAACAGCCGCCGATGGCCGAGCTGGAGACGCGGCTGGATGCCGCGCGCTTCGTCGAGTGCGGCGCGTCGCAGCAGGAGTCCCACGGTTGGGTGGAGCCGCGCGGCGAGAAGCACGGGCCGCTCATCGAGAGCGTCGGCGGCCAGTGGATCCTCAAGCTGTGCAGCGAGACCAAGGCCGTGCCCGGCGGCGCCGTGAAGACGCAGCTCGAGGCGCGGCTCGACAAGATCGAGCAGGACACCGGCCGCCGCCCCAAGGGCAAGCAGGCCAAGGAGCTCAAGGAAGAGATCGTGCACGAGCTGCTGCCACGCGCGTTCCCCAAGCGCGGCAACACGCCGATCTGGCTCGACCTGAAGGCCAACCTCGTCATCATCGGCGCCGGCAGCGCCAAGAAGGCCGACAAGATCGTCACGCTGCTCACCGAGCTGCTGGCCGGCGGCATCCGGCTCGACCTCGTGCAGACGCAGCAGTCGGCCGCCACCGCGATGGCCGAGTGGCTGTCGAGCAAGGAGGCGCCGGCCGGATTCACCATCGACCGCGAGTGCGAGCTCAAGCAGCCCGACAGCGAGAAGTCGCTCGTGCGCTACGCGCGCCATACGCTGGACATCGACGAGGTCGGCGAGCACATCAAGCAGGGCAAGCTGCCCACGCAGCTGGCGCTCACGTGGGACAGCCGCGTGTCGTTCGTGCTGACCGAGCAGTTCGCGATCAAGAAGATCAAGCTGCTCGACGTGGTGCTCGAAGGCAAGGAGGCCGCGGGCAAGGGCGACAACGACTTCGACGCCGACGTGGCCATCGCCACCGGCGAGCTGGCGCAGCTGATCCCCGACCTCGTCGAGGCGCTGGGCGGGCCGCTCAAGCTGGGCGAGGCGGGCACGTCGACCACCGACAAGGTCATCGCCGCGCTCACCGGCCAGACGGCGGCGATGGGCTCGGCCTCGCCGTACGCGCCGGCCAACGCCGAGGACGCGTCGGCGCCGTTCTGACGCTGGCGTGATCGCTGCGATGCGTGCCGCGGGCTGGCTGCTGACGATCGCGCTCGCGGGCGCGTCCACCGGCGCGCACGCGGCGCCGAGCGCGGCGTGGAACGCCGGCATGCAGGGCACCCGGATCACGGTCGACGAGGCGCCGGGCGACGCGGCGACCATGGTCGTCCAGTGGTTCCTGCCACCCGGCCCGGGCCCGTTCCCGGTGGTCGTGTTCTCGCACGGCCGCGACCCGTCGGCCGGCGGACGCGCCAACGTGCGGTTCGGCATCGGCCGCGCGCAGGTGCAGTTCTGGCGCGCGCGCGGCGTGGCCGTGGTGGTGCCGGTGCGGCCGGGCTATGGCGCCAGCGGCGGTGCTGATCGCGAAGAACTCGGCATCCGCTTCGACGACTTCGGCCGCTGCATCGGCCGCCCCGACTTCGCCCGCGTCGCCGACGCGTCCGCGCGCGCGATCGAGACGACGCTCGCCTGGCTGCGCACGCAGCCCTGGGCCGACGCCGACGACGTGCTGCTGGCGGGCCAGTCGGCCGGCGGCCTCGCCACCGTGGCCGCGGCCGCGCACGCGCCGCCCGGCGTCGTGGGCTTCGTGAACTTCGCGGGTGGCGCCGGCGGCAACGACCAGCGCGCACCCGGCGCCCCGTGCGAGCGCGATTGGCTGGCCGACGTGTATGCCGGCTACGGCCGCACCACGTCCGTCCCCGGCCTGTGGCTCTACGCCGTCAACGACCGCTTCTGGGGCGCCGACGCCCCGCGCGACTGGCACGCCGCCTTCGCCCGCGGCGGCAGCCCCACGCGCTTCGTGCAGGCACCCGCGGTGCCCGGCGGCGCCGGCCACTCGCTGGCCTCGCGCGCCCCGAGCCTGTGGGCGCCGACGGTGGACGAGTTCCTCGCCGGACTCGGCCCGCCGTGGAACGCGGCCACGGCGCCGCGGCCGGTGCTGAGGCTGGACGGCGGCGCGGCGCCCTGAGCACGCTGAGCTGTCATCCTGCGACTTCGCACAGGATGACGGACAAAGGGTGCGGCGACGTACGCCACATGCCCCTTCGCGGCATGCAGCGGCACCATCTCGCTAGACTCGCCCGACACCCACGGAAGACCCGCCCATGCCCGACAACGCCATCCTGAAGATCTCGCCGCTCGGCTTCCCGTGGGAGACCGCCGACCCGTTCCTGTTCTGCGTCCACCACGACGACGCCTACCCGCAGGGCAACGGCCGCTTCGGCCCGGCCGCGTCGCTGGCGGGCCGCAACATCGGGCAGGACTTCGGCGGCAAGGACGGCTGGAGCATGTACCACGGCCAGCAGGTGCCCGGCTTCCCGTCGCACCCGCACCGCGGCTTCGAGACCGTCACCATCGTGCGCCAGGGCCTGGCCGACCACTCCGACTCGCTGGGGGCCGCGGCGCGCTTCGGCGGCGGCGACGTGCAGTGGCTCACGGCCGGCAAGGGCATCGTCCACTCGGAGATGTTCCCGCTGCTGCACACCGACCAGCCCAACCCGCTGGAGCTGTTCCAGATCTGGCTGAACCTGCCCGCGCGCAGCAAGATGGCCGACCCGCACTTCACGATGCTGTGGGCCGAGGACATCCCGCACCGCTTCTTCGAGAGCGGCGACGGCGCGGTGACCGAGGTCGCGGTGATCGCGGGCCGCCTCGACGCCGCGGGGGTCACCGACCCGCTCGCGCCGCCGCCCGACTCCTGGGCCTCGCAGCCCGAGGCCGACGTGGCCATCTGGACGCTGCGCATGGATCCGGGCGCGCGCTGGAAGCTGCCGCCCGCCGCCAACGCCGCGTCGCGTCGCAAGCTGTACTTCTTCGAGGGATCCGCCGTGAGCGTCGCGGGCGAGCCGCTGACCCAGCACGCGGCGATCGAGCTGCGCGCGGCCAGCGCCGTCGAACTCGTCAACACGGGCACCGACGTCGCCGAGTTCCTGATGCTGCAGGGCCGCCCCATCGGCGAGCCCGTGGCGCAATACGGCCCGTTCGTGATGAACACCGAGGCCGAGCTGCGCCAGGCCTTCGACGACTACCGCCGCACCGAGTTCGGCGGCTGGCCCTGGCCCGACTCCGCGCCCGTGCACGGCGCCGAGCGCGTGCGCTTCGCGCGCCACGCGGACGGGCGCGTGGAGACGCTGGCGATCGCCGGGGACGAGCGCGTGGTCATGGCCAATGTGACGCCGCCGGACCTGGCGACGGCCGATCACGGCGAAGTGGTGGCGTCGAGCGTGGTGCTCAACGAGAACGCGGCGCGCGGGATGCAGTAGTTGATCGGGTGTGCGGCGGCGGCACAGGGCTGGCGCCGCGCATCAGGCGCGATCCGCCGCATGCGGACGCGTTCGTGCAAGGCCTCGAGCCCGGGCGGTCGTGCGCCTGCGCGCGCGGTCGTGCGCAAGCCGCTCGATGGATTTTGCGCTTGCCGAACGGGCCGGAGACTGGCGAGAATCGACGCGGGCTCCGATCGAGCGGACGACACGCCCGGCGCGCCCACTCCAGGGAGGATTCGCATGACGAAGTGGTTGTTCGCCGCCGCGCTGGCGGTGGCGTGCGCGCAGGCCGGCGCGGCGACATGGAACGTCTTCGTCAGCGATGGCGGTGACGAACGAGGCTTGCGGCGCACGTTCTTCGACGCGGACAGCGTGGTCAGGCAAGGCGACGCGGTCACCGTATCGTTCGAGGCCATGCACGATGTCGAGGTCGAGCCCTCTCGTCAGGAAGGCGCTTACAAGTCGCTCGACCGTCGAACCTTTCATTGCGGCGCTCGCACGCTGGAGACGACCGACGCCGAGGCCTTCGATTGGGACGGCAACCGTTCCGTCCAACCTGGGAGCGATGGGCACCCGGTGGTGGTGCCGCGGGGCAGCGACGAGGAACACTGGCTGGATGCGGCCTGCGCGGCCACGTTCCCGCGTCCGCAACCAGGCGGGAGTTTCGTGCGCGTACCCCAGAACGACCCCGACGATTGGGCCATCGAGTACTTTCGCGGCGAGCGAGCGAGGCTCGCGGCCGATGAGCGGGAGCGGCCTCCGGAATCGCCTTGGGCCGCGCGCGAGGACTGCACGGGCCTTCATTTCCGGTATGCGGCTTCGCTCGGGCAGTTGCCCGTGGGCTTGCTGGTGGTGATGGAGCAGGGCGGCGCGTTGGCCGAGCGTGGCCAAAGGTTCAGCGTCACCGACGTCATCGATCCCCGGTTCCCGCGCCGTCGTCGCTTCGAAGGCGCCATCGTCAGTGACTCACGCGCGTTCGTCGCCATGGTGCGCGGCGGCTACGCCCAGAGCTTCGCGATCTGGGATTTCCGTCGTGAGGGCGAGCACTGGACAGGCAAGCCTCGGTGGGCCTTCGGCGCGGTGAGCACGCTTCGCGGCCTTCTGTCGACCACCTGCAAGCAGTACGCACCACCGCCACGCGCGGGCTGGCCCGTCCGTCCGCGGATCGAGTGCTCGGTGAATGACGAACGGTCGATCACGGTGAACTACGTCGATTCTTGGGACTACTTCAACTACACGCTGGATCGTCGAGCCGTCGCGCGCGGGATCGCCCGGCGCGGTCGGTTCGTGGCGTCGTTTGGCGGGCAGGATCGCGAGCCCACGCTCGACGAGGTCGCCGGCGTGTACGCGCTGCTCGAGTCCGGCCGCGCCTCGCGGGACAACCGCTGCCCGACTGCCACGCTTGACGAGTTCATGCAGGCGCTGTCCGGACACGAGCCCCCGACACCGGCACCGACTGCTTCGCACGGTTCCGCCGCGACATCCGCGCCGTGAGCGGCGCGCCGGTCGTCAGCGGGACTTGGGGAACGGGCCCGTCGCGACGATCGCGAGCGCCCGCGCGAGGGCCTGCGTGCCCGAATAGTCCGGCAGCTCGCGCTGCGCGCGGTTCTTGATGGCGCCCAGGCGCCCGACGTTTCGCAGCTCGCCCGCGTCGAAGAGGAACAACGCGTCGTCCACGAAGACCTCCATGTGCTTGGCATCCAGCCGAGGCAAGTGCAAAGCGGCGGCGTAGCGTGCCTGCGCGGACTTCACGCGATGCGCGTGCTTTCGGCAGGGCGGGCAGTCCACGCAGTCGACGTCGACCGGCAGCCGCAAGGTCTCGTACCAGAAGCGCTGTTCGTTCGCGTAGAACACGAACGGGCGGGCGCAGGTGCGGCATTGCTTGAGGACGTCGGCATACACGCGGCGCGGAAAGCAGCAGTAGTTCTGCAGGTGCGTGTTGGCCAGCAGCGCGGTTCCGGGGACGACCGTCGCGCAACGGAGCTGCCAGGCCGACGCGCGGATCTCGTCCTTTCCCATCATCGGTCGACGGCCGTGCGAATGCAGCGCCATCTGCCGCGCGCGCGGATGCGGCACGAGGTCGGGCGGCAGGTCGAACAGCGCCTCGTGGCGGCGCTTCTTGCGGGTGGGGCGGTCGAATTTCATGGGCTCGGCTTTCGGATTCGCTTGTCCGTTTGCAGAACCCGTGCCACCTCGGGCGCGCGCGCCGCAAGTGCTTGATTCGATGGGGAAGTGGCCGATTCGCCGCTCGCGATGGCCGCTGATGCACTAGCTGGAAATCTAGATGGCTGGATTTGACGCTAGCCGATCTTGGCCCCGTCCGCCTGCGGCTTGTCGCGCAGCAAGTCCGAAATGCTGGCCAGTCCGATCAGGAACGGCAGCAGGCCGAACACCAGCGCCGCGATGTCGCCGGCCGGCGATGCGGCCGGCAACACCGATGATTCCTGCGGCTGTTCGGGGTCGACGCGCAGCGCGATCGCGCTGCCCGGCGGACGCCGCTGCGCCGACTTCTCGGCGCCGGCGCGGTACGCGAAGCACCCGGTCGAGTACATGCTGGGCGTGGGGTCGACCAGTCGCGCGTGGAAGCGTTCGCCGTGCCAGTCGTAGGCATAGTCCCAGCTCACGCACCAGCCGTCCCACGCCACGCTCTTGCCGGCTTTCGGGACGTGCGTCTCGACGATGTCGGCCGCGCCGACCGCGCCCTGCACGACGGGCCAGCCCGCGACCACGTGGGCGTGCCACAGCCGCTCGACCGACGACCAGCAGATGGCGGCGGACACGCACGCCATCGGAATGCCGGCCAGCACCACGGCGAAGACCAGCCTCACGCGCTGCAGCGACACGCGCGTTCAGCGCCGCTCGGCCACCAGCTCGAAATGCTCCACCACCGGCGGCTTGGCGAAGAACGGCCCGACGATCGCGCGCCACGCGGGGAACAGCGGGCCGCCGCGGAAGTCGACGGTGTGCTTCTCCAGCGTCTGCCAGTGGATCGTCAGCAGGTAGCGCTCGGGCGACTCGATGCCCTTGTGCACGGAGGCGTCGACGAAGCCGGGCGACTTGGAGATGACCGTGTCGATGCCGCGCTGGATCGCCTCCTCGAACGCGGCGTTCTGGCCGGGGGCGATGGTGATGTCGGCGTGTTCGAGAATCATGGCGGGTCAGTCAGTGGAGGGTGAGGGCGATTGTGCGCGGGCTACGCCACCTGCTCGAGGCGGCAGCGCGCGCACAGCGGGTACGACGCGATGAAGTCCGCCAGGCGCCGCTTCATCTCTTCGAACGAGCGGCCGTACATGTAGAACGCGGTCTCGGTGGGGCTCTGCCACCAGCTGAGGACGCGGCCCTCGTCCTGCAGCAGGCGGTCGAACTCGTCGTACACGTGGTTCGAGTCGCAGTCCCGGTAGGTCTCGTCGGGCAGGTCGGTGCCGTTCAGGTAGACGGCCAGGCCCTCCGTCCGGCCGAACGGGATTTCCTCGCGCGTGGACTCGATCGTGAGCTTCGAGCCCTTGGGCGCGCCGAGCTTCTCGAGCGTGGCGACGATGAGGTCCGCATCGCCGGGCCCCATCTCGGGCCCGCTGATCTCGATGTCGCAATACGCGACCTCGCCTTCCCGGCTCGTCATCGTGCCGCCGCCGCTGACTTCGCAGCGGGCGAGCGGCTTGATCACCTCGTCCAGCGGATCCGCGAAGAACTCGCGGCGATGCATCGGTTGCAGCCGGGCATTGAGCGTGGCGACCATGAACTGCAAGGTCGGCGGGGCTGGTGAATGCACGGGATGCGCCTTTGCGGGATGGGTGAGCGGCCGGGGTCGGCCGTCGCCACCATTGTTCCACGCAGGCGTTCAGGTGCGCGCGATGTCCAGCGGCGCGCCGTCGAAGCCCGGGAACACGCTCGCGAGCTTGTTGTCGGCCAGGCCCAGGTTGCGCATGCACACGCCGGCCAGCACCTGGCGGAAGTCGGTGGTGACGGCGAGGTCGCGGCCGTCGTTGAGGGCCGACGGGTCGACGCCGGGCCAGCGGCCGTACACCTTGCCGCCGGCGATGTTGCCGCCCAGCGCCCACATCACGTTGCCGTGGCCATGGTCGGTGCCGCCGGTGCCGTTCTGTCGCGCGGTGCGGCCGAACTCGGAGACGACCAGGACGGTGGTGTCGTCGAACACCGGGCCCAGGCGCGTGGCGAGTTCGGCCAGGCCGCGGCCCAGCGGCTGCAGGCGGTTGGCGAGCTGGCCCTTGGCGCCGCCCTGGTTGACGTGCGTGTCCCAGCCGCCCAGCGCCATGAACGCGAGCTGCACGTTGGCGTCGCGCCGCATCAGCTGCGCGAGCCGGGCCGCATCGTCGGGAAAGCCGTTGGGCAGCGGCGCGCCGTTGTTGGCCACCATCTGCTCGTGGTCCATCGCGCTGGGCGACATGGCCTCGTTCACCTCGGCGCGCGACTGCTGCGATTCGCGGTAGGCCTTGGACAGCTCGTCGTCGCCCGCGTACAGCGAGTCGAAGGCCTTGGCCACGTTGGGCCGATCCAGGCGCGTGGGCTGCGTGGCGCGCGCGCCGTTGGCGATGTTGGCCACCGGGTTGGGGCCGGCCCAGATGCGCGGCAGCGTGGCGCCCACGCTGATGCCGCGCGTGGCCGACACGTGCGCGCCCGCGGGCGTGGGCGCGGCGCCCAGCAGGCGGTTGAGCCAGCCGTCGGGCGTGCCCTTGCGGCCGGGCGTGCCCGATTCCATGTAGTCCTGGGCGTCGAAGTGCGAGCGCGTGGGGTCGGGCGAGCCCGAGGCCTGCACGAACGCGAGCTTGCCCGACTGCCACAGCGGCATCAGCGGCGCGAGGTTGGGGTTCAGGCCGAAGTGGCCATCGAGATCGAGCACGCCGCCGTCCTGGCCCGGCCGCGCGAGCGCGATCGACGAGCGCAGCTGGTAGTACGCGCCTTCGCTGTAGGGCACGACCACGCTGAGGCCGTCGACGGCGCCGCGCAGGAACACGACGACCAGGCGCTTGTTGCCGGGCAGCGGCGGCGCGCCGGCCGGCGCGGTGGCGGCGAACGCGGTGCGGCCGACGGCCGTCCAGCCGAGGCCGGCAGCGGCGGCGATCTGAAGAAGTTGTCGGCGTTGCATCAGCGGCTCCTTCAGCGTCGCATGAAGTCGGGGCTGCCCAGCACGAGCGCGGCGCGCAGCGCGGGCTGCGCGGCGGCGACGGCGGCGCGAGTCTTGTCGGAGATCTGTGGACCCAGCGTGGCGAGCAGCGTGTTGACTTCGACCGGCGGCGTGGCGCCCTCGACGACGCGGTCGCTGTCGAACGCGCGATCGGCCTGGCGCTCCATCGCCTTCATGCCCTGCGCCGGCGCGCGCGGGTCGTCGGCGCGCTGCAGCGGCAGCTTGCCCGACGCGAGCGTGGTGGCGAAGTTCACGCGCTGCGTGATCGCGTTCGGGTTGAGCCAGTCGGCCTCGGTGTCGTGCCAGCCGTCGGGCGTCTGGCAACCGTACAGCGGCTG
>FSZR01001894.1_pt1 | contig 10244 bp, 9 predicted proteins | sample 1638781 | NCBI WGS metagenome assembly FSZR01 (sample SAMEA3914813, study PRJEB12502) | metagenome | biome: forest; material: soil | place: Canada | collected 2011-07-07 | depth 0.3 m | reverse complement strand
GGCCGATCCGGCGCTGGAAGCGCGCATGCTGGAGATCACCGGCGAGCTGCGCTGCCTGGTCTGCCAGAACCAGACCATCGCCGACTCGCACGCCGACCTCGCCGTCGACCTGCGCCAGGAAGTGCGCGAGATGCTGCAGCACGGCCAGACCGACGCACAGATCCGCCGCTACATGACCGATCGCTACGGCGACTTCATCCTCTACCGCCCGCCGCTCAACGCCGCCACGGCGCTGCTGTGGATCGGCCCGGCCGCGCTGCTGGCCGTCGCCGCCATCGCGCTGGTGGTGACGATCCGTCGCCGCGCCCGCCTGGCCGACGCGCTGTTCGAGCCCGATCCCGACTTCGACGAGGACGAGCGCGACCCCGCGCGCGCCGCCCCGCCTGGAACCGCCGCATGACGCTGTTCGTCCTCCTGTCCGTCGCGCTGGCCGCGATCTCGCTGGCCCTGCTCGCCTGGCGCCGCCCGGTGGCCGCGCACGTCACCGACCCGGCCACCGCGGCGCTGGCCGTCACGCGCCCGACGCGCGGGCTGGTGATCGTGCTCGGGCTGGTGATCGCCGTCGTCGCCGGCGGCGGCTACGTGCTCAAGGGCTCGCCCCTGCTGCTGCCGGTCACGCCCGACGCGCCGCCCGGCCCGGGCCCGGCCGCCGACGCCCAGCTGGCCGTGCTGCAGGCGCGCGCCGAGCAGCGCGCCACCGACGTCGAGGCCTGGTACGGCGCCGCCCGCGGGCAGCTGTCGCTGGGCCACGCGCCCGAGGCCGCCGCCGACTTCCGCCGCGCGCTGGCGCTGCGCCCGAACGACCCGACCCTGCTGGCCGATGCGGCCGACGTGCTCGCGGTGGTCAACGGCGGCAGCCTGGACGGCGAGCCGATCCAGCTGGTCGAGCGCGCGCTGGCCGCCGACCCGAACCACGTGAAGGCGCTGGCGCTCAAGGGCAGCTACGCGATGACGCGGCGCGACTTCCGCACCGCGCTCGAGAGCTGGAACCACGCGTTGAAGGTGGCCCAGCCCGACGACCCCGTGGCGCAGTTCCTGCGCAACCAGGTCGACGAGATGCGGCAGATGGCGGAGCAGGCTGCCGCCTCGGCGCCGGCGCGCTGACCGGGCCGGGATAGGGGTCTGGCCCCTCCCTGTGCCGCGGCGGCTCCGCGTCGATGGCTGGCCGGTCTGCGGCACCTGGCGTTGCCAGACCCCGCGCGCCAAGAAGGGGTCTGGCAACGCATCCGATCGCGCCACGACCGTGGCCGCCAGCCGCGGTATCGCCCGCGATCGAATGCGGGGGCTGACCCCGACCCCAACGCCTGGCCGGCACCGCCAAATCCGTGCCGAAACTCACGGCCGAGCGGGATTTCGGTAGCGTTTGCACACAACTGAGGCCTCCGCCCGGGCAACGGAACATCTCGTTACCCATTACCGGGGCGGCAAAACCTGCACCTCGGAAAACCGGCACTTTTTCACACTTCGCGCGCCGTCTTCACTGCGAAGATGCTCGCAAGGATGCCGGAATATGCAATCGGCGTGCCTGCTCGGCGGCTCATCTGGAGCCGTGCGAGCCCGCCCGATTTCCGGGCCGCGGACCTCCGGTTCGCCCTTGCGCCCGCCATGTCCACCCAGCCGAACTCCTCCGCCGCCGCGCCTGCGCCGCGACCCGCTTCCGGGTCCGCGGCCGGCTGGTTTCGCCGCGACGAGGCGATCATGGGCACGACGGTCGAAGTCGAGCTGTTCGCCGCCGATCGCAAGCAGGCCGAGGAGGCGATCGCGGCCGTCCTGGCCGAGATGCACCGCATCGACGCCACGATGAGCCCGCACAAGCCCGGCTCCGAGCTGTCGCGCGTGAACGCAGGTGCGGCCGATGGCCCGGTGCCGGTCAGCCCCGGCTTCTTCGCGCTGCTGGCGCGCGCCCAGGAATTCTCCGAACTCACCCGCGGTGCGTTCGACATCACCTACGCCGCCGTCGGCCAGCTGTACGACTACCGCGCCGGCGTCGCCCCCGACGCCGCGGCGCTGGCCGCGGCCCGCGCATTGGTCGGCTGGCAGCAGGTCGAGCTCGACGCCGCGTACTGCAGCGTGCGCTTCGCGCGCCCGGGCGTGCGCATCGACCTCGGCGGCTTCGCCAAGGGCCACGCCGTCGACAACGCCGTGGCCATCCTGCGCCGCCTGGGCATCGTCAACGCGATGGTCGCGGCCGGCGGCGACAGCCACGTGATGGGCGCGCGCGGCGCACGCGCCTGGACGGTGGCCATCCGCGACCCGCGCCGCGAGGGCGAGGTCGTCGCCGTGCTGCCGCTGCAGGACGTCGCCATCTCCACCTCCGGCGACTACGAGCGCTTCTTCGAGCGCGACGGCATGCGCTGCCACCACCTGCTCGACCCGCGCACCGGCAAGTCGCCCGACGGCGTGCGCAGCGTCACCGTCATCGCCGACGAAGGCCTGACCACCGAGGCGCTGTCCAAGACGGTCTTCGTGCTGGGCGTCGAGGCGGGCCTGCGCTTCGTCGAGGCCCAGACGGGCGTCGACGCGGTGATCGTCGACGCCAAGGGCGCGCTGCACTACTCCGCCGGCCTGCTCGGCTGAAGCGGCACGACAAGAACGACCGAGGAAAGAGACATCATGAACTTCCCGATTCCCTCATCCCGCTCGCTGCTGGCCGTCGCCGGCATCCTATCCACGACCGGCGTCCTGCTGCTCAGCGCCTGCGGCGGCGGCTCGAAGTCGAGTGCCTCCACGGTCACGGTGCAGGGCGACGTGCCCATCGCCTACGCCAAGCGCGTCAACTCGATCGGGCTGAACCCCACCAACGGCGCGCCGACCGCGCCGGGCGGCGACCTGATGATCCGCGAGAAGTCCTCGCCGAGTGCGCCCGAGCACAACATCACCGCGCAGTTCACCCTCGGCAAGGGCGACGCGGAGACGCCCGAGGTGTCGTGGGACGGCAAGAAGATCCTGTTCTCGATGCGCTGCCCCGCCGACAACGCCGTGACCATCGGCGGCGCGGCCGCCTGCACCGGCCACTGGAACGTGTGGGAGTACGACATGACCACCGGCGGGCTGGCCGCCGGCACGTTCCGCCGCGTGACGTCGTCGACCGATTCCGACGACATCCATCCGGTCTACCTGCCGGCCGGCCAGGGCATCGTGTTCACGTCCAACCGGCAGACCAAGTCGCACGACAACCAGGCGCTCGGACACAGTTATTTCGCCTTGGACGAATACGAGCGCGAACGTGTGTTCAACCTGCACACGATGGGGCTGGACGGCAGCAACATCACGCAGATATCGTTCAACCAGAGCCACGACCGCAACCCCACCATCCGTCCGAACGGCCAGATCATGTTCTCGCGCTGGGACCACGTCGGCGGCCGCAACCACTTCAAGGTGTTCACGGTCAATCCGGACGGCACGAACATGTTCGTGCTGTACGGCTCGCACAGCGACGGCAACAGCTTCCTGCACCCGCGCGACATGGACCCGAGCGGCAAGTACGCGGGCTTCCTCAGCTCCGACCTGATGCCGCTGCAGCGCACCAAGGAAGGCGGCGCGCTGATGCTGATCGACGCGGCCCACTACTCCGAGCAGAACACGCCGGCCAACAAGTCGGTGGCGGCCAGCGGCGGCCAGGTGCAGGCCACCGAGCAGCTGCTCAACATCGACCGCGGGCTGTCGCTGCACGGCCGCATCTCGGCGCCCTACCCGCTGTGGGACGGCACCAACCGCGTGCTGGTGTCGTACCGCCCGTGCGAGGTCACGAAGAACGGCGTGGTCGTCTCCTGCACCACGCTGACCGCCGACGAGATCGCGCGCGTGTCCGACATGGACCGCCCGATCGCCGAGTCCGCGGCCGATCCGATCCAGGACGACGTGCCGCCGCCGTACGCGGTCTACATGTTCGACCCGGCCAACCAGTCCTTCCTCAACGTGGCCTCGCCGCCGGCCGGCTTCATGTACGTCGACCCGGTGGCCATCCAGGCGCGCACCGAGCCGGTGACCGTCCAGGCGGCCGCGCTCGACCAGACGCTGGCGTCGCAGAACCTCGGCACGCTCAACGTGAAGAGCGTCTATGACACCGACGGCCTGGGCCGCATGGGCACCGCGGTGCTGACCGCGGCCGACCAGTCCGGCGCCTGCACCACGCTGATCCCGCAGACCACGCCGATCGACGTCAACGACACCCGCGCCAGCGTGGCCGACATCGCCCGCATGAAGGACCCGGCCGACGCCGCCTACAACTGCGCGCCGGCGCGCTTCATCCGCGCCGTGCGCGCCGTGGCGCCGCCCACCAACATGATGAAGATGCGCAGCTCGCTCGGCGAGACCGACTTCGAGGCGCAACAGGTTCTCGGCTACGCGCCGATCGAGCCCGACGGCTCGTTCAAGCTCAACGTGCCGGCCGACACGCCGATCGCGCTGGCCGTCGTCGACGCGCAGGGCCGCGCGTTCCAGACGCACACCAACTGGATCCAGGTCCGCCCGGGCGAGAAGCGCACCTGCGACGGCTGCCACAGCCCGCGCCGCGGCGAGGCCATGAACACCGGCACGATCGCCAACACCCAGCCCGCCGGCCTGCTCGCCTCGATGGCCGCCGCGCACGAGTCCGGCGAGACGATGGCCGAGACGCGCGTGCGCCTCGACGCCACCGCCGCGACGCTCAAGGCCGACATGGTGTCCACCGACATCTGGGCCGACACCAGCAAGGCCGGCGTCACCGCCCGCGCGTCCGTCGCGCTGCGCTACACCGGCAACGCGTCGGCCTCCGACGACCTGGTCACGCCGGTGCCCACCAACGGCGTCATCAACTACCCGACGCACATCCAGCCGCTGTGGACCCGCGACCGCGGCACCAACACCTGCACGACCTGCCACAACATCTCGGACCACACCGACCTGAGCGGCACCCTCGGCGGCGACGGCCGCGTGACGTCCTACGACCGGCTGATGATCGGTGACCCGCAGCTCGACTCGTCGGGCCGCCCGGAGATCTTCTTCGACGACGGCGTGCCGATGCTGGTGCGCCAGGCCGCGCTGGTCAACACGGCGGCCAGCGAGGGCGAGGCGCTGGGGCTGGCGCGCAAGAGCCGGCTGATCGAGATCCTGTCGGGCCAGTCGCTGATGTCCGACGACGCGGCCAAGCTCGCCCACCCGAACCCGCCGTCGACCGCGCCCGACCACTCGACCATGCTCAACGCGGCCGAGAAGCGCCTGCTGGCCGAGTGGATCGACACCGGCGGCAAGTACTACAACGACCCGTTCGACCCGGCCAGCGGCACGCGCATCATGGACACGCTCGACGAGGAGACCTTCATCGAGCAGGTCTACCCGATCCTGCAGGGCACGTGTGCGGGTTGCCACCAAGCCACCGGTTCGACGAATACCACCACGGGGGCCACCTCGTTCACTGACAATCGCTTCGTCCTCACGGGCGACCCGGACGGCGACTGGGGCGTCACGATGACGATGATCTCGGATACCTGCCATCCCCCGGTGGACTACCTCCTGGCCCGCCCGTCGACGATCCCGCATCCCGACGGCGCCACCTCGCAGACCACCGCCGTGCTGCCCGCGGGCGGCGCCAACTACACGGCGATCGCCAACTGGATCGCCACCGGCTGCCAGACTCCATGAGCCTTCCGTTCCTGAACAAGCCCCTGCGTCGGACGACGCTCTCCGGCGCGCTCGCAGGGGCCGCGCTGCTGGCCGGTTGCGGCGGGGGCGGCGATCCGCTGAGCAATCCGTCCAGCGTCGACAACCCCGTCGTCACCGGCGGCGAGGCGCTGTCGTTCGCCTATTTCCAGAAATGCATCTTCCCGATCTTCCTCGAGGAACTGCCCATCACGCAAAACGGGGTCACCTCGACGAACACCTGCTCGGGCGCCGGCTGCCATGACAGCAACACCGGCACGGGCGGCGCGCTGCGCGTGATCGTCGGGGCCCAGGCGGTCGCGCAAGCCGACGTGGCGACGGCGGCCACCAGCAGCGACGCCGCGGCCGCGATCCGCCTGACCGACATGTACAAGAACTTCTATTCGGCGCAGGGCACGACCGTGTTCGGCAGCCCGTTGCAGAGCCGCCTGTTCGAGAAGCCGCTGGTGCTCAACGTGCTGCACGGCGGCGGCCGCATCTTCGCGAGCCAGGACGACCCGAACGCCAAGCTGATCTCCTACTGGATCAGCCATCCAGTGCCCAACGGCCAGAACGAGTTCAGCACCGCCGCGTACAGCATGTTCACCCCTGCGGATCCGGCGACGGGTACGTGCAACACGCAATGACGGCCCCCCGCGCGGACAAGCGCCTCGCACGGCGCCTGGCGGCCGCGGGCCTCGCGATGCTCGCGCTCGCGTGCACGGGGGCACGCGCGGCCGACGCGCCCGTCGTCGCGCCGCCGCCCGAGGACGCCGCGTCGCAGGCGGTGCCGGCCGCGGTCGCCGCGTCCGGCCCGGCCCGCTTCACGGTGCGCGGCCAGGCCGTGCAGGTCGACGCGCCGGCGGCGGCGGTGTCCGCGCCGCAGGTGCCCGTGCCCGACTCGGTCGCCGGCGGCGAGAAGGTCGAGCGCGTGCAGGTCACCGACCCGTTCATCGAGCTGCACACCTTCCCCGGCCGCGGCTACCCCGTCTTCTTCGTCGCCGCGCGCGGCGAGTGGATCGCCATCGAGCTGCGCCACACCGACTGGTACAAGGTGCGCACCTCGGGCGGCAAGGAGGGCTGGGTCCGGCGCGAGCAGCTGCAGACCACGCTGGCCGAGTCCGGCCTGCAGCAGGCGTTCCCGGAGGTCGCGTTCAACGACTACCTGTCGCGCCGCGTCGAGCTCGGCGCCGGCTACGGCCGCTTCCACGGCGAGCCGCTGATCAAGTTCTGGCTGTCGTACCGGCTGTCCGACACGCTGTCCATCGAGTCCACGCTGGGCCAGGTGCAGGGCGTGTTCTCGGGCTCGTCGCTGTGGCACGTCAACCTGCAGGCCGAGCCCTGGTCCGACCAGCGCTTCTCGCCGTTCGCGGGCATCGGCATCGGCCGCTTCAAGAACGTGCCCAACCAGAGCCTCGTGTCGTTCCAGACGACGGATGCGCGGCTCGCCGACGCCATCGTCGGCGCGCGCTGGCACCTGACCGACCGCTTCATGATCCGCGCCGACTACGCGATCTACACGGCGTTCGTCTCCGACCAGCGCTCCACCGAATACCGCGCGGCCACGGCCGGCATCTCCTTCTTCTTCTGACCATGCGCCCACACGTCCTGCCCCTCCCGACCGCGCCCCGGCTGCGCGCGCTCGCGGCCACGCTCGCCACGGCCACCGTGCTGGCGCTGCTGGCCGTCCACGCGCCCGCGCGCGCCGCGGACGCCGCCGCCGAGGTGCCCGCCGACCAGGTGATCGTGCCGCAGGTCGAGCGGCGCGACGTGCACAAGCCCAAGTACCCGTCCAACGACTTCGAGATCGGCCTGTTCGGCGGCGTCTGGAACACGCAGAACTTCGGCTCGGCCGGCGTCTACGGCGCGCGCCTGGGCTACGACATCACGGAAGACTTCTTCGTCGAGGGCAGCTACGGCCGCACCAAGGTGAGCGACGCCGCGTTCCGCCAGGTGCTGCCCGGCGGCGTGTTCACCGCCGAACAGGAGAAGCTGCAGTACTACGACCTGTCGGTGGGCTGGAACTTCCTGCCCGGCGAGGTCTTCATCGGCAAGAACTGGGCGAAGGCCTCGACGCTGTACCTGGTCGGCGGCGTGGGCGCCACCCGGTTCGACTCGCAACGCATGCAGACCTGGAACTTCGGCGCCGGCGCCAAGCTGTTCCTGGCCGACTGGGTGGCGCTGCGCGCCGACGTGCGCGACCACGTCTTCACGCTGGACCTGCTGGGCAAGCGGTCCACCACGCAGAACCCGGAGCTGACCGTCGGCTTCGCCTTCTTCTTCTGATGCCTGCCATGCGCATGACCCGACTCCTCGCCGCCGCCCTGGCCACCCTCGCCCTGCTCGCGCCGGCCGTCCACGCCGCGCCGGCCCCCGTGGCGCCCGACTTCACGCTGCGCTCCGCCGACGGCCGCAACGTGCGCCTTGACGAACTGCGCGGCCAGGTCGTGCTGGTCAACTTCTGGGCCACCTGGTGCGGCCCGTGCCGCGAGGAGATGCCCAGGCTCGACGCGCTGTACGCGAAGTACCGCAAGTCCGGCTTCGTGCTGCTGGCGGTCAACATCGACGACGACCCGAAGGTCGCGCTCGCCACCGCCGCCAAGCTGGGCGTGTCGTTCCCGGTGCTGCTGGACACCGACAAGAAGGTCAGCAAGCAGTACGAGCTGAGCACGATGCCGTCGACCGTCGTGGTCGACCGCGACGGCAAGCTGCGCTACACGCACCACGGCTACCGCGCCGGCGTGGAAGCGGAGTACGACCAGCAGATCCGCGGCCTGCTCAAGGAGTGACGATGCCTCGCAGCCTCCGTCCCGCGTTTGTCGCCGCGCTGGCCTTCGCCGGCCTGGCCGGCTGCGCGCTCAAGCCCATCGAGCCCTGGGTCAAGCCCTACGAGCGCGAGCGCCTGGCCGATCCGGTGATGAAAACGTCGCTCAACGACCTGCCGGGCCGCCAGCGCGACCACATCTACTCGGTGCGCGAGGGCGCCCGCGGCGCCACCGGCGTGCAGGGGGGCGGCTGTGGCTGCAATTAAGCGCAACGCCGCGGCGATGGCCGGCCTCGTCGGCGGCGCGCTGGCCGCCGGCTCCGGCGCGGTGCAGGCCGTCGACCTGCCCGAGGACCGCGCCGAGACCATGGTGCACGTGTACGACGGCGGCGGCACGCGCGCGTCGGGCCCGGCGGTGCTGGTGCGCAAGAGCATGCTGGACCGCGTCTCGGCCTCGGCGCTGTACTACGTCGACGCGGTGAGCAACGCGTCCATCGACGTGGTCACGCAGGCCAGCAAGTACAAGGAGACGCGCGACGAGCTGGACCTCGGGCTGGACTACGTCACGCGCGACTCGCTGATCCACGTCTCCGGCGCGCGCAGCAAGGAGCCCGACTACCTGGCCGACACCGTCAGCGTCGACCTGACGCAGGACGTCTTCGGCGGCATGACCACCGTGGTGCTGGGCTTCTCGCGCGGCGCCGACAAGGTGGGCCAGAAGGGCACGCCCGGCTGGATCGACTCCGCCCGCCACTGGCAGTACCGGCTGGGCGTGACGCAGGTGCTGACCCCGCGCTGGACGGCCAGCGCCAACCTCGAGGCGATCGCCGACGACGGCTACCTGGGCAGCCCGTACCGGCTCGCGCGCGTGTTCGGCACCTTCATCCACGAGAACGATCCGCGCACCCGCGACAGCCGCGCGCTCAAGCTGGGCACCACGGGCGACATCACGCCCGAGGGCGCCACCCACCGCAGCGCGATCCGTGCCGAGTACCGCTACTACTGGGACACCTGGAACGTGCGCGCCCACACGCTGGAGCTGGGCTACAACCGCGCGCTGGCGCAGGACTGGCTGGCCGAGACCTTCGTGCGCTACTACCGCCAGAGCCGCGCCCTGTTCTACAGCGACAACGCCGCCGTCGAGACGCTCTACGCCAACCGCAACCGGCAGCTGAGCGACTTCCACGACGTCGGCGCCGGCGCGACCGTCACCTACACGCTGCGCAGCGTGCCGGGCAAGTACGACATCAAGCTCAGCGGCGCCTACCAGCTGATGTCGTTCCACTACGCCGACTTCACCGACAGCCGTACCGACAAGCCGTACTCGTTCAAGGCGAACGTGGTGCAGACGGTGTTGTCGGCCACGTTCTGAGATTCACGAAAGAGACAGCGCATGCTGACCACGACTCGCGCGAGCCTGCTCGCCCTCGGACTGTGCATCGCCACCGCCTTCGCGCCCGCGCTGGCCGCCGATGCGCCCGCACCCGCGCCGGCCGCGTCCGCCGACGTCGCGCCGGCCCCGGCGGCCGCGGCCAGTGCGCCCGAGGCCGCCGCCAGCGCCCCGGCCGGCAGCCTCGACGACCGCATCCAGGCCGCCAAGGCCGACGTCATCCGCCTCAACCGCGACCTGATGGTGCTGGAGGAGGAGCTGCTGTTCCCCGCCAACACGCAGGTCGCCGTGTTCGTGTCGATGGACGTGGGCCTGCTGTTCGACCTCGACTCCGTGCAGATCAAGCTCGACGACAAGCTCGTCTCGACCTACCTCTACACGCCGCTGGAGGTGCAGGCGCTGCACCGCGGCGGCGTGCAGCGCGTCTACCTGGGCGACCTGCGCGCGGGCAGCCACGAGATCGTCGCGTTC
>FSZR01000365.1_pt1 | contig 10247 bp, 9 predicted proteins | sample 1638781 | NCBI WGS metagenome assembly FSZR01 (sample SAMEA3914813, study PRJEB12502) | metagenome | biome: forest; material: soil | place: Canada | collected 2011-07-07 | depth 0.3 m | reverse complement strand
GTCGGCGGCCTTGCGCGCGCGGCGCGCGACGTCGGGCAGCGGGATCTGCTGGTAGTCGTCGTTGAAGACCTCGAAGCTGTAGTCGCCGCGGTAGCCCTGGGCATGCAGGCGCGAGACGAGCTCGGCCACCTGGTCGCTGTGCGCGCCCTCGCCGGGGAAGACGCGGAAGTGGCGCGCGGTGGCGATGCGCTCCTCCACCGAGCGGATCTCCTGCCACATGAAGTCGGCCAGCTGCACGAGGAAGATGCGCTCCGGGTCCAGCCATTGCAGCTCGTCCATCGACGTCTTGGTGGCGAACATGTGGAACGAGTCGAGGCCGAGGCCGAGGTTGGGCATGTCGGCGCGCACGATGACGTCCCACGCGGCCGGGAACTCCTCGATGCTGCGGCCCCAGGACAGCGCCTCGAACGCCACGCGGATGCCGTGCGGGATGGCCAGCATCGCCAGCTTGCGCAGGTCGCGCGCGATCGCGTCGCGGTCGCTGGTGGCGTGCGCCGAGGTGGACGAACACACCAGCAGCACCTTCGAGCCGACCGCCGCGCACAGCTCCAGCATCGACTTGGCGATGTCGACCTTGTACTCGTGCAGCTGGCCGCTGAGGCCCTCGAAGTCGCGCAGCACCTGGAAGCCGGTGACGCGCAGCCCGCTCTCGCGCACCGCGGCGATGGCGGCCTCGACGCCCTCCGCGTGCCCCACCAGGTCGCGCGCCGACAGCATCACCTGCGAGAAGCCCGCCTCGCGGATCGCGCGCAGCTTGGCCGGCAGCGGGCCGGCCAGCGAGATGGTGTCCATGCCGAAGTCGTCGATGCGGCCGGTGTACTGTGTCATGAGGGGCTTCCTGGAAGTCAGCGGGCGTCGCGCACCAGCTCGAAGACGACGCCGCCCAGCTGCGTGCGGGTGAGCGCGCCGCGGTCGTCGGTGTGCACGTGGGCCGAGTCGGCGAAGGCGACGCCGCGCTCGCGCAGCGCGTCCGCGCAGGCGCGCGGGTCGGGCGTGCCGAGTCCGACGCGGGCGATCCATTCCTTGCCCTCGGCGTCGACGATGCCCGGTTCCGGCTCGATCAGCTGCACGTAGAAGCGGCTGCGCTCGGGGCCCGGCCCGACCAGCACGCGGCCCTTGGGCATGACGCCGAAGCGCTGGTCGTCGGGCAGCTCGCGGAAGCCGAACAGCACCGAGTAGAACGCCGTCCAGTCCTGCATCCGGTCGTTGCCGATGTACTGCACGATGCCGAACCAGTGCAGGCCCGCCAGCGCCGGCGGCTTCTGGTCGACGGTGGGGATGGCGGTGAAGTCGACGTCGTAGATCGAGAACTCGCGGTGGCGGTCAACGAAGTAGATGCGGCTGCCGCCCACGCCGTGGATGGCGGGGATGTTGAGCTCCATCACCTCGACGTGCGTGGGCACGGCCCAGGCGCCCAGCGCGATGGTCTGGCGGTAGGCCGCCGCGGCGTCGCGCACGCGCAGCGCGATCGCGGCGATGCGGGGCGACTCGTCGAGGCCGCCGTCGCCCGCCGGCGCGGCCGGCTCGCTGGCGTTGACGACGACGTTCATCTCGCCCTGCCGGTACAGCATCACCTCGCGCGAGCGGTGGCGCGCGATGGGCCGGAATCCCATCGTCTCGAGCACCTGGCCCAGCGCTTGCGGGCGCGTGGTGGCGTACTCGATGAACTCGATGCCCTCCAAGCCGATCGGGTCGGCGGCATCGGCGGGAATCTCGCGGGCGAGGGCGGGAGGCGTCATCACGGGCTCCAGGAAAAGGGGCGGCGAACCATGTTAGGCGAGATTGCGCGTGCTCAATGCGCGACGGCCGACAGCGCCGCGCGCAGGCCCAGCAGGTAGCTCTCGACGCCGAAGCCGGCGATCTGGCCGCGCGCGATGTCGGCAATCACCGAGTGGTGGCGGAACGGCTCGCGCGCATGGATGTTGGACATGTGGACCTCGACGATCGGCGCCTTCAGGATCGCCAGCGCGTCGCGGATGGCCAGGCTGTAGTGCGTCCACGCGCCGGCGTTGATGACGATGGCGTCGGTGCCGTCCGTGTGCGCCTGGTGGATGCGGCGGCACAGCTCGCCCTCGATGTCGGTCTGGTAGCAGGTGACCTCGGCGCCGAGTTCCGCGCCGAGCGCGGCGAGCCGGGTGTCGATCTCGGCCAGCGTGGCGGTGCCGTACTGCGCGGGGTCGCGCTTGCCGAACATCGCCAGGTTGACGCCGTGCAGGACCAGGATCTTCGTCATGGCTCGTCTCCCGGTTTCAGTAGCTCAGCGTCGCGACCGCGCGCAGTTCCTCGGGCGTGGCGGAGCCGAAGCCGAAGAATTCGAGGTAGGCCGGGATCATCTCGAACAGCATGTCGGTGCCGAGCTGGAACGGGCAGCCGCGCGCCTGCGCCGCGAGCAGCAGCGGCGTCATCGCCTGCTTCATCACCACCTCGCCGACGAAGGTGCCGGGGGCGACGCGGTCCATGTCGAACGGCAGCGGATCGCCCTCCTTCATGCCCAGCGGCGTGGCGTTGACGATCAGGTCGAAGCCGGCCGGATCGTTCGAGCCGGTGGCGATCTCGAGCGCCGGGTAGTGCTCGCGCAGCCGGCCGGCGAGCGCCTGGGCGCTGGCGTCGGAGAAGTCGAACAGCGCCATGCGCGCGACGCCCGCGGCCGCGAGCGAGGCGGCGATCGCCGAGCCGACGCCGCCGCAGCCCGAGACGAGCACGCGCCTGCCGGCGAGATCGAACCCCTTGCGCTGCACGCCGCGCACGAAGCCGGCGCCGTCGAACTGGTCGCCCAGCAGCGTGCCGTCCGGCCGCAGCAGGATCGCGTTGGACGCCCCGGCGATGCGCGCGGTGGGCGTGAGCTCGTCGACCAGCGCGTTGGTGGCCACCTTGTGCGGCATCGTCACCAGCGCGCCGCGCAGGTTGCTGAAGCGGAAGATCGCCTTCAGGCTCGTCGCGTAGTCCTCGGGTCGCACACCCATGGGCACGACGACGGCGTCGATGCCCTTGCTGTCGAACCACGGGTTGTAGATCATCGGCGCCTTGAACGCCTCGGTGGGATAGCCGAGGTGGGCGATGAGGGTGGTCCTGCCACTGATCATGTCGAGCTCCTGGAGGTCGTGGCGCGGCCCGCCCGGCACGCGCGTGACGCGGGGGCGAGGCGCGGTTCAAGATAGGCTCAGGCGGCGCGGCCGTTCCAGCGCGACTGCGAGATGACTTCCTCGCGCTGCTGGTCGTAGTCGCCCTTGCCGAGGGGCTTGCCGCCGCGCACGCCCAGCTCGTTGAGCGGCACGCGGTAGGTCTCGCGGGCGCTCCACGCGGCGGCGGCGGCGATCAGCGTGGTGAACAGCGTGAGGCTGCCGATGACGACGGGGATGTTCTCCGATCCCGGCGGCGCGACGGCGGCGAACAACGCCGGCAGCAGCGCCGTGATCATGGTGCCGATGTTCTGCGCGATGGCCATCGCCGACACGCGGGCGCGGGTCGGGAACAGCTCGGGGTAGAAGCTCGGGAACACGGCGTTGTAGCCCTGGTAGACCACGCCCCACATCAGGATCGAGAAGGTGACCGCCAGCGGGACGCTGTGGATGCTGATCGCCCACAGGTAGGCGAAGGACAGCAGGCCGCTGCCGATCGCGGCGACGATGATGGGGATGCGGCGGCCAATCTTGTCCGACAGGTTGCCCACGAACGGGATCACCAGCACGGCGACGATGTTGCCGACGACGGGAATCCACAGGTAGACCGACTTCGAGAAGCCGATGCCGTAGGCCGGCTGCACCGCGTAGGCCGCGCCGAACACGGTGGCGACCACGGCGATCACGTTCATCAGCGCGCAGCAGACGACGCGCAGCATGTCGCCCCAGTGGTTGGCGAACGCCTCGGTGACCGGGGCACGCGCCGTCACCGCCTTGCGGCGCTGTTCGGCGGCGAAGGCCGGGGTCTCGTCGACCTCGCGGCGGATGATCCAGGCCACGACCAGCACGAAGAAGCTGAGCAGGAACGGGATGCGCCAGCCGTAGGTGTTGAACTGGTCGGCCGGCATGAAGGTGGCCAGCGGCAGGAACACCGCGGCGGCCAGGATCTGGCCCGCCTGCACGCCCTGCAGCGTGAAGCTCGAGAAGAAGCCGCGGCGTCCGAACGGCGCGTGCTCGAGGATCATGGAGCTGGCGCTCGAGATCTCGCCGGCGACCGCGAAGCCCTGGATCAGGCGCAGGATCACCAGCAGCAGCGGGGCCAGCAGGCCGACCTGGTCGTACGTCGGCAGCAGGCCGACGCCGATGGTGGACAGGCCCATCATGATCATGCACACCAGCAGCACGCGCTTGCGGCCGAGGGTGTCGCCGAAGTGGCCCAGCACGACCGCGCCGATCGGCCGCGCGACATACCCCACCCCGTAGGTCGCCAGCGACGCGACGATCGCCGCGGTGGCATTGCCCTTGGGGAAGAAGATCTGCGGGAAGATCAGCGACGCCGCGGTGGCGTAGATGAAGAAGTCGTAGTACTCGAGGGCCGAGCCGACCCATCCGCTGGCCGTGGCCTTGCGCGTCTGCGCCCGGCCGTGATCCGTCATGTTCGCACTGCTCATGGTTGTCTCCGTTGGTTTGCCGTGGGGCGGATGGACGCCGCCTCTTCGTCTGGATGGGCGCGTTGGAGGCGACTGTAGGCAGCCAGCGGGTTTTTTCCCATAGGCAATCGCCACAGCGCGATCGATCATCGATCGCATCAGATCGATAATCAACCGTTTCCGGGGTAACCACTGAGTCTCATGGCCAGCAAGGACATCGACCGCTCGCTGCTGATCGAAGGCCTGGGCAAGGGCCTGCGCATCATCGAGCTGTTCTCGGACGACCACCCGCGCCTGACCGCCACCGAGGCCGGCACGCTGGCCGGCCTCACCCGCACCGCCGCGCGCCGCTACCTGGTGAGCCTGGTGCACTTCGGCTACGCGGACACCGACGGCAAGCACTACTGGCTGCTGCCCTCCATCCTGCGCCTGGGCCAGAGCTACCTGGAGGCGGCGCGGCTGCCGCGGCTGGCGCGGCCGTTCCTGCAGCGGCTGTCCATGCAGACCGGCGAGACGGCCAACCTCAGCGTGCTGGACGGCCACGAAATCGTCTACCTCGAGCGCAGCAACTCGCCGCGCGTCGTCTCGATCGGCTTCCACGCGGGCGCGCGCACGCCGGCCCACGTGGTGTCGCCGGGCTTCGCGATCCTGTCGACGTTCAGCCGGCCGGCGCTCGACGCCTGGATCGCCGCGCACGACTTCAGCCGCTTCACGGCCAACACCATCACCGACCTGGCAGGCTTCCGCGGCACCGTCGAGGCGGCGGCGCGCGCGGGCTACTCGTACGTCAACCAGTACATCGACGTCGGCCTCGGCGGCATCGCCGCGGCGCTGTTCGATCGCCACGGCCACTGCGTCGGCGCGATCAGCATGACCTTCCAGACCCAGCGCTACCCGGACGAGGCCGCGCTGACGCAGCTGCTGCCCGCGCTGCAGGACGTGGTCAAGGTGCTGCGCGAGGTGATCTGACGCCCGCGCGGCGCGCCGGCTGCCGCAGCACCCGCACCACCTCGTCGCGCAGCCAGCGGTTGGCGGCGTCCTGGTGGAAGCGCGCGTGCCAGTGCAGCTGCACGGTGTAGGACGGCACGGCGAACGGGCAGGCCAGCAGCCGCAGCCCGGCGCTGCGGGCGAGCGTCTCGCCGATCTGGCGGGGCAGCGTCGCCACCACGTCGACGGCCGCCAGCATCGCGGCCAGGCCCAGGAAGCCCGGCAGCGTCAGCAGCACGCGGCGCTCGATGCGGTGGTTCGCCAGCGCGGCCTCCAGCGCCGCCGTGCCGGTGCCGCCGATGGTCACCACGTGGTCGGCGTCGCGGTAGGCGCGCAGGGTCAGGCTCGCCCCGACGCTGCGGTGGCCCGGCCCGACCAGGCAGACCCAGTCCTGCTCGAACAGCGCCTGCTGGTAGAAGCCGGACTCCAGCGCCGGGATGTAGCCGATGGCGAGATCGGCGGCGCCCGATTGCAGCGCGGCGGCCGTGCCGTCGTCGATGCGCAGCGCGACGAACGGCGCGCGCGGCGCCAGCCCGTGCAGGTGCGGCAGCAGGCGGGGCAGCAGCGTGATGTGGCTGGCGTCGGTCATGCAGACGCGCATCGGCCGCGTCGACGTGCCGGGATCGAAGCGCGCGTCGCCCGCGGTGATCTGGCCGAGTGCGCGCAGGGCGTCGCGCACGGCGCCGACGATGCCCTCGGCGCGCGGCGTCGGCAGCATGCCCTCGGCGGTACGCACGAACAGCGGGTCGCCCAGTCGCTCGCGCAGCTTGCCCAGCCAGATGCTCACGGTCGGCTGGCTCTGGCCCAGCGCCTGCGCCGACCGGGTGACGCTGCGGGTCTCGTAGATCTGCTCGAACAGGCGCAGCCACTTGACGTCGAGCTCGACGGCGGCGGCACCCTCGTCGGCGGGCAGGGGCAGCTTCATTGCGTTTCGACATGATTCGTATTGACCACCCATCGTAGACGACATGGCGGTGCCGGACTATCGTGCGCCGTGATGACCGACGGCCCCTTCCCCTTCGCCGACTGCCCGGTGGTCGACTGCCACGTGCACGTCTTCGACCCGCAGCGCTTTCCCTACCGCGCCGACGTGGCCTACCAGCCCGTCGCGGCCGAGACCGCCACCGCGCAGCAACTCGACCAGGTGCTGGACGCGCACGGCGTGCGCCACGCGCTGCTGGTCCAGCCCAACTCCGGATACGGCCCCGACAACGCCTGCCTGCTGGACGCCATCGCGCGCAGCGGCGGCCGCCACAAGGGCGTGGCCATCGTCGCCACCGACGCCTCGCCCGACGAGCTGCAGGCGCTGCGCGCGCAGGGCGTGGTCGGCGCGGCGTTCAACGTGGCGATGCTGGGCCCCGAGGCCGTCACGCCCGCACTGCTCGAGCGCCTGCGCGACGCCGGCCTGTGGGCGCAGGTCCAGGTGCAGGGCGACCAGCTCGCCGCGCTGCGCCCGCTGCTCGAGGACAGCGGCGCGCGCCTGCTGGTCGACCACTGCGGCCGGCCCGACCCCGCCGGCGGCGTCGGCCAGCCCGGCTTCCAGGCGCTGCTCGCGATGGCCGCCAACGGGCGCACGGCGGTCAAGCTGTCGAGCCTGGTCAAGTGCTCGGCGCAGGCCTTCCCGCATGCGGACGCGTGGCCGTTCGCGCAGGCGCTGGTCGAGGCGTTCGCGCCGGACGCGCTGGTGTGGGCGTCCGACTGGCCGTTCCTGCGCGCCCCGGCCCGCATCGACTACGCCCCGTTGCTGCGGCTCGCGCGCCGCCTGCTGCCCGACGCCGCCACGCGTCGCGCCGTGCTGTGGGACACGCCGCGCCGGCTGTTCGGCTTCGCATGAGCGCCGAGCCGTCGTCGCGCGCGGTGCCGGCGATCGTCGCCACCGCGCTGTTCATGGAGACGCTGGACGCCACCGTCGTCAACACCGCCCTGCCCGCGATGGCCGACGGCTTCCACACCAGCGTGCTCGCGCTGGGCGTCAGCGTGACGGCCTATCTCGTCGCGCTGGCCGCGTTCATCCCGGCCTCGGGCTGGCTCGCCGAGCGCCTGGGCACGCGCACGGTGTTCGCCTGGGCCGTGGCCGTGTTCACGCTGGCCTCGCTCGCGTGCGGGTGCGCGCCCGACCTGCCGCTGTTCGTCGCGGCGCGCGTGGTGCAGGGCGTGGCGGCGGCATTCATGTCGCCGGTCGGCCGGCTGGTGGTGCTGCACGAGACGCCGCGCCACCGGCTCATCGAGGCGCTGGGGACGATCACCTGGCCCGGGCTGATCGCGCCCGTCATCGGGCCCGTGGTGGGCGGCGCGCTGGTGGCGTGGCTGTCGTGGCGCTGGATCTTCTTCCTCAACATCCCGTTGGGCCTTGCCGGCGTCGCGCTGGTGCTGCGCTACATCCCGCAGCGCGTGGCCGCGGTGCGCAGCCGCTTCGACTGGCCCGGCTTCGTGCTGACCGCGGTCGCGCTGGCCGCGCTGATCGAGGGCCTGACGCGCCTGGGCGAGCACCAGGGCCAGGCGATCGACGCGGCGCTGCTGCTCGCGCTCGGGCTGGCCTGCGCGGTCGCGGCGATCGTGCACGCGCGGCGCGCGGCCGAGCCGATGCTGTCGCTGTCCGCGCTGCGCGTGCAGACCTTCGCGTTCGCCGCGCTCGGCGCCGGCTTCGTGGCGCGCGTCGCGATCAACGCCTCGCCGTTCCTGCTGCCGCTGATGTTCCAGGTCGGCTTCGGGCTCAGCGCGCTGCAGGCCGGCACGCTGGTGCTGGTCTACATGAGCGGCAACCTGGCGATGAAGAGCGTCACGACGCCGGTGCTGCGGCGCTTCGGATTCCGCAACGTGCTGGTGATCAACGGCCTGCTGTGCGCGCTGACGCTGGCGGCCTGCGGCACGCTCGCGCCCGGGTCGATGCCGGCCTGGACGTACGGCGTACTGGTGTTCGCCGGCATGGTGCGCTCGATGGACTTCACCGCCATCGCCACGATCACCTTCGTCGACATCGGCCACGCCGAACGCGCCCGCGCCAACGCGCTGTCGACCATGCTGACGCAGCTGGCCCAGGCGCTCAGCGTGGCGCTGGCCACCGCGGGGCTGTCGGCATCCGCGTCGCTGCGCGGCGCCGGCGGCTTGGCGCTGGCCGACTTCCATGCCGTCTGGTTCGCCCTCGGCGCCGCGATGGCGCTGTCCGCCCTGTGCGCGCTGCGCCTGCCCCGCGACGCCGGCGCCGCCGCGTCGGCCCGTCCCCGAGGAACCGCATGAGCGCCGCCCCGCCCCGCGATGCCCGCCTGGTCGGCGCCCTGTTCGTGCTGGCCGCCGTCACCTTCTTCGCCGGACTGGACAGCACGTCCAAGGCGATCAGCGCGGTGCCCGTCGTGATGGCCATGTGGATGCGCTACGCCGCGCAGGCCGGCGTGACCGCCGCGACGCTGCTGCCGCGCCAGGGACTGCGCGCGCTGCACACGCGCCATCCGTTCCTGCAGTCGCTGCGCGGCACCCTGCTGCTGTCGACCAGCATCTGCACCTACCTGAGCCTGCGCGTGATGCCGGTGGGCGAGCTCACCGCCATCGTCATGCTCACGCCGCTGCTGTTGATGCTGGTGGCGGCGTTCGTCTTCGGCGAGGCCGTCTCGCCGCTGCGCTGGGCGCTCATCGCGCTCAGCTTCGCCGGCGCGATGCTGGTGGTGCGGCCCGGCGGCCAGGCGCTGTCCGGCTCGCTGCTGCTGCCGCTTGGCGCGCTCGGCTTCAACACCGCCTTCCACCTGGTGACCAGCCGACTCGCGAAGCTGGAGGACGTCAGCACCATGCAGCTGTACACCGGCCTCACCGGCACCGCGCTCGCCACGCTGGCCCTGCCCTTCTTCTGGACGCCGCTGGCCGACTGGCACCAGTGGGCGCTGCTGGGCCTGGTGTGCGTGTTCAGCACCGCGGGGCACTGGCTGCTCGTGATCGGCTACGCGAAGGCCGGCATCGCGATGCTGACGCCGCTGCTGTTCGCACAGATCGCGGTCGGCACGCTGTTCGGCTGGATATTCTTCGCCCACGTGCCGGACGCCTGGGCGCTGGCCGGCATCTGCCTCATCGCCACCGGCGGTGCCGCCTGCACCTGGTTGTCCACCCGCGAGCGCGCGCAGGAGCGCGCTCGCGTGCGAGACCTGGCCTCGCTCGAGAACGCCTCGATGGAGCATTGACGACCCGAGTCGGTGCGCCGCTCCGGTGCATGCGCGCCGCCAACCGGCGCGGGCGGAGATTCGTGCGGCCCAAGCGCGCCGCCATGGAGAGAACCACGGGCGCATCGGAATGCGGCTGCAGGACTCACTATTGCCGATGTCCCACAATGCCACGCCGGCCCGACGGGTTCGCGCGGCGGTTTCGAGGGCTTTTTTCCGGCTTTCCAGCCTCGACCGCGTCGCCGGGGTGAGTTACAGCGCCGTTTCGGCACGGCACTTGCTTCACGCCTCACTCGCCCGAGCCTGCAAAAGCGAACGCTCGTACGGCCCGCAAGACTGTCACAAGCCACTGCGAATCATCGTTACGGCAAAATTCGCTACGGTTTAAAGGCGATTGAGGTGTCGAAAATTAAGGGAAACCCGCAAACGTCCGAGAACCGGATCACGCTATAGTTCGCGACTTCGCAGCGCAGCCGCGTTGCAGAGCGCCAGAAAAGATGCAGCGCCCGACCGGGTCGTCTGGAGGTATTTCGAGTGAATTTTGCTGAATCGCAGCGCAATCCGGG
>FSZR01001830.1_pt1 | contig 10300 bp, 6 predicted proteins | sample 1638781 | NCBI WGS metagenome assembly FSZR01 (sample SAMEA3914813, study PRJEB12502) | metagenome | biome: forest; material: soil | place: Canada | collected 2011-07-07 | depth 0.3 m | reverse complement strand
GCCTGGCGGATCGCGTCGGCGATGGCGGGGCCCGCCAGGCCGCGCGCGATGGCCTGCGCCGACGCGGCGCGCGCGTCGACGTCCTGCGCCGTCTTCAGCGCCGCGGCCAGGCGGGCGCGTTGCGGATACGGGACGCTCTCCAGGCCCAGGCGCCCGGTGGCGTCGCACTCGCAGGCCGCCAGCATCTGCAGGAAGCGATCGGGCCGGCGGAAGGCGTCGCAGCGTTCGAACAGCCGCATGATCGCCGCGGCGTCAAGCTGCCCGCTGGCGTGGATATTGGTGTGTTCGCGCGCGGTCAGCAGCGCCAGCTCGCCGCAGTCCACCGGCACGCGCAGCCGCTCGTTGACGGCCCGGATCAGGTCTTCGCCGCGCTGCTCGTGCCCGATGTGGCGCGGCAGCACGTCGGCGGGCGTGCTGCCCTTGCCGAGGTCGTGCACCAGGCACGCGTAGCGTACCGGCAGCGGCTGCGCCGTCGCCGCGCAGCGATCCAGCACCATCAGCGTGTGCACGCCGGTGTCGATCTCCGGATGGTGCGCCGGCGGCTGCGGCACGCCGAACAGCGCGTCGAGCTCGGGCATCAGGCGGGCCAGCGCGCCCACGTCGCGCAGCACCTCGAACATGCGCGCCGGCGCGCGCTCCATCAGGCCGCGCGACAGCTCCTGCCAGACGCGCTCGGCCACCAGCGCGTCGACCTCGCCGGCCGCGACCATCTGCCGCATCAGGGCCGTGGTCTCGGGCGCGACGGTGAAGTCGGGCCAGCGCGCGGCGAAGCGGGCCAGGCGCAGGATGCGCACCGGGTCTTCGGCGAAGGCCGCTGACACGTGGCGCAGCACCTTGGCCGCCAGATCGCGCTGGCCGCCGTACGGGTCGATCAGGGTGCCGTCGTCCTGCTGCGCGATCGCGTTGATGGTGAGGTCGCGCCGCACCAGGTCGTCCTCCAGCGTGACGTCGGGCGCCGCGTAGACCTCGAAGCCGCGGTAGCCGGGCCCCGTCTTGCGCTCCGTGCGGGCCAGCGCGTACTCCTCGTGCGTCTGCGGGTGCAGGAAGACGGGAAAGTCCTTGCCCACCGGCAGGTAGCCGGCGTCCAGCATGTCCTGCGGGCTCGCGCCGACCACCACCCAGTCGTGGTCGTTCACCGCCTCGCCGAGGAGGCCGTCGCGCACCGCGCCGCCGACGACGTAGGTCTTCATGGCATGTCCGCCGCCGGCGGCTGTTCGGCGTCGCGCGGGCCGATCTGTGGTCCCAGGCGCGGGCGCAGCGCCGGGCCCTTGTCGCCCAGCAGCGCGGCGTAGATCGCGGCGTTGGTCATCACCTTCTTGACGTAGTCGCGCGTCTCGAAGAACGGCACGTTCTCCGTCCACACCTCGGGCGCCAGCATGAGCCCGCCGCGCCAGCGCCGCGGCCGTGCGGGGCCGGCGTTGTAGGCCGCCGCGGCCATCGGGTCGGAGCCGCCGAAGCTGTCGAGCACCAGCTTCAGGTAGAAGCTGCCGATGCGCAGGTTGGTGGACGCGTCGGTGATCAGCTCGGGCCGGTAGGGGATGCCGGCCTTCTTCGCGGCCCACTTCGCCGTGGCGGGCATCAGCTGCATCAGGCCGTTGGCGCCGACGGCCGAGCGCATGTTGCCCATGAAGCGCGTCTCCTGGCGGATGAGGCCGAACACGAAGGCGGGATCGAGTCCGGCATTGGTGGCGGCCTCCATGATGTCGCGCCGGAACGGCATCGGGTAGCGCTGCGCGACGTCGATCTCGACCTTGGTGCGCTCGCTCGTGTTGATGCACAGCTGCCAGTCGCTCTGGTCGCAGGCCCATTGGGCGGCGGCCATCAGGTCGCGGTCGCTCATGCCGCGCAGCGTGTAGTTCCACTCGCGCCGGCCTTCGTCGCGCATGTCCAGCGCGTTGAGGGCGAGCGCGCGCTGCAGTCCGGGGTTCGCGTGGGCCAGGCCGCGCTCCAGCGGCGTGAGCGGCACCGGCTTGGGGGGCAGCGCGAACTGCGCGCCCAGGTCCTCGGCGCTGAGCAAACCATAGAAGCTCACCGTGGCCGACAGCATCTTCAGCTGGCGGCGTGCCTCGGCGATCGCGGCCTCGCTTTCGGCGCCGGGCGCGGCCAGCGCCAGCGCGAGCTCGGCCTGTGCGCGCCAGTACGTCCAGTTGCCCTCGGCGCGTTCGGTGGGGCTCATCGCGTCGATGGCGCGCTCGACGTCCTTCCAGCGCTTCGTGCCGCTGCCGGCGCGCAGCGCGGCGCGCGCGTGCCAGGCGAACACGTCGTCGCTCCAGTCGGGCGGCGCGAGCTTCTCGCCCCGGCGCGGCTTGCGCGCGGCCCACGCGCGGTCGGCCCAGTCGACGGCGTCGGGCAGCAGCGACTGCGCGCCGTGCCTGGCGACCACGGCCCAGGACCACGCGACGTTGTCGCTGCCCAGGGACATCTGCCAGTGCTCCTGCAGCTGCAGCGCCGCGGCGGCCGGGTCGCTCGCGCCCATGCGCGCCAGCGCGATCGCGATCATGTCGTTGCGGCGCGTGGTGCCGAGGTCGGCCTTGCGCATGACGTAGCGCGCCGGGTTGTCCCACAACGCGTTGATGTCCTTCAGCGCGGGCTTGCCGAGAATGGTCGCGGCCCCACGCGCGGCGCGCTGGCGCCCGAACTCGGCCGACTGGCGCAGGCGGCGCCAGACATCGTCGTCGCTGAACACCTCGTCGTCGTGCAGCGTCTGCGCCATCAGCTGGCAACCGCTGGCCTCGCCGCCGTCCTTCTGAGCCAGCCATTGCGTCATCGCGATGTCGTGCACCTCCTTGCCGGCGAGATGGTCCACGAGCGTCGCGTAGCAGCTGACGTCGCGATCGTCGTTCATGCGAAAGCGCGGGAAGTCGCGCTTGAACGCGTCCCAGTCCTGGCGGTGGCCCACCTCGAGCAGCCAGTCGTTGCGCAGCCGGTCCTCGACATAGGTGCCGGGCCAGCGCACGTAGAACTGCTCGACCTCGTCGGAACTCACCTCGGACAGGCGGTTCACGAGCTCCCAGTAGTCGACCCACGGCGCCAGCGGCAGGTGGTTGGCGAACGCGGTGGCGCGCAACAGCTCCAGCCTGGCGCGGTCGTGGCGCAGGAAGGCGTCGCGCGCGTCGCGGATGACGTCGTCGCGGGCGTTGGTGGCGACGCCCGTGGGCGCGTTGGCCGTGGCCTCGGGCGGCAGCGCGGCGGCTGCGGCGGGCGCCGCCGGGGCGGGCGCAGCTGCGGCGGGCCGCGCGACGACGGCGCGCGGCGCGACGGAAGCGGCCGGTGCCAGGGCCGGCACCGGCCCTGGCGCAGGGGCTGGCGCAAGGGCCGGTTCGGCCACCGGCGTCGCGTCCACCGGCGCGATCTCGACCGGCGCGCTCGCCGATTCGACCGGCGCTTCGGCGGACGCCGGAGCCGACGGCGCGGACGCCGCTTCGGGGACGGACTGGGAAAAGGCGGGGCCGCCGGACAGCAGCGCGACGGCGGCGAACGCGAGCGGCGCCAGCGCGAAGAAACGGGAATCGGACATGTGCGTCCAATATACCGAAGGAACCTTCGCGAACACCCTCGTGCGACGCGGCGAACATGGCCGCGTCGCGCCGTCGCGTCAGTCGCGCGACGTTCGGTAGGTCTCCTCGAACGCCAGGAATTCCTTTTCCTCCAGCGCCTCGCGGATCCACGCCGCGGCGCCCTTGGCGGCGACGGCGCGCTCGATGTAGGCGGCCACGTCGGCCGGCACCGGCAGCGCGTAGGTGCGCATGCGCATCACCACGGGCGCGAAATACGCGTCTGCGATGGTGTACTCGCCGAACAGGAACGGGCCGGCCGACAACGCGAGCGCCTCCTGCCACAACTGGATCATGCGGGCCAGGTCGGCGCGGGCCGCCGCGTTCTCTGCCAGCACGCGGGCGCCGACCGCGGGCAGCGAGGCCTCGATGTTCATGCCGAACGCGCCGCGCAGCGCGGAGAAGCCGCTGTGCATCTCGGCGCAGACGCTGCGGGCGCGCGCCCGCAGCTTGGCGTCGCGTGGCCACAAGGCCTTGTCGGGGTGGCGTTCCGCGAGGTACTCGGCGATCGCCAGCGTGTCCCACACGGAGAAGCCGTCGTCCTCCACCAGGATCGGCACCTTGCCGGCCGGCGACAGCGCGGCCACCGTTGCCTTGAACTTCGAGTCGGGCGAGAAGCTGTCGAAGCGGGCCATGACCTCCTCGAAGGGAATGTCGAACTGCGTGAGCAGCACCCACGGACGCATCGACCAGGAGGAATAGTTCTTGTTGCCGATCAGCAGCTTCATGCGGGGCTCCGGTGCGCGGCGGGGCGCGGGTGTCGTGGCGGGGGATCGACTGTAGCGGGGACGCGCCGACGCCGGATGCCGAATGTGCATCGGGATCATGCGGGAGCGGCATCGTGGACGATTTCGAGGACGTCCTCGACTGGCCGGCGCGGCCAATCTGTAGGCCCGCCCATCGGGGGGGGTTCTCCGCCCCCCCTTTTGGGGAAGCGCTTCCGGCCCAGTTCGGCGAAACTTCTTCCATCGGTTCGAGGCGCAATGCCAAGGCGCGCGGATCGGAAGCAGTTCGGCGGCATTCGACACGCCTTTCTGCCTCGCTGATGCGCCGAATTGGTGCCTATCGGGGTCGATCTGCTCCCAAAGTAAGTAGTTCGCCTGCTGTCGAGTCGGGCACGATGAGCCGAAAATCTGCCAGAAAGGGCGATCGATCCAATCGATTCGTCCCGACCCAGTCTTCCGGATACGGCCGAAAAAGCCGTTCCAGGGCCCGGGCCGCGCTGAAGTTCGGTGCCGGGAAGACCTGCAGGACTGTCTTCCCACGACGAACCGGCTCCCGGAGGAAAGACATGTTCAAGCCACTGACCCGATCCCCCAAGACGCCCCATCGACCGAACGCCGAATTCGCGGAAACGCAGTTCCTGCACACGGCCGACGACGAGGACTACAGCGGATTCGCGCCGACCCAGATGTCCGATGACGGCCTGCTCGACGTGGCCGACGTGGCTGAAGCGCCGATCGAGCGCCCCGCCGCGCCGACCCCGGCGGCCACCCGCGCCGCGGCCTCCACGTCCCGCACGGCGCTGGAACGCGCGGCCACCACGCCCGCAGCGGAGCCGGCCGTGCCCGGCGCACCCACCGACGAACCCTCCATTCCGCAAAGCTGGGTCACCTCGCAATGGGTGGCGGCCCAGGAAGCCAAGGCCCACGACGCCGCGAACCAGGCCCGCGCCGTGATCGCCGCGCAACGCCGCGCCGAGGAAGAGGTCGACGCGGCCGAACCGGCCGCCCCGCTCACCGGACTCGCCCGACTGCGCGCGGCGTTCGAACGCCTGCTGCCAGGTGAATTCCGCAGCCTGCTGCCGCTGTTCATCGGCGTGACGGTGACGATGGCGTTGATCTCGGCCGCGCTGCCGCTGTTCGACAAGCGCTGATCCGGGCTCGAACCGCCCGCGTCGCGCTGTGAAGCGCCGAACGCGTGTTTATGGGCCGGATGGGCGTTCGGTCTCCCGGACGCCCTGCATCAACATGGGGTGGATGAGAACCGCCGGCCCCGATCTCCTTCGACACGTCGCGTGCCTGGCGGCGATGGCCTTCGCGTGGCCGGCGTCGGCGGGCGAACCGACGACTGCAGCGTCCGGTGCCGCCGTCGTCTCGCCCCATGCGATCCAGGGACGCGGCGCGCGCAGTCCGTGGGTGGGTCGAAGCGTGGTCACCGAAGGGGCGGTGACGCTGGCGACGAGCAACGGGTTCTTCCTGCAGGAGGTCGATGGCGCGGGCGACCCGCGTACCTCGCGCGCGCTCTTCGTCTTCACGGGGAACGCGCCTGTGCCCGTGGCGCCGGGGCAATGCGTGCGGCTGGGCGGACGGGTCGTGGAGTTCAACGTCGGCGCGCCGGACAACCGCGAGACGCTGGCGCACCCGGTCACCGAGCTGCACGACGTGTCGGCCCTGCAGGTGCTGCGCGCGGGCTGCGCGGTAGCGCCAGTGGCACTCGCGTTGCCGCTGCCCGCAGGCGACTCGCTGGAACGCTTCGAGGGCATGCTGGTCACGCTGCGCGGGCCGTTGACGGTGCAGCAGAATTTCTTCCTGGGCCGCTTCGGCCAGTTGTCGCTGGCCGTCGGTGGCCGAGTGCTGGCGCCGACCAACGGCGTTCGCCCGGGCGCGCCCGCGCAAGCGCTGGCACGTGCGAACGCGCGGCGGTCCATCGTGCTGGACGACGGTTCGGCCCTGCAGTTCCCGGTGCCGGCGCCCTGGCTGGCCGGCGACGGCACGGTGCGCGCCGGCGACACGGTCGACGAGGTCACCGGCGTGATCGACTACGGCCTGGCCTCGGCGCACCTCGAGGGGCACGGCACCTGGAAGATCCATCCCGTGCGGCCGGTGGCGTTCACGCGCTCGAATCCACGCGGCGGCGCGCCGACCGCGGTCGAAGGCGAACTGCGCATTGCATCGGCGAACGTCGATAACTTCTTCAGCACGCTCGCCGACGGCCAGCACGCGTGCGCACCGCGCCAGGTGGCTGCCGATTGCCGTGGCGCGCGCAACGCGCTCGAGTTCGAGCGCCAGCGGGCCAAGCTCGTCGAGATGCTGGCCGCGATCGACGCCGACGTCGTCGCGTTGATGGAGATCGAGAACAACGGGGCGACGGCCCTGCAGTCGCTGGTCGATGCGCTGAACCTGCGCGTGGGCGCGCCGACCTGGGTCGCGGTCGACGAGCCGGTGGGCGGCAGCGGCGGCGATGCGATCCGCGTCGCGATGGTCTACAAACCGGCGCGCGTGTCGCCGGTCGGCCCCGCGCGCACCGATCACGATCCGGTCCACAACCGGCCGCCGCTGGCACAGACGTTCGAGGCGCGCGACGGCGGCGCGCGCTTCAACGTGATCGCGAGCCACTTCAAGTCGCGCCGCTGCGACGGCGCGACGGGCGGCGACGTCGACCAGGGCGACCTGCAAGGCTGCTTCAATCGCCGCCGCGTCGCGCAGGCCCGCGCGCTGGCGCGCTTCGCAGGCGCGGTCGCGCGCGCGAGCGGCGTCGCGGACACGTTGCTGGTGGGCGATTTCAACGCCTATGCGCGCGAAGATCCGCCCGTGGCGATCGAGGCCGCCGGCTTCGCGGACCAGGTCGCGCGCTTCGATCCGGACGGCTACTCGTACGTGTTCGACGGCGCGGCGGGGCGCCTGGACGGCATGTTCGCGAGCGCCTCGATGGCTTCGCGGGTCATGCGCGTCGCGACGTGGCATGTCGATGCGGACGAGCCGGAGTTGCTGGACTACGCATTTGCGCTGCGCGGAACCGCGGGCTCGCGCGCGGCGAGCGGCGCGCTCGCGTGGGTGCCGACGCCGTGGCGGGCGTCCGATCACGATCCGGTCATCCTCGGATTGCGGCTCGGGTGCACGGCCCTGTGCGCTCGAGCCGCGTTGGACGGGAAATAGTGCGTTCACCCGTGCCGAGTGTCGAAGCGCGTGGACAATCGCGCCATGCCGATCCGTATCCCCCTCATCGTCGTCGCGCTGGCTGCCGCCGGCTTCGTCACCTCCACGCTGGCTGCCGCAACGCCGATCGCCGTGCAGGAGCGCGCGCTGGTGATGCCCAAGCTGCCCGCCGGTGCCGAGGTGCCGATGAACCTGCCCGAGGACGGCGCCGTCAAGATGCCCTTCGTGACCGGCGGCCCGCCCGGCGTGGCAAGCCGCATCAACCAGGTGGTCTGGCACGAGATGCTCGATGGCGCGGACGCGCCCACCGCGCCCGGCAAGACCTTCACGCCGCGCCCCGACAAGCTCCCGCAGGGCACGAGCTCGCTCGAGTACAAGGCTGACCTGCAGCCGGCGGCGAACCCACGGCTGCTGTCGCTGGCCTTCAGCGGCGAGGGCTGCGGCGCGTACTGCGAGGAGTACACGACGACCCGCGTCTTCGACCTGCGCGACGGCCGCGAGCTCTCGCTGGGCGACCTGCTGACGGTCGACGGCTTCGCCGCGGTCGGGCACCGTCTCGACGCCGAACGCCGCCGCGCATACCAGGCGCAGGTGCGCGAGCTGCGCGCTGCGCTGAAGTCCGCGCCCAAGGGCAAGAAGAAGGACGCCGATGACGACACATCGGACCGCCTCGCGCTCAACGAGGATTGCCTGAAGCAGGCCGAAAGCCAGCCGACGCCGCCGCATTGGCTGCTGAGCGACGCGTTCTCCCTCGACGGCCGTGGCGGCCTCGTGCTGACGCGCGGTCGCTGCAGCAACCATGCGAACCGGGCGCTCGACGACGTCGACGAGATCAAGGTCGCTGTCCCCGCCGCGGACTTGAAGGCCCTGCTCACGCCCTACGGACTGGCCGTCGTGCGCCAGGAGGGCGACGCGCCGCCGCCTCCGCCGTTCGCCGGGCGCGAACTGCACGGCCGCCTGGCCGGCCTGGCGGTGACGATGAAGCTGGAGCCGCTGCGCGACGGCGCCGACACGCGCGGCACCTACGAATACGACAAGTTCCACACGCCCATCCCGCTGACGGTGCGCAAGGAAGGCAGCGAGGTGCGTGCCTTCGAGCAGGCCGGCGAGTTCGAGCTCACGCCCGCCGGCGGTTCGCTCGTGGGCACCTGGCGGGACAAGGATCACCGCAAGGAACTGGCGGTGATCCTGCAGTGACGCCGCCGGCATCGTTGCGGCTCGACGCCCGTTGAACCGGAGCCACGGAAGTCCCTCGGACTAGAACCGTATGCCTGGTCGCAACACGAACTGGAACACGACGAGAAGTGCGATGAGGCCCGACAGGAGCCTTGCCACACCGGGCACCTCTTCGATGACGTCGGGCCTGCGAGAAACGGCGCCGCCGAATACGACCCAGCCGATGCCTATCAGGTTCACCACGGCGGGAATCATCACGACCTCGATCAGCTCTCGGGGCGCCCTGTAGGGCACGGAGAGCAGGACGCAGGCGATCGCGCTCGCCAGCAGCGCCCAGGCGGAGGCCCGCGTGCCGCGGGTTTGCGGGGCGGCCAACCCGGAAGTCCAGCGCGCCGCGAGCCCGGTGCCGGCCCAGGCCATCGCGAGGATGCTCGCGCCGCACAGGACCGCCCTGTCCGCGCCGTTCGCACCCAGGTAGGCCAACGCGCGCCCGACATCGTTGCCCGGGATGACGCTGCCGATGGCGAACTGCGTCAACGACTGAAAGAGGCCCTGGAACGCCATCCACCAGACAAGGAGCTGCGCGTCGGCCGACCACCGGCGCTGGGCGGAGAGCGTCGCGAACGACGCCAGCCCGCTCGCCAGGGTGGCCAGTGCGCCGGTGCCTTGCAGGAGTTGCGCGATCGGCGCCGACCCCGTCCAGTCATGGTCGTTGTGGTAGAGCACTGGCGAGAGGCCCGGAGTCAGCGCTTTCGGGATGACGAGCCAAAGCTCCTGCCAGAAGAAGGTCAGGTTGAAGGCGAGCACGCAGGCGAGGATCGAGGCGATCCGTGGCCACGGCGGAACGCCGGGCGCGGAGGGGCCGAGCCGCCACAGTCCGACGAGGAAGGGCAGCCATCCTGCAACGGCGACGAGGAGGACGAGGGTTCGCAAGAAGTTCCAGTCAGGTGCGAGCGCACCCATGGCAACGATTGCGCCTGATTCTGCCTGTGCGGGCCCTCCCGGCAACGAGACAGCCGGCCTGAGCGGCGACAATGGCGACATGCAAGTCAGCGCCTACCTCAAGATCTCCGCCCTCGTCGCCGTGGCGACGATCGCGTTGAAGGCCGGCGCCTGGTACGTCAGCGGGTCGGTGAGCCTGTTGTCGGACGCGATCGAGGGCTTGGTGAACCTGGTGGGCGCGGTGTTCGCGCTGATGATGGTGTCGTGGGCGGCGCAGCCGCCCGACGAGGGGCATCCGTACGGGCATCACAAGGCCGAGTACTTCTCGAGTGGGTTCGAAGGCGTGCTGATCGTGGCGGCGGCGATCGCGATCGTCGGGGCGGCGGGCGAGCGGCTGTTCCATCCGGCGCCGGTGCAGGCGGTCGGGCTGGGCATCGCGTTGTCGCTCGCGTCCACCGCGTTGAACGGCGGGCTCGCGTGGGCGATGTTGCGCAAGGCGGCGCAGGAGCGCTCGATCGCGCTGGAAGCCGACGCGAAGCACCTGATCACCGACGTGTGGACGTCCGTCGGCGTGGTGGTGGGCCTGATCGGCGTGCACTTCACCGGCTGGCTGTGGCTCGATCCGGTGGTGGCCGTCTGCGTCGCGGGCAACATCGTGCGCGAGGGCGTGTCGCTGGTCTGGCGTTCGGCCGACGGGCTGATGGACATGGCCGTCGAGCCCGAGGTGCGCGCGCAGATCGACCGCACGCT
>FSZR01000325.1_pt1 | contig 10306 bp, 10 predicted proteins | sample 1638781 | NCBI WGS metagenome assembly FSZR01 (sample SAMEA3914813, study PRJEB12502) | metagenome | biome: forest; material: soil | place: Canada | collected 2011-07-07 | depth 0.3 m | reverse complement strand
GGCGGACGAGGTGTTGGCGTAGGTGTCGAGCACCAGCGGCGCGAGGTCGCCGCCGGCGTCGGCGCCCACCAGCTTCTTCAGGATCAGCTGGTTCATGCCCAGGTTGGCCTGGTGCAGCCAGAAGCGGCGCATCTGGGTGGGCTCCAGCTGCATGGCCGCGAGGTGGCCCTCGATGTGGGCCGCGGCCATGGGCACCACTTCCTTGAACACCTTGCGGCCTTCCTGGCGGAAGGTCTTGTCGCGCGCCAGCGGGTCGGAGTCCTCGCTGCGGTTGATGAAGCCGAAGTTGTTGCGGATCGCGTTGGAGAACTGCGTGGCCAGCTTCGTGCCCAGGATCTCCCACTGGTCGGCGGACACGGCCGTGTCGGCGCTCTCGATGACCGTGGCGGTGCACACGTCGCCGAAGATGAAGTGGCAGTCGCGATCCTTCCACTCGATGTGGGCCGACGTGATCTCCGGGTTCACCACGATCGCGCACTTGACGCTGCCCGAGCGCACCGCGTTGACGGCCTGCTCGATGGCGAAGGTGGCCGACGAGCACGCCACGTTCATGTCGAAGCCGTAGCCGCCGGCGCCGATGGCCTGCTGGATCTCGACGGCCATCGCCGGGTAGGCGCGCTGCATGTTGGACGCCGCGCAGAAGATGGCGTCGACGTCGGCGCCGGTGCGCCCGGCCGCCGCCAGCGCCTTGCGGCAGGCGTCGGCGCCGATCTCGGCCATCAGCGACAGCTGGTCGTCGCCGCGCTCCGCGAACTTCGGGCGCATGCGCGCGGGGTCGAGCACGCCGTCCTTCTCGACGACGTAGCGCTGCTTGATGCCCGAAGCCTTCTCGATGAACTCCACGCTGGACGACGTCAGCGCCACCTTGTCGCCGCGCGCGATCGCGTCGGCGTTGACCGCGTTCTGCGCCTCGGCGTACGCGTTGAAGGCGGTGACGAGTTCCTCGTTGGTGACGATGTGCGGCGGCTGGTAGACACCGGTGCCGCTGATGACTGCTTGGGGCATGAAGATTCCTGTTCGACGGGCTCGATTTTAGCCGGCGAGGCCGCACCGGATCCGCCCGCCTTGCCCCGGGAAAGCACCCAGGGCGGGCGACGTTGCAGCCAGTACTCGCCCATTCGCGTGCTGCATCGCAGCAACCGACTTCAGAAAGGAACGGCGCTTTCGAAGACGAGCGGCTCCCCCGTCAGGGGATGCGCCAGCGCGAGCCGGCAGGCGTGCAGCATCATGCGCGGCGACGCGTCGCCCTCGACGCCGTAGAACGGGTCGCCGGCGATCGGGCAGCCGAAAGACGCCAGGTGCACGCGCAGCTGGTGGGTGCGGCCGGTGACCGGCGCCAGCGCGATGCGCGTGAGCAGGCCCACGCCGTCGATCGCGGCCTCGCCCATCACGCGGTAGTGCGTCAGCGACGGCTTGCCCGTGGCGTGGCACACGATCTGGCGCGGCCGGTTGGGCCAGTCCACCACCAGCGGCAGGTCGATCTCGCCCTCGTCGTGCGCCGGCCGGCCGTGCACCAGCGCCTCGTAGGTCTTGTCGACCTCGCGCTCGCGAAAGGCTTCGCTGAGCGACGCGTGCGCCAGCGTTTCGCGCGCCAGCACGATCAGGCCGCTGGTCGGCATGTCGAGCCGGTGCACGATGCGCGCGTCCGGATAGACGGCCTGCGCCCGCACCAGCAGGCTGTCGCGCTTGTCGGCGCCGCGGCCCGGCTCCGACAACAGGCCCGGCGGCTTGACCAGCACCACGAACGCCGGCTCGACGTGCAGCACCTCCAGGCCGCGATCGGGCGGCGGCGCGTAGACGTCCGCGTCGGGGACGGTGCGCACGTCTCGTCAGCCGCGGGCGAGCAGCGCGTCCACGTCCACGCCGCGCTCGCGCAGCAGCTCGGTGAGCGCCGGCAGCAGCGCGCCCAGGCGCTCGTCGACGGCGTCGCGCACCGTGTCGACCATCACCTGCGTGCTGCGCTCGATCTCGATGTTGAGCGCGGCGCCTGGCGCCTTGTCGGCGAAGGTGGTCATGCGCAGCGTCTCGGGAATGAGCCACACCTCGAACCAGCCCTCGGCCTTGTTCGCGTCCGATACCGTGAGGCTGGCGCCGTTGATGGCGATATAGCCCTTGGCGAACACGTAGCGCATCCACGGCGCGGGCACGGCGATGCGCATCACGTGGTTGTTCTCGGGCCGACGCACCGACGCCAGCGTCGCCTGGAAATCGACGTGTCCCGAGAGCGGATGGCCGCCGATCTCGGCGCCATCGCGCGCGGCGCGCTCGACGTTGATGCGGCTGCCTACCTTCAGCGTGTCCAGCGTGGTCAGCGCGAGGCTTTGCTGCATCACGTCGAAGTTGGCCGCGTCCTCGCCCACGCGTTCGGTGACGGTCAGGCACACGCCGTCGACGGACACGCTGGCGCCGATCTCGAGCCCGTCGCAGAAGCCCGCGGGGAAGGCGAGCGTGAAGCTGCGCAGGCCAGGCCGGTCGACGAGCACGGAGACGGTGGCGACGGCCTGGACGATGCCGGTGAACATGGTGGAGCGGTTCCTGGTGGGCGACAGCCGCGATTGTCGCCGCTGGCGAAAGCCCGGGCGCGGCGCAGTGCCGACCCGGCCGGAAGTCAGGCGCGCGTGGCCCAGTCGTCGGCGTCGAAGCCCACCGTGATGCGTCCGTCGTTCCATTCGACGACCGGCCGCTTGATCACGCTGGCCTGCTCGCGCATCAGCGCCTGCGCCGTCGCCGCGTCCACCACCGCCGCCTGCTGCGCCTCGGGCAGCTTGCGCCAGGTGGTGCCCTTGCGATTGAGCACGCGCTCCCAGCCGGCCGCGGCCACCCAGGCGGCGAGGCGCCCGGTCGGCACGCCGTCCTTCTTGAAGTCGTGGAACTCGTGGGCGACGCCGTGCGTGGCGAGCCAGTCGCGGGCGCGCTTGACGGTGTCGCAGTTGGGAATGCCGTAGAGGATCGTCATGCGGCGATTGTCGCGCGGCCGGCCCACCCATGCCCGGCACGCCGTTTGCCACACGCCGAAGACGTGCGCCGGTCGCAAGGTAGGATCGACCGACGTCGCGCGCCCGTTGCGGGCGCACCGCCTTGCGCTCGTCGGACGCGCATCGCTTTCCAGACCAAGGCCAGCGAATGAGCAACGGCAGCCCGCCGAGCGCCCCGGAGAACCTGCGACAGAGCGAGGAACGGTTTCGCCTGCTGATCGAAAGCGTGCGTGACTACGCCATCTTCATGCTCGACCCGAAGGGCTGCGTGCTGACCTGGAACGCGGGCGCCGAACGCATCAAGGGCTACCGGGCCGAGGAGATCATCGGCAAGCATTTTTCCCGCTTCTATCCGCCGGACGCATTGGCGCGCGGGCTGCCCGGGCACGAGCTGGCCATGGCCGCACGCGACGGCTCGTTCGAGGACGAGGGCTGGCGCGTGCGCCAGGACGGCTCGCTGTTCTGGGCCAACGTGGTCGTGACGGCGATGCGCGACCCGACAGGCGAGCTGGTCGGCTATTCCAAGGTCACGCGCGACCTCACCCAGCGCCGCCATCACGAGGAGTCGCTGCGCCTCAGCGAGGAGCGCTTCCGCCTGCTGGTGGAGGGCGTGGCCGACTACGCCATCTTCATGCTCGACGTCAACGGCGTGGTCGCCACCTGGAACGTGGGCGCGCAGCGCATCAAGGGCTATGCCGCCGCGGAAATCATCGGCCAGCACTTCTCGGTCTTCTACCCGCCCGAGACGCGCGCCAGCGGCTGGCCCGAGCATGAGCTGCAGATGGCCGCGGAGTCGGGCCGCTTCGTCGACACCGGCTGGCGCCTGCGCCGGGACGGCACGGCGTTCTGGGCCAACGTGACGATCACCGCGATGCGCGACGACCGCGGGCGCCTGCTGGGCTTCGCCAAGCTCACGCGCGACCTCACCGAGAGAAAGCGGGTGGAGGCGATCGAGCTGGCCGGCGCGGAGCGCGAGCTGCTGCTCGACGCCGAGCGCAGCGCGCGCATGGAGGCGCAGCGCGCCACGCGCGTCAAGGACGAGTTCCTGGCGACCCTGTCGCACGAGCTGCGCACGCCGCTCAGCGCCATCCTGGGCTGGACCCAGATCCTGCTGCGCACCGACGCCGTCGGTGCCATGGACCAGCGCCGGGCGGTGGAGGTCATCGACCGCAACGCCCGCGCCCAGGTGCAGCTGATCGACGACCTGCTGGACCTGAGCCGCATCATGACGGGCAAGATCCGCCTGGATCTCCAGCAGGTGTCCGTGGCGGAGGTCGTGCAGGCGGCGGTCGACTCGGCCCTTCCGATCGCGGCGACCAAGGACATCCGCCTGCGCAGCGTGGTCGATCCTTCGCGCACGATGGTCAACGCCGACGGCAGCCGCCTGCAGCAGGTGGTGTGGAACCTGCTCACCAACGCCGTCAAGTTCACGCCCAAAGGCGGCCAGGTCCAGGTGCTGGTGCAACGCGTCAACTCGCACGTGGAGCTGAGCGTGGCCGACACCGGCATCGGCATCTCGCCGGCCTTCCTCCCGCTCGTGTTCGACCGCTTCTCGCAGAGCGACAGCTCCAGCACCCGCTCGCACGGTGGGCTCGGACTGGGCCTGGCCATCTGCAAGCAGCTTGTAGAGCTGCACGGCGGCTCGATCCGCGCCGCCAGCGCGGGCGATGGCCAGGGTTCGACGTTCTTCGTCGTGCTGCCGTTGTCGCTGATGCAGATCGAGGACGAGACCCCGTGCACCCATCCCACCGTGCACGTCGACGACACCGAGATGCTTGACCTGCCGAAGCTGGAGGGCGTGCACGCGTTCGTCATCGACGACGAACCCGACGCACGCGACCTCCTCAAGCGCGTGCTGCAGGATCAGGGCGCCGTCGTGACGCTGTTCGCGAGTGCCGCAGACGCGCTGGCGGCGCTGAAGGCATCGCGACCGTCGGTGATCGTGAGCGACGTCGGCATGCCGGTCATGGACGGCTACCAGATGATCCGCGAGCTGCGCGCCAGCGAGATGCGCGATTCGCGCGTGCCCGCGCTGGCGCTCACCGCGTTCGCGCGCGCCGAGGACCGCAAGCGCGCGCTCATGGCCGGCTTCCAGGCGCACCTGGCCAAGCCGTTCGACGTCGCGGAGCTGGTGCTGCTGGTCGCCGACCTGGTCGGACGATAGCGCTGGCGCATCACACCGGGGCGCCGGAGACGAACCCGTATGAAGGCATGAGGCTTGCCGACGGTTCGAGGCTCGGAGCCCGGCCGTCGGATCGTCGGGATCCGCCCTTCAATTGCGCCTGCGGGCGCAACCGAACCGGAGCCCGCGATGACCGCCCCGCTGGAGTACTGGAAAGTCTTGCCGCATGGCGAGTTGACCGCCGTCGACAGCAACCTGTGGACGGTCACGGGCACCATCCGCATGCCCGTGGGCGAGTTCGAACGCCGCATGAGCGTCGCCCGGCTGCGCGACGGCGGCCTCGTCGTCTACAGCGCGATCGCGCTCGACGAGGCGCAGATGGCGCGGCTCGACGACCTGGGCCGCATGGCCTGGCTGGTGGTGCCCGGGGACGACCATCGCTTCGACGCCAAGCCCTGGCTGCATCGCTACCCGACGATGCATGTCGCCGCGCCGGCCGGCGCGCGCGAAAAGGCGCTGGAGGTGGTGCCCGTGGAGTCGTCGGCGCCCGACTTCGGCGACCCGGACGTGCGCTGGGTCACGGTGCCCGGCACGCGCGAGCACGAGGCCGCGCTGACGGTGCGCGGCGCCAAGGGCACCACGCTGGTCGTCAATGACCTCATCGCCAACCTGCGCCATGAGCACGGCTTCACCGGCTGGATGCTGCGCCTGATGGGCTTCGCCGGCGACGAGCCGAGCATCCCCGGCGTGCGCCGCCTGGCGATGGTCAAGGACGCCGACGCCCTGGCCGACCAGTTGCTCGCCTGGAGCGAGATCGGCGACCTGCACTGCATCCTCGTGTCGCACGGCGAGCCGATCGTCGATGATCCGCGTGGCGAGCTGCGGCGCTTGGCGGGGTCGCTACGGTAGGTTCTCAGTCCTCGAGATCCTTCGGAATCGCCCCCGGCGTCCACCACTCCGCCAGCACCACCGCCGCCAGCTCCAGGCTGCCCGAGTCGTCGCTGTGCGCCATCACGTCCAGGAAGCGCAGCACCGCCGTCTCCTGCACCTTGGTCAGCGAGCCCAGGCGCGGCGGGGTGCGCTCGGGCGGGCGCAACGAGGTGAGCAGCGCATCGGTGACGTCGCTGGCCTCGGTGAGGTGGCGCAGCGCGTACTCCATCATGAACGGCAGGTAGTGGCGCCACGAGGCCGCGTCGAGGTAGCCGCTGCCCCAGGGATGGGCCTCGAGGTACTCGTCGGAGATCGCGTCCAGGAGCACGTCGAACGGCGGCGCCGGCTTGTCGAGGTCCAGCGCGTCGCCGCCGCGCAGCGTCATGGCGGGAAAGGCGGTGGCTTCGGCGGAAAAGGCCGCGAAGATGTCGGCGATGAGGTCGGTGTGAGGCATGGGCGGCTCGCGGGCGCAGGAAGAAATACGGGTCCGCTACTGTCGCACATGGGGCGGCGCCGGTCGCTCCCCGCAAGGGCATTGCCGCGCCCCGTAAAATCGGGGATCGACCACGGGCTCGCATGACTTTTTCCCTCGAACGCGCTTCCTGCCGACTCAACACCGCCTACGGCGACTTCCAGATGCACGGATTCAAGGATCTCGCATCCGGGCTCGAGCACGCCGCGCTGTGCCTGGGCGACGTCGCCTCGGCGCCGCCGGTGCTCACGCGCATGCACTCCGAATGCCTCACCGGGGACGCCTTCGGCAGTTGCCACTGCGACTGCGGTCCGCAGCTGCGCGGCGCCTTGCAGGCGATCGCCAAGGAAGGCCGCGGCATCGTGCTGTACCTGCGCCAGGAAGGCCGCGGCATCGGCCTTCTGAACAAGATCCGCGCCTACGCGCTGCAGGAGCAAGGCGCCGACACGCTCGACGCCAATCGCCTGCTGGGCCTGCCGGCCGACGCGCGCGACTACGGCGTGGCCGCGGCGATGCTGCGGGAGCTGGGCGTGCCGTCCATCCGCCTGATGACCAACAACCCCACCAAGATGGACAGCCTGCAGGCGCACGGCATCGCCATCGCCGAGCGCGTGCCGCTGCAGGTGGGACGCAACCGCAAGAACGGCGCCTACCTCGACACCAAGGCGCACCGCATGGGCCACCTGTTCGACGTGCTGCGCGAACCCAGCGACGAGTGAGGCCTCAGGCCGGCTCGGGCGCCGGCGCGTCGGTCGCCGTGCAGCACGCCAGCGCGCGCCGGCGCACCTGGTTGCGGCCCATGTGCTTGGCGTCGTACATCGCCAGGTCGGCCGCGTGCAGAAGGTCGGCGGGGGTCGAATCGCGCGCATCGCACATGGCCGCCAGGCCGATGCTCACCGACACCGGCGCCGCGATCGGCGAATCCTCCGGCCCGTGCAGCGTCTCGACCCGGCGCCGGATGCGCTCGGCCACGCGCGCGGCGCCGTCGATGTCGCACGCCGGGAGCACGACGACGAACTCTTCGCCGCCGTAGCGTGCCACGATGTCGCCCGGCCGCAAGCCGGCCTCATGCACCGCGCCCACCACGGCGCGCAGGCACGCGTCGCCGGCCGGATGGCCGAAGCGGTCGTTGAAGTCCTTGAAGTGGTCGACGTCGATCAGCAGCAGCGCCAGGTGCGCGGCGGCGTCGACCGCGCCGTCACCGGAGCGCCTGTGCGCAGCACGGCGGGCGCGCTCGTGCTCGGCGTGCAGCACGCTGTCGAAATGGCGCCGGTTGAAGGCACCGGTCAGGCCGTCCTCGATCGCCAGGCGCTGCATCCGGACGTTGGCCTCGTTCAACTGCGTGGCCATGTTCTTCAGCGCCAGCAGCAGCATGCCGCACTCGTCGTCGGAGCTGCGCGGCAAGGGGGCGTCGAGCTCGCCGCCGCCCACCGCCACGGCGAACGCCACGGCCTGGCGCAACGGGCGCGTGATGCTCACGGTGAGGCGCCAACCCGCGAAGGCCGACAGCAGCGCGGCCAGCAGCGCGACGCCTTCCACGGCTGCGTCGGTGCCCGCGGCGCGGGCGCTGAGGCCCTGGATCTCGGCGGCGATGCGCCGGCCCTGCAGTTCGGTGAGCTGGTCGAGCGCGCTCAGCCAGTCCGCGTGCACCGGTGCCACCTCGCGATTGAGCGTGCGCGCCGCCATGCCGGGATTGAAGCCGTCGACGCTGGCGCGCGCCGACGCGAAGGCGTCGGCCAGCGAGTGGTCGTAGGCGTCGACCTGGTCGATCAGCGCCTGCTCCTCGCTCGACCCCGCCGTGGAAACGAAGCGGCTCGACAGGGCGCGGTAGTTTCCGATGTCGACCTCGATCTCCTCCATGTCGGCCCTGGCCTCATCGATCGTGTTGACCAGGCCCAGCCGCTGCGCCAGGCGATCCTGGCGCTCGAGCATCTCGCGCATGCCGCGCAGGTCGGCCTGGCGCGTGGCCGACTCCTCCACCAGGCGCAGGAGCCCTTCGCGCGAATGGCGCGAGCTGGAGACGGCCAGCCACGCGCCCACGACCATCAACAGCAGGATGAGCGAGAAGCACAGCACCAGGCGGTGGCCGATGCGCAGGTGACGGAAGAAGGTTTTCATCAGTGTGGGGACGCTGCCGGCCGTACGGCAGCCACCACCGGCTCGCGGTCGGAGCGGCGTTCAACGGAAATATCGACGCCGATCCCGGCCACTTGAGCGCCGCACACCATTGCGGCCCGAGGCGCGCCAAATCGTTCCGCCGGGCAGCTCGACAGTGGCGCGACGCGCCGGGCGCCTGGCCGATGGTCCCGCGGCCGGGGCGTACTCGGCCACGGTGCCGCACGGCCGATTCAGCGTCCCTGGATCAGCGCGCGCCGCATCGCCTCGAGCAGCCGCCCGTCGGCCTGGACACCGGCCACCGGGCTGCCGTTGAGCAGCACGTGCGGAACGCCCCTGACGCCGCGCTCGTGCCATTGGTCACGCTCCTGGAGCAGCAGCGCGTCGTCTTCGGGCGATCCGGCCAGCGCCCGGGCGCAATCGCCGTCGTCGAGGCCGCAGCGGGCCGCCACCCGCGCCAGCACCGACGGCGTGCCGATGTGCTCGCCGCGCACGAAGTAGGCCTCGAACAAGGCCTCGATGAACTGGCGCGGCTCTCCATGCATGCGCGCGATGTGCCGCGCCAGGCGATGCGCGCCCAGCGTGTTGGGCATCACGGCCATGCGTTCGAACGCAAACTCCAGGCCCACGGCCCGACCCGCCGCGCGCACCTGCGCCTGGCGCGCCGCCACCGCGTCGTCGCCGCCCAGCCGGGCGCGGTAGAACGCCGCGAACGACACTCCCGCGCGCGGGATCTCGGGCAGCAGCGGAAAGCCGTGCCAGATCACGGTGCTGTGCACGTCGGGGCGTTCGTGGGCCAGCGCCGCCAGCGCGAGGTCCAGCTGGCGCTTGCCGATCGCGCACCACGGGCAGACGAAGTCGAACACGACCTCCACTTTGAGCGCGACGATCATGCGCTGGTCGACTAGTGAAGCATGAACACGTCGACGGCCTGTCGCAGCATCGCCGTGCGCCGGGCCAGCGTCTCCGCGGAGGCCGCCGACTCCTCGGCCAGCGCTGCGTTGCGCTGCGTCATCACGTCGAGCTGCCCGACCGCCTCGTTGACCTGCGAGATGCCGGCCAACTGCTGGTGCGTCGCCTCGAGCACGCCGTCCACGAGCGCGCGCACGCGATGCACCGCGGCCGCCGCGCCGCGGATCTTCGCGGCGGCGATGAAGCCGCTCGCGATCTGGAAGGCCTCGTTGCAATGCGTGATGACGCCTTGCCTGTCCGTCGTGGAGACCAGCATCTCGCCATCGGCGAGCTCGTATTCGTTCTGCGATACGGGCAGGTTGCTTCGCATTCGAGGGGCTCCGGACAGTCGGGGTGGACGCCGAGGTGCGCCGTTCAGGCCGCCTTGCGCAGGAAGCCCTGCTGGCCGCCCCTGGGATTCGGGGCGAAGCCGTTGGCGGCCAGCGTCTCCTCGACCGTGTCGTAGAACACGCCGATCTTGAGGATCTCGCGCGCCTCCTTGCCCGTGGCCACCTCGCGGCCGAATTCGCGCGCGAGCCGCACCAGTTGTTCGATCTGCTCGACCGTGCTCATGCGAGCCGTGCGCGACTGGTTCCAGATGTTGTCCTCGATGCCGCACCGCAGGTGCAGGCCCATGGCCAGGCCCATCATGTTGATGGGCAGCACGTTGCGCATGCTGCTCTCGACCGTCAGCATGGAGCCGTCGGGAATGGCGCGCAGGAAGTTGGCCAGGTTGTAGAT
>FSZR01001889.1_pt1 | contig 10485 bp, 6 predicted proteins | sample 1638781 | NCBI WGS metagenome assembly FSZR01 (sample SAMEA3914813, study PRJEB12502) | metagenome | biome: forest; material: soil | place: Canada | collected 2011-07-07 | depth 0.3 m | reverse complement strand
GGTGACGGGCAAGCACGACGGCCGCATCGTCGGCTCGCCCGGCTACATCTCGCCCGAGGCGATCGGCGGCGCGCCGCCGCATCCGCTGATGGACGTGTTCGCCGCCGGCATGATGCTGGGCCAGATGATCTGCGGCCGCCCGCTGATCGACGAGCGCGACCCGTACCGCGCGCTCGAGCGGGTGTTCAAGGAAGACGTCGTGTGGCCGCTCGATGGCGCGCACATGGTCAAGGGCAAGGACGCCACCGACGACGCGCTGCGCGCGCTGGTGATGCGCGCCGTCTCGCGCGACCCGACGCGCCGCCCCGAGTCGGCCGCCGCGTTCCGCAACGCGCTGCACGAATGGCTGGACCCCGCGCCGGTGGGCGCCGAGGGCGGCGACCGCGCGACGCTGGAGTTCCTGCTGCGCCGCATGCGCCACAAGAGCGATTTCCCGGCGCTGTCCGACGCGGTGGTGCGCATCCAGCGCGTGACGCAGTCGGAGAACGCGAGCATCGCCGGCGTCACCGACGAGATCGTGCGCGACGTGGCGCTCACCAACAAGCTGCTGCGCATGGTCAACACCGTGCACTTCCGCAGCGCCGGTGCCGGCACCATCGCGTCGGTACCCCGTGCCGTATCGTTGGTGGGGCTGGCCGGCATCCGCACGATGGCGCTGTCGCTGGTGCTTCTGGAGCACATGCAGGACAAGGCGCACGTCGCCCGCCTGAAGGAGCTGTTCCTGATGGCGATGATGACCGGCACGCTGTGCGACGAGCTCACGCCGCTGGTCAAGGCGCACGACGAGCCCTTCCTGGCCGGCATGATGTCGCAGCTGGGACGCATGCTCACCGAGTTCTATTTCCCCGAGGAAGCCGCGCTGATCCGGCGCCGCGTGGAGCCGTCGTGGCAGCGCGGCGAGTGGTCGCAGGCCATCGAGGACCGCGCCGTCGGCGAGGTGCTGGGGCTGTCGTACGAGCAGCTGGGTGTGGGCGTCACCAAGGTGTGGGGCCTGCCCGACACGCTGCGCCGCGCCATCTCGCGCCCCGAGGGCGATCCGCCGGGCCGCGCGGTCGACGGCGCTGCCGAGCGGCTGCGCTGGTGCGTGCAGGCGTCGGGCGAGCTGGCGCAGGCGCTGATGCAGACCAATGCCGATGTCGCGTCCACCAAGATCGCGGCCATCGGCGAGCGCTTCGGGCGCGCGCTGAACCTGCCCAAGGAGCATTTCGAGTCAGCGGTGCGCAGCGCGCAGTCGCACCTGCAGTCGGTGTCGACCGACCTCGGCATCGACCTGAAGGCCGACTCCAAGGCGCGCCGCCTGTTGCCGCAGCCGATCGTGGTGCCCACCGGCAACGTGAATCCGGCGACGGTGGTGTCGGCCCCGGACGCCTCGCCCGCGTCTTCCGCGCAGGACAAGACGATGGTGCTGCCCGCCGGCGAGCGCCCGGGCGCCGTCGCGGCGAACGCGAAGCCGGCGGCGGCCCCCGTCGACTCCGGCACGCGCATGCTGCGGCTGGAGGAAGGCATCTCCAACGTCACCAGCGCGCTGGCCGGCGACACGTTCAAGTTGAACGAGGTGCTGCGCACCATCCTGCAGACGATGCACGACGCGCTGGGCTTCCGCTGCGTGGTGTTCGGCATGCGCGACCAGAAGACGGGCGTCATCACCGGCCGCCTGGCGCTGGGCGACGCCGGGCCGGCGCTGGCCGCGCAGTTCCGCGTCGACATCAACCAGAACGGCCCCGTCGACCTGCTCAGCGTGGCCTGCAAGAAGGCCGCCGACACGCTGATCTCCGACTCGTCGGCCGACAACGTGCGCAGCCGCCTGCCCACCTGGCTGCAGCGCGAGGCCGACGCGCGCAGCTTCGTGCTGCTGCCGATGACGCTCAAGAGCTCGCCGTTCGCGTTGATCTACGCGGATTGCGCGAGCGCCGGCGGCATCGTGCTGGGCGATCGGGAGCTGAGCCTGCTGCGCACGCTGCGCAACCAGGCGGTAATGGCGTTCAAGACGGCGGGCTAGGACCGTCGGTCTCGCTACTCCCGCGGCTTGGTCGGCGTGCACGCCAGCACGCCCTCGCTCTTGGGCGGCCCGACCTCCCACCGCACGTTCCCGATCCTCGCCACGAACGGCCGGTCGGTGTCCATGCCGAACGGGGTATCGACGGATGCCATGTCCGCGCCGAGATCGGCGAAGCACGTCAGCGGCAGCCGCAGCGTGGTCTTCGCATGCGGGGGCAGGGCGCGCAGGCCGGCGGTGACGTCGACGGAGCCGCCGCGCGGATGGCCGCAATCCACGCGCACGTGCACGGCGCCGGCGGGCGGCTGGTCGACGGCGATGTCGAAGGCCAGCGTCGCGCCGGCCTTCTGCCAGGCCGCCAGGTCCAGCATCTTCGTGGAGTCGACCGCGAACTGGCCGTCGTCGGCGAACGTGATGCGACGCGCGTCCTGCTGGCCGTTCAGCTGCGCGGTCTCGGCCTTCACATGGCCGTCGCTGGTGGTGACGACGGCGTTGAGGTCGTCGCCGATCGGCACCCGCCAGTTGGGCGGCGAGCCGATGATCAGCCGGTACGCCGGGTTCACCGCCTGCTGGAACAGCGCGAGGTCTTCCGCGGCGGTGGGCACGGGCGGCCCGCAGCGTTCGGGCTGCGGCGATTCGTCCAGCCGGCCGAGGTCGGCGTGCGCGACGTCATACGCCAGGCCGTATCCGTACGCGAACTGCGGGTCGTACGGCTTGTCGCCCTTGTTGATGCTGAACTGGCACGCGGTGCGTGGCCACGAGAACGAGAGCCGGCCGCGGAAATCTTCACGCGGACCGCCGTGGCGGAACAGGAGGTCGGTGACGCCGCGGCCTTCGGTGCCGGGCAGCCAGGCGGCCACGAACGCGTCGCTGCGGTTGATCTCGGGGTTCACCCACAGCGGCCGGCCGCTGAGCAGCACGGTGACGACGGGCACGCCGCGCCCGGCCACGCGCTCGAGCACCGCGCGATCCTCGGGATGGCGGCGTCCGTGCTCCAGCGTGCCGGAACGCCGGATGTCGCCGGCGCCTTCGGCGTAGGGCGTCTCGCCGATCACCGCGATCACGGCGTCGTACGCCTTCACGTCGACGCCCGCCGCGTCGGCCGAGTACGTGACGTTGTCCCGGCCGACCTCGTTGCGCACGCTCGCCAGGATCGAGTCGGCCTCGGGGTAGTCGGCGTTGGTGGTGTTGGTGCCCTGCCAGGTGAGCGACCAGCCGCCCGACTGCGCGGGGATCGAGTCGGCCGCGCGGCCCACCACCAGCACGCGCTTCGGATCGCGCAGCGGCAGCGTGTGGCGGTCGTTCTTCAGTAGCACCAGCGACTCGCGCACCGCCTCGCGCGCGAGCTCGCGCGGGTGCGCGGCCGCCGCGTCACGCGCGCCCGCGCGCTCGGACGGGCGCGTGGCGACGGCCTGGCCATCGACCACGCGGAACAGCCCTGCGCGCATCTTCACGCGCAGGATGCGGGTGACGGCGTCGTCGATGCGCGCCAGCGGGATCTCGCCCTGTTCGACCGACGCGGTGGTGCGCGCGATGAACTCCTTCCAGTCGAACGGCACCATCACCATGTCGACACCCGCGTTGATGGCCACGGGGCACCACGCGTTGGTGCACTCCTGCGGCTTGCCGGCCTTGTCGACGAACGTGACCTGGCCGATGGCGTCCCAGTCGGTGATGACGAAGCCGTCGAAGCCCCAGCGCGTCTTGAGCAGGTCGGTGAGCAGGTAATGGTTGCCGGTGTCGCGCACGTTGTCGAAGGCCAGCGGGTGGCCGGCGTCGCCGGGGCCGGCGTAGGTCCAGCTGTTGAACGAGGCCATCACGGTCTGCACGCCGGCGCCGAGGGCCGTGACGTAGCCCGCGCCGTGCACGCGCAGCATGTCGGCGAGGCTGGCCTTGGTCTCGCCGCGATCGACGCCCTGGTCGGTGCCGCCGTCGCCCAGGAAGTGCTTGGCGGTGGCGATGATGGTGGGCCGGCCCGCGGGGTCGAAGCGACCCTGCAGGCCGGTGACGTACGGGCCCGCGTACGACGCCACGATGGCCGGATCCTCGGAGAAGCCTTCGTACGTGCGGCCCCAGCGGTCGTCGCGCGGCACGGTGACGGTGGGCGCGAAGGTCCAGTCGATGCCCGTGAGCCGCACCTGGCGCGCCACGGCCTCGCCGATGCGTTCGATCAACGCCGGGTCGTGCGCGGCGCCCAGGCCGATGTTGTGCGGGAACAGCGTCATGCCCGCGACGTTGTTGTTGCCGTGGACGGCGTCGGTGCCCCACAGGATGGGCACCTTCACGGCCATGTCGGTGCTCATCGACGCGGACCACCAGGCGTCGGCCATCGCGCGCCAGTCGGCCGTGGCGGCATGCATGTCGTTGCCGGGCCAGCCGCCGCCGCCGTTGAGCACCGAGCCGAGGTAGTAGCGCCGCACGTCGTCGGGCGTCACGGCGCGGATGTCGGCCTGCGTCATCTGGCCGATCTTCTGGGCCAGGGTCATGTGCTCGACGATGGCGCGGATCTGCGCCTCCTGCGCGGGGTCGCGCGGGATCGGGCTGTGCGCCGGCGCGGCGGGCTGGTCGGCGGCGACGCCGGCGGGTGCCGTCGCGGCCAGCGCCGCGAGCAGGGCGGCGGCGACGGTCGCGCGGTGCGGGAACCGGCGGGGCGAACGGGGCATGGCGTCTCCTTGATGTTCTCGTCCGTCGCCGTGGAACCGATTCCAAGGCGCGCCGGGAGACTGTAGCCGCTGCCCCGGCGCCGGGTCAACCGCCCGCGTCAGCGCGCGGGCCGGGCCTGCTGGTCGAGTGTGACGACGAGCGAGTTCTCGACGTCGATCACCCAGCTGGCCGCCTCGCGGCTGACGACGTCGGACGTGTTGGTCATGACGAAGGCGGCGAGGTCGCCGGACTGCTCGACGAACGCGGTCGCGACGAAGCCGTTCTCGGCCCCGTCGTGCGCCAGTACCGGGCGGCCGTCGATGACGGTGGCCTGCCAGCCGACGGCGTAGTCGCTCGCGGCCAGCGTCCTGAGGCGCTGCACGTAGCCCGCGGGCAGCGGCGTGGACGCGCCCTGCAATGCCTTCTCGTGCCACTGCAGCCAGCGCCCGTAGCCCGCGGGCGTGGTGGCGAAGCCGCCGGCCGGGTTGACGACGTCGAACCAGAGCTGGGTGTCGGGGTCGGACATCCCCGCCACCGTGAAGTTGCCGGGCGTGCCGTAGTAGCCGTGCGGCTGCGTGGCGCCGGACAGTTCGGGCGGCCCCCAGATGCCGGTCACGCCCAGGGGCTGCGCGAGTTCGGTGTCGAACAGCGCCTCGTACGACTGGCCGCTGACCTTCTCGAGCATCGCCGCCGCCAGCGCGTAGCCCGCGTTGGAGTACGAGAACGTGGTGCCCGGCACGACGCCGTCGGGCGGCGTCTCGCCCAGCACGTACTGCACGAAGAAGTGGCGGCGGCCGGTCTCGGTGTCGGGCAGCGGGTCGGTGACGGTCTGCAGGTAGGCGGCGAAGTCGTCGAGGTCGACCGCGTCGGTGTACGCACGCAGCCCGCCCTTGTGGGCCAGCAGCTGTTCCAGAGTGATGTTCGCGAACACCGGCAGCGTGGTGGCCTGCAGCTCGGGCAGGACGTCCAGCACGCGGCTGTCCCACTGGATCAGGCCGCGATCGATCAGCCGCGCCGCCACGTACGCCGTCATCGCCTTGGTGTTGGAGCCGATGCCGAACATCGTGCCGGCGCTCACGGCCGTGGCCGAGTCGATGCGGGCGAGGCCGGCGGTCGCGGTGTCGACGCGGGTGGGCGTGACGACGCCGGCGGCATCGCCGACGAAGCCGCTCGCGACGCCGCTGGCCGCGGCGGACTGCACCTGCGCGGCGTGCGTGGCGCCAGGCGGTGGGGTATCGCTGTCGCCGCCGCAGGCGCTGAGGGCCGCCGCCAGCGCCAGCGGCAGGGCGAGGTTCTTGAACGAGGGGAACATGGGGTGACTCCTGGGTCGTCTGTCGTTGTCTGCCTCGGTGTCTCGAGGTCGGAGTCATTCTTCGATTCCCATCCTTTGGCGTTCCTTAAGACGGCACCCCCACAATCGCCGCCATGCACCTGCTGCTCATCGAAGACGACCTCGACCTCGGCCGCGCGCTGTCCCAGGCGCTGCAGGCCGAGGGCTTCAGCGTCCAATGGCTGCGCCGCGCGGCCGACGCGCCGCCGTCGCTGGAGGACGAGCCGGTGGACTGCGTGCTGCTGGACGTCAACCTGCCCGACGGCTCCGGCCTCGACCTGCTGGCGCGCTGGCGCCGCGCCGAAGCCGTGACGCCCGTGATCCTGATCACCGCGCGCTCGGCGCTGGAGGATCGCCTGACGGGCCTGGACGGCGGCGCCGACGACTACGTGGTCAAGCCGTTCGCCACGCGCGAGCTGGTGTCGCGCATCCACGCCGTGCGGCGGCGTTACGCGCAGCAGGCCAGCGAGGCGTGGCGATTCGGCGAGCTGGTGATCGAGCCGCGGCGGCATCGGGCGACGCTCGCGGGCGCGCCGCTGGAGCTGTCGCCGCGCGAGTTCCGGCTGATGCTGGAGCTGGCGCGCGAGCCCGGCACCGTCGTGGCCAAGGCGGCGCTCGCGCAGCGCCTCGAGCCGCTGGGCGACGCCGTGAACTTCGGCGCGATCGAGGTGCACCTGTCCAACCTGCGGCGCAAGATCGGCGCGGCGCGCATCCGCACCGTGCGGGGCGTCGGGTACATGTTCGAGGCATGAGCGCCCGCCCGGCCGCTCCGAAGGGCGCTCGCGCCGCAGGCTTGTCGATGAAGGCCGTGTTCGCGCCTTCGCTCGTGCGCCGCGTGGTGCTGGCGCTGCTGCTCGCGTTCGGACTCGTGTTCGTGGTGCTGCTGGCGGTCGACTACGTGAGCACGTCCGACCCGCGCAACCTGGACAGGGCGGTGCACGACTTCGGCCACGGCCTGCTGCGCGACCTGGCCGACGTGAGCGACGAGGCCGAGGCGCGCGGCATCGTAGGCGGCCTCGACCGCACGGCCAACCGCGCCTACGCCGCGCAGGGCATGCCGTCGGTGCTGGCGGTGCAGCTGCGCGATCGCGACGGGCGTGTCGTGTACGCATCGCCGGCCTTGCGCACCGAGATCGCGGCGGCGCCGGCCGGCGAGTCGATGCTGGCGGGCACGCATCGGATCCTGCACGTGTTCCGCGAGTCGGGGCCGCGCTGGACGGTGGCGGTCGCGCAGCCCGAGGTGCCGCGCGGCTACCTGCTGCACGTGCTGGCCCGCGAGCTGGTGCGCGACATGCTCATCGCGTTTCCCTGCGTGCTGCTGCCGCTGTGGCTGGCGGTGTCGCAAGGGCTGAGTCCGCTGCGGCGGCTGTCGCGCGCCGTGGCCGCGCGCGACCCCGACGATCTCGCGCCCACCGGCCTGCAGGCGCGCCATCTCGAGCTGCGTCCGCTGGTGCAGGCCATCGACGACCTGCTGGCGCGGCTGCGCGCCAAGGTCGGCCGCGAGCAGGCCTTCGTGCACGACGCGGCGCACGAGCTGCGCACGCCGATGGCCGTGATCTCGGCGCAGGTGCACGGCCTCGCGCAGGCGCCCGACGCGCCCGCGCGCGCGGCGGCCGAGGCGCAGCTGGACGCGTCGATCTCGCGGGTGTCGCGGCTGGTCGACCAGCTGCTGGCGCTCGCGCGCCTGGACGACAGCCACGTGCCGCGCCGCGAGCCGCAGGACGTGGCGGCGCTGGTGCAGCAGGAGCTCGCGCTGCTGGCGCCGCGCGCGCTCGCCGCGGGCCTGGACCTGGGACTGGACGCGCCGGAGTCGCTCGTGCATCCCGTCGAACTGGCCGAGTTCCGCTCGATCCTGGTCAACCTGGTGGTCAACGCGATCCTGTACGTGCCGCGCGGCGGGCAGGTGACGGTGTCGCTGGCGCGCGCGGGCGAGCCACTGGTGCTGCGCGTGGTCGACGACGGCCCCGGCATCGCGCCGGCCGCGCGCGCCGCGGTGTTCGAGCGCTTCGTGCGCGGCACGGGCCACGACGCGCCCGGATCGGGCCTGGGACTGGCCATCGTGCGGCAGGCCGCGCGACGATCTGGCGGTTATGTCACGCTCGGCGACGGCCCGGATGGACGAGGTTGCGAGTTCGTCGTCGCGTTCCCTGGGTACAGTAGAGCCTCATGAGCAACGAGATCGCAACCCGATTCCTGGACGCCTACGCCGCCGGCGGCGAGGTGGAAGGCGGCTGGCTGTACGCCAAGGCGCTGCAGCAGAGCCGCCTGGATTTCACGCCGGACAGCCTGTCGCGGCTGGATCACCTGCTCGTGCAGGTGCGCGAGCGCGCCAGGCCGACGCCCGCCGGCCTCGACACGCCCAAGGGCCGCAACTTCATGGCGTTGCTGGCGTACTACGTGATCGAGATGCTGCGGCGGCGCACCGGGGCCGAGATCCAGTGGCACGACCGCGACTCCGCGCTGGCCGCGATGCCGCCGGACTCGCAACTGCCCGAAGGCACGACGATGCGCCTGGTGGCCGTCGACGTCGACCAGGGCGTCGCCTGGTGGCCGCTCGGCTGGCTGGAGGCCCAGCTCGCGCAGGAGGGCCCGCGGCGGCTCGCCGGCGACCTCCTCGAGCACATGGCGCAGCAGGTGGAGCGCTTCGGGCCCGTGGCGTGGTGGCGGGCGGCGTTCATGGCGGGCCAGATGGCCGCCTGGGAGATGATGGCCGCCGCCGCGCCGGACGGCCAGGTCCACCCCACGCTGCTGAGCTCGCTGCGTCCGGGCACGTTCTCGATGCTGGGCTCCAGCCTGTTCGGCGGCCCCAGCCGGACCGAGGCCGTGCAGGCCGGCGGCCAGCGCATGGAGATGAACCCCGAAGGCGCGGCGTGGCAGGTGATGGGCTACGACGGCATCCTGCAGCTGGACGCCCGCTCGCTGGACGCCGTGATGGTGGTGGCCGCGGCCTACGGCGACCGCCCGTTCCGGCTCAAGATCGCCTTTCCCTACCTGCCGGCGCGCGACGGCCACGGCTTCGCCATCCTGCAGCCGGTGCTGCGCGAGACGAGCGCCGACAAGGACACCTTCGAGCGCCTGTTCGATGCCATCGAGCGCGGCCTGCAGAGCGTGAAGTGGCCCGAGGGCCAGGACTGGGACGCCTACCGCCGGGCCGCGCAGTCGCGCCCGCTGCCGCCGGCCCAGCCGTTCGTGATGCCCGTGGTGCCCAGCGTGCCGGCGGCGGCGACGCCGCTGGGGGCGGCGCTGGCGGCGGCGCGGGCGGCGACGGTGCCTGCGGCGGCGACGGCGGCGGCGACTGCTGCTGTGCCGTCGGTGCCGGCGAGTGCGCCGGAGGCGCCTTCGGCCCCCGCCGCCGCGCCGAAGAAGAGCGCCTGGCGCATGTGGTGATGTCGGGCGCGAGGCCGGGTCAGGACTCTCCGCGACATCGTGCCACGCGCTTGTTGAAGGCCGTGGGGCTGGTCGCGGAGAGTTCCGACCGCTCCGGTAGCGGATCTTCGCGGGGTGCTGACCGACGGCCGCCCGGGGTCTGGCCCCGCCTTCGTGCGCGCCGTGGCGGTTGCGATCGCCGTGATGCCGCTCGCGGACGGAGGCCGGGCCTTGACCCCGAACGTGCGCGGAGCCGCGGATCAAGACGGCGCCGCTCAGTCCCGCGCCTGCCCCACCAAGGCCTTGCGCTGCTTCGTGTACGCCCACCACGGCGCCGGCGCCGCGCCGTGCATGAAATCGACGACGGCCAGCAGGGTGTCGAGCACGCAGGGGTCGTGGCGCTGGCCGGTGGCGGTGCACAGCGCGCGATAGAGCTGCAGGCCGTCGCGGCCCTTCAGCCCCTGCGGGGTGTGGATGTCGAGCAACCGCAGGTCGGCGGCCATGGCGGGGCCGACGTTGGGCAGTTGTTCGAGCGTGAGGCACTCGTCGGCCGTGGCGGCCTTGGGCGACTTGATGGCGAGGCGCGAGGACGAACCCATGGCCCGGCTCAGCAGCCGCCGCGCGCGCACGCGTGACGCCCGCCCACGCGTGCAGGACGCCCGCCCGCGGCCAGGCGACGCGCGACCACGCACGCCCGCCCGCACGCCGCACCAGGCCAGGCGCCACGCGCCATGCTCAGCTCATCATGTTGTTGCGCACCAGGCCGACCGCGATGCCTTCCAGCTCGAAATCGACGTCGCCGAACGGCACGACGATGGGCTGGAAATCGGGGTTCTCGGGCAGCAGCTCGATGGTGGTGCGGGTACGGCGGAAGCGCTTGACGGTGACCTCGTCGCCCAGGCGCGCCACCACGATCTGGCCGTTGCGGGCCTCGCGGCTCTTCTGCACGGCCAGCAGGTCGCCATCGATGATGCCGGCGTCGCGCATGCTCATGCCCTTGACCTTGAGCAGGTAGTCGGGGCGGCGCGGGAACATCGTGGCTTCGAGCAGGTAGGTCTGCTCCACGTGTTCCTGCGCGAGGATGGGCGAGCCCGCGGCCACGCGGCCCACCAGCGGCAGCGAGAGCTGCGACAGGCTGGGCAGCGGCAGC
>FSZR01000859.1_pt1 | contig 10498 bp, 16 predicted proteins | sample 1638781 | NCBI WGS metagenome assembly FSZR01 (sample SAMEA3914813, study PRJEB12502) | metagenome | biome: forest; material: soil | place: Canada | collected 2011-07-07 | depth 0.3 m | reverse complement strand
GCGCACGAGGGACGTCGAGAGGCTGCGACGTGTGCCCACCGAACCGGGACGGAGGCTGACCTTGGGATTCATGGTTGAAGGATCGACCGGCTGTCGAGCCCTGCAGGTGTTTCAGGAGCTGCCGCAGGGAACCGTTCTGGAGACGTTCGACTTAGCCCGCAGGTTGCGCGTCAAGCCTGGTGCGCTTCATCAGCTGTTGGCGAACCCAGTGAAGCTTCGCCTGATCAAGAAGATTCGTCGCAAACAACGAGTCCAGGTCGGCTGGACGCTCGGCCCAGGGAATGAGAGCGTGACGATCGAGCGCCACGTCCCGAGGCGCGAGCCGACGACTGACGAACTTGCGCGTCGAGCGTTGGCCGCCGAGCGGCGCGCCGCACGCCAAGCCGAGCGCGACGCGGCTGCGCCCACGCTTCCGAAGGCTCCGGCATGGCCACCTGGCTTCGTCTCCACGCTCGGCGGTTCGAGGGCGGCCCCGACGTCGCCCGAGCTGCGCGCGCTGAGCGCGCAACAGGCAGCGGAAGCGGCGACCCTGGCGCCGGCCTGGCTGCGCGGCTCGCGCAGCGTTCCGGCAGCTAATTCGCGCCGCGCCGCTGCGCCGGCCCCGCCGCGGCGCTACGTCGCGCGCTGGCACGTCAGGTATGCGGATGAGGCCGGCCAGCTCTCTGGAGTCGTGCAGGTGCTGAAGGCGTACCCGAAGCTCCAACGACTCGACGTCTGGTGCGAATGGCGCCGCCAGGTGCGCAGTCTCCGATTCGATGGATTCAGCCGCATCGATGACGCGGAGACCTTCAAGCCGGTAGACCTTGCGAAGTGGCTCTGCCGACGGCGGGATGCCGACGCGCGAAGTGCTGCGCCGCGGGCGGAGACGGCGGACGAGAATTCCGTTGCCGCGGCTGCGGCGACGTGCCCGCCGCAGCATGCGAGTGCGAAGGTACGGATACGGACCAACGCCATCGAGCCCGCGTTGGCCTGACGCGATCGCCGCTGGCGAGGCGCGCTGAACGCGGACCACAGCACGAGCCTTCGACTTCGGCCGCTGCGGCGCTATCCGTGCAACTGCTTCACAAGGGCGATCAGCGACACGATCAACGCCAGCAGCGAGAGGCCGCCGGCGATGCGTGACACCTTGACCGCCTCTCGTGCCGCGTCCGCCTGAACCTGTGCTGCGACGGCCTGGTCTTCGGCAGCTGCGACGCCGCGCCGCGTTAGTTCGGTCACTTCTGCCTGCCGCCCGAGCTCTGCCTGCCGGGCCTCGCGCGCCGAGGCCTCATCACGTGCCTGATTTTTTGCTGCAACCTGCTGCAAGGACAGGGCGAGCGCATCTTTGTTGGCGAGCGCGCGGCGCCTTGTTTCCGCGGACGTGAAGGTGCGCGCGTGAGCGAGGCCTTCCGGCGCGAACACCCCTTCGTGGATCGCCTTTTGGAGGGCATCGAACCCGCCGCCGTCGATCCCGCCTTTCTCATCGACCCAACGCTGCACGTCGGCCTGCGACTTGAACGCCATGGTGCCTCTCCCCGGTAGATCTGCAACTCGTAATCGAGCGTGTCGACCGCAGTATCGCAAGGAGGGAGACCGGTGCCGCCCGATGACAGGCTCAGCCGAGAGAGCGCGCGTGGCGGGGGCTGCTCAGGGCGTTGGTCGACGTGACGTCCCTCAGCAACTTGCGCAGCGCGTCCTTCGCGCCCCTCATCGGAGCGACCGCCGCAGAAGTCGGGCACGCGCGCGGGGAAACCCGTACATTGAAGGCACGATCCACTACCGAATCGTCCAGCCACTCTGACCACCTGAACGGACTGCTCTCATGACCTCCAGCCAAAGCTTCGCCATCCACACCATCGACACCTGGTTCATTCGCTCGGGCATGGAGTACCGCGGCGCATTCCGCGCACGCTTCGGCGACCAGGTGGTCTATGAAGACGACGGCACCAACGCACGGCCGTTCGCCAGCGCCGCGGGTGCTCTGGCCGATGCCGACCAGCGCGGCGCCGACTGGAACGCGGCGCAGGCGAGATAGGGCCATCACGCCAGGGCACCCCACAGGTTCCACAGCGTCACGCCCAGCGCGCCGATGTTCAGCGGCCAGATCCCGTGCAGACCCTTGCGCCGGCTGATCGCGCACCAGGCGACGGTCGACACGAGGTAGCGCTCGGCGCCCACCAGCGTGGTCGAACCGAGCCTCATCCCCGCCAACTTCGATGCGCTGGCCAGGATCTCGATGGAGAGGTTTTTGCGGGAAATCCGGCCCGCGCCGACCCCGTGGCCGGAACCGCCCGCCAGGAAAAGCGGCGTGGATTGCGGCGCCTTGGCGCACGCGGTGAGCTTGCCGTTTGCCACCATCCCGCCATGGCCTACGATTCCCAGCCCGACCTCTCGAACGCCTGTTGGCGCTGCCAGCACTGGGGCGGCCTGGTCGCGCAGGTGCACGCGCACTGCACTCGCGACGGCTACCTGCAGGCCGACCCGGCGACAGGCTGCGCCTTCTGGGCTGCAGCGCCTGGCCACCAGCACCCGCCCGGCTGGCTGCCGGACGGATTCCGCATGCGCGAGAAGACCACGATCCGGGGCGAGCAGGTGCCATCCTCCGTACGGCTGCCGATCCACAGGCACGACGAGCGCTACGGCACCCCGTCGGAGCTTGCTGCGTGGGATCGCCGCCAGGAGCGCGACGCCTGGCACGCGACGGACGCCCTGATGGCGCGCGCGCGGCGCGCTGGGTGAGTGCCCGGAAAGGCAACGGCATGCCGTTTGCTGAAAATGAAAAGAGGGCCCCGAAGGACCCTCTTGGAGCGACCGGCGATGGCAACCGCGGGTACGCTTGTTTCCAGGGCGATCGACCCTAGATGTGGAGGAGTGTCAGCACCTCCGAAGCCGCGTTAACGGCAGCGTGCCAGGAAGCACCAAGCCTCATACCCATAGTCGTGAGCGTCCAGCACGCGGGTCGAATTCCTAACTCGACGGTAGCAGCAGTACACCCAGCGAAACCCTTGGGGGGCCGGTTTGTGAACGATTTTCGTCATTCATGCACCACTCCTTTCTCGGGAATCGATTTGAAAACGCTGACTTTGCGGTATCCTCGCGCCCTGACAAGTGCATCGGGAAACCGATCAAGCGGCCAACGCGATTCCAGGTTGCGTTGGCAAAGAGGCAGGCCGGAGTGGCAACTTCGGTCTGCTTTTTCATTTGTGAATCCCCAAATCGAGCAGGCGATTTCGCGCCGCCTCGCGGGAAACGCCGAAGCGCTCCGCGATCAGATCTGGGGTGTGAAGGTGGTAGGCGGTGATCACGCTGGCCGGCATCGTGAACTCGGCGGCGAAGCAGTTCGCCTGCCATTCCGAGTTGCAGAAAATCGGCAACTGACCCTGGCGGCGATTTAGCGTACGTTGGTGCGCGAGCACGATGTGCCCGAGCTCGTGGCCCAGGGTGAAGACCGCCCTCTGGCCCCCATACGACATCTCCGAGAAGATCGGCGCGCTGATGTACAGCGTGCGTGCCTCGGGAACGTAGCAGGCCTCGACGCCGCGCGGCAAGACCCCGCTGTGCTCGTCGATGACGTCGTAGTTGACGCCGAAATCAGCCGACAGGCGGTCGAGCAGCCGCGGGATGTCGATACGCCGGTCGCCGAGATTCAACACGTTCCGCGCGTTTACAGCGTGGGCGCGAATCTCGACCTTTCGCATGGGCGGGACAGCAAAGCCCTCCGTCAGTGCGCTCATTACACTTGCCCTCCTTTGCCACCGAGCAGCGACCGGAAGCGGTCGAGTTCGTCTTGATCCAAATTTACGCGGGCGAAGCCGGCCAGCAGCACCTGCTGCGCCGGCGACAGGCCTTCCAGCGACACCGATTTGTTGGCGACATCTGCCAACGCGCCAAGGCGCAGGTGGATCCCGCGTCGGCCGAAAAAGCCCTCGATATTCGTCACCCAGTCCATGGGGATCTTCTTGCGTCCCATCTCCAAAGCCGAGAGAAAGGACGGCGTCGTGTTGAGTTCGTTCGCCATTGAGGAAAGGGTTACGTCCGCATCGATTCGGGCCTTTCGGACTGCCTTACCAAAGTCCGTGATTGCCATGATTGCTCCAAGAATTGCAGGGGATAGGTCTGAGTTTCACTTGTTTATTGTCGGGTTGCGCTTCAAGTTTGAACCAAAAGGGTTAAGAAGTCAAACTTACAACACCAGGCTAGGCCCCGTGATTGCTTGAATTGAGTCGAACGGCGCCGACGCACGGGGGTACCCAGCGCAATAAGAGGCGAAGCGCCAGGCTAATGACCCGCTGGTCGCGCGCGTGCGCCACATCGGCGGGAGGGGCAGCCCGACCATTGACGCTTGCGTAGCTTCGGAAGCCCGCGCGCCGACCGCGCAAAGAGGAAGTCACCGACGCTGGCTTGGAATGCGAGCGGCCGTGGCCAGCTCGAGCATCCGCGCACCGGACGACGTCAGCCGGTACGGGCACGCCCCGGAGGGCTCGATGAGCCGCAGCTCGAGCAGCAGCTCGACCTCTGTGCGCAGGACCTCGAGCGGTACGTCGCCGAGGTGGTGCCTCGCGCGGACACGCTCGAGGATGGTTCGTTGGTTCGGATCGAGGATTTCCATTCCGACAGCCTAGGGCTCGCAGCGCACGCTGCCCCGCGCGAAAAGGTCGATTTCCGCAGATTCGGCGCCGCGGCGGATGTGGTCGGCGTGGCATAGCGGGCTGCTTCCGCGCGCCAACCCGTGGGCGATTCAGTTCGCCCCGGGAAAGGTGGTAGCGTCATGCAATGACCCCGAAAGAGCAATTCAGCAAGCGGCTGCGTGCAGCGATGAAGCAAGCTGGCATCGAGGACAGCAGCACCGAACTGCAGGTCGCCTTCAAGCGCAAATGGAACGGCGAGCCCGTCAGCGCTCAGGCCGTCTGGAGCTGGTTCAACGGGAAAACGATCCCGCGGCACGACAAGGTGCTTGTCCTGGCGGCACTTTTGAACGTCGATCCGGGTGAACTCGAGTACGGGGTCAAGAGTCAGGCGACGGTCGCTCAGAGCCCGGCGTGGGACAAGCTCACCACCTACGGCGAGCGGGAGTCCATCGAGGCGTTTCTCAGCCTGCCGCCGAAAGAGCGTCAGGTCGTTCGAGACGTCATCTTGACGTTCGCAAAGGCAGTTCGCAAAGACTGACGATGGAGACGAGACCGATGAAGCGGTTTGCGCGAAATCTGCTCGCGGTGGGCGCGGTCGTTGCACTGGTCGCCGGCGCGCTGGCCCCGTTGCCGGCGCTTGCCTGGGGCGCCGAAGGCCACCACATGATCGCCGCCGAAGCGCAGCAGCTGCTGACGCCCGCCGCGCGCGCGCAGGTCGACAAGCTCCTCGCGCTCGAGCCCGGCGCCACGCTCGTATCGATCTCGACCTGGGCCGACGAGACGCGCTCGCGCGAGACGGCCGGCTGGCACTACGTGAACTTCCCGCGCGACGCGGGCTGCGTCTACGTGGCGCCGCGCGACTGTCGAGACGGTGACTGCGTCGTCGGCGCGATCGAGCGGCAGGAGGCCGTGCTCGCGTCGCAGGCGTCGGACGCGGAGAAGCTGGTCGCCCTGAAGTACCTTGTGCACTTCGTCGGCGACGTCCACCAGCCGCTGCACGCCGGCTACGCGGACGACAAGGGCGGCAACGCCTTCCAGGTGCGATTCGAAGGCCGCGGCACGAACCTGCACGCGGTCTGGGATTCGGGCCTGATTCGCGCCTGGCCAGGCGGCGCCGATGCGCTGCTGGCCACCGTCGGCGCCGGCGCGGCCAAGGCGGCCGACGCGTCGACGCCCGCAGAATGGGCGGAGGAGTCCTGCCGCATCGTCGCCGCGGCGGGGTTCTATCCGAGCGGGCGCGGCGTCGACGCGGCGTATGCGGAGCGGATGGATCCGATGCTCGTCGGCAGGATGGCCGCAGCCGCCAGCCGCCTGGCCGCCCTGCTCAACGCGACCCTTGGCGCAAGCACGACCGCTGGTTGACCGAGATCCGCCTCGGCTGCGCCGAACGTTGCCGCGCCGAGCGAAGTCCGTCACGAAATAACTGGTAGCTGAGTCTTTCCTTCCGGTGCTGCAACGCGCATGCTACGGGCGCCGCTCGCAGCGGCACCGAGCGCCCGGCGTGGCGTGCAGTAGGGAGACAACATGCAGAAGATCCTCGTCGCGGCAGTCGCGATCACCGTGGCGGTCGCGTTCCACTCGTCGTTCGCTCGCGGGGGCGGCCACGCCTCCGGTGGCCATTCGTCTGGCAGTCGCTCTTCGGGGGCGCACGTGTCGTCCGGCCGTGCGGGCGGCGCGCCCGGCGTGCACACGGTGCGCGGCTACACGAGGCGGAACGGCACCGTCGTGGCCCCGTACCACGCCACCAACCGCAACGGCACGAAGCGCGACAACTTCAGCACCAAGGGCAACGTGAATCCGTACACGGGCAAGCCGGGTACGAAAGACGCTCAGAAGTAGCAAGCGGACCCGGCGTGAGCACTCAGCCTGATCAGTCGTTACTTCCGTGGATCACCGCTACGGCGACCGTCGCGAGCGCGCTTGTCGGCGGCCTCGTTGGAGTCGCGGTGACCTGGTTGGCTCACAGGTTCACCGAGCGGCGTGAGCAACGTCGATACCAGGCCGACCTTGCCGCGAAGAATCGAGAAATGCTCCGATCCAAGCTCGAGGAAACGGTGACCTTGATGCTCGAATATAAGAGGAAGCTCTCGAAGTCGACGTTGCGTCTAGCCGCCGTAGGGATCAACGCTGCAAATCCGGGGGCGAACCTGCAAGTACCGGCAGATCTTGACGAGGGTGAACTCGACAAGGCGCAGGCTCTGCAGAGCTTATATTTCCCGACGCTGGCAGCAGAATTCGCTGCGATTCACAACGCCGTTGGCGAGTTCAGAAGGTTCATGACCGCCGAGACGAACCTCCTTGCGGCCGATGCTGCGGTCTGGGGGCGCGAGCACAGACCCACCCTCGGCGCGAGAAGCGCCCAGGCGCTGCAGCAGCTCGCAGTCGCGATAGCTCAACTCACGAGGTCCGCGCGTCAGGTGGTAGAGCGCGACCTCGTCAGTCCAGCGTGAATTACCATGACGGCACCGGCAGTTTGGCGCGCCATAGCAGCCATGACAGGTGCGGCTGACTGGTGCTCAGCCGCCAAGCGCACAGATCCTGGCGTCGCTAGCCACAGAAGGCTATTTCCGCCAATTGTTCCGCCAAGCGCGCTGTGAGCGCGACGGACGCGCTCGTGCCTCGCGTGCGCCTCCCAAGCGCGGGTTCTGCTGTTGAGCATAGACTCGCCGCGACGGAGGACATCATGGAAGCAACAATTCAGGCCGCGTTAATTGCAGGCGTGGTCGCCCTTGTCGGCTCAGCCCTTAGTAACTTCGGAGCGGAGATGTACAAGCGGCACCGAGACGCTGCTGCGCTCGCCGGCGGCCTTGTCGGAGAACTGAGATCCTACGTGACGCCTGTCTCCCAGTTGCTCGACGTCTTGCCGAAGCTGATCGAGACTGCTCGAGGCGGACAGGTTGCGCCGCTGCCGCGAATGAAGCGTCCAACCAGCCCAGTCTACGAAAGTCGCGTAGGCGACCTCGGTTTGCTCGGCCCCGCGCTCGCCGAGCGTGTCGCCTACGTGCACGGGATGATCGAAGCCTTTCGGAACATGATGGAGGCAGCGATTGCACCCGAGGTCACTGCCAAGGAACAGGAGATTGCCCTCACGGCCGCGCTGGAGCTCGTGCGGCGTGCCCATCTCGAAGCGACACCCCTGATCACGGCCCTTCACAGGTTTGCCGCGCGTGAGCCGCTGGAACCTTTCTGAGGCCCATGTCCGAGAAGGAGCGCTAAGCGACAAGGGCGCCGACTGGCGGAGTGGATCCTTGCAGGTCGGTGAGCCCTTCGATCGGCGCAGGACGGCCCGTGGCCCCTCGCAACACCTGTCGCTGCGCCAGCGGCGCCGTTGACCGTGCGGGTAGCATTCGCGGATCAACCTGAGGAGGAAATGATGGACGCAGCGGTGGCGGCGCTACTGGGTACGGCTCTGGGAGCCGTGGGGTCAATCGGAGGCGTCTGGCTGCAGCAGCGCTACCAAGGCCGTCGTGAGCGCGCCAAGGTCGCCGCCGATCTCGGCCTGGCTGACTACACCTGGCGTCGCGAGCGCATGCAGGAAAAGGGTGGCGAGATGTACCCGCTTAACATCTTCATTGCCTATCACCTCGAGGTGCTCAACGCGCTTGACGCCGGCAACTTCACTCCGGCGCGTGTCGCCGAGATCACCACAAGGCAGACCGCATTGCGGAGGGCGGTCAAGGAGGCCAGCAACGCGGCTCAGTCGGGCAACGCCTAGCAATCGCGCGGCGGACACATTGGTGGAATCAAGATCCACTCACCGGAAAGCCAGCATCCATGCGGGTGTTGACAGTCACCCTCTCCGCCAGGTAAGCAAACCCCGAGCAGCGCAAGTTGCTCGGGGTTTTTGCTTTCAGGAAGGCCGTTCGAGTCTTGCTTTCCTTGTTGGACGCGACACCCGACGCCAGGCTCGCGGGCGCGTCGCCGACGAAGTGACGACAATGCCACCCAGCCGTGTCTGCACTCCGATCGAAAGCGCCATGAGTTGGTACGAATCCCAATCCGCGAGCAATACCTTCACCTTGCTGGCAGCGATCGCGACGGCCGCCGCGACGATCGTGGCGCTCTGGCTGAGCCAGCAGCAGACGCGGCGGCTGGAGCGCGAGCGGCGGGATCGCGCGGTGCTCTGCGCGACGATGCTGATGCCTGCCCTGGTTCGAACCGTCGAGCGAGTGCGGTTGCTCGTCGGCGAAGTGGAATTCAGTGCGGAGGCCCAGCGGGCGCACGCACAGTACTTCAATGCGCTGACGGCCGTGATGGCCGATCTGGGCAGGCCTGCGGGCAGCCTGAATGTCGAGACGGCGTTGGCCTTGCTGCCTCTTGGTCGCGGCCTGGGCGAGAGCCTTGCTTCGGGATATGCCTCATTCGAGCTCGCGCAGAATCTCAGGGGAACCTTGCATCCGTTCGCGGCGAACAACGCGTTGGTCAGCCCTCAACAGCCGCCGGAGGCGATCGTCCGGATCGCCGAACTGCTGCGCGACGCTGAGCGTTCGTTCAACGAGGCCGTCGAGGCCGGGCGGCACGCCATCGACCGCGATTGACGGTCTTCATTCCGAAAGAAAGCGCACACCCCCGGGCCTATCGCGTATTCGGCAGTCCGGCTCATCGGTAACATGGGGATGCGCCGGCTGAGCTCGACCCGGCGCACCGTGTTCAACCCGCGTCGCCGCCCAGCCCGCAACACCATGCCTCCTCGCGCCAGCCCCCGGTCGTCCACGCTGCGCCGCAGCATGAGACGACACGTCGCGGGCCTGGCCATCGTGCTGGCCGCCTGGACGCCGGCGCAGGCCGCGGTGCCGGAGGCGCCGCCGCCGGCGCAGGACTCGGCGGCGCCCGCGCTGCCGCCGCCCGTGCCCGCGCCGGCGCCGGCCGCGCCGCAGCCCCTGGACTGCTCGCGGCCGCTGTCGCTGGGACTGCACGAGCACGGGCTGCTGTACACGTCGCAGACGGGCGAGGGCATCGACAAGGACATCGCCGACGAGATGGCGCGCCGCAGCGGCTGCCACATCACGCTGACGGTGCTGCCGCGCGCGCGCATCTGGCAACTGATCGAGTCGGGCGCGCTCGACTTCACGCTGTCGGGCATCGCCAACGAGCAGCGCGAGCGCTTCGCCGCGTTCGCCTGGTACGTGTCCAACAAGTACTACCTGCTGGTGCGGCGCGACGCCGAAGCGCTGAGCGTGGCGGAGTTCCGGCGCAAGCGCGGGCTGCGGCTGGGGCTGATCCGCAGCTTCCGCTACGGGCCGCGCGCCAACGAGTTCGTCGACGCGATCGAGGGCGAGGAGCGCATCAGGTATGCCGGCAGCCTCGAGCCGCTGTACACGATCCTGCTCGACGACGGCATCCAGGCGATGATCATCGAGCCGTTCGACTTCCCGGTGATCGCGGGCGCGCAGCTGAAGGCGCAGACGGCCATCCTCGAGTTCGGCGATCCACCGGTGCTGCACGGGCTGGTGATGTCCAGGCGCTCGCTGACGCCGCTGCAGCAGCAGGCCTGGCGCGAGGTGATCCTGGGCATGCGCGCCGACGGCACGATGCGCCGCATCTTCGAGAAATACTTCCCCGCCGACCTGGCCCGGCAGATGACCCAATTCTGAGTGAAACCCGCATTGCCTCCCCTGATCGCCGTCTTCGTCGGCGCCATCACGCTGGCCTTCACGGTCGGGCTGTGCATCCACGAGCGCAACAACGAGCAGGCCCGCCTGCGTGCCGTGTTCGATGCCAACGCGCGCCAGACGGCCGGCCGCATCGAGCAGCGCATCGCCAACTACGAGCAGATATTGCGGGGCGTGCAGGGACTGCTGTCGGCCGACCAGGGCACCGATCGCCTCGGGTTCGACGCCTATGTCGACACGGTGATGTCCGGCCCCGACGCCGCCGGCCTGCAGAGCGTC
>FSZR01001754.1_pt1 | contig 10580 bp, 10 predicted proteins | sample 1638781 | NCBI WGS metagenome assembly FSZR01 (sample SAMEA3914813, study PRJEB12502) | metagenome | biome: forest; material: soil | place: Canada | collected 2011-07-07 | depth 0.3 m | reverse complement strand
TGCTGGGCTTCGCGCACACCGTGGGCGAGTTCGGCGTGGTGCTGATGATCGGCGGCAACATCCCCGGCGCCACGCGCGTGATCTCCACGCAGCTGTACAACCACGTCGAGGCGCTCGAATACCCCGAGGCGCATCGACTTGCCGCGGCGCTGCTGCTGTTCAGCTTCGCGGTGCTGCTGTGGGTCTACCGGCTCAGCCCGCGCTCGGCGATGCTGGCCGCGACCGCGCCCGAAGGCGCGCCGCCACCATGATCGCGGCCACGCTCCGGCTGCCGCGCGGCGCGTTCACGCTGGACGTGGCGCTCGCGCTGCCCGCGCGCGGCGTGAGCGCGCTGTTCGGCCCTTCTGGCTGCGGCAAGACGACCCTGCTGCGCTGCCTCGCCGGCCTCGAACGGGCACCGGGCGGCCGCGTGGAGGTCGACGGCGAGGTCTGGCAGGACGACGCCGCGGGCGTGTTCGTGCCGACGCATCGGCGTGCGATCGGCGTCGTGTTCCAGGAGGCCAGCCTGTTCGAGCACCTGAGCGTGCGCGCCAACGTCGAATTCGGATGGAAGCGGCTCGCGCCGGCCGAACGCCGCATCTCGGTGGACGAGGCCGTCGCGTGGACGGGCATCGAGGGGCTCATGACGCGCGCGCCGGCCGGCCTGTCGGGCGGCGAACGCCAGCGCGTGGCGATCGCGCGCGCCCTGGCCGTCAGCCCGCGCGTGCTGCTGATGGACGAGCCGCTCGCCGCGCTCGACGCCGCTCGCAAGGCCGAGATCCTGCCCGCCATCGAGCGGCTCAACGCGTTGTCGGGCATCACCATCGTCTACGTGAGCCACGCGATCGCCGAGGTCGCGCGCCTGGCCGACCACGTGGTTCTGATGGATGCGGGCAAGACGGTCGCCTCCGGCCCGGTGGCCGAGCTGCTGAGCCGGCTCGACCTGCCGCTGCCCCCCGGCGAGGACGCCGGCGTGGTGCTGCAGGGCGCGGTCGGCGCGCTCGACGCGCAGTGGCAGCTCGCCCGCCTCGACGTGCCCGGCGCGGCGTTCTGGACCCGCGACCCGGCCCTGCCCGTGGGCCATCGCATCCGCCTGCGCGTGCTGGCGCGCGACGTCTCGCTGAGCCTGGTCGCGCAGCCCGAGAGCAGCATCGTCAACCAGATCGAGGCCGTGGTGGAGGCCATCGCCGACGACACGCACCCGTCGCAGGTGCTCGTGCGCCTGCGCACCCGCACGGGCACCAGCGCCCTGCTCGCCCGCCTGACGCGCCGCTCCGCACAGGCGCTCGCGCTGGCGCCGGGGGTGGCGGTGTGGGCGATGGTGAAGTCGGTGGCGTTGCTGGATTGAGTGCGTCGCAGCAGGGTCGGCCGCGCAACACATGCCCGGCCTGATCCTTGCCGCCCGAGGCATACCCTGACCAGGTGATAGATAGCCATTTGACGGCCTGCTGAAAGCTTGCGTTCGGGCAGGCGGCGCGACAGCCTCTACAACGGTGGCACTTCACTCGGACAGGTGCACCGTGCTCGACTCTTCGTTTCCGGAACTCGCCGCGCCCCCCGCGCTCGCTCCCCGCATCCACCTCGCCTCGCCGGCGGACGTGCCGTTCATCGTCGACGCCATCGTCGCCGAGTCACGGCACGGGCATTTCAGTTGCGACAGCAGCCAGCCCGACGTGCTGCGCGGACTGTGGCACCAGGTGCAGACGATCGTGGCGGAGGGCGTCACGCCGATGCCCGACGCGCGCAACGGCGCGGGCGGCCGGGCCTTCGTGATCCAGGTGGGACAGGTCAATGCCGGCTTCGCCATCCTGGTGGAGGCCAGTCCAGGCTCGTGGAAGGACCGGATCGAGCTGTTCGCGCTGGTGACGCACCCGGCCTGGCGCGGACGCGGCCTCGCACGCACCCTGGTGCAGAGCCTGGCGGCGACGTCGCAGAGCGAGGTCGTCTACGCGCGTTGCGCGGAGACCTCGGCGGCGATAAGCGGCCTGTTGAAGGCCTGCGCCTTCGAGATCCAGCCGCGCGCCGGTGACGGCACGCTCATGCACGTGCTGCGCCGCGCCGGCTGAGCCGGCGCGAACGCGACCGCCTTACTTGTGGCGGTTGGCCGCCTCGGCGGCCAGCTTCATCTCGTGCTCGGCCTCGCGCAGCAGCTTCTCGGCCTTGGCGGCGTGGCCACCCATGTCGTACTCGTTGGCCGCCTGGGCCGCCTTGAGCTTCTCGATGGCGGCGGTCGCGTTCTCGCGCGCGGCGATGATGTTGGGATGGCCGGCCTCGGGGCCGGCGAACGCGGCACCGGCCGCGACCAGGGAGGCGCCCAGCGCCAGCAGTGTCAACGTCTTCTTGAAGGTCATGTCTGTCTCCTGTGAAGGGGCCGCTCGCCATCGTGGACGTGTACGGTCCTGTGCCGACAACGCGATGGGAAGGCGTCGCGAGGACAGCGCAATCCCTCGTTGCTGAACCGAGGCTGTCGTTCGTGCGTCAGTCGCGCGCCGGATAGCCCGTGATCGCGCGGATGCGCGCGTACAGCGGCGCGAGCCGCGAATACATCTTCTGGTAGACCTGCTCGTAGAGCTCGTCGTACAGCGCCGCGCTCGTGCTGTCGGGCTCGAACGTGCGCGCGACGCGCGTCATCGCCCGCACGGCGGTGGGGAAGTCGGGGTGCAGGCCCAGGCCCACGGCGCAGTCGATGGCCGCGCCCAGGCCGCTGGTCTCGTGGACGTGCGGGCGGCTGGCCGGCAGGCGGAAGATGTCGGCGGTGAGCTGCAGCGCGGCGTCGGACTGCGAGCCGCCGCCGGACACGCGCAGCTCGGTCAGCGCCACCTTGGTCTTTCTCTCGATGCGCTCGCGACCGTCGCGCAGCGCGTAGCCCAGGCCCTCGAGGATCGCGCGATAGACGTGGGCCCGCGTGTGCGCGTCGCCGAAACCGATGATCGCGCCCTTGGCGTCGGGGCCCGGGTGGCGGATGCCGGGCGTCCAGTACGGCTGCAGCACCAGGCCCAGCGAGCCCGGCGGCACCGCGGCGACCAGCTCGTCGAGCAAGGCCTCGGGGGCGACGCCGCGCTCCTGCGCGGCGTTGCGTTCGCGGTCGCCGAACTGCTCCTTGAACCAGCGCACCATCCAGTAGCCGCGGAAGATCTGCACCTCGCTGTCGTAGTGGCCCGGCAGGGCGGCCGGGTACGGCGGCACGAAGGACAGCGCCTCGGCGTAGCGCTTCGTGCAGACGTTGATCGTGGCGGTGGTGCCGTAGGAGACGCCGCCGACGTCGGGCTCGAGGCAGCCCGAGCCCAGCACCTCGCAGGCCTTGTCGGCCGCGGCGGCGATCACGGGCACGCCTTCCGGAATACCCGTGGCCGTACTTGCGGCGGCGCTCACGCGCCCCAGCACCGAGCCCACCGGCCGCAGCTCGGGCAACTGGTCGCGGCGGATGGCCAGGCCCTGCCACTTCCAGTCGGACGGTGCGGCCCAGCCGTGCGCCTTGAAGTCGAACGGCACGTAGCCCACCTGCGAGCCGACCGAGTCGACGAAGTCGCCGGTGAGCTTCCAGTTGAGCAGTCCGGACAGCAGCAGCACCTTGTGCGTGCGCGCCCAGGCGGCGGGCTCGTTCTCGGCCCACCAGTTGACCTCGGCCTCGCGCTGGAAGTAGCGGATGGTGTCGGCGACGCCGGCCAGGCGGAACGCGGTGCGCCAGGCCGCGTTGATGCGCGGCACCTGCGTGGCGCGGCGCTGGTCCAGCCAGATCAGCGCGGGCAGCACGGCGTGGCCCTGCGCGTCGATGGGCATGATGGTGCCGCGCTGCGTGGTCACGCCGACGCCGCGCACGCGTACCGCCAGGTCGCCGTGCTCTGCCCACAGCTGGCGGCAGGCGCGCGCGCAGGCGGCCCAGAAGCCTTCGACGTCGTGAGCCATCCAGCCCGGCCGCTCCACGACGTAGTCGTCGAGCATCACCTGCGACTTCGCCACCAGGTTGCCGAGCGGGTCGAACAGCAGCGCGCGTGCGCTCTGCGTTCCGCAGTCGATCGAGAGCAGCAGGTCGTCGGGGCGGGCAGTGGTCATGGGGTGGGCACCGAGTAGCACTGGGCGATGATGCGGGCGTAGCGATCGCACTCGTCGCGCCATTGTCCGGCGGACCAGTGCAGCGCCTCGCGCGCGATGGGTTCGAGGCGCGGCAGCAGCGCCGAAGCGCCGGCAGGCAACAGCAGGCCCAGGCGCGTGCGGCGCAGCAGCAAGTCGTCGAGATGGCGCACCTGCTCGTGGCGCAACGCCCAGTGAAGTTCGGCCCAGGCGGTGGCGGTGCCGGGCACGGTCGCCAGGTCGGCCGGCGCGGCCTCGCGCACCAGCGCGGGCGCCTGGTGGCCGAAGCGGCCGAGCAGGCGGCTGCGCAGCCCGTGCGGCAAGGCGGCCAGCGTGGCCGATTCTGGTTGCGGCGCGAAGATGGTGTCGGCGGCGCGGTAGCGGAAGGCGTCGGCGCTCAGCGCCGCCCCGGCCTCGAAGCCCGACGCATCGCCGGCCGTCAGCGTGGGGCCGAAGCCGCCGCGCTGCGGCGCGGTGGCAAGATGGGGCGCGACATGGCGCAAGGCGTCGAGCGCGTTGACGCGAAAGGTCGTGAGCTTGCCGCCGGTGACGGTGACCAGGCCTTGCTCGTCGCGCACGACGTGCTCGCGCGGCGCCTTCGACGGGTCGCCGCCGGCCGCGCGGTCGTCGACCACCGGACGCACGCCCGCGAAGCTGCAGATGGCGTCGGACGCGACTAGCGCCAGGCGCGGGAACGCGTGACGCAGCGCCTCGAGCAGGTAGCCCGTCTCGGCTGCCGTGATGCTGGGCTCGATGTCGGGGTCTCCATCGTGGTCGACGTCGGTGGTGCCCACCAGCGCCACGCCCTCCCACGGCGTGGCGAACACCGGCCGGCCGTCGCGCGGATGCAGAAGGCTCACCGATTGCGCCACCGGCAGCTTCCACAACGGGAACACGAGGTGGCTGCCGCGCAGCGGACGCAGCATCGGCGCGCCCAGCCCGCGACGCAGGCCGTCGGCCCAGAAGCCGGTGGCGTTGACGACGCAGCGCGCGCTGACGCGGCCGGTGAAGCCCTCGCCCTCGATGCGCGCGCCCACCACGGTGCCAGGCTTCACGGTGGCGCCGCCCTCGGCGGACAGCGCGGACAGGGGCATGTCGACGTCGCCCGCACGCAGCAGCGAGCGGACAGCCGCGCGGTTGACCACGCGCGCGCCGTGCAGCTGCGCCTCCTGCAGCACGCGCAGCACGAGGCGCGAGTCGTCGGTCTTGGCGTCGAGATAGCTCGAGGCGCCCAGCAAGCCTTGCGTCGCGACATGCGGTGCGAGCTCGCGCAGCTGCGCGGGCGTGTGGAACGCGCGCGTGCGCTCGCCCGCCATCGCGTCGTAGATCGCCAGGCCCGCGGCCATCGTGCGCCGGCTCGGCGAATGGCCCGCGTAGTGGCCCATCAGGAAGCGTTGCGGCTCGACGAGGCCGGGCGCGTCGTGCAGCAGCCGGCCGCGCTCGCGCACCGATTCGTGCGTGAGGCCGAACGCACCCTCGCGCAGGTAGCGCAGGCCGCCGTGCACGAGCTTGGACGAGCGCGACGAGCTGCCCCAGGCGAAATCGCGCGCCTCCACCAGCATCACCGACACGCCGCGCCGCGCGGCCTCCAGCGCCACGCCGGCACCGGCGATGCCGCCGCCGATCACGAGCAGGTCGACGTCGGTCAATGCAGGTCCTCGCAGCCGCGCGGCGGCATCGCCGCCTTCGCGAGGGTGGTGTCGCGCAGGCCCACGCGGCGCACGTTGCGCGGACCGATGAACACGCTGCGGCGCGCGCCGGCGTGCGGATCGAGCGCGGCCAAGGTCGTCGCCACGACGCGCATGGCGACGGCCACGGGCGTGCGAGCGCGCGCGAATGCCAAGCGACGCGATGCGCTCATTGGCCAGCCTCCGCCTGCCGGCTTCGGCAAAGAGCGTCCTGCTCTCGCGGCTGTCGCGCGCTCATTGGACGTCGCCCAAGAGGTTGCCGCGCGCCATCACGCCGTGCGGGTCGAACTCGCGCACCATCGCGGCGATGGCGGCCATGCCCGTGGCGCCCTTCTCGGCCGCGAGCCAGTGCGCGTGGTCCTTGCCGACGCCGTGCTGGTGCGTGATGGTGCCGCCGTGCGCGACGATCGCGTCGCCCACCGCGGTCTTGAGCGAGCGCCAGCGCGCCAGCGCGGTGTCGTAGTCGGGCCCGATCCGGTAGACGAAGGTGGAGTACACGCTGGAGCCCTGCGCATAGACGTGCGACAGGTGGGTGTAGCAGTGCGTGCGCTCGCCATGCTGCGCCAGGGCGGCACGGCCGGCGGTCTCCAGCGCGGTGACCATCGCGTCGACGCGCGGCCAGTCGCACGCGGTCTCCATCGTGTCGACCGCGTAGCCGGCGTCCCACAGCGCGTTGCGCAGGTACACGCCGGCGAAGCGGCGCTCCGCCCATTTCTTGCCCAGCACCGTGCCGGTGGACACGCCGCCATGCTCGCGCCAGATCGCCGCGGCCGCGCGCTGCATCGCCCGCACCGCACCGGCACTGACGCCCGTGAAGCCTGCGAAGAGCAGGCACTTGCCCTCGCCCGCGCCGCGCAACGCGAGGTAGCGCTCGAGCCACGCGATCGCGCCGGCGTGGCCGGCCATGCGCAGGGTCGTGAAGGTCTCCGACGGATTGGCCAGGCGCAGCATCGACAGGCCCAGCCTGGCCTGGGCCAGGCGGCGCACCGCGGCCAGGCCGCTGGCCCAGTCGGGGAAGAACACGCCGACGAAGCGCTCGGCGGCCGGCGCGCGCGTGACGCGCACGCTGGCCTCGGTGAGCACGCCGATGCGGCCTTCCGAGCCCAGCACCCATTCGCGCAGGTCGGGGCCGGCGGCCGAGGCAGGGAAGGTGGGCAGCGTCCACTCGCGCTCGGGCGTCTGCAGCACGCCGCCGGCGAACAGCTGCTCGATGCGGCCATAACGCGCCGACTGCTGGCCCGACGAGCGCGTGACCACCCAGCCCCCGAGCGTCGACAGCTCGAAGCTCTGCGGGAAGTGGCCCAGCGTGAAGCCGTGGGCGCGCAGCTGCGCCTCGAGATCGGGGCCGGCCACGCCGGCCTCGAAGCGAGCGAGCTGGGCCACGGGATCGAGATCGAGCAGCCGCATCATGCGGCCCATGTTGAGCGTGAGCACCGGCGCAGCGCCCACCGGCGTCAGGTGCCCGGCCACGCTGGTGGCGCCGCCGGACGGCAGCACCTGCACGCCGTGCTCACGCGCCCACGCGAGCAGCGTGCGCACCTCGGACGCGTCGGTGGGAAACGCCACGCCGTCCGTCACGCGGCCCAGGACGCCGAAGCGCAGCCGCAGCCAGTCGTGCATGGACTGGCCGAAGCTGGCGCGCAGGCGGGTCTCGGCGCGCGTATCGACCAGCGCGTGGGGAGGCAGGCGCGACGGCTGCGCATCGACCTGGGCCAGCGCCGCGGCGAACGCGGCGTCGGGCAGCGGCTGGCCGGCGCCCACCGACTCGGCCAGGAAGGCGCGCGCCTCGGGCTTGAGCTCTTCCTGCACGCAGGCGTCGCCCCAGCCGTTCCAACGTCGTTCTACGGTCATCTGGCTATACTCGTTTTGCGGTCGACAGGCGTTCATGCAGGGCGTGGTGCCCCGAACGCTACGCCCGGATGGTGCGCCGATCGCGCCGGTCCGGCTTGTCTTTCGCCGACAGGCGAGTTGCCACAACATGCCAGCGACGCCCGTCCCGCCCACCTCGCCCGCCCACGCCGCGGACGCCCCCTGCCCGATCCCGTCGGCGCCCGACGCGCGCGTGGCGATGGCCTACGCGCAGACGGCCGTGGCCACCGCGCAGTCAATGGGCGTCACGCCCGCGGCCATCTGCGCCGACCTGGCGTGGCCGGAGGACACGCTCGACGCCGCGCGCGACAGCCTCAGCGTGGCCGACTACATCGCCCTGCTCGGCGCCGCCGACCGCCTCGCCGGCGACCCGGTGTTCGGCCTGCACGCCGGCCTGCACGCACGACTGTCGACCTATCCGTTCTACGGTCTGGTGGTGTGCGCCTGCACGACGCTGCGCGGCGCCTTCGCCCAGACGCACCGCTATGAAGGCCTGGCCCACGACCTCGGCCGCTCGCGGCTGGACGAGCGCCGCGGCATCGCCACGTACTACTGGGACACGCCCTGGCTGGACGCCTGCACGCCGGCCCAGGCGCGCCACCTGTGCGACAGCGTGCTGGCCGGCATCCTCACCTTCGTGAGCTGGTTGGCGCACGAGCGCCTGCCGGTGCGCGAGATCGGCCTGCCCTACCCCGAGCCCGACGCGATCATCAAGGCAGCGCACGCCCAGGTCTTCGGCCCCGCGGTGGTGTACGGCGTGCCCGCGGCCTACGGCCGCTTCGACGCCGCGCTGCTCGACCGACCGGTACCCAACGCCGACGGCAGTATGCTGAAGGTGTTGCAGCGCCACGCCGACGAACTGCTGGCGGCGCGGCGCCGCGAGACCTCCGAGCCGCGCATCGTGACCGACGTGCGACGCGAGGTCGCGGCCCAGCTCGCCAACGACCGCGCCCGCGTCGACGACGTGGCCACCGCCCTGGCGCTGAGCACCCGCACGCTGCAACGCAAGCTCGCCGAGGCCGGCACCAACTTCCAGGCCGTGCACGACGCCGCGCGCCAGGCGCTGGCCGAGGAGTTGCTGCGCGACTCGCAGCTCAACCTCACCGACGTCGCCTTCATGCTGGGCTACCGCGAGCAGAGCTCGTTCAACCGCGCCTGCCGCGACTGGTTCGGCAATACGCCTGCGCGGACGCGGGAGCGGCTGCGCGGCGCGGCGAACGCGGCTTGACGCTCCGCCACGGCGAAGCCGCCGGCAAGAGCGGCGACGCCGGCCGTGGCGGCCGTCTCAGGTCGGCTTCTTGAGCTTCTTGCGCGCCTTGAACGCCAGCGCACGCGCGTGGCAGCCTTCGTAGTGGTCATTGACCAACCCCATGGCCTGCATGAACGCGTACACGGTGGTGGGCCCGACGAAGCTCCAGCCGCGCTTCTTCAGATCCTTGGACATGGCCACCGCCTCGGCCGACGGCCCCAGCACCACGCCGGTCTGCGGCACGTGCGGACGCGTGTCGACCGCGGGCTCGAAGCCCCAGGCGTAGGCTGCCAGCGACCCGAACTCCTGGCGCAGCTCCAGCACGCGCTGCGCGTTGTTGATGGTGGACACGATCTTGCCGCGATGCCGCACGATGCCCGCGTCGGCCAGCAGGCGCTCGATGTCGCCGTCGCCGAAGCGCACGATCTTCTCGGCCTCGAAGTTGGCGAAGCCCTTGCGGAAGGCCTCGCGCTTGTTGAGGATGGTGAGCCAGCTGAGGCCGGCCTGGAAGCCTTCCAGGCAGATCTTCTCGAACAGCCGGCGCTCGTCGGTGACGGGAAAGCCCCACTCCTCGTCGTGGTAGCGGCGGTACTCGGGGCTGGCGCGGCACCACTGGCAGCGCAGCACGCCGTCGTCTTCGTGCAAGAACAGGCCAGCGGGGAGGGGGGTGGTTGCTGTCATGGGGCCATTCTGCAGCCGTCGAGCCGCGCTGTCTCACGGCCGGGCGGGCCGAAAGTCGTCCAGGCGCCCGCCGGCGACATTCGTCCGCCGAATCGACCGTTCGGCGCGGCAGGGGCTTCGTTTCGTCGCGCGGGCTCGCAGTTCGTCCGCCGGACGGCGCGACCCGTCGCAGGCGGCTCGCAGGCCGGACGACGGCTGCCTACAGTCCAACCCATCGCATCACCGAACACCCCGCAGGAGCCCACCATGACCAAGACCTTCGCCGCCCGCACCGCCCCCATCGCCCTCGCCGCGTTGCTGACTGCGGCGATGCTGCTGGCCACCAATGCGCTCGCCGGGCATCAATACCGCGTGGCGGCCGCGCAGCAATGGACGCAGGTCGCGGTGCTCGACGTGCAGTACGTGACTATCGTCGGCCAGCGCAGCGCGCGCGCCTGAACACTCCGAATTTCCCAGCCTTTCAGCCCCGCGATGCGGGGCTTTTTTCATGGTCGGAGGGGTCAGGCCCACCCGCCGATCGCGCAGCGATCGGTGGCCGGGCCTGACCCCGATCCCACGGAGCAGCGTTCGATCGGGGTCAGGCGCGGCCTCAGATCGCGGGTGACGTTTCCATCTTTGCGGACCGCTCGGCGCGATCCGAGGGTGCGCCAGACCCCTCGGGCCCAGACCCCTTCGCCTCCACCGGCAGCCGCATCAACGCCTGCCCCATGCGGATGCGCGCGCCCGTCGTCACGCCGTCGACGAACTCGAACCCGGCGGGCACGAACAGGATGATGGTGGAGCCGTGCTGGAAGCCGCCCATCTCCTCGCCCTTGCCGAAGCGCGCGTCGACCGGGATCTCGTTGGGGCCGCGGTACTTCAGGTGCAGCAGCACGTCGGTGAACTTCAGGCGGATGCTCGCGACCAGGATGGCTGCCACCGGCACGATGGCGATCGGATGGTTGCCGCGGCGCAGGCGCGCACTGAGCACGGCGCGCTCGTTGCGGCAGAACAGCTTCTCGACGCGCTTGAGCGCGATCGGGTTCACGTTCCAGGTGTCGCCG
>FSZR01001881.1_pt1 | contig 10582 bp, 10 predicted proteins | sample 1638781 | NCBI WGS metagenome assembly FSZR01 (sample SAMEA3914813, study PRJEB12502) | metagenome | biome: forest; material: soil | place: Canada | collected 2011-07-07 | depth 0.3 m | reverse complement strand
GGCGCGTTCGAGCACACGCTGATCATGCAGCCCAAGGGCATCAAGCTGCGCGCGTTCGCGCTGCAGGGCCGCGCGCCGCAGATCGTGCTGGGCATCAATCCGAAGACGATGCCGGGCTTCAAGTCGGTGGCCGACCTCAGGGGCAAGAAGATCGGCGTGACGGCGCCGGGCTCGTCCACCAACGTGCTGGCCAACTTCGTGCTGGCCAAGGCCGGCATCAAGCCGACCGACGTCTCCATCATCGGCGTGGGCGCGGGCGCCGGCGCGGTGGCCGCGATGCGCTCCGGCCAGATCGACGCCATCAGCAACCTCGATCCGGTGATCACGCTGCTCCAGCGCAGCGGCGACCTCAAGATCATCTCCGATACCCGCATCGTGGCCGAGGCCGACAAGGCCTTCGGCGGCCCGATGCCCGCCGGGTGCCTGTACGCGCCGCAGGCCTTCATCGACAAGAACCCGGCCACGGTGCAGGCCATCGCCAACGCCATCGTGCGCGCCGACAAGTGGATCCAGGCCGCCGGCCCGGCCGACATCATCAAGGCCGTGCCCGAGAGCTACCTGCTGGGCGATCGCGCGGTCTACATCGACGCGTTCCTCGCGAGCAAGGGCGCCTTGTCCCCCGACGGCCTGTTCCCTGCCGAGGGAGCCGCCACGGCGCTGCGCGCGCTGCAGAGCGTGGACGACACGCTCAAGGGCGGCAAGTTCGACCTGAGCGCCGTCTGGACCAACGATTTCGCCAGGCGCGCGAACGCGAAGAAGGCATGAGCCAGCCGGCGCTTGCCTTCGACGCCGTCAGCTGCACCTTCGCCGCACGCGACGGCGATGCGCCGCGCTACACCGCCGTGCGCGACGTGTCGCTCACGGTGGAAGCGGGCGAGTTCGTCTCGGTGGTCGGCCCCACCGGCTGCGGCAAGAGCACGCTGCTGAACATGGCCGCGGGCCTGCTGGCGCCGAGCACGGGCAACGTGCGCGTGTTCGGCGAGCCGCTCACGGGCCTCAACCGGCGCGCCGGCTACATGTTCCAGGCCGAGAGCCTGATGCCCTGGCGCACTGCGTTGGGCAACGTGATGGCGGGCCTGTCGTTCCGCGGCGCGAGCGACACCGAGGCGCGTGCGCTCGCGCACGACTGGCTGAAGCGCGTGGGCCTCGCGGCCTTCGGCGACCGCTACCCGCACCAGCTCTCGGGCGGCATGCGCAAGCGCGTGAGCCTGGCGCAGGTGCTGGTGCTCGACCCGGACATCATCCTGATGGACGAGCCGTTCTCGGCGCTCGACGTGCAGACGCGCGCGTTGATGGAGAACGAAGTGTTGGCCCTGTGGGGCGCGAAGAAAAAAGCGGTGCTGTTCATCACGCACGACCTGGACGAGGCGATCGCGCTGAGCGACCGCGTCGTGATCCTGTCCGCCGGCCCGGCGTCGCATCCCATCGGCGAGTTCCGCATCGACCTCGAGCGCCCGCGTGATGTCGCCGAGGTGCGCGCCACGCCGCGCTTCGTCGAGTTGCACAAGGCGATCTGGGACCAGTTGCGCGAAGAGGTGCTGGCCGGCTACCAGCAGCAATTGGCCAGGGCGGGCTGAAGCCATGGCACGAAACTTCAAGTCCCGCACGATGCTGCGCGTGTGGCAGGTCGTCGTCCTCGTGCTGATCTTCGCGGCGTGGCACGTGCTCACGGTGCCGGGGCTCGTGCCGCATTTCCTGTTCAGCGACGACAACCAGGCCGCGTTCTTCTTCGGCGAACCGCTGAAGATCTTCGACCGCATCCGCCACTGGTTCGTCACCGACGCCGACATCTGGCGCCACCTGGGCGTCACGCTGCTGGAGACGGTGCTGGCCTTCGGCATCGGCACCGTGCTGGGCCTGGCCATGGGCCTGTGGCTCGCGCTGAGCCCGTTCGCCGCGGCGCTGTTCGACCCGTACATCAAGGCGATGAACGCGATGCCGCGCGTGATCCTGGCGCCGATCTTCGCGGTGTGGTTCGGCTTGGGCGTCGCGAGCAAGGTCGCGTTGGGCGTCACGCTGGTCTTCTTCATCGTGTTCTTCAACGTCTACCAGGGCGTCAAGGAAGTGAGCCCGGTGATCCTCGCCAGCGCCCGCATGCTGGGGGCCAACCGGCGCCAGCTGCTGCGCCACGTGTACCTGCCGAGTGCCACGAGCTGGGTCTTCAGCTCGCTGCACACCTCGGTGGGCCTGGCCTTCGTCGGCGCGGTGGTGGGCGAGTACCTCGGCTCGTCGCAGGGCGTGGGCTACCTGATCCTGCAGGCCGAAGGCGCCTTCGACATCAACACGGTGATGGCCGGCATCCTCGTGCTGACCGCGTTCGCGCTGGCGCTCGACGCGCTGGTGGGCCGCGTGGAAAAGACGTTGATGCGCTGGCAGCCTCAGGCGGGCGAGAGCGAGCGGCTGTAGCCGCCCGCAACGGTGTTAGGGTATCGGGCGTTGCCGGAACAACCGGCACTTCGACTCAAACAAGCCAGGGAGGCTTCTCATGAAATCCACTCTTTCCATCATTGCTGCAGCGTCCGCGCTGACGTTGCTGTCGGCCTGCGGCGGCGGCGGCGACGGCGCCACCTCGCACCCCGTCGGCCCCGAAGGCCTGAGCATCACGTCGGCCAACCAGGCCGCCGTCACGCGCGCCACCATCACGGGCGGCCTGGCGGTGTCCAACATCCAGACCGCCACCAACGCGGCCGGCAACGGCCAGCAGCCCACGGCCTTCACGGGACGTGCGCAATCGCTGGCCGCGCTGGCTCAGCGCGCGCTGGCCGCCGGCGTGCGCTCGCGCCTGTCCATCCAGAGTGCCTCGGCGCATCCGGCCGCGCTGGCCGACACCCAGGCCTGCGCCGTCAGCGGCTCGCTCACCACCACGTTCGACGACCGCGACGGCAACGGCCAGCTGTCCGCGGGCGACGTGCTGAGCGTGCAGTTCAACGACTGCCGCGACTCGGCCACCTCGCTCTACAAGGGCAAGGCGGTGATCACGCTGACCACCGTGCCGAGTGCCACGCAGATCAGCGCCAGCGCCGACTTCCAGAACGTGTCGAGCACGCAGGGCGGCTACACCTCGTCCATCGACGGCACGCTGACCGTCGCCGAGATCGATTCGGACACCGACTCGAACACGTCCCTGACCGTGGCCGCCGACCTGACCGTCACCCTGGCCTCGGCCGCGTACAACGACGTGGTGACGCTCGCCTCCGGCGCGCGCATCACGGTCGACCAGCAGCTCTCGGCCGGCCGTACGGCGCTCACCTTCGACGGCACCCTGGGGGCGCAGTCGGTTTCCGGCGGCGGCGTCACGCTGACTACTGTCAGCCCCATCGTGCAGCTCGATGCCGACGTGTTCCCCAGCTCGGGCGTGCTCAAGGTGCAGGGCGTGCACGGCACGCTGCTGCTCACCGTGCTGAGCGCCGCGTCGCTGCAGGCGCAGCTCGACGCCAACGACGACGGCACCTACGAGAGCACCACGACGGTCGCGTGGAGTTCACTGATTCCGTCGTGACGTCTCGGTCGCGCGCGGATGCGTGAGACGCGTCATTCGATGACGCCGTCTCTCTTCAGCGCGGCGATGCGCTCGGCCGGCACGCCGGCCTGCGCGAGCACCTCCTCGGTGTGCTGGCCCAGGGTCGGCGCGGCGTGGCGCACGGCGCCGGGCGTGGCCGACAGCTTGGGCACGATGCCCGGCGCCGCGATGGTGCCGCCGGCCATCGCCGGGATGCGCTCGATGTTGCCGCGCGCGGCGTAGTGCGGGTCAGTGGCGATCTCGGCGATGGTGTAGACGCGGCTGGCGGGCACGCCCGCCTCGCGCAGGTGCGCGAGCACGTCGTCCAGCGAGTGCTGCACCGTCCAGGCGCCGATGGCCGCGTCGAGCTCGGCGGCGCGCAGCGAGCGGCCGTCGTTGGCGGCCAGCGCCGGGTCGTCGGCGAGATCCTTGCGGCCGATCATGAGCATCAGGCGCTTGAAGATGCTGTCGCCGTTGCCGGCCACCAGCACGGCCTGGCCGTCGGCGCAGGCATAGGCGTTGGACGGCGTGATGCCGGGCAGCGCGCCGCCGGCGGGGCGGCGCACCTCGCCGAACACGTCGTACTCGGGCAGCATGCTCTCGCTGAGATTGAACATGGCCTCGTACAGCGCGAGATCGATGCGCTGGCCCTGGCCCCCGCGCGCGTCCCGCGCGTACAAGGCCAGCATCACGCCGAGTGCGCCATGCACGCCCGCCACAGTGTCGCCCAGCGAGACGCCGCTGCGCACCGGCGTGCGGCCCGGCTCGGCGTTGAGGTAGCGCAGGCCTGCGAAGGCCTCGGCCACGGCGGCGAAGCCCGGCTCGGACGCGCGCGGGCCGGTCTGGCCGAAGCCCGACAGGCTCAGCATGATCAGCTTCGGATTGAGCGCGTGCAGGGTTTCCCAGCCCAGCCCCCAGCCCTCCATCGAGCCGGGGCGGAAGTTCTCCACCAGCACGTCGGCGTCGCGCAGCAGCTCGCGCACCAGCGCCTGGCCCTCGGGCACGCGCAGGTCGATGCACACCGACTCCTTGTTGCGCGACTGGGCGTCCCACCACACCGAGGTGCCGTCGCGCAGCTTGCGCCACTTGCGCAGCGCATCGCCCGTCTTGGGCGGCTCCACCTTGATGACGCGCGCGCCGAAGTCGGCCAGCGTCTTCGCGGCGAACGGGCCGGCGATGAGCTGGCCCAGTTCGACGACCTTGATTCCTTCGAGCACCTGCATGGCCGACTGTCTCCGTATCGTTTGGGAGGGTGCCAGGTCTTGCCTGGCAACTTTGCGGTTCAGTTATCGACTGCCCGCGCCGGCCGCCGATGAAGACGCCTGCGGATTGGCAAGCTTCATCTCCACCGCCAGCGCATCGATGACGCCTTCGGCCTCGCCCAGCATGTCCTCGTTCTTGAAGTGAAGCGCCTGCCAGTCCTTGCAGTCGGTCGCGCACTTGTTCCATTCGATGTTCATCGGCGTGTCCTGCTCGATGAAGAACCGTGCCAGGAACGCGTGCATCTTCCTGGCGACTTCCGGTGACGCGAGGGTCTGTGCACGGCTCGACTCGACGCGCCAGCGCGAGACGAGATCGACCGATCTCTCGGAATAGCGCTTGAATGCCGCCTCCTGCATCGACGGATTCCTGGCGCCTGCGGTGCCGTACCAGGTGACGTCGAGGATGAGAGTCTCATAGGTGAGCACCGTCTCCGAAAAGTCCTCGAAGAGTTTTGTCTGCGAGCGTTTCAACGCCTCGCGGCTTTCACGTGCGGTGTCCAGGTTCTTGATGGCGATGGGAATCACGGCGCCGGAGATCAGCACCGTCAGGAGCAGCAGCAACAGCTTTTCCACGAAGGATTCGCTGGTCAGCACCCGCACCGCGACGTTTCGCGGGGGCGGAGCTCCATCCGTTTCTGGATGAGGATCCGGGGAGTCGGCTGTCATGGTGTCGTCCTTCTGCGTGGGCTTCAGCAAAGCACCGAGAGCGTCGGCTATGACGCATCGTTCGCAAAATATGACACAGGAACCGGAGTCGCGCGCGCGATTGTCCTTGCGAGACTCGTGCGCGCGGGCGTACCCCGGCGCGCAAATGCAAGAGGCTCAGGCCGCCTGCAGGTTGCCCAGCATCGAGGCGTGCACCTTCACCAGCATCTCTTCACCGATGGCGGTCAGGCGCAGGTTGCCGCCGTTCCATTGCAGCCAGCGCAGCGCCACGAAGCGCTCGATCGTCTGCTCGGGGATGTCGCACGCGCGCCGGCGCGAAAGCGCATCGACGGTGGCCAACAGCGAATCCTGCAGCGCAGTGTTGATCTTGGTGAGGGCGGTGGCGGTCTTCATGGTGTGTTCCTCCTGGTGTGAGTGAACGATAGCCAGGGCACTGTCCGCGCTCCGTAGTCAGCGGCAGCGTTCCCGTGTAGGACAGCGCGCCGTTGGTCGGCCATTCAATCCTTGCCTTCGCTCTCGCGCGCGGCCTTCATCGCCGCCTCCCAGGTGCGCTTGGGCAGGTGGCCACGCAGGCGCTCGATAAGCAGGTCGGCGATGTCGTCGTTGATCTGGTGGCCCACGTGCGGGATCACGTCGGCCGTGACGTCGGCGCCGATGCGCACCAGGTGCTGCGCGGCCTCCACGGTGAAGCCGTACGGAATCACCGGGTCCAGCTTGCCGTGGAACATGTGCAGCGTGGTGCCCGGGTTGGGCTCGGTGGGCAGGGTGGCGAAGCGCCCCGCGATCGACACGGCGCGCCCGGCGACGGCGGGCCGGTCGCGCGTCGCTTCCAGCGCCATGATGCCGCCCTGCGAGAAGCCGATCAGCGCCACGGCGTCGATGCCCACGCCGGCCTCCTTCTGCCAATGCGCCACGCTGGCCAGGAACGCCGGCAGCGCGGCCTCCACGCGCTCGGGCCGGTTCTCCTCCGTGATGCCCAACACCGGGAACCACTCGCGGCCGCCGCCGGTCCCCGACGGCGTCGGCGCGGCCACGCTGACGATGAAGGCGGCCGGAAACTCCTCGGCCAGCACCTTGCCCAGCGGCACCAGGTCCGGCGCGTTGCTGCCCACGCCGTGGAACAGCAGCATCAGTTGCTGTGCGGGGCCCTCGGGTCGGGCGACGATGATGGATTCGGACATGCGCTTCTCCGTGCAAGAGTCGTTGCAGGGAATTGGAGCATGGCGCCTCGCACCGCGCCGGCGTCAGGGCATGCGCGCCGCGGCGCGTCAACGGCGCCACGTGGGACAGGCCCGCGTGTCAGGAGACGCCGCGTTCGGGCGCGCGAAGGCTCACACGCCGGTGGCGGCGAATTGCGCGTGCACGTCCTCGCACCAGACCTCGAGGTCCGCCTCGGTCATGCCGAGTGCGGCCAGCGCGATCGCGCCGCCCTTGCTCCACTCGATGTGCCGGTTCAGGCCCTGGTAGCGCTGGATGATGGTCTCGCACACGAGCCCCAGAGCCACGAGCTCGCGCACCTGCGGCGGCATCGGGCCCATCCACGAGCTGTACTCGTGGTGCAGGCGGGTGGCCAGAACGGCGGTCTGCGACACGCCCCAGGTGCGCGCGGTGAGCGCGCCCACGAGGGCGTGGTCGACACCGTGGATGGCTTGCTCAAGGGCCGTGATGCTGCCCTCGTGCACGTTGCACTTCTCCAGCGTGGCCACGTAGCCGGACTTGCCCGGGAAGCGCTGCAGCAGGATGGCGATGCCCAGCTCCACGAACAGGCCGTAGGTGTGGGCCAGGGCCGGCGGCACCACGCGGCGGGTGCGCGCCAGGTAGGTCATGGCGCGGGCGCGCTTGGCCGAGACGTCCCAGAAGCGGGTCAGGCCCGGGCCGGTGGCGGGCAGCAGCTTGCGCAGCACGATCTCGGTGAAGATCGCCTGGCACTGGGCGAAGCCGAGCAGCTGGAAGGCCTGGTCGACGGTGTCGGCGCGACGGCTGAGGCCCATCAACGGCGAATTGGCGTACTTCAGCAGCGCGGCGGACAGTGCCACGTCGGAGCCGGCGATGTCGGCCACGCGCTTGAGCGACGGGTCGTCGCGCTCGAGCTCATTCTGCAGGTCCACCAGCAGTTGCGGGCGCGCCGGGATGCCGATGTCGCGTACCAGGGCCTGCAAGGCCTTTCCGTCGAGTTCGGCGAGGGCGAGCAACCGGTCGCCTCCCATTTCGGGCAGCGAGGTGAGGGCAGAGGCATCCATGCGCGTGGCGTTCCGTGTTGTCTGATCCGTCTCGTGCTTATCGGCTGATTTCCCCAGGAGTTGAGCCTGCCGTGTCCCTGGCAATGCCCTGTTGCCGGTACCGCGCCGGAACTGCGTCACGGCGGCGGGCTCCGCGTGGCCTCGGTCGGCGCCGACGCCACCGCGAATCTGCCTCAAAGCGGACGGGCCGTCCAGCGCCGCCAGGGTCGCGGCCTTCGTGGATTGCCTGGATGGTGCGGCGCAGCAGCTTCGGCGGGCTGGGACAATGCAGGCTTGATGACCTCGCCCCTCGCCACGCTCGCCGACCTCCGCGCGGGCCGCCTCGCCGGCCGCGCCGCCCCCGTCACGCACCTGGACCTGCGCCATTGCGGCCTGGAGGAGTTCCCGCGCGAGATCTTCGCGCTGGCCGACACGCTCACGATGCTGGACCTGTCCGGCAACCAACTGCGCGCGCTGCCCGACGACCTGCCGCGCCTGCACCGGCTGCGCATCCTGTTCTGCTCGAACAACCCCTTCGAGACCCTGCCCGCGGTGCTGGGCCGGTGCACGTCGCTGGACATCATCGGCTTCAAGGCCAACGCGATCGCGCACGTGCCCGCCGACGCGCTGCCGACCGAGCTGCGCTGGCTGATCCTCAGCGACAACCGCATCGCGCAATTGCCCGAGACCCTGGGCCGCTGCCACCGGCTGCAGAAGCTGGCGCTGGCCGGCAACCGCCTGGCCACGTTGCCGGCGAGCATCGCGCTGTGCGAGCGTCTCGAGCTGCTGCGCCTGTCCGCCAATCGCTTCGCGACGCTGGCCGACGCGCTGCCCGACGGCCTGCTCGCGCTGCCGCGGCTGACCTGGCTGGCGTACGCCGGCAACCCGTTCAACACCGCCCAGGAGGCGTGCGCGCTCGCTGCGACGCCGATCGCGCAGATCGCATGGAATGACGTGCAACTGGGCGAGTTGCTGGGCGAGGGCGCCTCGGGCCGCATCCATTCGGCGCGCTGGCACCCGGCCGGCGGCGCCGACCGACCGGTGGCGGTGAAGCTGTTCAAGGGCGCTGTCACCAGCGACGGCCTGCCTGGCAGCGAGATGGCCGCTTGCATCGCGGCCGACGTCCACGCGCACGTGATCGGCGTTGAAGGCCGTCTCTTCGGCCACCCGCAAGGCGCGCAAGGCCTCGTGATGGGCCTGATCCCGCCGCGCTACCGCAGCCTCGCCGGTCCGCCGAGTCTGGCCAGCTGCACGCGCGACGTCTACGCGGACGACGCGCGCTTCACGCCCGCGCAGGCCCACGCGATCGCGCAAGGGGCGGGTGACGCGCTGGCGCATCTGCACGCGAAGGGGCTGATGCACGGCGACTTCTACGCGCACAACATCCTCGTCGACGACGACGCGCATGCGCTGCTGGGCGACTTCGGCGCGGCGTCGTTCCTGCCGGAAGATGATGCGGCGCGCCGCGAGGCGCTGGTGCGCATCGACCGGCGGGCGCTGGGCGTGCTCGAGGAAGAACTGGCGGAGCGGTCCTAGCCCAGCGCCGCGATCACTTCCGCCGGCGCCTGCACCAGCTCGATCAGCACCCCCTCGCCGCCGATCGGGAACTCGGCATTCGACTTCGGGTGGATGAAGCAGATGTCGTGACCCGCGGCGCCCTTGCGGATGCCGCCCGGGGCGAAGCGCACGCCGTTCGCGGTCATCCACTCCACGGCCCTGGGCAGGTCGTCCACCCACAGCCCGACGTGGTTCAGCGGCGTGGCGTGCACGGCGGGTTTGCCGTTCGGGTCGATCGGCTGCATCAGGTCGACCTCCACTTCATACGCGCCCTTGCCCAGCGCACAGATGTCCTCGTCGACATTCTCGCGCTCGCTGCGGAACTGGCCCTTGGTGGCGAGGCCGAAGATGTCGCACCACAGCGTGCGCAGCGGGCCCTTGTCAGGCGCGCCGATGGCGATCTGCTGCAGGCCCAGGATGCGGAACGGCTTGGTCGTCATGGCGGTGCTCATTCGAAGCGCAGGATGGTCTCGTCCACGGCCAGGCTCTCGCCCTGCTTGGCGACGACCTCGGCGACGACGCCGTCCTGCGTGGCGGTGAGGATGTTCTCCATCTTCATCGCCTCGATGACGGCCAGGCGCTCGCCGGCCTGCACGCGCTGTCCCACGGCCACGGCCACGTGCACCAGCAGCCCCGGCATCGGCGACAGCAGGAACTTGCTGGTGTCGGGCGGCGCCTTGTGCTTCATCCACTTCGACAGCCCGGCGGCGCGCGGCGACACGATCGTCACGTCGATGCGGGCGCCTTCGTGGGACAGCCGGTAGGCCAGGATGTTGCGCGGCGTTCCGCGCTCGACCTGGGCCATGAAGTGGCGCCCGTTGACCGTGCCCGAATGGCGCAGGTCGGACAGCCGGCACGGGCTGACGACGTGGTACGGCCGGCCGTCGACGGTCAGCCGGGCCTCGCCGGTGCGCGCATCGAAGGCCGTGAAGTTCACGACGTGCTGGCGCGTGCCGGCGTCGGCGGTCTTGACCAGCGCGACGAAGTCGGCCGCCTGCTTCACCTCGTGGCCCGACAACTGCCCGGTGATGCCCGCGGCGCGCGCATGCTCCTTGCGACGGATCTGCGCGGCCAGCGCCACGAGGAACAGCGGGTCGGCGTGCGCCACGTCCTCGGCGACGAAGCCGTGCGGATAGTGCTGCGCGATGAAGCCGGTGTTGAAGTTGCCCGCCTGGAAGTCGGGGTGCGCCAGCAGTGCCGACTGGAACGGGATGTTGCTGGAGATGCCGCGAATGACGAAGCCGTCGAGCGCCGCGCGCATCTTCGCGATGGCGTCGGCCCGATCCTTGCCGTGCACGATGAGCTTGGCGATCATCGAGTCGTAGAACATCGGGATCTCGCCGCCTTCCTCCACGCCGGTGTCCACGCGCACGCCGCCG
>FSZR01001732.1_pt1 | contig 10619 bp, 10 predicted proteins | sample 1638781 | NCBI WGS metagenome assembly FSZR01 (sample SAMEA3914813, study PRJEB12502) | metagenome | biome: forest; material: soil | place: Canada | collected 2011-07-07 | depth 0.3 m | reverse complement strand
GGGCGACTCGTTCATGATGATCGCCAGGATCACCACTTCCACCAGCACGGCGCTGAGCGTGAGCACCATCGTGCCGTAGGGCTCGCCCAGGCGCTCGGCGAGCGTCTCGGCGTGGTGGGCGACGCGCACCGATGCGAACAGGATGGCCGCGATCAGCAGGACCGAGGCCGTCAGCGACGGGGCCTGTCCGGCGCCGACGATCGCGTGTTCGAGCGGCCAGGCGACACACAGCGCGACGCCCGCGACGAGCAGCGACCATTCGCGGCGGAGGAACGTGAGCATTCAGGTCCGGTTCAGGATGAGCGAGCCGCCGATCATAGGGGAGCGTCGTCCTTCCCGGCTGACGGTGTCGCGCGCGGGCCACCGCGGCCGACGCCTTTCGGCTTGCCGCTGCGAGCAGCCCGCGTCCCGTGAAATAGTGCCGGATCGAGCCCGTCGGCGCCGTGGCGGCGCCAGGGAAAACACCGGATCGCGACAGCCCCGTCGTCGTCAACAATGACATCGGAACATTCGCTTTCCGACGCGCTGGAGGGCAGGGTCGGATGCGATCGTGCTCCGGACGTCTCACGACGCCAGGAGCTCGAAGTACTTCCTGAGGTGATGTTCCGGGGTGAAATTTCTGGGGCCGCAATTTGCGGCCCTTTTTTCGTCCCTGCGGTCCGTCGAGAGCAGCTCGAAGAACCCGTGAACTGCTGATCAGCCGTGCACTTGCGCGTCGTGGCGCTGGCGATGGATGCGCGCGCTCTGGCGGTTGTCGGCGCGCGCGATGCGGCGTTGCTCGGCGGCGCTGACGTTGCCGTTGGCACCGGCGCGGGCTTCGCGTGCGTCGACGTGCGACTGGCCGCGTTCCAGTCCGGCGGCTTCGTGGTGCGTCAGGCTGCCGTCCTTGACGCCGTTGGCGATGCGCGTCTGCTGGTTGATGTTGCGCTGGGTATCGGCCTGCGCACGTTGCGACGACGCCGACAGCGGGTTGCCGTTGATGCCGTTGTTCTTCGCCGTGGCGATGTCGCGGCTGGCCTTGTTCTGCGCGGCGTTCAGCTGGGCCTTCTCGGCGGGCGACAGCGAGCCGTTCTTCATGTCCTTGGCCTGCAGGCGATCCACGTGGGCCTCGTCGCGTTGAAGCTCCGCGTTCTCGCGCGTCGTGATCGAGCCGTTCTGCAGCCCGTTCTCGATGCGCTGTTCCTGCTTGACGTCGCGTTCGGTGGTGGTGGCGGAGGTGGTCTGGGCGGAGGCGGCGAAGCTGCTGCCGAAGGCGGCGCCGGCGATCAGGGCGGTCACGAGAAGAGTGCGGTTCATGGTTGTTGCTCCTGCTGGTGTGGTGTGGTGTCGTGTGTGTCGGTCGCGAACGGTGGGTCGTGTCGTTCGTACCGGTTCAACGAGGCCCCGCAGGCGTGAGTTGACCCCGATGCATGAACATCACGTGGAGATGCACGCGCTTGACCTGCCAGCAACACGGCGAGGGGATGTTTCCCGCCGCCGGATTCGCTGTTCCAATGGCGGCATGGCGAACCCGGACAACATCGACGACACGATCAACAAGCGGCTGACGGACCTCGAGGTCAAGGCCAGCTTTTCCGAAGACCTGGTCGATCACCTGAACGACCTGGTCGCGCGGCAGCAGGAGCAGATCGAGCTGTTGATCCGGGAGGTGGGCAAGCTCAAGGATCGGGCACCGGACACCGGTGGCGGCGGCTCGCGCGATGCGCGCGACGAGCTGCCGCCGCACTATTGACCGACAGCGGCGCGTCGGCCGCCGGCGCCGCGAGCCCGCAGCGCGGCCCTCAGAGTTCGATCAGCTGCTCGCGGATGGCCCAGCGCACGAGCGCGGGCACGTCGGCCAGTTCGAGCTTGGCCATCAGGCGGCTGCGGTAGGTGTCCACCGTCTTCGGCGACAGGTGCAGTTGGTCGCCGATCGCGGCGCTCGACTTTCCGCTGGCCACCATCACGAGGATCTGGCGTTCGCGCGGCGACAGCGTGCTGCCGCGGTCGGCATCGCTGGTCAAGCCCTGGACGGCGATGTCGGTCAGGCCGGCGCCGAGATAGCGGCGCCCCTGGATGACGGAGTCCACGGCGGCCACCAGTTCGACGCCGGCCGAGCCCTTGAGCACGTAGCCCAGCGCGCCCATGCGCAACGCCTCGGCCACGTTGCGCGGCTGGTCCGACATCGACAACACGATGACCTTGGTCGGCATCTGGCGCCGCTGCATCTCGGCCAGCACTTCGAAGCCGGAACGGCCATCCAGCTGCAGGTCCAGCATCAGCACGTCGGGCGCGAGTCGGCTGACTTCCGACAAGGCCTGCGTGATGTCCTCGCTCTCGCCGATGATCGAGTGTCCCGCGGCCTGCAGCAACGCGCTGAGCCCGGCGCGCACGATCGGGTGGTCGTCGACCAGATAGATTCTTGCCATTGGCTCTCTGCTCCCTGAGCGCCGCGGGTCAAGTGTCGTGGCCGGTGCGCTCCTTCCTTGATTGCCGCTCGACCTGCGGCCCTGCGACGACTTCTTCGAGTCGTGTGCGGTGGAATGTCGTGGATTCCACAGCTCCTCAGGTGGGGACAGTACGCCGCACGCCAGCACAGGTCAATCGCTGTATGCGCGCGTTCGAACGAAGGCCGTCGACGCGGTGGGTCTTGACACGTCGATGCAGCGGCGCGCCCATGCGCCGAGACCCCTTGTTCAGCCCGCCAGCAGCGCGAGCAGGCGATCGATCTCGACCGGCTTCACCAGGTGAGCGTCGAATCCCGCCAGGGTCGCCTTGGCGATGTCGTCGGCACCGCCGTAGCCGGTGAAGGCGATCAGGCGCATCGGCTTGCCGGCCAGGCGGCGCCGGATCTCAGCGGCGAGCTGGTAGCCGTCCATGCCCGGCAGGCCGATGTCGATCACGGCCGCCGCGGGAGCGAAGCTCTCCAGCTGCGCCAGCGCGAGATCCGGATGGATCGCTGTCGACACCTCATAGCCGAACGCCTGCAGCAGGATTTCCATCGACTCCACGGCGTCGACGTTGTCGTCGACCAGCAGCACGCGCATGGGGCTGGCGGACGAGGCAGCGGTCGAGTCTGGGTCGGAGGACATGCTGCGTGGACCTGGGATGCGGGAAGGTGCGCGGATTATGGCAGCGGCGGCCGCCACGTCCAGAACTCGCGCTGGCCGGCTGTCCTACACGCGGTCATCGGCTCGACCTACCGGCGCAGCGCCGCGTTCGAATCACACTGAGAGCGACTCGACAATGATGGCGGAGACTCCGATGGCCGACAGCAGCACACGCAACCCACACGCGACCATGCGGGCGGCGCGATGAGCGCCGTCCACGTCATCCCGTCGTCCGACTCGACGCTGGAGCTGCCGGTCGAGACCGTCGGCGAACCGGGCGAGCCGCCGCGCGAGAAGGAGCGCGTGCTGCTGCACATGCCCATCGACGTGCGCAACGCCTCGATGATCGTCATGGCGTCGCTGTTGAGCCTGTACGCGCTGCGCTGGGCCGCCGAGATCGTGATTCCGGTCTTGATGGGATTGCTGTTCAGCTACGCGCTGACGCCGCTCGTGGACCGCCTCGTGCGCGCGGGCGTGCCGCGCGCGCTGGGCGCCGCCGTCGTGATGATCGCGCTGGTGGGCGGTGTCGCCTGGGGCACGTGGTCCTTGAGCGACCAGGCCAACAACCTGATCGAATCGCTGCCGGACGCGGCCCAGAAGCTGCGCGACACGCTGCACCCGAAGCTGCGCGATCCGACGCCGTCGACCATGGACCAGGTGCAGAAGGCAGCCACCACGCTGGCGCAGGCCGCCGACAGCAACAGCAAGGCGACGCCGGGCGTCGCGAAGGTGCAGATCGTCAAGGCGTCGTTCAACATCCAGGACTACCTGTTCGCCGGCACGATGCGGGCCGCCGAGGCCGCGGCCCAGGTGCTCGTCGTCGCCTTCATCACCTATTTCCTGCTCGCTGCCGGCGACACGTTCCGGCGCAAGCTGGCGAAGATCGCGGGACCGAATTTCGCCAAGCGCAAGATCACGGTGCAGGCGCTCGACGAGATCACCGAGCAGGTGCAACGCTACCTGCTCGTGCAACTGCTCACGAGCGTCGTCGTGGGCGTGGCCACCGCGCTGGCGTTCTGGGCGCTGCACGTCAACAACGCCGCGGTGTGGGGCGTGCTGGCCGGCGTGATGAACCTGGTGCCCTACGTGGGCACGATGCTGATCTGCGGCACCTCGTCCGTGGTCGCGCTGCTGCAGTTCGGCACGCCGCAGATGGCGGCGGCGGTGGGCAGCGTCTCCATCATCCTGCACGTGATCTCGGGCTACATCATCACGCCGTGGCTGACGAGCCGCACCAGCCGGCTCAACGCCGTGGTCGTGTTCGTCGGCGTGCTGGCCTGGGGCTGGCTGTGGGGCGTGTGGGGCCTGCTGCTGGGCACGCCGATCCTGATGGCGCTGAAGGCGGTCTGCGACCGGGTCGACGACCTCAAGGCGATCGGCGAACTGCTGGGCGGCAGCGACAAGCCCGGCGAAGGCAGCGGCACGATCGCGTCATGACGACGCCCCGCAACAAGGCCATCCGACCGGCGGACCGCGCCGCCGTGCTCGCCGACAACCGCAACCTGAAGATGGCGCGCTCCGCGCACGCCTACGTCCGCGGCAACACCCTGCAGTTCTACGAGTGGCTCCAGGCGCAGGCGCCCGACTCGCTGCCCGCCGGCCCGGCGATCTGGATCTGCGGCGACTGCCACCTGGGCAACCTGGGCCCGATCGCCAACGTGCACGGCGGCGTCGAGATCCAGATCCGCGATCTCGACCAGACCGTCATCGGCAATCCGGCGCACGACCTGATCCGCCTCGGACTGTCGCTGGCGATGGCCGCGCGCGGCTCCGACCTGCCCGGCGTGACGACGGCCGTGATGCTGGAGCAGTTGATGGACGGCTACTGCGCCGGCCTGGCCGGCGCGCCGGACGCGCCCGACGCGCCGCTGCCCGCGCCCGTGCACCTCGTCATGAAGGACGCGCTGCGCCGCTCGTGGAAACACCTGGCGCGCGACCGCTTCGACGACGTGGTGCCCACCGTGCCCATCGGCAAGCGCTTCTGGAAGCTGGAGCCGGACGAGAAGGACGCGATCGCGCGCCTGTTCGAGAAGAAGTCGGTGTCGCGCCTGGCCACGCTGATCGGCTCGCGCGACGACGAGGCGCCGGTGTCCGTGCTGGACGCGGCCTTCTGGATGAAGGGCTGCAGCTCCCTGGGCCTGCTGCGCTACGCCGTGGTGCTGGCCGTGGGCGCGGAAGGCAGCGGCGACCTGCAGTACTGTCTCGTCGACATCAAGGAGGCCGTCCCCGCGGCCGCGCCCGCCTACGCGGACGCGCGCATGCCCAACGACCACGCGATGCGCGTCGTCGACGGCGCGCGCCACCTGTCGCCGCACCTGGGCGACCGCATGCTGGCGGCCGACCTGCTGGGCCGCCCCGTCTTCCTGCGCGAGCTGCTGCCGCAGGACCTGAAGCTGGAGATCGAGCAGCTGACGCGCGCCGAGGCGACCGAGGTCGCGGCCTTCCTGGGCGGCGTGGTCGGCAAGGCGCACGCGCGCCAGATGGACGCGCCGACCGCCGCCGCGTGGCGCTCGGAGCTGCGCAAAGGACGCTCGAAGACGCTGGACGCGCCGGGCTGGCTCTGGAGCAGCATCGTCGACCTCGTCGCGAGCCACGAGGCGGGCTACCTGCACCATTGCCGCCGCTACGCACTTCGCGAAGCGGCCTGACTCCACAAGAATGAGGATGCGGCCGCCCGGGCCGCACTCTATAGTCGCGCAGCCGTCACGCCGTCCTCGACCGCGAGGGGCACGCATTCCTGGAGTCGCTGCATGAATCGTTCGAGCCCGTCCACGCTCGCGCTCGGCACCTTGCTGCTGGCGCTGGCCGCCATCGCCCAGCCGTCGCGCGCTGCAAAGGCCGGTTCGCCCGCGGGTCGGGTCGTGCTGCCGACCGGCGTGACGCCCGCCGAGTACCGCCTCGCGATCGTGCCGAGCGCCGACATGTCGACCTTCGATGGCCAGGTCGACATCGACGTCCGGGTGGCGCGCGCGACCGCCCGCATCGTCCTCAACAGCGCCGAGTTGCAGATCGACCGAGTCGTGCTGGACGCCGGATCGAAGTCGCCCAGCGTCACGTTCGACGCCAAGGTGCAGACCGCCACGTTCGGCTTCGACCGCCCCGTCGCGCCGGGCAGCCACACCTTGCATATCGCCTACCGCGGCAAGATCCACCAGCAGGCGATCGGCCTCTTCAAGGTGGCCTACGACACGCCGACGGGGCCGGCGACGGCGCTGTACACCCAGTTCGAGAATTCCGATGCACGCCGCTTCCTGCCCTGCTGGGACGAGCCCGGCATCCGCAGCGTGTTCCGGCTGACCGCGACACTGCCCGCCGCGCAGATGGCGGTGGGCAACATGCCCGTCGAGGCCACCGACGACCTCGATGACGGCCGCAAGCGCGTGCACTTCGCGGCCACGCCGCGCATGGCGTCCTACCTGCTTTTCTACGGCGCGGGAGACTTCGAGCGCGTGCATCGGGACGTCGCAGGCGTCGACGTCGGCGTGATCGTCAAGCGCGGCGCCACGGCGTCCACGACGTACGCCCTCGACGCGGCTGCCGGCTTGCTGACCTACTACAACGACTATTTCGGCGTGCGCTACCCGCTGCCCAAGCTGGACCTGATCGCGGGACCCGGCGCCAGCACGCAGTTCGGCGCGATGGAGAACTGGGGTGCGATCTTCTTCTTCGAGCGCGACCTGCTGATCGATGCCCGCACCGCGACGGAGGCGGATCGACAGGGCATCTTCAGCGTCGTCGCGCACGAGATGGCGCACCAGTGGTTCGGCGACCTCGTCACGATGGCGTGGTGGGACGACCTGTGGCTCAACGAAGGCTTCGCGTCCTGGATGCAGGAGAAGGCGGCCGAGCACGCGCACCCGGAATGGAAACGCTGGCTGCGCGTCCTCGGGCGCAAGCAGAGCGTGATGAACACCGACGCGCGCGACGGCACGCATCCGGTGGTCACCCGCATCGACGACGTCGAACAGGCCGCCCTCGCGTTCGACGGCATCACCTACGCCAAGGGCGCCCAGGTCATCCGCACGCTGGAGGCCTACGTGGGCGAGGACGCGTTCCGCGACGGCGTGCGCCGCTACATGGCGCGCCACGCCTATGGCAACACGGTGACTGACGACTTCTGGCGTGCGATGGACGAGCAGGGGACGCGCCCGATCGCCGCGATCGCCCATGACCTCACGTTGCAGTCGGGCGTGCCGCTCGTGGCCGAGCGATCGCAGCGTTGCAGCGGTGACCGCACGACCGTCGTCCTCTCCCAAGGCCACTTCGCGATCGATCCGCGCTCGACGACGGCGGTGCGCTGGCGCGTGCCGGTGACGCTGGGCGTGCCGGGCAGGGCGACGACGCGCACGGTCGTCGCCGGCGCGGCCCCGCGGTCGGTGACGGTCGACGGCTGCGGGCCCGTGGTCATCAATACCGGCCAGACGGCCTATTTCCGCACGCGCTACAGCGAGACGGGCCTGCGCGACGTGCTGGCGCGCTATCCCGGCCTGTCGCCCGACGACCAGATGGGGCTGTTCAACGACAGCGTGAGCCTGGCGCTGTCGCGCGACCTGCCGATGTCGACGTTGCTGGCGGTGATGACGGCGATGCCGGCCGATTCCGATCCGCGCATCGTCTCCGCCCTGACCGCGCGCCTGCTCGACATCGACAGGCTCTACCGCGGCCTGCCTGGCCAGGCACGCTGGCGCGGCTTTTCCACGCGCCTGCTGGCGCCGATGCTGACCGCGATCGGCCCGCGGCCGGTCGCCGGCGAGAGCGACAACGCGGTGATCGCGCGCGCCGACCTGAAGGCCGCGTTGGCCGAATTCGACGATCCAGCCATGCTGGCCGAGGCGCGCGCCTTGTTCGCGGCCTACGTCGCCGACCCGAGCGCGCCGCTCGATCCCGAACAGCGCAAGTTCATGTTGGCGGCGGTGGCCAGCCACGCCGACGCCGCGACCTGGGACAGCCTGCACGTCCTGGCCTTGAAGGCGCCCACCGAAATGGAAAAGCAGGAGTTGCACGAATTCATGGCGACGGCGATCGCACCGGATCTCGCGACACGCATGCTCGAGCTGACGCGCAGCGGCGAGTTGCCGTCGACCACGTTGACGTCCCTGATCTACGACGTGGCCGTGCGCCACCCGCAGCCGGCATTCGACTTCGCGGTGGCGCACTGGGATGAACTGATCCCGCTGTTCGATCCGGGCGACGACGCCGGCTACCTGCCCGATCTCGTCTACGACGCCCCGGACGTCGCGCTGGCGGCCCGGCTGCAGGCCTTCGGCGACGCGCACATCCCCGCGAACGCGCGCAAGTCGCTGCGCAACGCCGTCTCGAACATGACCTGGCGCGCCTCGATCCGGCGCGACCGGCTGCCGGACATCGATCGCTGGCTGGCGGCGCAGGCGGAGGGCCTAAAGTAGCGGGATGGATTCCCATCACGATCACGCCGCCCACGCACACGACGCGCACCACGAGCACGACCATGGTGGCCGGGGTCACGACCACGGCCACGGTCATTCGCACGCCCCCAAGGACTTCGGCAGGGCCTTCGCCATCGGCGTGCTGCTGAACACGGCGTTCGTCGCCGCGGAGGTCGTCTACGGCCTGCGCATCGATTCGCTCGCACTGCTGGCCGACGCCGGCCACAACCTCAGCGACGTGCTGGGCCTGTTGCTCGCCTGGGGCGCCAGCGTGCTGGTCAAGCGCGCGTCCAGCCCCCGCTTCACCTACGGCCTGCGCGGCACGTCCATCCTCGCGGCGCTGTCCAACGCCACGCTGCTGACGCTGGTGACGGGCGCCATCGCCTGGGAGGCCGTGACCCGGCTCGCGCACCCGGCGGCGGTCGAGGGCGGCACCGTGATGGCCGTGGCGGCGGCAGGCATCGTCGTCAACCTGGTCACGGCGCTGATGTTCATGTCGGGGCGCAAGGACGACCTGAACGCGCGCGCCGCGTTCGCGCACATGGCCGGCGACGCCGCGATCGCCGCGGGCGTGGTGGTGGCAGGCTTCGCGATGCTGCGCACCGGCTGGCTGTGGCTGGATCCGGTGGTGAGCCTGGCCATCGCGCTGATCGTGTTGATCGCGACCTGGGGGCTGCTGAAGGATTCGGTGGCGTTGTCGGTGCAGGGCGTTCCGCGCGAAGTGGATGCGCAGGCGGTCGGGCGCTGGCTGGCGACGCTGCCCGGCGTGGCCGAGGTGCACGACCTGCACATCTGGGCGATGAGCACCACCGAGAACGCGTTGACGGCGCACCTGGTCTATCCGGGCGGCTTCCCGGGCGACGAGTGCCTGCGCGGCATCTGCGTCGAGCTGCGCGCCCACCACGCGATCGGCCACGTGACGATCCAGGTCGAGACGGGACAGGCCGATGGCGGCTGCCCCGGCGCGGCGACCAGGCCGGGCGCGCACGAGGCCGCGACCGGCCTGGCGTTCACGCCGCCGCGGGAGCCTGCGCAGGACCCGGCCGCAGCGCCGCGATCGCATCCAGCACACCCTTGACCTTGAACGGCCGCAGGAGCAGGCGCCGCACCTCGAGGTGCTTCAGGCGCAGTGCCAGCGGCGTGCCGCAGGCGGCCGCGGTGACCGCGATCGGGATGTCGGCGGCGCACCGGGTGTCGCCGTTTCGCACGCGGCTCATCAGCTCGAGCGCGGCATCTTCCTCGTCCAGTGACAGGAACAGCGCGTCGAACGCCGTGACCGACACGAGCGACAGGGCCTGCTCGATGGAGGTGAGCTCCTTCGGGTTGGCCAGGCGGAGGTCGCGCGCCACGGCCGCGACGGTGCGGCGCAGCAGGAACTGCGGCTCGACGAGCAGCAGCTCGATCGGCGGCGCGGCGGGCAGGGGCGCCACCGGCGAGTGGGCCGGCAAGGGCTGGGGGGCGTGGATGACGGCCACTACTTCGTCACCTCCTGCGAGACGAGCTCGCCCACGACCAGGTCGCGCAGCGAACTGAAGATGGCCTGGTCGACGGCGTCGAGCGTGCGCGGGCGGCGGTCGATCATGCACAGCGTGCCGACGATCTCTCCGCCAGGCAGCTGCAGCGGGGCGCCGGCATAGAAGCGCAAGGCGGGCGCGCCGACGACCAGCGGGTTGTCGTGGAAGCGCTCGTCCTCGAGCGCGTTCTCGACGATCAGGATCCCGGGCTCCATGATCGCGTGGCCGCAGAACGACGATTCGCGATCGGTCTCGCAGACGTCCAGGCCCACGCGCGCCTTGAACCACTGGCGCCCGGCATCCACCAGGCTCACCAGCACGATGGGCATCTCGAACTCCTCGGCGGCGAACCGCACCACCCGGTCGAATCGTTCTTCGGGCGGGGTATCGAGGATCAGGATCTCGCGCAGTGCCTGCAGGCGCCGCTCGTCGTCAACGGGAATGGGGGCAGGAATCATCGTGGGCGAGGAGCGTGCCGGCATCCGGGGCTTGGAACGTCATGGGACGTCATCGGACGCCGCGCCCGGATCTTGAGCGCCCGCGCGCGCGACACGCGCCGCCGAGGATTTCCTGCCGCTACCGTCCGGTCACTTCTCCTGCGGCGGCGGCGG
>FSZR01001638.1_pt1 | contig 10619 bp, 8 predicted proteins | sample 1638781 | NCBI WGS metagenome assembly FSZR01 (sample SAMEA3914813, study PRJEB12502) | metagenome | biome: forest; material: soil | place: Canada | collected 2011-07-07 | depth 0.3 m | reverse complement strand
GGCCACCGACATCGCCTGCGGGTTGAACGCGCTCTCGGTGAACGGCAGCAGCGCGAGCTCGGTGGGCATGTGGCGGCGCTCGACCTCCTGCGTGATGTGGAACAGGTAGCGCGAGCCGCGCGCGGTCATGCGGGCCACGTAGTCGGGCCGCGACGCGTACCACTGCTCCCATTCCTTGACGGCCGGGCCGTCGAGGTCGGGGATCGCGAAGCCGTCGCGCACGCGGTGCCACAGGTCGGCGTGGGCGGCGTTGTCGCCCAGGTCGACCTTGGCGTCGGGCTGCAGCGGGTCGTACGGCGGCAGGACGACGGGCGCCGGGGCGGTGTTGACGGCGTCGGAGTCGGCGTCGATGGCCATGCCGTCGACCGTCAGCGTGGCCGCGGCCGGGGCGCTGGCGGCTGCGGCGGCAGCCACCGGCGATGCGGTGGAGGCGGGCGCGTCGGCCGCCGTGGCGGAGGCCGGCGTCGACGTCGCGGTGGCCGTCACGATGGGCGCGCCGGCGGCGGGCGCGGGCTGGTTCAGGTCGATCGAGGAGCAGGCGGCCAGGCCGGCGGCGAGCAGCAACGGCAGGGTGGCGAGCAGCGGGTGGCGCGGCTTGTCGGCAGGCTTGTTCAAAACGTGTTCTTCCATTCGCGCAGGGCGGCGAGGACATCGGCGGGGCCGGACGAGGCCGCGCCACGAGCCAGCGCGGCGTCGACCACGGCGGCCTCGCGCACGCGCACGAACGGGTTGACGGCCCGTTCGGTGGCGACGGTCGACGGGAGCGTCCAGGCGCCGTCGGCGCGCAGCGCCTGGCAGCGGGCCTCGTAGTCGGCCAGCTCGGTGTTGCGGGGCTCGACCGTGCGCGCGAAGCGCAGGTTCGAGAGCGTGTATTCGTGGGCGCAGCAGACGCGCGTGTCGCCCGGCAACGCGGCGAGCTTGTCGAGAGAGTGCTGCATCTGCGCCGGAGTTCCCTCGAACAGGCGGCCGCAGCCGCCGGAGAACATCGTGTCGCCGCAGAACAGCCACGGCGCCTGGCCGGGGGCGGTGACGACGTAGGCGACGTGGCCCGCGGTGTGGCCGGGGACGTCCAGCACGCGCACCTGCAGGCCGGCCAGCGCGAATGCCGCGCCTTCCTCCATCGGCCTGACCGGCACCGGCATCGCCTCGTGCGCGGGACCGTAGACCTCGCCCTGCAGCAGCGGCGCGAGCGCGCGCAGGCCGCCGACATGATCGGCGTGGTGGTGGGTCACTAGAATGGCCTCGAGCCGCAGCCCGCGCTCCCTCAGCGCCTGCGCGACGGGCTCGGCTGCGCCGGGATCCACCACGACGGCGCGCGAGCCGTCGTGCAGCATCCAGATGAGGTTGTCGGCGAAGGCGGGTAAGGCGATCAGTTCCATGGAGAGAAGCGCTGCGATTATAGAGTTGGGCGGGTGGCTGCGGACCCCTCCGGGCCAGTACCTGCTCGCGTGGGAACAGGAGCGCATCGACCGCGCCGTGGCCGACATCTTCGGCTATCACGCGCTGCAGGTGGGCCTGCCCGAGCTCGACGGCCTGCGCGCCAACCGCATGCCCCACCGCTGGCTGGCCAGCGACCTGTTGGACCTGTCCGGGCGCGCCCTCGTCGACGAGGCCGTGGCGCCGCATCCGCACTCGGTGCCCGTGGCCCTGCACTGCGACGCCGAGGCGCTGCCGTTCGCCAGCAACAGCCTCGACCTGATCGTGATGCCGCACACGCTGGAGCTGGCGCAGGACCCGCATGCCGCGCTCGCCGAGGCGACGCGCGCGCTGATGCCCGAGGGCCGGCTGGTGATCGTCGGCTTCAACCCGGTGAGCCTGTGGGCGATGCGCCAGAACCTCGGGCGCACCGGCCACAGCCTGCGCATGGGCGACGAGCGGCTGTTCCTGCCGAGCGCGGGCGAGTCCATCGGCTACTGGCGGCTGCGCGACTGGCTGCGGCTGCTCAGCTACGACATCGAGGTCGGCAAGTTCGGCTGCTGGCGGCCGCCCTGGAACTCGCAGAAGTGGCTCGACCGCTTCGGCTGGATGGAGGGCATCGGCGAGCGCTGGTGGCCGGTGCTGGGCGCGGTCTACTTCCTCGTCGCGGTGCGCCGCGTGCGCGGCATGCGGCTGGTGGGCAAGGTGCGCAAGGAGCGCATGAAGGCCGGCGCGGCGCCGGCGGTGGTGGCGAACCGGCGCCGCTGACGCGCCGGGTCGCAGGTACCATTCCGGCCATGACAGAACAAGTTTCGAGCGACGTGACGATCTACACGGACGGGGCCTGCAAGGGCAACCCCGGTCCGGGCGGCTGGGGCTGCTGGCTCTCGGCCAGCGGCAAGGAACGCGAGCTGTTCGGCGGTGCCGCGCAGACGACCAACAACCGCATGGAGCTCACCGCGGTCATCAAGGGCCTGTCGGTGCTGACCCGGCGCTGCAACGTGGCCGTGTACACCGACAGCGAGTACGTGCGCAACGGCATCATGACCTGGATCCACGGCTGGAAGAAGCGCGGCTGGAAGACGGCCGACGGCAAGCCCGTGAAGAACGTCGAGCTGTGGCAGCAGCTCGAGACGCTGGCCAACGCGCACGACGTGAAATGGCATTGGGTCAAGGGTCACGCGGGCGACCCGGGCAACGAGCGGGCGGACATGCTGGCCAACAAGGGCGTGCTGTCGGCGCTGTCCGGCCAGGGCTGAGGCGCGAGGTCGCGCCGCAAGGGGTCAGCGCGCGAGATCCTCGGGCGTGTTGATGTTCGCGAACGCCGCGTCATCGCCTTCGCGGTCGAACAGCACCGCGGCCGCATGCCGTGCGAGCCATCGTTCGACCTTGCGCTCCCCGCTCGCGAGATAGGCCGCCAGGTCGTCGGCGAGCGCCGTCGACAGCAGACAGCACACCGGCTCCAGCCGCAAGCCGTCCACGCCGTGATCGCGCTGGACGACGGCGCCACGCACGTCGCCCGACAGCGCGCCGGCGAGTCGCGCCACCAGGTCCGCGGGCAGGGCCGGGCTGTCGCACGGCACGACGGCCACCCAGGCCGCGCCTGCGCTCGCCGCCGCGCGCAGCCCGGCGAGGATGCCGGCGAGCGGCCCGGGGAAGTCCGGCGCGTCGTCCGCGAGCACGCGTGTCGCGCGCGTCGCGTACACGTCGGCGTTGCGGTTGGCGCTGATCATCACCTCGCGCACCTGCGGGCGCAGGCGCGCCAGCGCGTGGTCGACCAGCGGCAGGCCGCGCCACGGCTGCAGGCCCTTGTCGACGCTGCCCAGGCGCTGGCCGCGGCCGCCGGCCAGGACCAGCCCGAGGATGTCGGCGCGCGACGGCGCCATCAGCCGCCGATGTAGTGCATCTCGACGCGCGGGTCGCCGTCGGCGCCGCCGCGCGCGCTGCGCAGCTCGGAGTAGCGGTCGTCGCGGCCGCCCCAGAGGCGATCGATCTCGCCGGCCAGCGACGCGTCGTCGGCGCCGCCGCGCAGCAGCGCGCGCAGGTCGTGGCCGCGGCTGGCGAACAGGCACAGGTAGAGCTGGCCGTCGGTGGACAGGCGCGCGCGGTTGCAGTCGCCGCAGAACGCGCCGGTGACGCTGGAGACGAGCCCGATCTCCTGGCCGCTGTGCTCGAAGCGCCAGCGGCGCGCCGTCTCGCCGGCGCTGGCTGCGGGCAGCGGCTGCAGCGGACCCAGCGTGCGCAGGCGATCGAGCACGGCGTCGGACGGCAGGACCTCGTCCATGCGCCAGCCGTTGGTCGAACCGACGTCCATGAACTCGATGAAGCGCAGCACCACCGCGTTGCCGTAGCGCGCGTGCAGGGCCTGCGCGAGCGGCACGACCTGGTCGTCGTTGTGGCCCTTGCGCACGACCATGTTCACCTTGACGGGCGAGAGGCCCGCGGCGAGCGCGGCGTCGATGCCGGACAGCACGTCCTCCACCGCGAAGTCGACGTCGTTCATGCGACGGAACACGGCGTCGTCGATGGCGTCCAGGCTCACGGTCAGGCGGCGCAGGCCGGCGTCCTTCAGCGCCTGCGCCTTGCGGGCCAGGATCGCGCCGTTGGTGGTCAGCGTGAGGTCCAGCGGCGCGCCCTCGGGCGTGCGCAGCGCGGCCAGCATCGCCACCAGGTGCTCGAGGTTCTTGCGCAGCAGCGGCTCGCCGCCGGTCAGGCGCAGCTTGCGCACGCCCGCGGCCGCGAACACCCGCGCGAGGCGCGTGATCTCCTCGAAGCTCAGCAACGCCGACTGCGGCAGGAAGCGGTGCGCGCTGTCGAACACCTCCTTGGGCATGCAGTAGCCGCAGCGGAAGTTGCAGCGGTCGGTCACCGAGATGCGCAGGTCGCGCAGCGCGCGGCCGTGCAGGTCGAGGCGGTCGGTGCCGGCGGGCAGGGCGGACGCGGGCGCATCCCCGCCGCCGGGCGCCGGGGCGCGCCGCAGGTCGTGGAGTGCGAAGATCTTGTCGCCCATGGCGTCATTGTGCCCGGCCGGGCCGGGCCGGAAGGCGGCGTGGCCTTGGGCGGCCGCGCGGGGTCAGCGGTCGGACAGCGCGCGCGCGAACGGCGCGTGCGTGGGGCCCAGGCTGGTGGGCGCCGTGGCCGGCAGGCTGGGCAGCGTGCTGCCCGTGTGCAGGCCGGACGGATTGAGCGCGCCAGGGCCGGTGGCCGCCTGCACGGCCTGCAGCGCGGCCAGGGCCGACGCGTTGGCACCGCCCGCGCCGCCGCTGCCCGAGACGGGCTGGCCGGTGAAGCGCGCCGTCAGCGAGGCCAGCATCGAGGCGCCGGCCGAGGTGGACGTGCCGTTGGCGCCTTCCAGCTCGGGGACGCGGCGCGCGCCCGTGAAGTGACGCGCCCAGTAGGAGATGTTGATGTCCTCGATGCGCACGGACTCGCCGGTGCGCGGCGAGTGGATGAACTTGCCGTCGCCGAGGTAGATGCCCACGTGCGAGAACGTGCGGCGCATCGTGTTGAAGAAGACCAGGTCGCCGGGCTTCAGGTCCTTCTGGTCGACCTTGGCGAGCTCGGGCGCGTTGGCCTGTTCGTCGGCGCGGTGCGGCAGCACGCGGCCGAGGCTGTTCTCGAACACGTAGCGGGTGAAGCCGGAGCAGTCGAAGCCGGTCTCGGCGGTGTTGCCGCCCAGCTTGTAGCGCACGCCGAGGAAATTCATGGCCGAGTCGACCAGGCCGGACGCGCCGTCGCGGACCTGCGTGATGACCTCGGTCGTCTTGGTGGTGACGGTGTCCAGAAGGCCCTGGTCGTCCATCGGGCGCAGGACCGGCTGGCGGACGGCGGGCGGGGCGGCCACGGCCGCTCCCGCGACCGCCAGCAGGGCGGCCGAGATCATCCACGCCTTGATCCCGTTGCGGGGGCGGTGGCTGCTCGACGAAGAGGCGGCAGCGCCGGCCCTGAACTGGAAGATTCGCACAGGGCTAGCATAGCGGATGCCAGCTTTCCCGGTCAACGCGGGAGACGGTGAAAACCCGAGCAAATACAAAGACTTGCATGCTGAAACAGGCATCTTCCGCGATGCGGGAGCATGTTTCCCGTCGGTAAATCTGCATCTGGACACAACCGGATCGGAAATCGGCTCCACACGCAACGACAATCGCCCGTCCTGCCGAGGCGTCCACGAGTTGCCGTCGCGCAGGCGCCCGAGTTCCGGAGACCTGATGAAGAAACCGAACGTGATTTCCGCCGCCGTCGCGCTGGCGGCCGCGCTGGGCCTCGTGGCCACCCCCGCGCAGGCGGTGCGCAAGCGCGTCGTGCACCCCGCCAAGCCGGCGCACGCGAAATCCACCGCCGCGCCGCCGATCGTCGAGAAGCCGATCGCCGACCTCCCGTTCCCCCGCTTCGACCGCGGCCCCCAGGTGGCCTCGGCCTGCACCGTCGGCCTGGAAGGCGCGATGCTGCGCATGAAGGAGCTCGAGAAGCGCAAGCCGGGCCCGGACTGGCTCAAGGGCTGGGAGGCGCTGTACGAATGGGAGGAGGACCAGAGCGGCCCGCTCGTCTTCCTGCAGAATGTGCACCCCAACGCGGAAGTGCGCGCGGAGGCCGAGAAGTGCGAGCAGCGCTGGGCCGACTTCCAGGCCACGCTGGGCGCCAACGAGAAGGTCTACCTGGGCGCGAAGCAGTCGCAGTTCAAGGATCCGCTGGACCACCGCGCCCAGCAGCTCGCGCTCGAGGCCTTCGAGGACGCCGGCGTGGCGCTGCCCAAGGACAAGCAGGCCAAGGCGCGCGAGATCGCCACCAGGCTCGCCGACCTGGGCCAGCAGTTCAACACCAACATCCGCGACGCCCGGCTGCGCGTGAGCTTCACCGAGGCCGAGCTGAAGGGCGTGCCCGACCCGGTCTGGAAGGACCAGCCGCGCGACGGCGACGGCCGCATCGGCATCGCCGTGGACGGCCCCAACTACGCGCTCGTGATGCAGTCGGCCGAGGACGCCGGCGCGCGCGAGCGGCTGTGGCGCGCGAAGACCAACGAGGGCGGCGCGGCCAACCTGAAGCTGCTCGCGCAGATCGAGCAGCTGCGGCAGCAGCAGGCGAAGCTGTTCGGCTTCCAGAGCTACGACGACTTCGTGCTGCGCCGGCGCATGGTCGATTCCACCGCCCGCGCGACGAAGTTCCTCGACGACGTGCACGCCGCGGTCGCCGACCAGGAGCGCCATGACGTCGCCGAGCTGCGCGACGCCAAGGCGCGCCATCTCGGCCAGCCGCTGGAGATCACGAAGCTGCAGCGCTGGGACGCGATGTTCTACGCCGAGCGCGTGCGAAAGGACCGCTACGCCGTCGACGACGAGGCCTTCCGCCCGTATTTCCCGCCGCAGGAAAGCCTGCGCTTCGTGATGCGCCTGGCCGAGAAGATGTTCGGCGTGCGCTACGACAAGGTGGACGCCGCGCTGTGGGCGCCCGAGGTCCAGGCCTGGGCCGTCGTCGACGTCGCCGGCAACCGCAAGATCGGCACGCTGTACGTTGACCCGTATCCGCGCGACGGCAAGTACAACCACGCCGCCGCCTGGCCGCTGCGCAATTCCGCCACCTGGGACGGCCGCCAGGCGCAGGCGGCGCTGGTCGTCAACCTCGATCGCCGCGGCCTGTCGCTGCGCGAGCTGGAGACGCTGCTGCACGAGTTCGGCCACACGGTGCACACCACGCTGTCGGCCACGCGCTACGCGAGCGACGGCGGCGAGAGCGTCGACCAGGACTTCATCGAGGCGCCGTCCCAGATGCTCGAGGACTGGGTCTACGACAAGAAGGCGCTGAAGGTGTTCCAGGAGGTCTGTCCGGCCTGCAAGCCGGTGCCCGACGACCTGGTCGACAAGGCCCGCGTCGCGCGCGACTTCGGCAAGGGCCTGCAGGTGGCCCGCCAGCAGCTCTATGCCGCCTACGACCTGGCCCTGCACGGCCCGGCCGCGCCCGATCCGATGGAGACCTGGGAGAAGATGGAGACCGCCACCGCGCTCGGCTACGTCGCCGGCACGACCTTCCCCGCGGGCTTCGCGCACATCGCCTCGGGATACGGTGCGGGGTACTACGGCTACCTGTGGAGCCAGGCGGTGGCCAGCGACATGCGCACCGCGTTCGCGACCGACAAGCTCGATGCCAGGGTGGGCGCGAGGTACCGCGCGACGGTGCTGGCGCAGGGCGGCCAGAAGCCGCCGCAGCAGCTGGTGAAGGACTTCCTGGGGCGGGACTTCAGCACGCAGGCGTTCTTCGAGTACCTGAAGAAATAGGCCCGCCGCCGCGAGGGCGTCAGGACGGCTGCGTCGGGAAGGCCGCCTGCGCCGGCGACGCTCCCGGCATGCCGAGCAACCCCTGCAACGCCTGCGGCTCCACCGGCTTGACCAGGTGGTGGTCGAAGCCGACGGCCTCGGTGCGCTCGCGGTCCGACTGCTGTCCCCAGCCGGTGACGGCCACCAGCGTGACGGCCGCGAGGCTCGCGTCGGCGCGCACGCGGCGCGCGACCTCCCAGCCGTCCATGCCGGGCATGCCGAGGTCCAGCAGCACGAGATCGGGCCGCCACGACTGGATCCGCGCGAGGCCGGCGTCGCCGTCGTAGGCGACCTCCGTCTCGGCGCCGAGCGCCGTCAGCAGCATGTGGGTGCTGTCGGCGGCGTCGCGGTTGTCGTCGACCACCAGCACGCGTGGTCGCCCGCTCGCGGGCGCGCGTCCCGCGGCGGCCTCCGGCGCCTCTTCATCGGGACAACCGGCCGACAGCGGCAGGTGCAGCGTGAAGCAGCTGCCGCGGCCAGGGCCGTCGCTGGCGGCGGTCACGTCGCCGCCGTGCATGCGCGCCAGCCGCTGCGCCAGCGCGAGGCCGATGCCCAGGCCGCCCTGCGAGCGCGGGTGGGCATGGTCGACCTGCGCGAACATCGAGAACACGCCCGACAGCTGGTCCGGCGCGATGCCGATGCCGTTGTCGCGCACCTCGAGCAGCGCCTCGCCGCCCGCGCGTCGCAGCGTGACGGCGATGACGCCGCCCGAGTCGGTGTAGCGCGCGGCGTTGTTCAACAGGTTGGCGAGCACCTGCGACAGCCGCATCGCGTCGCCGTCGACGCAGACGGCCTGCTCCGGCATCTGCAGGTCCAGCCGGTGGCGGCCGTACTCGATGGCGGGCCGGCTCGCCTCGATCGCGTCGCCCACCACGTCGGCCAGGTCGATCTGCCGGCGCCGCAGCTCGATGACGCCGCGGCTGATGCGCGAGACTTCCAGCAGCTCGTCCAGCAGCCGCACCATGTGGCGCACCTGGCGGTCCAGCATGCCGTGCACGCGCTGGGTCGACGCGCGATCGGGCGCGATGCGCAGCAGCTGCAGCGCGTTGCGGATCGGCGCCAGCGGGTTGCGCAACTCGTGGGCCAGGATCGCGAGGAACTCGTCCTTGCGGCGGTCGGCCTCCTGCAGCGAGGCCTCGGACAGTCGCAGCGCCTCCTCGGCGCGGGCGCGCTCGACCGCGGCCCAGGTGCGCTCGGCGACCTCCTCGGCGAGCTGCACCTGCGACGCGGTCCAGTGGCGCGGACTGCCGTGGTGCAGGCTGAGGACGGCGACGAGGTGGCCGTCCTTGACCAGCGGCACGGCCAGCGCCGAAGCGATCTGCGCGCCGGCGAAGGCCACCAGTCGTTCGGGCTCGCGGAACTGGTCGGCGATGTCGTCGATGACCAGCGTGCCCCCCGCGCGGAACAGCGTGAGGATGCCGGGATCGAAGTCCGAGATGCGGATCAGTCCCTCGAGATGCGATACCCCCACCTCGTATCCCGGACCCCACGACAGCGTGTCCTCGTCGGCCAGCGCCTCGCAGTACTGGCAGCGGTTGGCGGCCAGGTGCTCGCCGAGGAAACGCGCCGCGCGCTCCTGCACCTGGGCCGGGTCGGACAGCGGGCGCAACGCGTCGCTCAGGCGCAGCAGGAAGGCTTGCCGCGCCTCGCTCTCGCGCACGGACTCGCGCAGCTGGTCGACCGTGCCGCTCAGCGCGTCGAGGCCGCTCAGGCGGTCGGCGTCCGACGCGTCCAGCAGCAGCCGCTCGAGTTGCGGATGGCGGCCCATCAGCGCGCGCATGTCGGGCTCGACTTCCACCTCGGGATGCGTCTCCGTCCAGAAGTGCGCGGTGCGGATGAAGGCGAGGTAGGCCATCAGCAGCTCGAACGCCGGGCCGCCGACGGCGTGCCGCACGGCGACGCGCGCGGGGCCGGCGCGATGGGCATCCACGAAGATGGCCGACAGCGCGTCGAACAGGTCCAGCTCGGCGGCCGTGCCGGGCAGCGGCAGGGCACCCGCAGGTGCACCCGCCGCCAGGCGCGCGAGGGTCGCGGCCAGCGTGCGCGCGTCGGGCACGGGATGGCTCAGCAGCGCGACGATCTCGTCGATGCTCGCGAGCGGCGCGTCCGCGTCCCCCGCCGGCCGGCCCAGGCCCGCGAGAAAGCCCGCGTGGCGGACGATGCAGTAGCGCGCCGGGCAGAAGCGCGACAGGTGCACGAACAGCCGTTCCTTGAGCACCGCGGGCAGCGGCAGGTCGAGGTAGGCGGCCTTCGCGAACGCCCACAGTTCCTTCACCAGTCCGGGCGCCGCCGTGCCGGTGAGGAAGAAGTTGGGCAGCACGCCGAATCGCGCGGCGATCTCGCGGCGCAGCGACTCGTCGGGCGTCGGGGACGGTTCGGTGGACATGGTCTGGGAAGGCCCGGCTCAAACGGCAAGGGCCGCCGAGGCGACCCTTGCGGGGAGGTCGACGAGCCTTCTACAGCGCGTCGGATGCGAAGTCCGCCAGGCGCGAGCGTTCGCCGCGCGCCAGCGTGATGTGGCCGCCGTGCGGCCAGCCCTTGAAGCGGTCGACCGCGTAGGTGAGGCCGGAGCTGCCCTCGGTGAGATAGGGCGTGTCGATCTGGGCGAGGTTGCCGAGACAGACGATCTTGGTGCCCGGGCCCGCGCGCGTGACGAGCGTCTTCATCTGCTTGGGCGTCAGGTTCTGCGCCTCGTCGATGATGACGAACTTGTTGAGGAAGGTGCGCCCGCGCATGAAGTTCAGGCTCTTGATCTTGATCTTCGAGCGCACCAGGTCCTGCGTGGCCGCCCGGCCCCATTCGCCGGCGCCGCCATCGCCCTTGGACAGCACCTCGAGGTTGTCGTCGAGGGCGCCCATCCACGGGCCCATCTTCTCTTCCTCGGTGCCGGGCAGG
>FSZR01001810.1_pt1 | contig 10665 bp, 8 predicted proteins | sample 1638781 | NCBI WGS metagenome assembly FSZR01 (sample SAMEA3914813, study PRJEB12502) | metagenome | biome: forest; material: soil | place: Canada | collected 2011-07-07 | depth 0.3 m | reverse complement strand
CGTGCTGTGGCAGGCCTTCACCAGCGAGACGCCGGTGGCGCTGCTGATCGACGAGATCGACAAGGCCGACATCGAGTTCCCGAACGACCTGCTGCGCGAACTCGATCGCATGGAGTTCCACGTGTACGAGACCAAGGAGACGATCCGCGCGATCCAGCGCCCTGTCGTCTTCATCACCAGCAACAACGAGAAGGAGCTGCCGGACGCGTTCCTGCGCCGCTGCTTCTTCCACTACATCAAGTTCCCCGAGGCGGGGACGATGCAGCAGATCGTCGACGTGCACTTCCCCGGCATCAAGCAGGAGATGATCGCCGCGGCGCTCAAGAGCTTCTACGACGTGCGCAACCTGCCCGGCCTGAAGAAGAAGCCGTCCACGTCCGAGCTGCTCGACTGGCTCAAGCTGCTGCTGGCCGAGGACATCCCCGTCAGCGCGCTGCAGTCCAAAGACGACAAGGTCTCGATCCCGCCGCTGATCGGCGCGCTGCTGAAGAACGAGCAGGACGTGAGCTTGTTCGAGAAGCTGATCTTCATGCAACGCAACAACCGCTGAGCCGACCGATGCTGAACGTCCAACCCGTCACCCTCACCGACGGGCGCATCCGTCTCGAGCCGCTGTCGCTGGATCACGTCGCCGCCCTCCAGGCCGCGGCCGCCGACGGCGAGCTGTGGAAGCTGCGCGTCACCTCGGTGCCCGACCCCGACGACACGCGCGGGTACGTCGAACGCGCGCTCGCGATGCGCGAGCAGGGCAACCGCCTGCCCTTCGTCGTCGTCGACCTCGAGAACGACGACCGCGTCATCGGCTCGACCAGCTATCACGACATCGTGCCGGCCGTCGATCGCCTGGAGATCGGCTGGACCTGGTACGCCAAGAGCACGCAACGCTCGCACGTCAACACCTGCGCCAAGCTGCTGCTGCTGGTGCACGCCTTCGAGACGCTGGGCGCGAAGCTGGTGGGCTGGCGCACCGACAACTACAACTTCGCGAGCCAGCAGGCCATCGAGCGGCTGGGCGCGAAGAAGGACGGCGTGCTGCGCCACCACGCGCTGCGCCGCGACGGCACGGTGCGCGACACGGTGATGTACAGCCTGGCCGCGGGCGAGTGGCCGGAGGTCAAGGCGCATCTGCTCTATCAGCAGAACAAGCCGCGCGGATGAAGCGATGTCTCGGGTTCCCGTTGCTGATGACACGGCGCGAACTCGACGTGTCCTGCCGCTGATGTCCGGACGAATCCCGCCCGCATGAACGAGAAGAACCAGGACTTCCCGTCCGCCCTCCAGGCCCTGCTGCTGATCGTGGCGCTGTTCGCCGTCGAACTCGTCGTCAGCGCCGCGCTGCACGACCTGCAAGGCCTTCTGGGCCTGACCGAATCGCAGGCCGAGGCCCTGGGCTCGCTGGTCGCCAACGGCTGCGTGTTCGCCACCTTGATGCAGTACAAGGGCCTCACGTACCGGGAACTGTTCCATCCGGCGGGCACGTCGATGCGTGACACGGCGGTGTCCATCGTCCCATGGGTGGTGATGCTCGTTCCGGCGCTGGTGCTGATCCTCACGACGCTGGTGTCGCTCGTGACACAGGTGTTTCCGTTGTCGGCCAGCGAGCGGGCCATGTTCGAGAGCATGGGCGACGACGACCTGGCCACGGCGCTGCTGGCCTGCGTCATCGCGCCGATCGTCGAGGAGATGCTGTTCCGCGGCGTCATCCTGCGCGGCTTCCTGCAGCGCTACGGACGCGCCCGGGCCATCTGGGGCTCCGCGGCGCTGTTCGGGCTGGCGCACTTCAACATCTACCAGTTCGTCGCCGCGCTGTTCATCGGCGCGGTGAGCGGCTGGCTCTACGAGCGCGCGCGGTCGCTGGTGCCCTGCATCGCGCTGCACTCGGCCTACAACACGGCGCTGTGGCTACTGTCGCATTACCCGACAGGATCCGATGCCGATGCCAATGCCGACGCGCCGATTTCCGCCGGATTCTGGGTCGCCAGCCTGCTGCTTGCGGGCGTCGGCGTGATGTACCTCGTGCGCGCCTTCGGCGTCCGGGACGACGCCCCGCCCTCGTGACCCGAACTACATCGCCGCCTTCGCGAACCTGCACTCGCCGGCCATGACGGCGTCCCGCGCGGCGATCGCGTCGCGGCCGTCGGCGCCGTCGAGCGCAATGCGGCAGTCGTCGAAGCGCACGCCGCGCGCGTTGCGCACGAAGAATGCCCAGCCCGGCAACGCGTAGTCGACGACCTCGGCCTTGGCGGTGGGCGTGGCGAAGATGAACTTGGCGTCGGGATAGCCGCCGGCGTAGACGGGGAAGCGGTCGATGTCGGACGCGCCGCTGCCGAACAGATGCGGCCCCGCGGCGCCGCCAACGCCTCGGTACGTGATCGCGATGTCCTTGAACGTGATCGCTGCCAAGTCGTGGCGGCCGGCCGCGTCGGCGGGCGCGCCGCTGAGCAGTGCGCCCCAGGGATAGCGCAGGCGGTCGCCGCGGATCGTCTCGAAGTGAACGTCGTGGATCGCGCCGACCGCCACCTTGCCGCGCGCGCCCAGCAGCATGAAGACCGGCGTGCCGACGTCGGACAGCGTCACGCGGCGGAAGGTCAGGTCGGCCACCTCGCCGCCGTCGACCGATTCGATCGCCATGGCCGCCGCCTGCGCGTTGGCGATGACGATGTCCTCGAACAGGATATGGCGCATGGGCCCGACGGTGGCGGTGCCCAGCTTCAGGCCGTTGGCGACGCCGGCGCCCAGGATGCGGTTGCGGCGCACGACGACGTCGCGCAGGCCCTTGGCGCTGCCGCTCTTGAGGCAGATGCCGTCGTCGCCGGCGGTGATCGTGCTGTCTTCGATGAGCACGTCGTGGCCATCGACGACGTCGATGCCGTCATGGGTCGGCCCGTGCGGCGAATCGACCGTGATGCCGCGGATGACCAGGTGCTCCACCTCGAGGTTGACCACGGCCCAGGTGGCGGCGTTGCGCACCGTGACGCCCTCGATGGCGACGTCGGTGGACAGCGCCGTGAAGATCGCCATCGGCCGCTGGCCTTCGGGCAGCGCCATGCTGCGCCACTTCTCGATGTCCGCATTGCCGTCGATCGTGCCGCCGCCCTCGATGCGCACGGCCGTCGCGCCTTCGGCGTAGACCAGCGCCCGCTTGCAGTTGGCCAGTTCGGTGTTGCGGGTGGGCGGACTCAGGGTCGGATAGTCGGCGTCGTCGCGGCTGCCCAGCAGCGTTGCGCCCGTCTCGATGCGCAGCGTGACGTGGCTGTGCAGGACGATCGTCCCGGACAGGAAGGTGCCGTGGGCCAGCACCACGGTGCCGCCCGCGCCGGTGGAACAGGCATCGACTGCGCGTTGCAGCGCGGCGGTGTCCTTGGCCTGGCCGTCGCCGATCGCACCGAACGAGTGCGCGTCGCAGGCGCGCGTGACGCGTTCCATCGCGGGCACGGGTGCGGCGGTTGCAGCGGGCGACGCGACCCGTCCCGCGCACCCTGCGATCAGGACAGCGCTCAGCGCGACGAGCGCCGAGCAGCGAGCAACGGGGGGCATGGCGAACTCCGGTGAGGATTGGGCTGCGGCACTCTACCGCACCGCGTCCGCGACGCGCTCGCCGCTCGTTGCCCGCTTGCCGGGCTGCAGGAGACGACCTGTTCAGAGTTGGCGCCGGCGACACCTGCGGCCATCCGGCAAGCCGATACCCGCGCAATTACCCCGGACCGGGGAACCATCCCCCTACCCGAAGTCAATCGCCCCTATTTCGATCGATGAAATGTGAACTTTGCCCATTCGAACAAACGGAACATATTGAAAATTTGATAATCGGCAATTTCAGGGAGCCTTTCGAAAAGGCGAGCCCCGAAAAGTATCGACGCTCCCGATCTCCAAAATCTGAAGGTGCCAGATTGGTGAATTCCGAGCCACGATGGGGCGAACAATCCGACTTCCGTGAATATTGTCGGAATCGTCCAGAAACTGTCTCGGAATTATCTGATTCATTCGTGGTGGTGATACTCCCTCCCCCTAGGCTGGATACAGACAAGACACCGTCGAGTTACTAGGATTGAAACAAATAGGTACAGCGTCATCCTCGAAATCCGGGCGATGCGCAGGTGCCAGGCGAGATTCTCTCCCCTGCGCTGCCGACAACCAACAAAGACCCGCTTCAGGATACCGGCGGAGATACCGGTATCCCGTCGAGGAGGAAGGTAATGCGTGTTTTGAACAGTGCTGGACAGTGGTGCGCGATCGCATTCGCCGGATTGGCGATGGCAGGCACGGTACAAGCGGCGCCCGATGCCGATGCGGCGCAATCCCTCGCACGCTCGAACAATTGCTACAAGTGCCACAGCATCGAAAAGAAGAAGGACGGGCCGTCATTCAAGTCGACCGCTCTCAAGTATGCCGGCAAGCCCGATGCGGAGACGATTCTCGTGCGTCATCTGACGACCGGGGAGAAGGCCAAGTTCCCGGACGGCCACGAGGAAGAACACAAGGTCATCCGTGCCAAGAGCGAAGCGGAGGTGAAGAACCTCGTGGGCTGGATCCTGGTCCAGTAGCCCGCGCACACGGCCCCAGAACGGATTGCGGATCACCAAGCAGGTCGCCATGCGGCCATGCACACGAAGGGAGGCTCGGATGAAGACGTTGTCGTCGATTGCCGCAATGGCGCTCCTGCTGGGCTGTTTCCTGGGGATGTCGCCCGGGCAGGCCGCGGAGACTCCCCTTCCGGACCCATCCGCCTCCGTCGCGGCCCAGCACCTGAAACAGGACGCCACGTGCACGCGCTGCCACGACGAATCGGAAGCGCGTCCGGTCCTGTCGATCTACCAGACCCGGCACGGCAACTCGGCGGACCCGAATTCACCCACCTGCATCTCCTGCCACGGCGCGAGTACGCTGCACGTCGACGGCGGCAAGGGCAAGGGCAGCGCGTCGCGCCCCGCACCCGACATCGTGTTCAAGAAGACGGGCAGCGACTCCACCGTGTCGTCCGCGGCGCTGCAGGAGACGACCTGCCTGGGCTGTCACCGCGAAGGGCAGCGCACGCACTGGGAGGGCAGCCAGCACGAGAGCCAGGGCGTCCCGTGCTCGTCCTGCCACAGCGTGCACGTCAAGGCCGACGCGGTTCTCGCGAAGGCGACCCAACCCGAAGTCTGTTTCGCGTGCCACAAGACCCAGCGCGCGCAGATCCACCGGCTGTCCACGCATCCGATCGACGCCGGCAAGATGGCCTGCTCCGATTGCCACAATCCGCACGGCTCCACCGGACCGAAACTGATGTCCAAGGGCTCGGTCAACGAGACCTGCTATGTCTGCCACGCGGAAAAGCGCGGTCCGTTCCTCTGGGAACACAGCCCGGTGGTCGAGGACTGCACCAACTGCCACACGCCGCACGGCTCGACCAACACGGCACTGCTGAAGACGCGCCTGCCCTACCTGTGCCAGGAATGCCACAGCGGCGACCACGCGGCGCAGGTCAACAGCGGCGCCAACATGCAGAACGGCTTGCTGACGACCGCCAACGGCAACAACCCGTTGGCCAATGCGGCGGCCCGTACGCAGCTCCTGGGGCGCTCCTGCCTGAACTGCCACCAGCTGGTCCATGGTTCCAACCATCCGGCCGGATCCAAATTCTCGCGTTGACGCGTCGTCGGAGAGTGCCATGCGCCGTTCCATCGAATGCCGATTTCCGCTCCGTGTGTCGATCGCCGCCGTGCAAGCGGCCTTGATCGCGCTCGCGACCACCCAGGCGGCTCGCGCTGCCGAGCCACTCGACGCCCAGGTGCGGGAGCTCGTGCAGCGGGCCAGCACCTTCGAGGTCGGCATCGGCTGGCTCAGCGACGGCGCGTACAAGGCCAACGAGTTCACCGGGCTGAAGAGCGACGGGGCATTCCTGGTCGGCAACTTCGATCTCCGGCGCGGGGGCGACTATGGCAGCGACGATGCGTCGCGCTTCCGACTGACGGGCACCGACGTCGGCACCGAGTCGCGTGACGTCCTCGCCGAGCTCACCCTGCAGGGCCGCACCCGTTTCTACGTCGACTACGACCAGTTGCTGCGCAATCGGTCGGACTCCTACCAGACGCCGCTGCTCGGAGCCGGCACCAGCGTCCTGACGCTGCCCTCCAACTGGCTGGTGCCCGTGGTGCCGCGGCTCAGCGGGACGACGCCGAACGCACGCGGTCTGTCGCCCGCCGTCACCAGTTCGAACGGCCTGGTGGCCGGGGTCCCCACCGCGCCCACCGCGGCCCAGTTGGCCACCGCCGCGGCCATCCAGGGCAAGGATCTGCCGAGCTTCCACACGGTCGACCTGTACACGAAGCGCACGAAATACACGATGGGCGCCGTCGTCGCGCTGGACCGCCAGCTCGAGTTCAGCGGAAGCTACCAGCACGAGCACAAGGTCGGCCTGAAGCCGATGAGCGTCGATACCGCCGTGACGGGCGGCGACATCGGCGCCACCCTCCCGGACCTGATCGACCAGAACACGGATCAGCTCGACCTGGGCGCGACCTACCACACCGGCGGCCTGTCGCTGGAGGGGCGCTACTACACGTCGGTCTACACCGACCTGGTCCACGGCTTGACCTGGTACAACTGGGCACTGCCCACCAGCACGCAGACGACCAGCACGCCGCCCTCCAACCACTTCCAGCAATACAAGCTGACGGCCGCCTATTCGTTCACGCCGACCACGCGGCTGGTGGCCGACGCGTCATGGGCCCGCAGCACGCAGAACGAACCGTTTCTCACGCCCTACTACGCCGCGATCGTCCCCCGGTCGTCCGCGAACGCGCTGGTGCTGACGAAGGTCGGAGACCTGAAGTTCACGTCGCACCCCGTCAAGGATCTGGGCGTCACCGCCGCCTACAAGTTCGAGGATCGCGACAACCGCACGCCGGTCAGCACCTACGGCTACTTCGACGTCGGGGCCTCGCCCAGCGGGACGTCCCCGTTCGCGAGCTATTACCCGACGATCAAGACCGGCAGCAACCTGAACCTCAACGCCAACCGCCCGTTCAGCAAGCGCGCCCACAAGTTCGACCTGGATCTGGACTACCACCTGACGGAAGGACAGTCGCTGCGAGCCGGCATCGAATCCCAGAACACCACCCGCTACTGCTCCGGCAGCTGGATTTCCTGCGAGGACGCGGCACACGTCAAGGAGCACTCCGGCCTTCTCGAGTGGCGCGGCGACTTCCTGGATTCGATCGATGCGCGCGTGGGCGCCGAGCACGGCCGGCGCACGGTGGACTACAACGAGAACGCGTTCCTCGCCCTGGTTCCTTATGCGAACGTGTCGCCGACCGGCGCTCCCGGCGGCAGCACGGCCTACGGCACGCTGCTCTCGACGGGACTGAACGGCTACGGCCCCTTGCTGGGACTGAATCCCCCGGCGCCCGCCGGCAGCGCCGAGGCGTTCTTCTTTCCGCTCAACAACGTCCTGAACAACACGCTCTACTCGCATCGCAACCGCATCAGCGAGTTGCCGGGCCTGCGCCGCTTCGACATGGCCGATCGCGTGCGCGACAAGCTGCGCACGTCCGTCGACTGGCACGCCACCGAGCAGTTCACCGTGCAGGCGGGCATCGACTACAACCGCGACAACTACGACAAGTCGGTCTACGGCCTGCTCAACGGCCGCTCGCTGGCGGCGAACCTGGACGCGAGCTATGCATTCAGCGACACCGCAAACGTGGGCGGATTCTTCACCCACGAGGACCTGCGCAACAAGAGCGCCGGCAACACCTATACCGCCAACAGCGCCGCCACCAGCGTCAACGGCGCGACCGCCGTGGTCGGCGGGTGCTTCTCGACCTTCCAGGCCCTGAGCTCCAACTACAAGATCGACCCCTGCCTCAACTGGACTTCGGACATGCGCGACAAGGTCGACACGTTCGGCGCGACGCTGCAGCAGAAGAACCTGCTGGGCGGCAAGCTGGAACTGAACGGCACGCTCGCGGTCAGCCGCGCCCACAGCACGAACGACGTGCGCGGCGGCAACTACGTCAACAACCCGCTCGCCGTCGCCGGCGCACCCGCCGGCACCGTCGCCGCCTACTACATCGCGGCCACGCCGTTGCCGCTCGTCAAGACCGACACCATCGACCTCCAGCTCAATGGGCTGTATGCGGTGACCAAGGCCGCGGGCGTGCGACTCGGCTACCGCTACCAGCACATGATCTCCAGCGACTGGTCCTACGACGGGCTCCAGTACGGCGGCCTCAACACCGTGCTGCCGACCAATGAGCAGGCGCCGAACTACAGCGTGCACACCTTCGTCGTCTCGTACGTCTACACGTTTCTCTGATCCGCTGGCGCCCCGCCGCGCCTGATCCGCGGCACCGGGCACGGCAATCCGTTCCATCGCACCCTCGGAGGACTCCATGAAGCAGGCGATTCGCATCCAGGACGAACAGGTCGCGATCCTGAGGGAGATGGCGCCGCCCCAGGTCGACACCCCGGTGCTCGTGCGCACCAGCCACAGCGGCTTCACGATCATCCTGCACTGGTCGACCGTCGCGGCGATCCTGGTCGCCGTCGCCGCCGTGCTGGTGCGCGAGCTGATCGAGGACGATGCATGGCGGGTGCCCTTGATGAACATCCACCGCCAGGCCGGCCTGTTCGTCCTCGTCGCCCTGGCCTTGCGGCTGATCGTGCGTTTCACGCTGGGGCTGCTCGACGTCTCCCACGACATGCCGCGCATGCTGCGGCTCGCAGCGGGCGCCGCCCATGCGTCGCTCTATGCGATGCTGCTCGCGCTGCCACTGCTCGGCTGGGCCACGACCAGCGCGCACGGCGTCGGGCTGAAGCTGTTCGGCCTGATGCGCCTGCCTGCCCTCGTGCGCCAGGACTCGGACCTGGCGGACGTGCTGGACGACTGGCATGTCTGGACGGCCTGGGGCCTGCTGGCGCTCGTGACGATGCACGTGGTCGCTGCCTGCTGGCACCACTACGTGCGCCGCGATCGCGTGCTGGCCGCGATGCTGCCGCTCGTCAGGCCGAGAAGGGCCGTCGGCACGCGCGCGCCCGGACGTTGAGGCGGCGCAGGTTCGGCCGCCGGCCGCGCGCGATCAGGGCACCGAGACGAGGTGTCCGACCACCATCACCTGCGCCGACGTCGAACTGCTGGCCACGTTGACGCCTTCCAGCGACACCGTCGGATTGTTCCCGGCCTCGACGAACAGCGTCACCGGCGCCCCGCCCACGTACGTGGTGCCGCCGTTGGACTGCGGCGCCGGCAGGTACGCCCCGAGCGTGAAGAAGGCGCTGTCCGGCTTGATGGACACGTGCGCGCCGCCGCCCGGCACGCCGTACAGGTACGAGACATAGGTCACCTCGAGCCGCTTGCCCGCGGGGACGGCCGGCAGCGGCACGATGCAGACGAACGTCGTGCAGGTGGTCGTCGACTGGTTGAAGATGATGGATTGCTGGTACGGCGAACGCACCGGCTCGTCGACGCTCTGCACCAGGGCGGCCTTTTGCGCAAGGGCCGACGCGGACGCCAGCGCCAGCAGGCAGAGCGACGCGCCGCGCAGGACGACGGCCCGTCGCGAATCGAAGGAAGTGACGCAGGGAATCGAAGCCATGGAGTCTCCCGGAGGGTCGGTGGATGGGAGGCCCACTTCACTCCGCCCCATCGCCAGCATCCATCCCTAGCCCTCCGCGCCCCCCTCGTTTCGCACGCTGCGCGAACGAGGATCGCGCACGCGCCATCGCAAATCGGATCCCTCGATCCAGCCCGTACTGGCCGAGGTTCGAGTGGAAGTCGCGAGCATGGCTGCTCGAGATCGAGCCGATCTTGGCGACTCCGGCTGAGGGCGGGCGCGTCGCGACGCCATGGCCGATCGTGCACATCCGGCAAACCGGCCGTCGCCCCAGGCGCGGGCCTATTGGGTGCGGAACTGCTCCACCGTCCGCGCCAGCTTGCCCGCCTGGTCGCGCATCGATTCGGCCGCGGCCGCCGATTCCTCGACCAGCGCCGCGTTCTGCTGCGTCATCTGGTCGACGTTGTTGACGGCGTCGTTGACCAGCGCGATGCCGCCGGCCTGCTCGCTGGCGGCGGTCGTGATCTCGCCCAGCACCTCGCTGACGCGGCGCACCGCGCTGACGATCTCCTGCATCGTCGTGCCCGCGTCTTGCACCAGGCGCGCGCCGCTCTCGACCTTGTCGACCGACGCGCCGATCAGCGTCTTGATTTCCTTGGCGGCCTCGGCCGAGCGCTGCGCCAGGGAGCGGACCTCGCTCGCGACGACCGCGAAGCCGCGGCCCTGTTCGCCGGCGCGCGCCGCCTCCACCGCCGCGTTCAGCGCGAGGATGTTGGTCTGGAACGCGATGCCGTCGATCACGCCGATGATGTCGGCGATCTTCTTCGACGACGCATTGATGTCGTCCATCGTCGAGACGACGCGCGACACCACCTCGCCGCCGCGCGTGGCGATCTCGGAGGCCGAGCTGGCCAGGCCGTGCGCCTGGTTGGCGGCGTCGGCGCTGTGGCGGATGGTGCTGGTGAGCTCGTCCATCGAGCTGGCGGCCTGCTGCAGGCTGCCCGCGGTCTGCTCGGTGCGCGCGCTGAGATCCTGGTTGCCGCTGGCGACCTCGGTGCTGGCGACCTGGATCTGCTCGGTGGAGCTGCGGATCTCGCGCACGATGCGCGTCAGCGAGTCCTGCATCTTG
>FSZR01001836.1_pt1 | contig 10713 bp, 8 predicted proteins | sample 1638781 | NCBI WGS metagenome assembly FSZR01 (sample SAMEA3914813, study PRJEB12502) | metagenome | biome: forest; material: soil | place: Canada | collected 2011-07-07 | depth 0.3 m | reverse complement strand
GGTGGCCGACATGAAGCTCACCGAGGAACGCGGCCTCACCGGCAAGGGCGACCTCACCAAGCTGATCGCGCAGCTCGCGCGCTCGGGCTCGGTGTTCATACCCGTGCTGTCGCCGGATGCAATCTTCGGGGGCGCGGTGGGTTGATTGCGGCGGCGCGTTGAAGGGGGATCGGGGTCAGGCACCGCCCGGGGGCGTGAGGGCGTTCCGGCAGCCGTCGCCGGGCGGAGCCAGACCCCTCGGCGACCAAGGGGTCTGGCCTATCCGAGGATCGCGCCGAGACGTGGCCGATGGCCGTGTCGTTGATCGCGATTCGAGGGCAGGCCTGACCCCGATCGCCTGTGAAATTCGGGCGGCAGGCCTTCAAAGGTGTACAGTACAACCAATATCGTCGCATCTCATGCGCAGCGCCTCATGTCCACCCGCAAGCCCTCCTCCGCCAAGCACGACTTCCCGCGCCCGTACACCACCGTCGACGTCCTCATCTTCACGGTACTCGACGAAGCCCTGAAGGTGTTGCTGGTGCAGCGCCCGTCCGACGCCGGCGAGCCCAGCCCCGGCCTGTGGGCACTGCCCGGCGGCTTCGTCGACGTCGCCCGCGATGCCGACCTCGAGGCCTGCGCCCGCCGCAAGCTGATCGAGAAGACCGGCGTCGCGAGCCCCTATCTGGAGCAGTTGGGAAGCTGGGGCAGCGCCACGCGCGACCCGCGCGGCTGGTCGGCGACGCATGCGTACTTCGCGCTGATGCCGGTCGACGGCGTCACGTTGACCAAGGGGGCGAACGCGGCCGACGTCGCGTGGTTCACGGTCGACGACGCGTTTCTGGCAAGGAAGAAGCTCGCGTTCGACCACGCCGTCATCCTGCGCGCGGGCGTCGAGCGCCTGCGCGGCAAGGTCGAATACACGTCGCTGCCGGCCTTTCTGCTGCCCGAGCCGTTCACGCTGCCGCAACTGCAGCGAACCTACGAGGTCGTGCTGGGACGGCAGGTGGACAAGAGCGGATTCCGCACGCGCATGATGGCGGCCGACTTCCTCGTCGAAGTCGGTGTCGTCGAGAGCGACTCGAACCGGCCGCCGATGGGGTACCGGCTGAAGGATCGCGGCACGCCTGTCTTCTTTCCGCGCACGTTCAGCCCGCGGGGCTGACAGGGGCGAGCGTCGTACTGCTGGCCGAGGCGCAGGGGATCGGCGTCAGGCACCGTCCCGAATCGCGTTCGACCGCCCGGCGTTCACCGACAGAGCAGCGCGATTCGAAACGATGCCAGACACCTCCGGCCAGCGCTCGGCTCAACGGCGCTTGAGGCCGATGCGATCCAGCGTGTCGAACTCGTCCTGCGTCAACTCGATCTCCCCGGCCTTCACGTTCTCCTCCAGGTGCGCCACCTTCGACGTGCCCGGAATCGGGATGATGACCGGGCTGCGCTGCAGCAGCCACGCGACGGCGATCTGGCTGGGCGTGGCGGCGTGGGCCTTGGCGATGGCGTCGAGCGCCGAGCCCTCGCGCGTGAGGTCGCCGGCGGCCAGCGGGTACCAGGGGATGAAGCCGATGCCGTGGGCCTCGCAGTACTTGAGCACGTCCTCGCTGCCGCGGTCGGCGAAGTTGTAGCGGTTCTGCACGGTGGCCACGGGAAACACCTTGGCCGCGGCCTCGATGTCTTCCACCGACACCTCGCTGAGGCCCGCGTGCGCGATCACGCCGTCGTCGAGCAGGAGGCGCACGGCCTCGAACTGCTCGTCGCGCGGCACCCTGGAATCGATGCGGTGCAGCTGCCACAGCGCGATCTGGTCGACGCCCAGGCGCTCGCGGCTGGCGTGCGCCTCGCTGACCAGGTGGCTCGGGTTGCCGTTCTGCGTCCAGATGTCGGGGCCGCTGCGCTCGAGGCCGCCCTTGGTCGCCACCGTCACATGGTTGTACGGATACAGCGCCTCGCGGATCAGCTCCTCGGACACCTCGGGGCCGTAGGAATTGGCGGTGTCGATGAAGTCGACACCCAGCTCGGGCAGGCGGCGCAGCGTGGCGAGCGCGCCGTCGCGGTCGGCAGGCGGGCCCCAGATGCCCGGGCCGGTGATGCGCATCGCGCCGAAGCCGAGGCGGTTGATCTCGAGTTCGCCGCCGATGCGGAAGGTGCTGGGATGCTTGGCCATGAAGGTGTCGTCCGGTGCGTTGCAGAAATGGGCGAGTGCCGGGGCCAGTATGGGCGGGTCACGCGCCGTTTTCTTCCGCGGGGTCTTGGCACGCTTTCGCGATCTGTGTCAGGCCGTCGTCTTCCCCGCGTCCAGCGAGGCAAGGTGCTGGTGGATCAAGGCCACCGCCGCGGCGCCATCGCCGATGGCGCCGCCCACGCGCTTGACCGAGCCGGCGCGCACGTCGCCCACGGCGAACGCGCCACGCACGCTGGTCTCGAACGGGTTGGGCACGCGGCCGGGCAGCACGTGGCCGTCCTTGCCGGTGACCGCGGCGGCGCCGGTCAGCACGAAGCCGGTCTTGTCGACGGCGACGCCGCAGCCCTCGAGCCAGCGCGTCTCCGGGTCGGCGCCGACGAACAGGAACACGTTGCGCAGCTCGCGCTCGTGCACGGTGCCGTCGGGGCCGCCCTCGCGCCACTTGACACTGCTGAGGCCGGACGGCAACTGGCCTTCCAGCTCCACCAGCTCGGTATGCGTCCACAGCTTGATGTTGGGCGCCGCCTCGATGCGGTCGATGAGGTAGCGCGACATGCTGGCCGCGAGCCCCGGCCCGCGAATCATCATGTTCACCTTGGCCGCATGCGCCGCAAGAAACACCGCGGCCTGCCCTGCCGAGTTGCCGCCGCCCACCAGCACCACCTCGCAGTCGGTGCACATCTTCGCCTCGAGCCCGGACGCCCAGTACCAGACGCCGTGGCCCTCGAACTCCTCGATGCGGCCCAGTGCCGGACGGCGGTAACGCGCGCCGCTGGCGCACACGAGGCTGCGCCCGCGCAGGCGCCGGCCGTCGGCCAGATGGACCGCGAACACGCCCTCGCTCTCGGCCTTGGAGCAATCCAGGCTCTTCACCTCGGCGGGAATGATCATCTTGGCGCCGAACTTCTGCGCCTGGATGTACGCGCGGCCGGCCAGCGCCTGGCCCGAGATGCCGGTCGGGAAGCCGAGATAGTTCTCGATGCGCGCGCTGGCACCGGCCTGGCCGCCGAACGAGCGGCAGTCGAGCACCGCCACGTGCAGGCCCTCGGACGCCGCGTACACGGCCGTCGACAGCCCGGCCGGGCCCGCACCCACCACCAGCACATCGAAGATGCCCTCGCACACCCGGTCGTCGATCATGCCCAGCGCGGTAGCCAGCGCCGTCTCGGTGGGCTCGACCAGCACGGTGCCGTTGGGCGTGACGGCCACTGCCTCGGCCGCGGCCGCACCGTACTGCACCAGCAACTGCGCGGCCACCGGATCGTCGGCGCCGGTGACCACGTGATGCGGCTGGCCGTTGCGCTGCAGGAAGTTCTGCAGCCGCAGCACAGAGGCCGAGCCGGCCGCGCCGATGAGGGTGGCGCCGCTCGCGCCGGCCTGGATCAGCGAGACGCGCCGCAAGATGAGCGCACGCATGATGCGTTCGCCGAGATCGGCCTCGGCGATGATCAGCGCGCGCAGCTGGTCGGGCACCACGAGGATGCCTTCGACCTCGCCGACGCACTGCGCGTCGACCAGCGCCGAGCCGCCGAACAGCGTGCCGGCCTCGGCCAGGAACTCGCCCGGAAAGTAGTCGTGGTACGGCCGCGTGTTGCCCAGGCCGTCGCGCTGGGTCACGTCCACGCGTCCCTTGATGAGCAGGAACAGGCCGCGCGACTTCATGCCGGCCTGGATCAGGTAGCTGCCGTCCGCGGCGTGGTGCGGCTCGCCGAAGCGGCGGATGCGCTGCATGTCGGCGGCGTTGAGCACCGGGAACATCTGGTGCACGCGGTTCGGGTCGGGTTGCTGGCCCGGCGCAGGGGCAGCGGAGGTCGGCGGTTGGTCCACGGGCGGCTCCAGTCAGGCGGCGCACCGGACGTTTGGCGCGCATGGGTGCGACTGTCGCACGAGCGCCGCAGTCTTGCAGCGCCCTGAACACAAGCCCCGTCCAAGGTGAGAACCACGCGTATTCCCTGACCGGTTCAACAGCCGCGCTTCAGCTTGGACGCGCGTCGACGCGACTTTGCCTTCCAGCAACGCGACAAGTGTCAACATCGGCCGCCGGGCCGCCGTTTAATGGGCAGCCCCTCAACGCCGGTCCCGCGATGACGACGCCGATGACCCTGCCCACCACTGCCTTGCTGACGCGCCGCGGCGCACTGGCCGCCGCCGTGGCGGCGCTGGCCTGGCGCCCCACGTTCGCCGCCGTGGACGGCGCGGGCGCCGACCAGGCCGAGGCGCTGCATGTGCTCAACCGCCTGGCCTTCGGGCCGGCGCCGGGCGACCTGGAGCGCGTCACGGGCATGGGCGCCAGCGCGTGGATCGCCGAGCAGTTGCATCCCGACCGGCTCGCGCTGCCGTCCTGGCTCGTCAGCCAGCTCGCCACGCTGCGCACGCCCAACGAGACGCAGCGCGAGCTGGTGCAGCAGTACCGCGAGATGGCCAAAGAGGCGAAGGAGGCCAAGCAGGCCGAGACGCCCGGCGCCGACGGCACGAAGGCGCAGACCGAGCAAGGCGCCGAGCGGCGCAGGCAGGTCGCCGCGATCGCCGTGGAGGCCGGCAGCGAGCGCCTGCTGCAGGCACTGGCCAGTCCGCGCCAGCTCGAGGAGGTGCTGGTCGACTTCTGGTTCAACCACTTCAACGTGTTCCAGGGCAAGGGTCAGGTGCGCGTGCTGGTGGAGAGCTACGAGCGCGAGGCGATCCGGCCCTACGTGCTCGGACGCTTCCGCACGATGCTGGGCGCCACGGCCAAGCATCCGGCGATGCTGTTCTATCTCGACAACTGGCTGTCGGTGGCGCCGGGCTTCCAGCCGCGCCGCGGCGGCGGCAAGGCGAACGGTCTCAACGAGAACTACGCGCGCGAGGTGATGGAGCTGCACACGCTGGGCGTGGACGGCGGCTACACGCAGCAAGACGTCACGGAGCTGGCGCGCATCCTCACCGGCTGGACGATGGAGCCGGAACGGCCCCGGCGACGGCGCTTCGTCAACGGCATGGACAACACCGCGTCCGGTCGCGGCGACTCGATCTTCGCCTTCGATCCCGAGCGCCACGACAACGGCGTCAAGCAGTGGCTGGGCAACCGCGTGGCTCCGCGCGGACAGATGGAGGGCGAGTTCGCGCTGGACGTGCTGGCACGTCATCCCGCCACCGCGCGCCACCTGGCCTTCAAGCTGGCGCGCCGATTCGTCGCCGACGCCCCACCGCCGGCGCTCGTCGACCGCCTCGCGCAGCGCTTTCTCGACACTGACGGCGACCTGCGCGCCGTGATGCAGGCGCTGCTGGACAGCCGCGAATTCCGCGACCCGCAGCCGGCGAAGTTCAAGACGCCCTACCAGTTCGTGCTGTCGTCGGTGCGCGCCAGCGGCATCGTCACCACCAACGTGAAGCCCCTGATGGCCCAGCTCACGCAACTGGGCCAGCCGCTGTACGGCTGCCAGACGCCCGACGGCTGGCACGACACCGAGGCCGACTGGCTCAACCCGAGCGCGATCACGCAGCGCGTGAACTTCGCCACCGCGCTCGCGTCGGGCAAGCTGCCGCTCCAGCGCATCGATGACCCGGCCGCACCTGCCGGCGGCGCCAACGGCATGCAGGCCATGGAACGCCAGACCGACCGCGCGATGAACCGCGACCAACCCGTCGAAGGCTCGACGCCGCCCGTCGATGCGGGCGCGCTGCTCGCCACGCTGGGGCCGGCCATCTCCGTCAAGACGCGCGCCGCGGTCGCCCAGTCGCAGCCCGGGCTGCAGGCCGCGCTCGTGCTGGGCAGCCCCGACTTCATGCGCCGCTGAAAGAAGGCCCCTCATGCAACGCAGACAACTCCTGCACGCGGCGGCCGCCGCCGGCCTCGCCTGGAGCGCGATCGGCCGCAGCGCCTTCGCCGCCACTGCCCCGTCCGGCCAGACACTGCCCGGCAACAAGCGCCTGGTCGTCGTGTTCCTGCGCGGCGCCGTCGATGGCCTCAGCGTGGTCGCGCCGTATTCCGAAGGCGCGTACTACCAGCAGCGCTCGTCGATCGCGCTGGCGCGTCCCGGCCAGGACGGCGGCCTGCTCGACCTGGACGGCCACTTCGGCCTCAACCCGAATCTCGCGCCGCTGATGCCCCTGTGGCAAGCGGGCAAGCTGGCGTTCGTGCAGGCCGCGGGCTCGCCCGACCCGACGCGCTCGCACTTCGATGCGCAGGACTACATGGAGTCGGGCACGCCCGGCCGCAAGAGCACGCCGGACGGCTGGCTCAACCGGCTGCTGGGCGCCGAGCCGCCCGTGGTCGTGGCGCCGGGCGCACACGCAGGGGTCACGCGCGGCATCAGCGTGGGCGCCACGATTCCGCGCATCTGGGCCGGCCAGAACCCGGTGGCCAACATCGCCAACGGCGCGGGCGCCACCAGGCCCACGCAGCTCGATCGGCCGCAGGTGAGCAAGGCGTTCGACGCGCTGTACTCGGGCGACGACGCGATGTCCAGGGCCTATAGAGAGTCGCAGCAGTCGCGCGCCGAGGTCAACGACGCGATGAGCCCCGCCGCGCATGAACAGATGGTGGCCGACAACGGCGCACCGCTGCCCAACGGCTTCCCCGACGACGCCGCCCGCCTCGCGCAACTGATGCGTCGCGATCCCAACGTGCAGATCGCCTTTCTCGCACTCGGTGGCTGGGACACCCACGTCAACCAGGGCGGCGCCAAGGGCCAGCTCGCCAACCGCCTGCAGCCGCTGGGCCAGGGTCTGGCCGAACTCGCCACGCGGCTCGGCCCGACGTTCGATGACACCACCATCCTGGTGATCTCCGAATTCGGCCGCACCGTGCGCCAGAACGGCACCGGCGGCACCGATCACGGACACGGCAACGTGATGTGGGCACTCGGCGGCAACATCGCCGGCGGCAAGGTGTACGGCCGCTGGCCGGGCGTCGACGCGGGCGCGCTCTACGAGGGTCGCGACCTGGCCGTCAGCACCGACTTCCGCTCGGTGCTGGCCGGCGTGTGCATGCGCAACCTGGCGCTGCCGGATGCCCGGCTCGCCAGCGTGTTCCCCGGCTTCGACGGCCCGGTTCTGAACATCGCACGAGCCTGAGATCCGAGAGGCCCGGCGCCGCACAGGGCCACCGCGTGCGTGGAGAATCGCATCGACTCAACCCGGAGACGCCGCATGATCCTCGAACACGCCGATTTCACGATCCCCGTCGGCAAGAACGCCGAATTCGAGGAGGCCATCCAGCGCGGCATCGCCACGGTCGTCTCGCAGTCCAAGGGCTTTCGCGACGCCCAGGTGCATCGCGGCATCGAGTCGCCCGAGCGCTATGTGCTCACGATCCACTGGGACACGCTGGAGAACCACACCGTCGACTTCCGCGGCGGCCCGCTGTTTCCGGCCTGGCGCGCGATCGTCGGCCAGTACTTCGCCAAGCCGCCAGTCGTGGAGCACTTCCACCTGGTCGTCGAGCACGACTGACGGCTCGTCGCGGCCCGCAACCTCGAACCAGGGGTTTGCTTGCAGGCGCCACGCCGCTACCCTCGGCCTCTATCCAGGGAGGCAATCGAGATGAGAAGACATCCGCGCGCGGCGGTGTGCACGCTGGCGTCGATCGTGTTGGCGACCGGCGCGGCGCACGCGGCCGAAGGCTTCAAGGTGCGCTACCCGATCACCGGGGTGCTCGGGCCCGAGCTGACCGTCTTCGAGCCGGTGCCGGGCACGATCGGGAGCGTCGCGATGGCATTCGCCGACCTCACGGCCTTGAACGGCAACGACGGCCACGCGGCCTGGACGCCACCGCTCACGAATGCCGCGGGCGTGACGCAGACCGCGCGGCTCGACTTCAAGCAGCACCAGGCCGTCGTGCAGGCCTACGCGGGACACGTCATCGCGTTGCAGGCGCACGCGGAGTTCCTGGTCCTGGGCCTGAACCTGCCCTACGCGCTGTCGGTGCATCGCTCGCTGCGCTTTCCCACCGTGCGCGCGACGCTGCCGAACGGCACGCCCACGACGCCGGGTGCCGGCTTCCTGGCCGGCCTCGCGGCGCAGGCCAAAGCCAACAACCTGTCGACCGGCGGCTTCGGCGACGCCGATGTGTCGCTCACTTGGGTTCACGTGGCAGACCGCTGGAAGCTGGGCACCGGCCTGGGCATCGGCCTGCCCAACGGCGACTCCCACAGCCAGTCCTCCGGCGCGCCGGGCACGCCGGCGATCAATGTCGGCACGGGACGGTTCTACACGTTCCGGCCCACGACGACGCTGTCATACCAGGTCGCCGACCGGCTGACGCTGGGCGTGCGCGCCGCCGTCGGCCTCAACACGGTCGACACCGTCGACCACTGGCGCAGCGGCAACTTCTGGGCGACGGAGCTGGCCGCCGTCTACCGCAGCCCGGTGGGTGCGTTCGGGCTCCAGGGTGTGGTCGTCAAGCAGTTCCAGGACGACCACGGCGGCCAGTCCGGACCGCAGCCGGGCGGCTACGGCACCAATCGCTACCAGACCGGCGCGGCCGGCATGTTCTACGCCGCGCGCTTCGGCGAGGTGGGCGTGAACCTCGGCTACACGGCCCAGTTCCGCGCCGTGAACGCGTTCGCCGGGCAGGTGTTCCAGTTGCGGGTGTCGCACGAGTTCTGAGCTCGCGCGACGAAGCCGACGGCGGGCTTACGCGATGCCGCTCGCCTTTGCCAGGGTCTCCACGCGCCCGTCAGCGTGGCGCGCGAAGCGCACGCGCTCGGGGCCGTGCACCGGCGCATGGTCGGGCCAGGGCCAGCCGCCGAATTCGGTGCGGCGGTAATCGTCGAAGGCCTGGCGCAGCTCGGCCTCGGTGTTCATCACGAACGGGCCGTACTGGGCCACCGGCTCGCCGATGGGACGGCCCTGCAGCAGCAGGAACTCGGCGACGTCGGTGCCGGTATTGACGAGCTCGACGGCGCTCGCGGCGCGAAGCTCGATCGCGGCGTGCTGCGCGACCGCGTGGCCGGCGACGCTCACGCTCGTGCCCTCGAAGAAGTACAGCTTGCGGCGTGCCGCGGCATTGACCGCAGGCGGCAGCTTCCAGCGCGCGCCGGGTTCCATGCGCAGCGTCCAGATCGCGACGTCCGCCTCGGCCTGCGCGGCCCACGAGTCGGGCGGCGGCGCCAGCGCCTGCGCGACGTCGACGGCGTCGGGCTCGGACGTGGAACGCGGGCCCTCGATGCGGCCCGCGATCACGGCGACCTCGGTGACCGCGCCGTCGCCGCTCTCGAAGAAGCGATGCGGGATGTCCTCGGCCCAGAACATGGTGAAGTGCGGCTCCGACATCTTGCTGCGCGCCGGCAGGTTCAGCCAGATCTGGAACAGCTCAAGCGGGTTGGGCTGGGCGGTGTCGAGCAGCGGGAACATCTCGGAGTGCACGATGCCCTTGCCCGCCGTGAGCCACTGCACGTCGCCGCCGCCGAAGCGCGCCGCGGCGCCCAGCGAGTCCGAATGGTCGGTGAGCCCCTTGCGCACGATGGTCACCGTCTCGAAGCCGCGGTGCGGATGCGACGGGAAGCCCGGCACCTTCTCACCGTGGTACATGCTCCAGCCGTCCTTGCCACCGAAGTCCTGGCCGATGTTGCGGCCGGCCAGCGAGGCCTCGGGCCCGAAGCGGCCGTTGCCCTTCGGATAGGCGTCGTCGTGGTGCACGCAGAACAGGAACGGGTCGGCCGTCTCCCACGGGAAACCGAGCGGCTGGATCTGCAGGATGGCGCTGTCGGGCATGGCGGCTTTCGAAGGTCGGACGGCGGAGCGTCGAGTCTAGCCAGATCGACGCGTCACTGCGTTCGGCGGGGGATCCTGCGCGCCCGCACGGCCGCCGCGCGGCGCGCGCTCAGAACGGTGCCGCCGCGTCCTCGGCGTTGGCCGGCGCGTATGGCGACGTCGCTGCGCCCATGCCCGCGGTCTGCCCGGTGAGCGCGGCCATCACCTTGTCGGTGGTGGACGTGCCGGCCTCGCCCAGCTTGAGCGGGCCGCCCAGTGCCTCGACCAGGTCGGGAATCAGCTTGCCGAGCTCGCCGGTGGCGATCGCCACGTCGGCGTCGAAGTTGTTGTCGCCCTTGCCGGCCGCCTCCTTGCCTTCGAGCACCACGTCGAGCAGCTTGATCTTCTTGATCGCGAAGTTCTCGGTGAGCACGAACGACACGCGGCTGTCCCACGTGAGCGCGAGCTGGGTGGGCAGCTTGCCCTGCTTGATGTGCTCACCCACCTCGTCGATGTCGAGCGTGTGGCGGGCGTAGCGCACCAGCGCCTTCTCGGAGTCAGGCTGCTTCAGCTCGCACTCGCGGTCGATCGTGAAGCCCGACGGCGCCTCCTTGGAAGACAGCCATTCGGCCATCGCGGTGGCCGCCGACAGCTGCGTCTGCACGAGGTCGAGGCGGATGCCGCCGGACAGCAGCTCGGTGAGCAGCGTGACGATCTTGTCGGCCTTCTTGGCGCTGGCGGCGCCCACCATCACGAGCCTGGCCTGCAGGTCGATCCAGATCGGCGTGGTGCCGCGCTTGGGGAACGCGCGCGGCAGCAGCTCGTGCACGATCTCCTCCTTGATTTCCTTGGCGTGCTTGCCCTTGGGACGGCGGCCCGTC
>FSZR01001833.1_pt1 | contig 10727 bp, 7 predicted proteins | sample 1638781 | NCBI WGS metagenome assembly FSZR01 (sample SAMEA3914813, study PRJEB12502) | metagenome | biome: forest; material: soil | place: Canada | collected 2011-07-07 | depth 0.3 m | reverse complement strand
CTGCACCGGCCGGCCGGTGCGTCGCAGGTCGGCCAGGAGCGCGTCGAGCGCGCCCGGCGCCAGCTCGCAATCGGCATCGACGATCACCACCGCCGCGGGCGGATCCTGGCGCAGGTGCTCCATGCCGAAGGCGAGCGCGAAGCCCTTGCCGCGTGCCTCGTGGAACCGTTCGATCACCTCCGCGCCGGCCGCGCGCGCGCAGTCCGCGGTGGCGTCGTCGCAGTTGTCGGCCACCACCAGCAGCCGATCGCCCGGGGCCAGCTGCGGCAGCAGCAGCGCCAGGGTGCGCGCGATGCCGGACTCCTCGTTGTGCGCGGGCACGAGGATGGCCGCGTTGCCGGACGATCCGTCGCGCCGCGCTGCCGGCGACGCCGGCGCCCGCGGGCCCAGCACGTCGGCGAGGATCTGCAGCGCCAGGACGGCGACCGGCAGCGCCAGCAGCAATGTCAACGCCAGCACGCCGACCGCCAGCGCCTGCCCCAGGTGGACGCCGATGGCGCTCACGGCCGCGCCCCTTCGATGGCGTCGCCGAAAAGACGCTTCAGCCGCGCCGCCTCGACATCGACGAGATGGCGCTCGAACGCGCGCGCGCGCGCCGCGCGCCCCATCGCCAGCAGGCGCTGCGGCTCGGCCCGCAGGCAGTCCTGCATCGCGCCGGCCAGGGCGTCGACGTCGCCCGCGGGAATCAACCACCCCTGCACGCCATCGAGCACCAGCTCCGGGATGCCCGCGATGAACGTGCTGATGACCGGACGGCCCAGCGCCATGGCTTCCATGATGACGACCGGCAGGCCCTCGGCGAAGCTCGGCAGCACGAGCGCACGGGCGGCCAGGAGCTCCTCGCGCACCCGGGCGCTGCTGATCCAGCCGGTGATGCGCACGTGCGCCTCGATGCCCAGCTCGCGGACGGCGGCCTCGATCTCGCCGCGCAGCTCGCCGTCGCCCGCCAGCACCAGCTTCAGCGCGACGCCCTGGCGGACCAGCTGCGCCGCGGCCTGCACGAGGAGCAGCTGGCCCTTCTGCTCACACAGCCGCCCCACGCAGACCAGCGTGTCGTTCGCGTTGGCCGCCAGGTCCTGTTCGGCCGCGAAGAACGCCGCGTCGATGCCGCAATGCACCACCTGCACCTTGGGCCATTGCCCGGACGGGATCCAGCGGCACAGCTGGCTGCGGCCATACGAGCTGATCGCCACCACGAACGACGACGCGTCGATCTTGCGGGCGAGCGCCAGCGCCTGCGGCTTGTCGAACTCTTCCGGGCCATGGGCCGTGAAGCTGAACGTCGGCCCCCCGAGCGTGCGCGCGAGCATCGCGACCTCGGCGGAATTGGTGCCGAAATGGGCGTGCAGGTGGGCGACGTCCGCCCGCCGCATCCAGTTCACGAGGCGACACGCCTCCGCCAACGACACCAGGTGCCGGAGCAGGCCGCGGTCGGAGCTTCGCGACATCGCCCAGGCCGCGCGGGTTCCCCGCCAGGCCCTGCCGGGGTGGCCGGCCAGGAAGCCGAGCGCCTCGATCAGGAGCGCGGCAAGGCTTCCCTGCAGGACGTAGCGCGTGCGCTCGCGCTCGTGCGCGTCCTCCGCGTCCGCGACCTCCGCGTCCCACCCTCGCAGCGCGAATCGCTCGACGCGGACACCCTGGCGCTCGAGCGCCGCGATCTCGCGCCGGATGAAGGTGTGGCTCACCTTCGGGTACTGGTTGATGAAATAGGCGACGGCGTGGCTCATGGGAAGGCCGTTCGAACGGGTCGTGCCGCGTTCATTTGTATTCGATCAAGGCGCCCGCGCGCCCGGACGCCCGGGCGAGCAGGAACTTGATCGCGCCCTGCGCCTCGGGAAAGCGGCCCAGGATCAGGAAGAAGGCGTGCCGCCAGGGCACCGGGCCGCCCTGGGCGGCAAACCGCCGGCCCAGGCGGATCCACTGGGCAGGATAGACGAGGAGCAGCGCCGCCGCCGCGGGCTGCGCGCAGCTCGCCAGCACGATCGCCGCGGGCAGCACGACGCCCCACGCGAGCGCGCGCCGGGTCTCGCGGACGAAGTGGCGTTCCGGGGCCGCGCCGTGCAGGTGGGCGCCCTCGGCGAACGCGTAGCCGGACCGCATCGTGCGCCGCCACCATTGGGAGAACCGCGTGATGGCGGCGTCGTGCCAGGTCATGTCGGCGTCGATGCGCCAGACGCGGCCGCCGGCCGCCCGCAGACGCACGCAGAGCTCGGGCTCCTCGCCGGCGATCAGGCTGTCGCGATAGCCGCCGGCCTGCACGAGCGGACGGACGCGAAACAGCGCATCGCCGCCCACCGCCCGCGCCTCGCCCGTCGGGGTGTTCCATTCGATGTCGCAAAGGCGGTTGTAGATCGACACGTCCGGGTACCGCTCCCGGCGCCGACCGGCCGCCACGACGACATCGGGGTGCCGCGCCAGGAACGCCATGGCCGATTCGAGCCATTGCGGGAGCAGCTCGCAGTCGCCGTCGATGAAATGGACGAATTCGAGATCGGGCCAGGCCTCGAGCAAGGCCCGGAGGCCCGCGTTCCGCGCGCGGGCGGCCGTGAACGGCTTCGCCATGTCCAGGGAGATGACCTTGGCCCCGAGCGCCGCCGCGGCCTGCACGGAACCATCGGTCGAACCGGAGTCGACGTACACCCGACGCTCCCCGAGCGCGTCCACGGACTGGAGGCCGCGACGCAGGCGCTCGCCCTCGTTGCGCCCGATGACGACGACACCGACGCGCCCGAACGCGTCCCCGCGCGCTTGTTCGATCATGCCCCGCGCGACCGGGCCACCGTGTAGTCGGCGACGGCCCTGGGCCTCGCTGCCTCGTCGGCGAAGGGCGCCGGAATCGACTCGCGCTCCTGCTCGGACAACCGCAGCCACGCCGCCGGCAGCGCGAACAGCAGGAGCATCAGCATCTGGAGGATGCCGAATGTCGACGACGTGAAGATCATGATCAGGAACGCGATGTTCATCGCCACGAACGCGACGGCGAAGCGGCTGCCGCGGCTGACCTTGCCGGCCTCGTCATGCCTGATCGCGCCGAGCGCGCGGTGGATCACGATCAGGTAGGGCAGGAGGAACAGCGTCAGCCCGACGACCCCGGCGCTCAACAGGATGGCGATGTAGGTATTGACGATGTCGATGATGCCTTCGCCCTGCCGGAGGTCCTGCAGCTTCGACGCGTAGTTCGGCACGCCCAGCCACGGGCTCTGCTTGATCAGGGCCAGCGAGTCGTTGAGCAGTTGCCGGCGATAGTCGATGGTAGACATGTCCTGGCGGGTGCCGCCGAACAGGAGGGACAGCGTCGAGAAGACGGCCTCGTCGGCTCCGGCGGCCTTGATCGCGATGGCGGCGACGACGCCCAGGAGCAGGAGGACGCGCACCGTGCGCGGGCTCAGCCAGCGCAGCATCAGCAGGACCAGGAACAAGGCGCCGCACGCCAGCCAGGGCCCCCGGGAGCCCGAGCCCGCGAGTGCCACCAGGATGAACGCGAAGACGAGCCTGAAACCGCCCTGGCGCCAATCGGCACCCTTGAGCCAGATCCACAGCCCGGTCATGAACACCATGGCTGCCGCCAGGAGAATGGGCGTCTGCGTCATGGCCTGCACGCGAACCAGGCCGCCGCGGGCCAGCTGATACGTGAGCGACCACACGAGATCGTAGACCGCCTGGAGCCCGGAGTAGATGTTGTGCTGCAGCAGGCATTCCACGACGGCGACGCTGCCCGCGAAGAGGAGCCCGATCGCGAGATACCCGACCGCGAAGCGCAGGTTGGCAAGGCTGCGGATGGATCGCGTCAGCACGTAGTACGGCAGGAAGGTATCGAGCAGGGACTCCACCGTCATGCGCAGGACGTTCGTCGTCGTCGAGTACGGGATCCGCAGCACGATGCGCAGGACGAGATAGGCCACGAGGCAGACATCCAGTGCCTGGATCCCTCCGGGTTCGAGCGCCCGGTTCCTCGACACGAGGCGCAGGGCGGCGGGCGCGAGCACCACCAGGGCCAGCAACCGGTACTGGTCGAGGACCAGCAGGCTGTTGATGTCGCCCACCCCGCCCAGGCCGAACGTGATCGGCGGAACCACGACGGCCAGCACGAGATAGACGCTGATCGCCGCGACGGACTGGTTGCTGCAGCTCGCGCGCCCATAGATCGCGATGCCCGCGAACACGCCGAAGAACAACGCCGGGAACTTGCAGAGGTACGCCGCGATCGTGGCGAGCACCACCAGGAGCCAGGCATGGCGATAGGCCCCCGCCGGCAGCAGTTCCGCGAAGGGTCGGCGGCAGAGCGCCCTGGCCCCGCCCCAGGCGATCAACGCGGCGACCAGCAGCTTCAGGGCGTAAATCAAGTCGAGCTCTCTCTCTTGTCAGCGCGCATCGAGGTCATTCTCAGTGGACCCGATTGGGAAAGACGGCATGCAGCCCGATCGACAGCAGCCACCCCGCGCTGAGACCGACCGCGACGGCGACCAGGAAGAAGAATTCCGCGCGCCAGGTGAGCGCATGGTGCTTCGCCTTGAACCAGATGGCCAGCGGCCAGCCTGCGTAGTAGGACAGCGCGATGCCGATGATGATGCCGCGGGTGCCGTCGAGGCGCTGGCCGATGAAGATGCCGGCGATCAGCGCGGCAAGGCGCAGGAAGTTCGCGAACGTCAGGTACTTGGGCTTGCCGACGGCCTGGTAGCACTGCTCCACGACCTGGTACCGATAGCCGATCAGGCCCGCCGAGAGAATCGACATCATCCAGCCGGCGCCCCGGTAGCGGGCATCGTAGACGAGCTGCACCAGCGACGGCCCGGCCGTCACCATGATGGCGAACAGCGTCGTCACGATGGCGTCGTAGCCCATCTGGAAGCGCGTGAGGATGCTGGCCAGCGCGTGCGGCCGCTCCCGTGCCACTTCCGACAGGGCGGGGTAGACGATGCTGCCGCAGAGACCGGCGGCGAGCGCTTGCGGCACGCTGCCGATCAGCAGCGCGATGACGTAGAGCCCGAACTGGTCCGCGGCCATGATGCCGCCCAGGAACAGCCGGTCGCCATTCACGGCCACGAACGTCAGGATCGACGAGAGGAAGATCCACTTGCCGTGGCTCATGAGCTCGTTGAGGGCCCCGCGGTCGATCTGGAACTTCTCGCGATGGCCCTTCAGCACCAGGTGCCCGCTGATGCAACGGACGGTCACGCTCGTGACCGCTCCCACCGCCAGCGTCCAGAACGACCGGGTGGCCCAGGCGAACAGCGCCATGACGATGGCCGACGCGATCTGCGCCGCGATCTCCAGCTTGATCACGGTGTGCAGCTGCATGTCGCGCCGCGCCAGCCCGTTGCGGATCGAATCGAAGGACGAGATGGCCGGCGACAGCGCAATGACGCCCACCAGCCAGGGCAGGCGGCTGTCGGCGTACACGGTTCCCGGCTTGGACACGCCGAAGTGGGCGGCCGCGGCGAATATGAATGCCGCCACGATGCAGGCGGTGGCCACGAACTGGCCGCGCACCACCTGCAAGGTCCACGCGGTATTCAGCATCGCGGCGTCCGTGCGCCTCGTCTGCACGATGCTGCGCGCGATGCCGATGTCGCTGAACAGGCCCAGCGCCGTGATCAGCAGCGACGCGACCGACATCAGGCCGAACGCGTCGGGAAACAGCAGGCGGCTCAGGACGACGTTGGACGCGAAACGGACGAATTGGCTGGCCAGCTGTCCGGCGATGACCCAGCTGCCGGCCTTCAGGATGCGTCCGCGCAGCCCGGGCCTGGGGGCGATGTCGATGGCAGCGCTCACAGGGCGCTCCGGGCGCTCCGGGCGCGCGAACGCGCGGGGTGCGGCCGGCCGGATGCGATTCGAAGTGCGGCGTGCGCCGGCCACCGGCCAGGAATGGACGCCCGTTCCAGGCGAACAGGGGACGACGTTGAAAACGCGTGGAGAAGCATGGCGTGATCCGCGCCGGGAGGGTGGGCGCGCATGAAGGAAGACGGCGGGACCGCTCTTCAAGCGATATCGACCCCAGAGGATAAGGCTCGATGATAAACGGCCGTGTAAGAGAAGCGCTCATCCCGGGCCGGGACCGCGGATCCTTCACGCAAAAAAATGCGGCCTCGATTTCGAGGCCGCACCTTCAGGGGGTCTGGTCAGTCAGGAACTCAGCATCCCGACCAGTTGCACGACTTGTCGTTGCGCATCCTCAGGGCCGAGGCCCACTTGGCGTTGGCGCTGTCGGACATGGTCTCCTTGAGTCCCCACATGCCGGAAACGCCGGGCTTGCCCACGTGGTTGAAGTAGGTGAAGGTCTGGCCGCCCACGCTCTTCCAGTCCGCGATCATGCGGTCATAGGCCGCGCCCATGCGGGCATCGCGATTGGCCGCCACCAGCAGGGCCTGCAACGTCTTGTCGGTGTCGCCGGAGGGAAGCACCAGATGCTGCCCGCCCTCGTAGGCCCACAGCGGAAGGCCATAGGAATCGGCAACGGCCTTGTTCGCCGTCATCCAGGCCTTCGCCGCGGCGAGGGCCCCCGCAGGAGCGCCGCTTCCGGCCGCCGCCAGCGGGGCGGTGATGGACACGCCGTTGGCATCGGTTCCGGTGATTTCCGAGAACAGCTTGCTCAAGCCGCCATCGGGATCGGCATACCAGGTGGCGACGACGGAGCGCAGCTTCGCCGCGGAAATGTAGTAGCCGAAGTAAGGCGCGATGGAGACGACGTCGATGTCCTTGGCGCACGCGTGGCCCAGCTCGGCCGACGCGTAGGGACAGCTCAGCGACTGGTTCACCGACCACGAGTTGGCCGCCATGCCGTTGAGGACGCAGCGCACCGCCGTCGAATTCGATTTCGCCGCGCGGCACACCTGCGCCAGCCGTTCGCCGTACCAGCTGGACTGCAGCGTATAGGCGCTCACGCCCGCGGCGATGGATTGCGGCCACTTCGCCTTCGCCTGCGCCAGGATCCAGTTCGACGCCGGGAACGCGTAGTTCCAGGTCTCGTTGCCGTATTCCATGTCGACCTTGGAGACGCCGTTGGTCAGGTGGGTGGCCGCCAGCGCGCCGATCTGCGCCGCGTAGTTGTCGTCGGCGTAGGGCGGCACGTTCAGCCAGGCGTCGGCGCCCACCATGTTCGCCAGGTCGAGCATCGCCTCGATGGGCACGCCCGAGGCGCCGGACCACGTGCGCGCACCCGGCGGCGTGCGGCCGGCCCACGAGGTGACGCTCGTGGAGTTCGTCAGGTTCCAGTCCATGAACCGCAGCGCGCGGAAGCCCTTGATGTCCTGCAGGAACTGCGGGTGCCAGATCTGGCCGGCGGGGAAGGATTCGAACGGGACGAATGCGCCGGTCGTCGCATTGCAGGCCGCAGCGGAATCCGCGTACACCGTGTAGTCGTTCGCGCAGGCGCCGCCCGGCAGGTAGATGCGGATGTTGCGGATGTAGTTCGATGGATTCGTCGCGGTGATCGTCATCCACGCGTTGCCGGTGGTGGTGAGGTCGATCACGTCACGGCCGGCCGTCGAGGAACTGCTCTTGGTGAAGCCCGAATAGGTGATCGTGCCCGAACCGTCGTAGCGGACGATGTAGCGGCCGAGGGGCAACGCGCCGTTGGCCGAGAGGGCCGTGGCCACCGTGCGGTACTTGTGCGTCGTGTCGCTCGAGGCCGGCAGGCTCTTGATCCAGCCATTGGCGTCCAGGTCGAGGGCCGCCTCCTCGAGGGTGTCCCAGCCGCTGGCGCCGCCGGTCATCGTGCCGCAGGTCGAGGAACATTGCGTGAGCCAGGCGCCGGCGCGCTTCATCACGTCGATGGTGGGAAGCTCTTGCGAGTAGTAGTTCACGGGCGCCAGGTTCAGCGCGACCGAGGACCGCTTGGCGGAAGGTGCCGCCGCCGATGTTCCCCCGGTGCTCGCGGCCCCGGTGCCGGTCTGGGCCACGGCCACGACGGTCGTCGAGTCGGTCGCCGTGTCGGTCGTGGTGTCGCCGGCTCCGTCGGTCGTGGACGTGGAGCCCGTCGCCGTCGTGACAGGCTGCGTGGGCGCGGTCGCCGTCACGCTGTCCTGCGAGCCCGTCGACGAATCGGTCGTCGACGACGTCGACGACGTGGACGCGGACGTGCCGGAGGTTCCGGCATCCGCCTCGGCCCCGCCGCCGCCGCAGGCAGTGACGAGCGCGCCGATCGCAAACGCAGCGGAAATTCTCGCGCTGCCCGGGAAAGAGAAAGACATGAAGGGTACCGAAGTCGGGATGAGCCGCAGCCAATCCACATCTCCGGCGAACCCCGACGACATGTGCTGCGATGCACTGTCTATCGGCAGACCTTCGTTGGTAAGTGAATGCAAAAAGGGCGGGAAACCCTCGATACCTTCGCCGGAACTCGCGTCCCGGCATGTAAAGCTGGCGCGGGCACCAGAATGGACAGTCGCCACTGTCGCGCTGGCCTGCGCGACCATACCCTGGGACGGTATGGCCCCCAGCGTCGCCAGGCCCAGCAGGAGGGCGGCAGTGCGCAGGATCGGATGACCAGCCATGCTCGCGTCCCCCATCGGGCTAGGCCAGCCCGACCAGCTGCTTGCGCGCGGCGGGCGTCATGGCGCTCACGATCTCGCGGATGAAGCGGTTCTGGACGCGGAAGCCTTGCTCGTAGTCCCGGTCGCGCGTGGAGACGCGGAACAGCAGGCCGTCGACGATCTCGCCGCGCAGGCCGTGGCGGATCTCGAGGATCTTGCGGTCGAAGCCGCCCAGGCTCTGCTGGTCGCCGATGATCGTCCAGTAGGTCACCGGCTCGAAATAGGTGTCGGCGAACTGGGTGTCCAGGCGCCGGACGCGGATCTCGCCTTCCGGAAGGTCGACCACGCCGACGCGGTTGTTCGACACCTTGAACCCCTGCGCCGGATAGCAGACCTCGGGATAGTGGAGCTGCACGTCGTCGTCCGCCTGGTCGGCCCCATAGGCGATCGACAGCATGATGCGATTGCCCTGGTCGTCGAGGTAGGCGCGGTCCAGCACCTGGCTGTAGAGCTTGTTGAGCAGCGCCTCCGTCTGCGGATTGACGATGCCGGCGGAGGAACGCTCGTCGACGCGCCAGACGCCGAAGCTCGACGGCACGATGTCCTCGAGCTTGAACGGCCCGCGCAGCAGCGCCATCCGCTTGGTGGGCACCATGGCCTGGCCGCCCGCGGCCGCGCCGGCCATCAGGAGGGTCGCGATGGCGGCGCGGCGGGTGAGGACGGTGTCAGGCATGTTGCGACCTCGGCGAATTGCGGGCGACCAGCCAGCGCAGGGCGCTGTCGGTGGCGATGATGAACACGAGCGCGGTGATGAACAGCACCATGCCGGCGCCCTGGTGCTGCAGGAAGCCCTGCCCGGCCTCGTCGCCGAAGTAGTAGGTGATCAGCGCCAGCACGATCACCCGGATCACGTTGGCCGCGAACGAGATGGGCACGATCAGGACGGCCAGGACGATGTTGCGCACCAGCGAGGTATGGCGCACCACGTTCAGGTAGAGCAGGCCCATCGCCTCGAGCGAGAACAGCGTGTGCAGCCCGGAGCAGGCGTCGGCGACGAGCAGCTGGAACTGCCCGATCTGCAGGATGACGCCGGTGCGCGCGATCGGATAGCCCGCGGCGTACATCACCGACGAGGCCACGCTCGAGACCGCCAGCTTCAGCGGCTGCGTCACGGCGTCGACCAGCGTGGCCGGCAGCGGGATCAGGAAGATCATGAAGAACATCGCGAACGCGGCCACGCGCAGCTGGCGCGGCCCGCGCATCAGCAGCACGAGTCCCGGCAGCAGGAAGATGGCCGACAGCGTCTGCGCGCTCAGGATGCGCTGCGAGCGCCCGAACACGTAGAGCAGCAGCGCGATGGCCACGAGCGCCCATCCGAGGACGGGGCGCGGCGCGCTGGCCGCGGAGTCGTTGATCTGGGCCCAGGCGCGCCAGATCAGCCAGATGCAGATCACCAGCACGACCGGACCCTGGCTCTGCTCGTCGGTGGGAAGCCAGATGTTGAAGGTCAGGTCCCAGACCGTCGGGGCGTAGAGCGCCAGCAGGCCGACCACGCAGATCCACCACGGAAGGTTCCGCGGTGCCGTCAGTCCCTGGAGAGCGCTCTTCACGAGGTCACAGCTCGTTCATGATGACGCCCGCGAGGCGCACCTGGCCGGCCTGGAGCGAGCCCACGAGGTCCTGCAGGCGCGCCACCTTGTTGGCGTCCTTGCGCGTGACCACCAGCGCGGAGCCGCAGCGCGAGGCGATCACCACGCCGTCGCTGCCGAAACAGGAGGCCGGGGTGTCGACGATGACGTGGTCGAACTTGATGCCCACTTCGCGCAGCAGCATGCCGAACGACGGGCCCTCGACGAGCTCGAGCGGGTTGGGCGGCTGCACGCCCACCGGGATCACGTAGAGGTTGGGAACCCCCGGCACCGACTTGACGACGCCCTTGCCGCCGCGGCCCGAGAGCACGCCGGACAGGCCGGCCCCGCCCGAGACGCCGAACACCTGGTCCATGCGCGCGCCGCGCATGTCGGCGTCGATGACGACGACCTTGCCGCCGAGCTGGGCCAGCGCCACCGCCAGGTTCGCGCAGAAATAGGTCTTGCCGTCGCCGCTGTCCGGGCTCACCACGGCCAGCGGCCGGCGCTGGCCCTTGCCCTCGGCCTGCGTGCGCATGAGGATCTGGCTGCGGATCGCGCGGAACGCCTCGGCCTGGTGGCCGAACGGCTGGTTCAGCATCACGAGCTCGGGCGCGGCCTTGCG
>FSZR01000709.1_pt1 | contig 10730 bp, 10 predicted proteins | sample 1638781 | NCBI WGS metagenome assembly FSZR01 (sample SAMEA3914813, study PRJEB12502) | metagenome | biome: forest; material: soil | place: Canada | collected 2011-07-07 | depth 0.3 m | reverse complement strand
GTCAGGTCGAACTCGCGCAGCGCGTAGGTCTCGACCACCTCGGTGCGGTAGGCCTTGGACAGGCCGGTCATCTTCAGCATGGGATTTCCTCGTTGTTCAATGGGACAGGCCGACCGTAAGCGCGGCATGGAAGTTTTCGGCGCCGGACACCACGACGCGGTCGCCGGCCTTGAGACCAGACACGATCTCGACGCGGTCGACGCTGCGCGCGCCCAGGCGCACCGGCGTCTTCACGGCCACACCGTCGCGCACGACATAGGCGTACTGGCCGCCGGACTCGTCGATGAAGGTGCCGGCGCGCACGCTCAGCACGTCGGCGCGCTGGTCGAGCAGCACGCGCACGGACAGGCGCTGGTTCTGGCGCAACTGCTCCGGCATGGCGTCGACGAAGCGTAGCCGCGCGGCGACCTGGTTGGCGACGACCTCGGGCGAGATGGCGCTGACGCGCGCCTTCCAGGTCTGGCCGTTGCCGACGATCTCGCCGGGCATGCCCACCGCGAGGTCGCGCGCGAAGCTCTCGGCCACCTGCATCTCCACCTCGAGCTGGGTCAGGTCGATCACGGTGAGCAGTTGGGCGTCCTTGGCCACGCTGGCGCGTTCCGCCACGAACAGCTGCCCCACCTGGCCGTCGGCCGGCGAGCGCACCGACAGCTCGGCCACCTGGCGCTGCAGGTCCTGCACCAGCAGCACCTGGCGCGCATGCGCCTGCTCCCTGGCCTGCACGTCGAACCTCTGGCTGTCGTCCCTGGAATGCAGGCCCGCCTCGGCGTGGGCCAGCGCGATGCGCGCCTTCTCGAGCGCGTCGCGCGCATGGTCGACCTGCATGCCGGCCGCCGCGCCCGCATCGAACGCCTTCTGCTGGCGCGCGAGATCGGTCTCGGCCGCCTTGACGTCGATGGCCGCGTTCTCGCGCGCGCCTTGCAGCGCGGCGCGCTGCTCGCCGGCCTCCACCTTCGCGCGCAGCGTGTCTGTCTGCAGCGTGTCGGCGGTGGCCAGCTCCTGCGCCAGCCGGGCCGCCAGGTCGGGACTTGCGATGGTGGCCAGTACCTGGCCCTTCTTGACGCTGTCACCCGCGTGGACCTGCAGCGTGACCGCGCCGGACTGGGGTGCGAACAGCGTCGGGCTGAACGCGGCGACCACGCGGCCCTCGGACTGGATGTCGCGCACGAACGGCCCGCGGGTGACGTCGTCCAGCCCCAGCCGCTCGACGCTGACCGAGCTGCCGGTGCCCATCAGCCGGCGCGCCTGCGGCAGGCTCCAGGCCGCCAGCGCCAGGGCGCCGGCCACGGCCGCGACGACGACCAGGCGCTTGCGCCCATGGGGTCGGGCGATGACGGTGTCTTGCGAGGAGGTGTCACGAATCATGAAGTCTTGTCCGGGCGGCGCGCGAGGGGCGCGCTGTCCGGCTTCATGTTCGCAACGACCGTGCCACCACCGGGCGAGGGCCCGCTGTCTTGTGGATCAAGGACTTGCGCGCGTCTCCCGACGCTGGGCGAGTGTCCGCGGACACTCGCGGACACCCGGGCGGACAGCGCGTGTACGCCGAGGTGCCTGGCATCGCCTGGTACGCGCTCGTTTGCCGGCGATCGCCACGACGCATGTCGCGGACGGGGCGGTGGCTGCCGCGCGTGCGACACGCTGGTGAGCCAGACACCTCCGGAGGCGCCCCGGCACGCTCAGAACAGGCTCGCCCCGATGTTGATCAACAGCGCCAGCACCGTGGTGTTGAACAGGTAGGCGAGGATGCAGTGCAGCGAGCCGATGCGGCGCATCGGCTTGGTGACGAAGGACACGTCGGCCGTCTGGCCCGAGGTGCCGATCACCGCGGCGAAGTAGAAGAAGTCGCCGTAGTCCGGGTCGGGATCGTCCGGAAACGACAGGCCCGGCTTGCGGCCGTGGCAGGCCGCCAGGTAGTAGTCGTGCGCGTAGTGCAGCGTGAACATGACCTGGATGAAGCTCCACGACGACAGCACAGTGAGGCCGGCCAGGCCGATGTGCAGGCCGCGCGACCAGCCGTGCAGGTCCTTGACCACGGCCAGCTCGAACGCGATCGCCACCAGGCTGGCGACGGCCGAGACCACCGTCAGCCCCAGGATCGCGTACTTGCCGTCGTCCTGCAGCTGCGCGCGATGGCGCATGTGGCCCTGCGACGAGCGGATCATCATGACCGCGGCCAGCGCCACGTAGAGCCACGCGGCCACGTTCCAGGCGATCAGCCAGCGCGAGATCGGCTGCGACGCGACGCCGTGCGGCAGCAGCAGGCCGGTGAGCACCCCCAGCGCGGCGACGATGTACAGGCGCGGCCGCACCTTGAACACATGCACGAATCGCTTCAACGGAGGGGTCATGGAGGGGCCTTGGCAATCGGCACGCCGGATGGCGCTCAAGACCGCATTGTCCGGTGCCCGGCGCCGACCATGGCGCCAAGCTGACGTGCGGCTTGCGCGCCGCGTGCGACGATGCGGGCCGCGGCGGGCGCACGTCTTGCCGTCGCGTTCCTGTCCCCGACCGGAGTCCTTCGATGAGCAAGCTGCTGGTGCCCTGGATCGTCATCGTCCTCACGATGATGGCGCTGGACGTGATCTGGATCGGCGGCATCGCGCGCCCGCTCTACAACCGCGGCATCGGCCACCTGATGGCGGCCCAGCCCAACTTCGTGGCCGCGCTGGCGTTCTACCTGTTGTTCGCCGTCGGCCTGATGGCCTTCGTGGTTCTGCCGCGCGCCCCCGGCGACTGGACGATGGCCGCCGCCTGGGGCGCCCTGTTCGGCTGCATGACCTACATGACCTACGACCTGACCAACATGGCCACGCTGCGCGACTGGCCGCTGGCCCTGTCGTTCATCGACACCGCGTGGGGTTGCCTGGCCACCGGGCTCGCGGCCACGGTGGGCAAGCTGGCCCACGACAAGCTGGCCTGAGGGTCAGTTGCTGAACCTGACCTGCGTCGCGATCACCTGGCTGCCGTCGGATGACAGGTTGCCCCGGACCTCGATGGCCTTGCCCACCGCCAGGTCGGCGACCGAACCGCTGGAGAACGACGCCGTCGCGTAGTTGACCGTGGTCGGCCCGCGCATGGTCAGGGTCTGGTGCGCGGTGTCCAGCGTGAGGATCGCGCCGATGATCTGGAACTGGTCGCCGCCGCCGGGCCCGCCGTGGTCGTCGTCGCCGTCGCCGCTCGCGTCCACCTGCACCGTGGTGGCCACCAGCACGCCGGCGACGACCGTGCCCTGCACCTCGACGCGGGTCTGCGCCGCAATGACCGTGCCCGCCGGCGTGATCACCGCGCCGCTGGCGTCCACGCTGACGCCGTTGACGACGAAGTGCGTGCCATCGGTGGCACTGCCGACCACGCCGCGCAGGCCGCCGCGACGGCCGTCGGGCAGCGCCGGCAAGGCCTGGCCGAAGGCCGTGACGACCCGGCGGCCCTGACCGTCAAGCGTGGTCGCGAGCACCGCACGCAGCATCTGGCCCGCGCCGAACGAGGCCGGCGGCGCCAGGCTGCCGTAGGCGAACACGGTCGCGCCGAGAGTGAACGTATGGGCCGTGGTGTCGACGGCCGTGGGCGCGCCGCGGATCGCGAAGCGCGCGGCACCCGGCACCGGGTCGATTCGCGTGGCGACGTAGACGCCGGTGGCCCGGTCGTACAGCGACGAGACGGCCACGATGCTGCCCAGGGGAATGGCCGCGGCGCCGCCGCTGAACCCGTCGAGCGCCGTGATCGACAGCACGCGCACCGGCTGTCCGAGCACCGCCAACCGGCCCGTGCCGGCGTCCCAAGCCGCCGTGACCGGGCCCACGAGGTCGACGTGCACGTGGATCGCGCTGGCCGTCGTCGCGTTGGCGGTGACGACGCCGCCCTGCACGTCCACCACCGTGCCCAGGCGCAGGCTTTGCGTGTTGGACAGCGCGTTGCCGTCGTCGTCGACCACGCTCGCGCCGGTGTCGTCGAAGTGAACGCCGTTGACGATGATCGAGCCGAAGCCGGTGATCGGGCCTTGCGAGAAGCTCAGGGGCGAGCCGGTGCCGCCGGAGCCCACGCCGGAATCGTCGGCCCCGCCGCCGCAGCCGACGGCCAGCGCGGTGGCGGCGAGCAGCGCGGCGAGCGCGCGCCATGAACGCAGGAGAGTGGGTCGGCAGGGGGTCATGGAAGCTCTCGTCATTCGGGTTGGCGGCGCTTGGCCGCTCGGACTGCACGCCCTGTGCTCGTGCCTTTCGGCGTGCGGACAGGCGCGGCCGCCACAGTGGATTCGCTCTCGGGCGCCGGCGGTTCAGCCGGCGCGCCGTCGTCGCGCTCGGTATAGGCGTACAGGCCCGCGCGAAAGCGTTGCTGGCGCTCCTGGTCGGGTCGGTGCGCCTCGTCGGCGATCAGCCGGGTGATGAACGGCACCAGGGCCGCCGCCATGTCGCGCCACGCGTCGGCCACCCAGGCCTCGGTCGCGGCGATCGCCTCGTGCGACAGGCCGTCGGCGAACACGGCGCGCTCCAGGTGGCGCGGCGCGGGGCCCAGCACGTTGGCGACGGCGGCCGACAGGTGGTCGCCCACGTTGTGGGCCAGGAACTCGAGCATGCGCGCCCGGTCGGTGCTGGGCACGAACGCGTCGAGGATCAGCGTGACGGTGTCGGCGTCGGTGTCGTGGCGCGCGAGGCCCAGGCGCAGCAACTCGTCGAGCAGGCTGCGCGGGTGCACGTCCTGCGTCACGCCGCGCGCGAGCGCCTCGAAGCTGGGCGCGTCGCCCTGGCGCGCGAGCGTCAGCGGGCGACCCTGTGCGTCGAGATAGTCGGCATGGGTGCGCCAACGCGTGAAGGTGTTGGAGGCCGCCGAGCGTTGCGGCTCGACGGGATCGTGATCGATGCGCGTGAGCCGCGTCACCTCGCGCCGGTTGATGCCGGTGGTGGTGGCGATGCGGCTGACGAGGCGGTGCGGCAAGCCGTCCGGATGCGCCTCGCGCGCCGCCTCCACCATCGCCGCCTTCAGGCTCTCCTCGGCCTGCGCGTAGGGCACGCCGCGCGCGACCAGCAGGCGCGCGAGCGGCAGCATCAGCGCCTCGGTGGCCGCGAGCAGGGCCTGGTGTTCGTCGAGTCGGGTCAACGGCGACCTGTGGCGAAGGGAGAACGCGGGAGCACGGGCATGACGGTGCGGCGAGACAAGGAGACAGGCTGGAAGTGTCGCCCATCTCCCGTCTGGTCAGTTCGCCGGCTTCAGGTCGATGCGCGTCGCGTCGACCACGGTGCCGTCGGCCGAGAAGCCGCCGCGCACCTCCACGAACAGGCCGTTGGCCAGCGCGGAGGCGGTGCCGTCGTGGAAGTCGACCGCACCTGCGTAGCTGACGGTGACGCCGCGCACCACGAAGGTCTGCGCCGTGGTGTCGAGCGCGCTGATCGTGCCGTGGAGTTCGACGCGCGACCCGTCGTGCTGGTGCTCGTCCTCCACTTCCACCGAGGTGGCCACGACGACGCCGTTGACCAGCGAGCCCTCGACCTCCACCGAGGCGCCCAGGACGACGCCGGCCTGGCCGTCGGGGAACAAGGCGTTGGTGGCATCCACCGGGTTGCCGTCGACGCTGAACTGCGTGACCGAGGTGAACGCGCTGATCACGCCGCGCAGGTGCGCCACGTCGTGGTCGTGCACCAGGCGCTGGCCGTCGGCGATCGCGGTGGCCGTCCACACGCCGTTGACGGGCGTCGTGGCGAGGCGCACGGCGACCAGCGTGCCCACCGCGAGATCGGTGGGCACGACGGTGGCGGTGCTGAAGTCGATCGCCGTGGCGCCGATGGACAGCGTCTTGGCCGTCGAGTCGAGCGCCGTGATCGTGCCGCGGATCTTGTAGTGCGTGGCGGCGGCATCGAGCTCGACGCGGGTGGCGAGGTAGCTCTGCGACGCCGTGTCGAACTGGCCGTGCACCTGCACGATCGCGCCGACGGTGACGCTGGCGAGCCCGGTGGTCAGCGCGGTGTCGAACGCGGTCTGCGCGTCGGTAGTGACGGTCTGGCCCAGCACGGTGAGCGTGCCGGCGGTCGTGTCGACCGCGCTGACCGGCCCGATCAGGGCGCTGTGGACGTGGATCGCGTGGGCGACGCCGTGCGCGTCGTCGTCGCCGCGCCCGCCCTCGGCCTCCACCTGCATGCCCAGGTGCAGCTCGGACTCGGCCATGGTGCGGCCGTCGTCGTCGGAAATGGTGGCGGCCGAGTCGTCGAAGCGCACGCCGTTGACGATCACCGAACCGAAGCCGGTGATCGGGCCGGCCGCGTAGACCGACGCGGCGGACGCCGGAGGGACCGTGGTCGCGGGGCTGTCGCCACCGCCGCCGCAGGCGACGAGGACGGCGGCCGCCAGCGCGGCGGTGAGGGCGACCCAGGCCGGCGAGCGGCGCGGGCGGGAAGTGAGGGTCAAGCGCTTCATGGCGAGTCTCCTGGCATCGGTGGTGAAGGTGCCGATCCAGTATAGATGTGCATTTCGCACATTTGCTATGAAGATGTGTGCGCGTGTATCGATTCCGACATCGAAACCCCTGTGAATTCATACAGAATGGCGAGCCATGGCCCACCCGCTGCCCCGCGTGATCGCGCACCTCGACATGGATGCGTTCTATGCATCCGTCGAATTGCTGCGCTATCCGATGATTCGCGGCCTGGCGGCGGTGGTGGGCGGCGGCCGGCGCCACACGCCGGTGCTGCAGGACGACGGCACATGGAAGTTCGCCCGGCTGGAGGACTACGTGGGCCGCGGGGTGGTCACCACGTCCACCTACGAGGCGCGCGCCTTCGGCGTGTTCTCCGGCATGGGCATGATGAAGGCGGCCGCGCTGGCGCCGCATGCCGTCCTGCTGCCGATGGACTTCGACAGCTACCGCCTCTACTCGCGCACGTTCAAGGCCGCCGTCGCCGAACTGGCGCCGGTGATCGAGGATCGCGGCATCGACGAGATATACATCGACCTCACCGACGTGCCCGGCATTCGCGACACGATCGGCCACGACCCGCTGGGCGGCGTGCGCGCCTTCGCCCAGGAGCTCAAGAACAACGTGCACCGCGCCACGGGCCTCACCTGCTCGGTGGGGGTGACGCCCAACAAGCTGCTGTCCAAGATCTCGTCGGAGCTCGACAAGCCCAATGGCTTGACCGTGCTCACGCTGGACGACATCCCGACCCGCATCTGGCCGCTGCCGGTGCGCCGCATCAACGGCATCGGCCCCAAGGCCGGCGCGCGCCTCGACTCGCTGGGCATCCGCACCATCGGCGAGCTGGCCGCGCGCGACATGGCGTGGCTCACCCAGCACTTCACGCTCAACACGGCGCAGTGGCTGCACGACGTGTCGCGCGGCATCGACGACCGCCCCGTGGTCACCAACAGCGACCCGGTATCGATGAGCCGCGAGACCACCTTCGACCGCGACCTGCACGCCAAGCGCGACAAGGCCGAACTGGGCGACGTCTTCACGCAGCTGTGCACCCAGGTGGCGGCCGACCTCGCACGCAAGGGCTGGGTCGGGCGCACCATCGGCATCAAGCTGCGCTTCGACGACTTCAAGACGGTCACGCGCGACCAGTCCATCGCGATCCCCACCTGCGATCCGGCCGAGATCCGCCACGTGGCCGGCCAGTGCCTCAAGCGCGTCGACCTCACCCGGCGCTTGCGGCTGCTGGGCGTGCGCGTGGGCGGCCTCTCGCGACCCGGCGCGGACGCGGCCACGCGCGGAGCGAGGAAGTCGGGCGGCCAGGCCAGCACGGCCAGGCCGAAGCCAATCGAGGAGGAACGGCCGGACGAGCCGACGCTCTTCTGACGCTCGGACTCCTAGACGAAGACGAGCTCTTCGGCCGTGGCCGCCGCCGACTTGCGGCCCGGATACTCCAGCCACTTCATCGCGACGTTCAGGTCGTCGACGATGCCCTGCGCCTCGATGCAGGTACCGTCGTCGCGGTCCATGGACCCCGTGGTGTGCGCGTCCGCGACCAGCGTCAGGTCGTAGCCGCGCTCCAGCGCCGCGTAGGCGGCCGCGCGGATGCACCAGTTGGTGGCCGCGCCGGCCAGCACGAGGTGCGTGGCGCCCACGCGCGCGAGCTCGGCTTCCAGCGGCGTCTCCTCGAAGGCCGAGTTGTAGCGCTTGTAGACGCGGAACTCGTCCGCTGCAGGCACCAGTTCGGGCGCGAACCGCCACTGCGGGCTGCCGTGCGGCAGGTTGTCGTCCTCGTGCTGCACCCACAGCACCGGCACGTCCTGCGCGCGTGCCCGTTCGACCGCGCGCGCGATGTTGGCGCCGACGCGCGCTGCGTCCCAGGCGTCCTTGACGACGCCGACCTGGAAGTCGACGACGAGGAGCACGGATCGGTTGCCGGTGCGCACGGTGGCCATGACGGATCTCCCTGTGTGATGCAGCCGGCAGCGTACCTGATCGCGCGCGGCCGCTCCCGCGCTACCATTCGCCACCCCGGAGGGTCGAGGAGACTGGCCGCAATGACCGTGATCACCTGCATCGAAGACCTGCGCGTGCTGGCACGCCGGCGCGTGCCGCGCATGTTCTACGACTACGCCGATTCGGGCTCGTGGACGGAGTCCACGTACCGCGCCAACGAGAGCGACTTCCAGAAGATCAAGCTGCGCCAGCGCGTTGCGGTCAACATGGAAAACCGCTCGCTGGCCACCACGCTGATCGGCGTGCCGGCAGCCATGCCCGTGGCGCTGGCGCCCACCGGGCTCACCGGCATGCAGCACGCCGACGGCGAGATCCTGGCCGCGCGCGCGGCCGAGAAGTTCGGCGTGCCGTTCACGCTGTCGACCATGAGCATCTGCTCGATCGAGGATGTCGCCGCCGCCACGACGGCGCCGTTCTGGTTCCAGCTGTACGTGATGCGCGACCGCGGGTTCGTGGAGCGCCTGATCGAGCGCGCGCGGGCCGCGAAGTGCGGCGCGCTGGTGCTCACGCTGGACCTGCAGATCCTCGGCCAGCGCCACAAGGACGTGCGCAACGGCCTGTCCGCGCCGCCCAAGCCCACTCTCGCCAACCTGGTCAACCTGGCCACCAAGCCGCGCTGGTGCCTGGGCATGCTGGGCACGCGGCGCCGCACGTTCGGCAACATCGTGGGGCACGTCGACGGCGTGGTCGACGTCGGCCGGCTCAGCGAATGGACGGCCACGCAGTTCGATCCGGCCCTGAGCTGGGCCGACGTGGAATGGGTGAAGAAGCGCTGGGGCGGCAAACTGATCCTCAAGGGCGTGATGGACGCGGAGGACGCGCGCCTGGCCGCGAACTCGGGCGCCGACGCGCTGGTGGTGTCCAACCACGGCGGCCGCCAGCTCGACGGCGCTCCCAGCTCCATCGAGGCGCTGCCGGCCATCGTCGACGCGGTCGGCAAGGACATCGAGGTCTGGATGGACGGTGGCATCCGCTCCGGCCAGGACATCCTCAAGGCGGTGGCGCTTGGCGCGCGCGGCACCATGATCGGCCGGCCGTTCCTGTACGGGCTGGGTGCGCTGGGCGAGCAAGGCGTCACGACGTGCCTGGAGATCCTGCGCAAGGAGCTGGACATCACGATGGCGTTCTGCGGCCATCGCGACATCGCCACCGTCACGCGCGACATCCTGTTGCCGGGGACCTTCCCCACGGCGCGCCGAGCGCCCACGGAACTCGACGGGAGATGACCGCTCCAACCCGGCATCGTCCCCAACGGCCCTCGCGGTCGTCGCCCTGATGGAATTCTGGAAGCTGCTGCTGGACTGGTCCGCCCCCGATCCGGCATGCGTCGGCTGGCAGTGGCGCGTGCCGCTGCATCGCGGCGTGCGCGCCGCGCAGGTGGTCTGGGACGCCCTCTTCGCGTTCGTCACCGAGGAGGCGCTGATCCGCGCCAGCTCGCTGGCGTTCACCTCGGTGCTGGCGCTGGTGCCGCTGATGACGGTGGCCCTGCGCGTGATGAACTTCTACGGCGTGTCCGAGACCACGCGCCACGAGTTCGAGGAGACGCTCGCGCAGTACCTGCTGCCGGCGCAGAGCCGCGACGTGGTCAACCTGATGCTGCAGGCGGCCTCGCAGGTGACTCAGAACATCGGCGCGCTGGGCCTGGCGGGCTTCTGCGTCACGCTGGTGCTGATGGCGCGCGAGCTCGAAGGCCACATCCAGAAGATCTGCGGCGCGCGCGGCACCTGGACGACGAGCCTGCTGCACTACGGCGCGTTCCTGGTGCTGGCTCCCACCGGCGCCCTGCTCGCCTTCGCCGTGCTGCATCCGCTGTCGGCGCTGCTGGCGCTGCTGCCCGGCGACTTCTCGCGCATCAACTACCCGTTCGCGCTGACCTGCGTCGTGCTCATCGTGACGCTGCGCGCCTTCTCGGGCTACGCGCTCAGCTGGCGCGCGAGCGCGTTCGGTGCGCTGGCCGCAGGCATCGCCGCCTGGGGCTCGTGGAAAGGCTGCGCGCTGTACTTCAGCCACTCGATGTCGCTGTCGGCCTACGGCGCGCTGGCCTGCATCCCGGCCTTCATGCTGTGGGTGTTCGTGGCGTGGTGCTGCGTGCTGTTCGGGGTGCAGGTGGCGGCGAAGGCGCAGCCCCTGTGCCGCCAGGGCCGCGCGGCTCAGGCCGGCGAGCCGGCGGCGGCGACGGCCAAGGTCGCGAAGTAGCGCTTCAGGTGCTCCACCGCCGCGCGCACCTTGGCCGCCTCGGCCTCGTCGCGCCGCGGCGTGACGGCCCACACGGGCATGGCGGCGAAGCGCCACTGCGGCAGCACGCGCACCAGCGCGC
>FSZR01001238.1_pt1 | contig 10761 bp, 8 predicted proteins | sample 1638781 | NCBI WGS metagenome assembly FSZR01 (sample SAMEA3914813, study PRJEB12502) | metagenome | biome: forest; material: soil | place: Canada | collected 2011-07-07 | depth 0.3 m | reverse complement strand
GTGCACGCGCACGCCCACGCCCGGCAGCGCGGCGCCCACGGTGCCGCCCAGGCGCGCGCTCTCGGGGCGGTACGGGTTGGACGTCAGCATCACCGTCTCGCTCATGCCGTAGCGCTCGAGGATGGTGTGGCCGGTGCGCTCGCGCCAGGCGGCGAAGGTGTCGGCCAGCAGCGGCGCCGAGCCGCTGATGAACAGGCGGATCGCGCGACACGCGGGCACGTCGAGCGCGGGCTGCGCCAGCATGCGCACGTACAGCGTGGGCACGCCCATGAAGACGGTAGCGTCGGGCAGGCGCAGGAGGGTCGCGAGCGGGTCGAAGCGGTGGAACCAGAGCATGCGCGCGCCGGCGCGCAGCGCGCCGTGCAGCGCGACGAACAGGCCGTGCACGTGGAAGATCGGCAGCGCATGCAGCAGCACGTCGCGGCCGTCCTCCCAGGCCCAGAAGCCGTGCAGCACCTCGGCGTTGGCCAGCAGGTTGGCGTGCGTCAGCTGCGCGCCCTTGCTGCGGCCGGTGGTGCCGCTGGTGTAGATGATGGCGGCGACGTCGGCGCCCACGCGCGGCACGGTCTCGAAGTGGTCGCCCATGCGCGCCGCGCGCTGCAGCAGGCTGCCCGTGCGGTCGTCGCCCAGCGTCAGCACCGTGTGCACGCCGCGCGCGAACGCGAGCCGGCTGATCCAGGTGAAGTGGCGCGGCGCGCACACGACCAGGTCGGGCTGCGCGTTGTCGACGAAGTATTCGAGCTCGCTCGCCTGGTAGGCGGTGTTGAGCGGCACGTGGACCAGGCCGGCGCGCAGCGTGGCCAGGTACAGCAGCACGGCCTCGACCGACTTGTCGGCATGCACCAGCACCCGCGCACCGGGCGCGAGGCCGAGGTCGACCAGCAGGTTGGCGATGCGCGCGCTGCCGCGCTCGAGGTCGTCCCAGGTGTAGTGCAGCGCGTCGAACGAGGCGTGGTCGCCGAGGCTGGCGGGGGCGTCGGCGGGCTCGATGGCGATGGCGCCCGCCGTCGCGGGAAAGTGCGCGCGCAGCGCCGAATACAGGTTGGTCATGGGCGTGTCAGAACTTCGCCGGCCGCTTCTCGATGAAGGCGGCCAGGCCTTCGCGGTGTTCGTCGGAGTCGGCGTAGGCGTAGTGCGCGGCGCGCTCGGCGGGCTCGCTGAATTGCGGCCGGGCGAACGCGCGCAGCACGCGCTTGTTCAGCCGCATGGCCTGCGGCGACAGCGCGGCGATGGACTCGGCCACGCGCCGCACCTCGGCCTCCAGCGCGTCGGCCTCGACCACCCGCGTGACGATGCCGCGCGCGTGTGCCTCGGCGGCGCCCATCAGCCGCGCCTCGATCAGCAGCTCGCGCAGCAGCGTCTGGCCGATGATGTGGGACACGATCTCCACCTCCGCCGGCGCCATCGGGAAGCCCAGCCGCGCGATCGGCACGCCGAAGCGCGACGCCGGCTCGCACAGGCGCAGGTCGCAGCAGGCGGCGATCTCCAGCCCGCCGCCGATGCACGCGCCCTCGATGTGGGCGACGAGCGGCACGTCGCAATCGAGCATCGCGTGCAGCGCGGGGGCGACGACGTCCTCGTGGTACGCGGCGAGCGACTCCGGCTCGAAGCGGAACTCGGGGAATTCCTCGATGTCGGCGCCGGCGACGAACTCGCCCTCGGCGCCGCGCACGACGATCACCCGCGGCGGCACGTCGGCGTGCTGCACGGCGTCGAACGCGGCGCGCAGCTCGCGCCACATCGCCAGGCTCAGCGCGTTCATCTTGCCCGGGTTGGAGATGCGCAGGGTGGCGATGCCCTGCGCGTCGGCGGATGACAGCGTGATGTGGGCGTCTGGCATGGCGAACCTCGCTGGGGCTAGCGGTCCTGGGTCGGCGCGAGGACCGGCGCGCTGGCGTCACCGTAGACGAAGATCGTGAAGACGCCACCGGAGGCGAAGCTCTGGTTGGTCAGCGGCGTCGGCGTCGTGCCGCCGGTCGTCGCCCGCACGGTCGACGTGCCGGTGGTGGTGGCCAGCGTGATGTAGCTCGAGGCGGCATTGAAGGTCGCGCTGCCCACCGCCTTGCTGTCGACCGTCGCCGAGATCGTCCCGGTGCTGCCGTTCAGCGCGTTGATGACGCGCGCCTTCACCGGCAGCGACGTGCTGGTCGACGGCGTGTTGTTGTCGGTGATCAGCACGGCGGTCGGCGCGCTCACGGAGCCGCTCACCAGCAGCGTGTAGTCGTTGCCGGCCACGGCGCTGCCCAGCGTCGGGGCGGTGACGGTCGTGCCGTCGATGACCAGGCTGGTGGCGAGCGTGCCGGCGGGCACGGTGACGTAGTTGCCGACCGAGGGCGACGGCGCGTCGGCGACCAGCGACACGCTGTTGACGGTCGCCGAGACCAGGCTGCCGCCCGTGGCGTCCGCGACGGCGCGGATGCGCGCGATCGTGTTGGCGTGGGCCGTGTAGGCGCCCTGCTGGTCCAGGACGGCGGAGTTGAGCAGCACGCCGCCCGTCGTGTGCGTCAGGATCAGCGTGGCGATCTCCTGCTTGGCCAGCGTGAGCGTGGTGTCCAGCAGCAGCGCGGTCTGGTCGCCGGCGGTGGTGACGCACAGGTTCCAGGCCGCGGGGCTGACCTGCGTGAAGGCGGTCTGCAGGCCCGTGACGGCCGCGGCGACGGGCGAGTCGGTGACGTCGAGCGCGCTGCAGGCGTGCGTCGTGAGGTAGACGTCGACGCTGGCCGCCTCGCTGGACGCGGCGTTGAACACGCGCAGCTTGGCGTTGTTGCCGCTGGGCGCGTCCTCGTCCTCGGACACGAACGTGAGCTGCAGCGCGTTGCCCGTGAGCGAGGCGACGACGGCGTAGTGGTCGTCCTTGCTGACGGTGCCGGTGACCGACTTGGCCACCGCGGCGTTGCCGCCGTTCTTGACGTCGAAGGTGCGGCCGCCCTTGTCGACGCCGTTGTAGCTGCTGACCGTGCCGGCCGCGGTGCCGCTGACCAGGAGGTCGTCGTTGCTGTTGCTGTCCAGCGAGTACAGGTCCACCGTCGCGTACTCGGTCGTCGCGTTGACGATGCGCACCTGGCCCTTGTTCGCGTCGTCGTTGCCGCAGCCATGCAGGAAGGGCAGCGCGAGGCCGATGGCGAGCGCGGCCCAGGACTTCGAGAGCATGTCTTCTCCTTGGATTTCGAAGGGGGGCGAGCGACGGCGGCGGTCGCTCGCGGCGCACAGTGTAGGCCGGCGGCGTTGCCCGTTCGTGTCGTCTCAGACGTCCGCGAAATTCGTCGGCAGGCCGGGCACGTCCACGCGGCACTGCAGCACCATGCCGGCCCAGGGCTGGGCGGCGAGTTCGGCCTCGGGGCGCTTCTCGCGCGAGGTGGTGACGTACAGCGTGCGCAGGTCGTCGCCGCCGAAGCACGGCATCGTCGGGCAGCGCACCGGCAGCGGGACCGCCTGCAGCAGCGTGCCGTCGGGCGCGAAGCGGGCGAGGCGCTGGCCCTCGAAGCAGGCGGCCCAGTAGCAGCCTTCGCTGTCGACGGCGCCGCCGTCGGGCCGGCCGCCGTAGCCATCGAGCGAGCCGTTGTCGGGCTTGGCGGGGAAGCTCGCGAACACGCGGCGGCGCGACAGGTCGCCGCTGCCCGGCTCGAAGTCGAACGCGAACACGGTGCTGAGCTTGGTGTCGGTCCAGTACATCGTGCGGCCGTCCGGGCTCCAGCCGAGGCCGTTGCTGTTGGCGACCTCGTCGACGATGCGGTCGAGGCTGTCCAGCGTCAGGCAGTACAGCGAGCCCTTGGCGAGGCGCTCGTCGTGGAGGGTGCCGACCCAGAAGCGGCCCTGCGGATCGGCCTTGCCGTCGTTGAAACGCAGCTTCTTCGGGTCGTAGGGCGGGGCGGCGATGCGCTGGCGGCGGCCGCTGGCGGGATCGAAGTGGAACAGGCCGTCGCGCATCGCGAGGATCAGCTCGCCGTCCGGCCGCGGGGCGATGCTGGCGAGCTCGGTGTCGAACGACCACTGGTCATGCGTGGTGGTGGCCGGCGTGTAGCGGTTGAGCTTGTGGCCGGCGATGTCGGTCCAGTACAGCGCCTGCTCGCGCGGGTGCCAGAACGGCGACTCCCCGGCGATGGAGGCGGGGACGGGCAGGGGGGTGAAGTCGTAGGTGGACATGGGAAGCATGGGGGCAGCCGATGTTCCTGATCGTAGCGGCGTACCGCGACGAAACCCGGGGGCGCCGTGCAGAATTCAGGACCTGACACCCGGAGCCGCCTCATGACGCCCCAGTCCCGCTACGCCACCGTCCTCGGCACCGAGCTGCACTACATGGACTGGGCCGCCGACGCGGGCCACGCCGGCACGGTGATCGCCTGGCACGGCCTCGCGCGCACGGGCCGCGACATGGACGACATCGCCGCCCACCTCGCGCAGCGCTGGCGCGTGATCTGTCCCGACACCCTCGGCCGCGGCCTGTCGCAATGGAGCGCCGCGCCGGAGCGCGAGTACTGCTTCGCGCACTACGGGCGCCTGGCGGTGGCGCTGCTGGATCACCTGGGCCTCGAGCGCGTGCACTGGCTCGGCACGTCGATGGGCGGCGTGCTGGGCCTGGTCGCGGCGGCGGGCGCGCTGCGCGGGCGCATCGAGCGCCTGGTGCTCAACGACATCGGCCCGCGCATCGCGACGTCGGCCGTCGAGCGCATCCGCGGCTACGCGGGCAAGCCGCCCGCGTTCGACACCGTGAGCCAGCTGGAGGCCTACTTCCGCACCGTCTACCAGCCGTACGGCGCGCTCACGGACGCGCAGTGGCGGCGGCTGGCCGAGACCTCGACGCGCCGCCTGCCCGACGGCCGCGTCACCCCGCATTACGACCCGGCGATGGTGATGCAGTTCATCCACCATCCGCAGGACTACGAGCGCTGGGACGACTGGGACCGCCTGGACCTCCCGGTGCTCGTCCTGCGCGGCGCCGACTCCGACCTGCTCGAGCCCGAGGTCGCCCGCGAGATGACCACCCGCGGCCCGCGCGCCCGGCTGGTCACGGTCCCGGGTTGCGGCCACGCGCCGGCGCTCAACACGCCGGAGCACTTCGCCGTGGTGGGCGATTTCCTCGCTGCCGGCTAGAACGCCTTGCGCGTGACAGGCACCGCCGCCAGCGCGCACGCGGCCAGCACCAGCCCGCAGCCGATGGGCCCCAGCTGCACGAGCATCGTGCCCGCCAGCGCGGTGCCGATGAAGGCGGCGGCGAAGGTGACGACGATGCTGCGCGAGAGCAGCGAGCCGTCGGCGTCCAGGCCCGAGATGCGCGCCGTGAGGAACGGCGTGATCGCGTAGAACGCCGCCGACACCAGCAGCTGCGACACGAAGAAGCCGGCCCCCCCGCGCACGGCGAAGAACCACAGCACGGCGCCCGCCATCACGGCCTGCGCCGTCCACAGGATGGGCCGGCGCAGCGCGTGGCTGCGGCGGTGCGAGGCCGCCAGCGCCCCCAGCGTGCCCAGCAGCGAGACCAGCGCCAGCACCGGCCCGATGCGTTCGGGCGCGATGCCCAGGCGGCGGCCCACCACGTCGGCCAGCGCCCATTGCGCGGACAGCACGCTGTAGACGAGCGTCATCACCACGAAGGTGGGCAGCAGCTGCGCCAGGCGATGGCGCGGCGCGGGCGCGGCGCCGGTCGCGGGGCTGGCGACGGCGTCCGCGCCGGCGGCCGCCGCGGGCCAGGCGACCAGCGCGAACGCGGCCGCGAAGATCAGGAACATCCAGTCGCCCAGCGTCGCCGCCGGCAAGGCATACGCGCCGACCAGCAGCGAGCAATCGAGCACGCCCGCGACCAGCACGATCACGCCCCAGGCGCGCTCGGCCTGCGCGCGGTTGGCCAGCGTGGCCGCGACGACGACGAACAGCGCGCCCTCGAACAGGCCGGCCAGCAGCCGCGCGGCGCCGACCGCCGCGAGGCTGGGCATCCACGCGCCCGCGGCCTGCGCGGCCAGCGTGCCCAGCATCGCCACCCACGCGAGCCGGCGCGGCATGCGCGCGATCCAGCGCGGGAAGACGGCGCAGCTGGCGGCGATGCCGGCGATCTCGAGCGCGGCGACGCCGGTCGCGGCGTCCTCGCCGACGCCGAAGCGACGCATCAGCACGCTCACGATCAGCGGCATCAGCAGCGTGCCGCTGGTGGCGACGGCATACGCGCAGGACAGCCGCAGCAAGGCCGCCAGCGAGAGGTCGGGGCGGTGGGAGCGGGCAGGCGGCGGCGCGGAGTCCGTCATGAAAAAATTCTTGAATGTGATCGTTGATCACAATATATTGTGAGCATTGATCACGTGTCAATCATGAACCACCCGCACGACCTTCCCCTGGCCGACGCCGGCCGCCAGCCGCAGCAGGAGCGCAGCCGCCAGCGCGTCGAGGCCATCCTCGAGGCCGCGCTGGCGCTGGTCGTCGAGGACGGCGCCGAGGCGCTGGCCATGCGCGAGGTGGCGCGCCGCGCCGGCGTGCAGATCAGCTCGATCTACCAGTACTTCCCGTCCAAGTCGGCCATCATCCGCGAGCTCGCCAAGCGCGACCTGGCGCGTGTGCGCCAGCTGCTGCAGGACGCCGTCGAATCGCTGCTCGCCGGCCGCGCCAAGGCGCCGCCGGTGGCCGAGGTCGTCACCCGCGTGGTCGACGCCTACTTCGCGCACTACCGCGACCAGCCCGAGGCGTTGGCCGTCTGGGCCGGCGCGCAGAGCGACCCCAGCCTGCGCGAGCTCGATCGCGAGGACACCCGCAGCACCGCCGAATTCATGGTGCCGCCGTTGCTGCGCGTGCTCGGCCGCCGGCAGTGGGACGGCGTGCACGCGCTGGCGCTGCTGCTGTCGGAGGTCACCGGCGCCGCCGCGCGGCTGGCGCTGGGCTTCGAATCGCCGCTGCGCGAACAGCTGATCGCGCAGCACAAGCAGATGCTCACCCACACGCTGGACGCCCACAAGGCCCGGCGCAAGGCGCCATGACCGACTACGACACCTGGCGCCGCACGCTCGCCGGCGAACACCTGCCCGCCGCGTTCGTCGACCTCGACGCGCTCGACGCCAACCTCGCGAGCCTGCGCGAGCGCGCGGGCGGCCTGGCCATCCGGCTGGTCACCAAGTCGGTCCGCTGCGTCGCCATCCTGCGCCGCGTGCTGGCCTCGGGTGCGCCGTTCCAGGGCCTGATGTGCTACTCCGCCGCCGAGGCCGCGTGGCTGGCGGGGCAGGGCTTCGACGACCTGCTGGTGGCCTACCCCGGCGTCGACGCGCACGACCTGCGCGCCGTCGCCGCCCAGGTGCGCGCGGGCCGGCGCATCACGCTCATGGTGGACGACGCGACGCAGGTCCGGGCGATCGCGGTGCACGCGTCGGCCGAGGGCATCGTGCAGCCGCTGGCGATCGACCTCGACATGTCGTCCCGCTTCCCCGGCCTGCACTTCGGCGTGCGGCGCTCGCCGGTCGACGACGTGGCCAAGGCGCTGGCGCTGGCCGCGGCGATCGCGCGCGAGCCGTCGCTGCGCCTCGACGGCCTGATGGGCTACGAGAGCCAGATCGCCGGGCTCATGGACGAGGTGCCCGGCCAGGGCGCGAAGATGGCGGTGATCCGCGCGCTCAAGCGGCGTTCGATCCCCGAGGTCAACGAGCGCCGCCGCCTCGTGGTCGCCGCGCTGAGCCGAGCTGGCCACGGGCTGCGCTTCGTCAACGGCGGCGGCACCGGCAGCTTCGAGAGCACGCGCGCCGACACGAGCGTCACCGAGCTCGCCGCCGGCTCCGGCCTGTACGCGCCGGCGCTGTTCGACCACTACCGCTCGTTCCGCGCCCGTCCGGCGGCCGGCTTCGCGGTGGCGGTCACGCGGCGGCCGGCGCCCGGCATCGTCACGTGCGCGGGCGGCGGCTATGTCGCGTCCGGCCCCAGCGGCGCCGACCGCCTGCCGCGCCCGTGGCTGCCCGCGGGCTGCACGCTGTTGCCCAACGAGGGCGCGGGCGAGGTGCAGACGCCGGTGCGGCTGCCCGATGGCGTCGAGCTGGCGATCGGCGATCCGCTGTTCCTGCGCCACGCCAAGGCCGGCGAGTTGTGCGAGCGCTTCAACGAACTGCTGCTGGTGGCCGGCGGCCGCGTGGTCGGCCGCGCCGCGACCTACCGCGGCGACGGCCAGTGCTTCTTCTGAACGAGGACGAGACGCGCATGTGGAAGAACTGGTCGGGGTATGTCGAATGTCCGCGCACGCCGGTGCTGCAGCCCGGCTCGTCGGCCGAGCTCGCGCAGGCGCTGCGCGACGCGCAGGAACGCGGCCGGCCGGTGCGCCTCGTCGGCGCCGGCCACTCGTTCAGCCCGCTCGTGGCCAGCGAGGGCGTGATCGTCTCGCTGGACCGGATGCAGGGCGTCCTCGACGTCGACGCCGCCACCCGGGTCGCGCGCGTGCACGCCGGCACGCGCCTGTACGCGCTCGGGGCCGAGCTGGCGCAGCGCGGGCTGGCGATGGAGAACCTGGGCGACATCAACGTGCAGTCCATCGCCGGCGCCACCAGCACCGGCACGCATGGCACGGGCATCGGCTTCGGCAACATCGCCACGCAGATCGCGGCGATGAAGTTCGTGACGTCGTCGGGCGAGGAGGTGAGTGCCTCGGCCACCGAGAACCCGGACGTCTTCGCCGGCGGCCGCGTCGGCCTCGGCAGCCTGGGCGCGCTCACCGAGATCGCGCTGCGCCTGGTGCCGGCGTTCCGCCTGCGGCTCGAGCGCGGCAGCATGGACCTCGAGGACTGCCTCGCGCAGGCCGACGCGCTCGTCGCCGCCAACCGTTCGTTCGAGTTCTACTGGCTGCCGCACACCGAGCGCGTGCTGACCAAGAAGTGGAACGTGACGGACGCGCCGGTCGACGAGATGGGCTTCGGGCGCTGGTTCAGCGACGTCTTCCTCGAGAACACCGCATTCGGCGCGCTGTGCGATCTCGGCAAGGCCGTGCCGTCGCTGTGCCCGTCGCTGAGCCGCTTCTGCGCGGGCATGCTGTCCGACAGCGCCAAGGTGGACGCGAGCCACTCGATGCTGGCGACGGTGCGCAAGGTGCGCTTCAACGAGATGGAGTGGTCGGTGCCCGCCGATCGCGGCGCCGACGCGCTGCGCGAGATCAAGGCGCTGATCGCCCGGCGCGAGTTCCCGCTGATGTTCCCGCTCGAGTACCGCTGGGTGAAGGGCGACGACATCTGGCTGAGCCCCAACTTCGGCCGCGACAGCGTGCACATCTCCGTCCACCAGTACGTGGGCATGCCGTTCGAGAAGTACTTCGAGTCCGTGCAGGCGATCTGCCTGAACCATGGCGGCCGCCCGCACTGGGGCAAGGTGCACTCGCTCGCGGCACCGCGGTTGCGCGGGCTCTATCCGCGCTGGGACGACTTCCTGGCGCTGCGCGAGCGCATGGATCCGCAGGGTCGCTTCCTGACGCCGTACCTGCGGACGCTGTTCGGCGTCTGAGCCCTGGAGGGGTCTGGCAACCTCTCGAATCGCGCCGACCTTCAGCCGCAAGCCGCGGTGCAACCCGCGATTCAAGAGGGGGCCTGACCCCGATCTGCGGAGGTCCGGTGGCGCGGACGTGTCTTTGCGGGGACCGGGGTCAGGCCCCGTCCCGAATCGCGGGGTCGGGTATCTGCCGCGGCCGGGGTCCTGGCGCGATTCCAGACGTTGCCAGACCCCTTGCGACATGGGGGCGACGACGCGATTCTTCAAGGGCTCGAACGTCCCGGAATTGTCACCAAACCACTCGCAAACACGTCCAACTCCGAAGGCCATGCAAGCTGCCTAGAATGTTCCGCCTACCCCCAGGAAGGACGTCCATGAGCGGTCTCATCCGCATCCGCGGCGCGCGGCAGCACAACCTCAAGAACATCGACCTCGACGTTCGCACCGGCGAGCTCACCGTGGTCACCGGGCCCAGCGGCTCGGGCAAGTCCAGCCTGGTGTTCGACACGCTCTACGCCGAAGGCCAGCGGCGCTACGTCGAGACGTTCTCGGCCTACGCGCGGCAGTTCCTCGACCGCATGGACCGCCCCGCCGTCGACCACGTGGAAGGCGTGCCGCCGGCGATCGCCATCGACCAGACCAACCCCGTGCGCAGCTCGCGCTCCACGGTCGGCACGATGACGGAGCTGAACGACCACCTGAAGCTGCTGTTCGGCCGCGCCGCCAGCCTGTTCGACCGCGTCACCGCGCTGCCGGTGCGCCACGACACCGCCGACACCATCTACGCCGACCTCGTCGCCCGCGCGCAGGCGCAGGGCGACCCGCGCGTGGCCGTCACGTTCCCGGTCGAGCTGCCCGCCAACACCACGGCCGAGGAAGTGGCGCAGTGGCTGTCCAGCAGCGGCTTCACGCGCGTGCAGGGCGAACGCACGGTCAAGGACGAGAACGGCGAGCGCAAGCTGCTCGACGTCGTCGCCGACCGCTTCCGCGTCGGCAAGGTGGAGAAGGTGCGCGTGGTCGAGGCCATCGAGCTCGCGTTGAAGCGCGGCCAGGGGCGGCTCAACGTCGACGTGCTGCCCGAGACGGCCGAATCCACCGACCCCGGCATCCGCTGGCGCTGGTCCACCGGCCTGCACTGCCCCGAGAGCGACCTGCGCTACGCCGACCCGCAGCCGGCGCTGTTCTCGTTCAACTCCGCGTTCGGCGCCTGCGAGACCTGCCGCGGCTTCGGCCGCGTGATCGGCGTCGACTGGGGCCTGGTCGTTCCGGACGAGAAGAAGACGCTGCGCAACGGCGCCGTCAAGACGATCCAGACGCCCGCGTGGAAGG